>Ga0164242_10000137_pt1 | contig 88752 bp, 71 predicted proteins | sample OricomgcompostMG_FD_108783 | JGI IMG/M metagenome (GOLD analysis project Ga0164242, IMG submission 108783) | Miracle-Growth compost microbial communities from Emeryville, California, USA - Original compost - Miracle growth compost (MG) ...
GTGTACGGGTGAGGAGAAATCTTATACGAAATACCGGTCGGCATTTCCTCGCGTATAAGATTTCTCCGTCGCACCACGCTCATTGCTTCCCCGGCTCTATCGAAATGACATAATTCTTGAAGATGTGTCCACACAATAGCTATGGGGTAGGGGAAACCCTTAAATAATGAAATTGCATTCTGGGCCTGTCGAAGCATAGCGGAAAGGCCTTCTGCACCATCCTTCGACAGGCTACCCATGACACCCTTGTCATCTCAGGCCCCGCTTTTTATAATTCACAATGACGCGATGAATTAACGTTTATAATAATTTCTAATAAATCGAATTTAGACAGTTTCTGAGCGTATAAACAGGCATCTGTTAAAGGTCTGTTAAAAAGCGTGTTAAATACTGTTAAATGCTATAACCGCATTATTCCTGCCGCTAAATTGGCTCCATCAAAAAACCTTATGATGATTAAAAGCCAGAAACGTTTATCCGAATTTACATTAGGCGCTTTATTAATGGGATGCCTGTCCGCGCATGCTCAAAGCCTGCCCGCTGTTCAGCAACATAGTTTACGCGCTCCTGCCGGGATTAAAATTGACGGCAAAACAACCGAATGGAGTAACCGGTTCCAGGCGTATAACAAAGCTACCGGGATTTATTATACGATGGCTAACGACAGCACTAATTTATACCTCGCCATACAGGCTAAAAATCCGGTGATCGTCCGCAAAATTTTGGGTGGCAGTATGGTTTTTACAGTGAACGGATCGGTAAAAAAGGGTAATAAACAGGTGGCTTTTACTTTCCCGTTACTGTCCAGCAGTGTATCGGCCGGGATTGGCATTTATCTTAAACAAAGAATAGGTTTAACCCCCGCTAAAACTAAGAACATTTATGGGCGCGATTCTTTATTGCTGCTGATCAATACTACGCTGATCAATAATTTAAAACAGATCAGGGTAAAGGGTGTAAAGGCATTTGCCGATACCACGCTCTCTGTTTATAACGACTTAGGGATCAAAGTAAGAGCGCTTTTTGATACCAACAACGCGCTGACCTGCGAACTGGCTATCCCCTTGAAATACCTGAAACTGCCGGGTACTATGCCGGCACGGTTCAATTATCAGATTAAGCTGAATGAGTTGTATGCAAATACTGCCAAATTTGGAGGAGCATATACGTTGGTGGGGAAGTAAAGCAGAGAACAGTTAATTAGTGATTAGAATAGTTTCAGTTTTTATAGAGTGGGAAACTAATTTCCAATCAACAAATCTCTAATTTAACTATAACCTCGCTTTCGCGGCGCGCATAAATTTGCTGGCGAATACAAAATCGTTCAGTTCCTGGTTATCGGTACGGGCAATTTCCTTGTTGCTGCCTTCCCACCATTTTTCGCCGTTATGCAGAAAGATGATGTGATCGCCAATGCCCATTACCGAGTTCATATCGTGGGTTACAATTACGGTGGTGATATTATATTCCTCGGTTAACTCGCTGATCAGCTCATCAATCAGGATGGATGTTTTTGGGTCAAGGCCCGAGTTTGGCTCATCCACAAACAAATATTTGGGCTGCATGGATATGGCGCGGGCTATACCCACCCGTTTCTTCATACCTCCCGATAATTCGGACGGGAACAGCTTGTTTTTGCCTTCCAGGTTTACCCTTTCCAGGCAAAAATTGGCGCGTTCAAGCATCTCCGCTTTGGATTGATCGGTAAATAAATTCAATGGGAATATGATGTTCTGCTCTACAGTCATGGAATCAAACAGGGCCGAATTCTGGAACAGCATTCCTATTTCTTTACGGATAGGTACGCGCTCCTCAAAATTCATATCGGTAAAGTTCTGTCCGTCAAAAAAAACCTTGCCTTTTGTAGGCTCATGCAGGCCCACAATACACTTTAGCAGCGTGGTTTTACCCGACCCGGAACTGCCGATAATAAGGTTATTTTTACCCGGAGTAAATTTCGCGCTGATAGCTTTTAGTACCTCGTTTTCGCCAAATGTTTTATAAATATCTTTAATCTCAATCATAACAGCATGCTGGATATAATAAGGTCGGCAAACAGGATCATGATGCAGCTGTAAACCACGCCGCGGGTGGCCGACTGGCCAACCTCCAGCGCGCCGCCTTCGGTATAATAACCGTTATAGGCACAAACCGAAGTGATAATAAAGCCAAAAACAATCGCTTTTGTAGCGCAAACCGTAACGGTAACCGGGTTAAAGCCATCCTGCAAGCCGGCAATATAATCGGAAGGGGTAATGGTGCTTGATGTTAAGCAAGCCATATACCCCCCAGCCAAACCTAAGGCTACGGAAACAATAATAAGTAGTGGTATCATGGTTACGCCGGCAATAATTTTAGGCGCTATCAGGAAACCGGGAGCATTTACGCCCATAATTTCCAACGCGTCAATTTGCTCGGTTACCCGCATGGTACCTATCTGCGAGGCAATGCTTGAGCCCACCCGCCCGGTAAGTACCAGTGAGGATATGGTAGGGCTGAATTCGAGGATGGTGGAATCGCGCGAGATGCTGCCTACAATGCTTAAGGGCACCAGCGGACTGGATAACTGGAAAGCTACCTGTATAGCAGCCACCGCACCAATAAATACTGAAATTATAGCGATAATACCTAAGGAGCCGATACCGGTAGAAACCATTTCGCGCATTACCTCGTTCCAATAAACGCTGAATTTTTCGGGCTTTTTAAAGCTTAGTCGCAGTAATAGAATGTATTTGCCAAAACTTGTAAACATTTATATCAATATGTAAAGGTTAATTACACTTTTTAAATATAGGCTATAATGACCGGAAAATAGCTCTAAATTTAAAATCGGAAACAATAATATCCGCATAATAAAACACCTTTACCTATAATTGTTTGCAGCTTTAATATAAATACTGATAAATTATGAAAAACGTCATCATTACAGGCGCCACACGCGGCATGGGAAGGGCCATCTCCGTAGCCTTTGCACGCGAGGGCTTAAGCCTGGCCATTTGTTCACGTAATGCTGTTGAGCTGGAGGCCTTTAAGCAGGAATTACTCGCGCTTAATCCCGCTATAAAAGTGGCAAGCATGGTGGTTGATATCAGCATAAAAAAAGAAGTAATTCAATTTGCAGCTTATGCCGAGCAGGAATTGGGTGTAATAAGTGTAGTGATAAATAATGCCGGCATATATAAGCCATCGAGCATATTGGATGATGGCGAGGATACCTTTGAGCAACTGACCGGCACTAACCTTATGCCTGCCTATTTGTTATACCGCCACTTCGGTAAAACGCTGATGGCGGCACGCGAGGGGCATATTTTTAATATCTGCTCATCGGCCTCCATTAACCCGGTTGTGGAGGCGGGGATGTATAGTGTAACAAAGTTTGGGTTGTATGGTCTAAACAAAGTAATGCGACTGGAAATGCAGCCATATGGCGTTAAAGTGACCGCGGTTATACCGGGATCAACCCTAACTTCATCATGGAAGGATGTTAAGGTAGATAGTAATCAATTTATAATGCCCGATGATATAGCATCGGTTATTATTAACGCGTACAGGTTAAGCCCGGGCGCTAATGTTGATGAAATTACCATAAAGCCTGTTTTTGGTCAGCAATAACTTATTTAAAACTAATGTTATGGAAAAAAAATTATATCGCGATGAAACCCGCAAAGTAATAGGCGGGGTTTGCGCCGGTTTAGCGGAATATTTTGGGGTGGATATATCCATTGTACGCCTGCTGTTTTTACTTACGCTGATACTTAAAGGCGGAGGAATGTTAATTTATATTATATTATGGATAGTACTGCCCAAAAAGAGTTACCAGATTAACCAGCCGCCATTTGTAGATTATACCGTACCCCCCACAGCACCGCCGCAGGCTGATCCGCAGTTATTTAATCAGCCTCAAAAGCGTTCAACAGCCAGCATCATAGCCGGGGCCGTATTGGTACTGTTAGGCATGTATTTTATTCTGGACGATTTTAATATCATCCCCAATTGGGACTTTGACCATTTTTGGCCGGTTATTTTAATAGCTGTGGGTATTGTTTTTGTTTTCTCGGGCAATAAAAAGCAGCCCTGGGAAAAAGATAACTGGCACCAAAACGATAATCCGTCAAACGATAATCTTTCTAAAGATAATTCATCAAACGATAATTCTACCACCATATAATCAATCATCGATCATGAGACACGATAAACTTGTACCCGGCGCTATTTTAATTGCCCTTGGTGTTATATTTCTGCTGCGCAGCTTTGGTTATATCCATATTCACTGGCTCAATATTTTGCATCTGTGGCCCATATTTCTGGTAATAGGCGGTATTAATCTCATATTCGCGCACAACCGGTCGCCTTGGGCAACGGTGTTAAAACTGGCTGTAGTATTTGCCGGTATAGCTATTTTGCTGTTCGGTAACTTTAATAACCGGTTTGTTTTTTGGCCAAACTACAGCTATCATGCTAACGATGATAACGACTATGATGTGGACACTGTAATGAACCCCAACGTTGTGAAAATTGAAGGTAATAGCGTTTTTACTGAACCCTTTCATGCCGAAGCAAAAACAGCCCAGCTGAATATAAGCGGCGGCGCTACGGTTTACCGCCTGAGCGATACTACCGCCGAGCTATTCCAGGCAACCACAAAGGAGTTTGGCGGCAGATATGAATATACCCATCATTCAGATGATTCTGTTTATGTGCTCAATTTTAAAATGAAAAATAACGCCCGTTTTAACTGGGGCAAAAACAAAACCAATACCGCCACCTTTAAACTGAATACGGCGCCTGTTTGGGATATTAATATTGAAACCGGCGCCACTAAACTGGATTTTGATCTGACTAAATTCAAGATCCGCAAATTGGGTATCAGCGGGGGCGCTGCATCTTTCCATATTAAGCTTGGCGAGCCACTGGACGCTACGAATTTAAATGTGGAAACAGGCGCATCAGAAGTAAACATATCCATACCCCGTGATGCCGCCTGCAGTATTGAAACGGATACCGGCCTGTCATCAAACAAATTTGACGGGTTTAATAAAACCGGTGATAACGAATTTGAAACAGCGGGTTTCAACAACGCCCGGAAAAGGATATATATCCATATGAGCGGCGGAATATCTGACTTTAAAGTAAACAGGTATTGATTAGTTGGCAGTTGCAGTTAGCAGTAACAGTTCAGTATGAGTTATAGATGCAGTAAGACCGCAACTGCTACTACTAACCGCAACTAATTTACCGCCCTTTAATTTTAGTTTCCAGTTTAATTAGCCAGGGTAGGGGCAGGGCCGGTAATGGCTTGTTAGTTTTAACCACCGCCCTGGAGTAAATGCCTTTAATGGCCGTGCTGGTGTCTGTAATCTCTTTTTTAATATAAGGGATGGCGTGTTCGGTTAAACGGATCCTGTTGGCGTCAAAACCTTTAAAGTCAATAATTACCGGTTGATTCAGGGCTTTAAACTGTTTAAGCCGGTAGTTAATCTCGGCGGTTTTAAGCACATTGGTTTGCGTAACCATATATATACTAAGGCTGATATTGATCTGCATAATTATATAGGTAAAGTTTTTAAGTGTGATGATCCATCTTTTATCAAAACTTTCTGCCAGGACAAGCACAAGCAAAGGGATAAACCAAAATTGCGGTACATAGCGCGCCCACCAGGCTTCCTGCAGTATGATAACGGAAAAGCTGAGCATGGCAATAAACCCCGCCAGGTAGCTTTTAAGTAATATTTCCCGGCGATAAATAAGCAACAATACTAACAGTAATACAGTCAGCAAAAATATGCCGCTAAAAAATGGGCCGAACCCGCCAATGCGGTTATCGGGGTAGGAGAGGCTTTTAATATCAAGTTTGCTGAGCGTAAAAGGGATTTTTAGCTGCGGCACACGGTCCCTCAATTGCATATCAATATTATCGGTATGAGAGAATATGGTGATGAACATTTTTTCGAACCGGTTTTTTTCAGGGAACCCTACCGGCGAGTTTTTGGTCATGATATCAATGGAGTTTTTCCCCATTAAAGGATAAAACACATTGTGATAACGAACGGTATTGATAACATAAGGATTATAGCCCACTACAATTACCGCTATAAAAGTGCCAATGCCCGCGGCTATAAAAACACGCCAAAAGGCCTTCATCTGCTTTTTCAGGAACAACAGCAGCAATAAAAAAATAATAAAGATACCTGTAAACGCTATAGCGGTAAGCTTTATATTAATGCAGGCGATAATAATGCAGGTAAGTAATATCAATATCTCCCGGCTGGTATCATGATACAGCCATAAGCAGGCGACAAGCAGGCATAATAATAAGGAAGCCATTTGCCCGTCGACCAGGTAAGTTAAAGCCTGATGCACAGCTACCGGGTTAAACGCGAAAAGAATACTTATTAATAACACCTTAAACGGCTTAAGCGGGGTGTGCTGTTTTAAAAAGGCAAATGTAAGGCAAAACGAAGCGACCAGTAACAGAAGGTTTAAAGCCTTGCCGGTTTCAATGCGACCGGTTAAGGCATAAATAACCGCGCCGCCCATTTCCGATTGCTTCGGATAATGATTTACCCAGATGGCCTGGTTAACGGTATCGGGCAAGGTTTCATAAAATGGATTCCAGTGGTTGTGTCCTAACTGGTAAATAGCCTCCTGGTGATATCCCTGCCCGTCAAAAGAAAGATCATAAAAACAACCTGCAATAATTATAGTAATAACAAGGGTCAGCAATAAGTAACAGGAGCTTTTAAGAAAGAAGCGGCCATTGCCGGGCAGTTTAAAATTGCTGCTGTAATAATAATTAAGGACAAGGGTTAGTATTACAGCTAATGGCAAATGCCAGCTGGCAAGTGGTATATGTACAATAAAAGATATTGCTGTTATCAGGTCCATCAGCCCGACCAGGCTGATAATGCTAAAGCCAATACTAAATAAAAGGTCCGGATTTTTTTTACTCATTAAATAATGAATGCTAATTTAAAAAATGATAAGTTATTCAGCGCATTGATAAAATTAGTATCACTTTATCGTTTTTCAAAATTAATATTCAAAGTGGTTTTACCAGTAATATATCCGGAATTTTAAAATGAAGATTGTAGGCAGATGGATGAAAAACCGGATGGACTGGAAAATATATTTATTGTATAAACAATCTAAGGGGTGTAGATGCCTCCAACCTTTAGCGCGGTATTTTGCCGTGCTTTAATAATAACGTACTCATCGTTATTATCCGTAAGCGTAAGTATATTATAACCTGGTTCGCCATAACCGATACCAAATATCTTGAACGGCCCCTTATAATCTTTAAGGGCAAGCTTGTTATCAATAACAGGCTTAGTACTTGTACAATTTAAAAGAAACAATTGTAAAATAAGCAGTGGGAATAAGCTTCGTTTCATTTCTAATAAATTAGAGTATAATACATGGTGTGTATTGTTTATAGATAATACTGGCTATTCGCGAAAATAATAGCATATTGTTTGAAATTAATTTTCAGCTAATTAACATATTATTATGTATTAAGTTTTAATATAAAATTAGAATAATATTAACTTATGTTAATATTATTCTACTGTCCCGTTTTACTGGCAGTGGTATCTGTATTAAAAAAGATGGGAAGTGTAAAATATATCAGGGACACAAACCCTTATTATTGATGCTGTAAATAATGGGATCACTTTATATCAGTATATGCTAAACCCGGAACAGCGGCAATGATTTTTTTAAAAATTAAGAGCAACAGAACGGTTTTATGACAGTTTTACGATAATTGGGATAATGAATAGCACAATTACGAAGCAGATATTTGTAAATAAAGTAATGCGTTTTAATGACATTTCCTCATTTTTTTTGTGATAACATTACATTAAAGGCAAAAAAAATAGAATAATACAATCACAGGTTAAATTGTTTTGTACATTTTTTAATTCAGGACAGGTCAGGATAGTTGTTTTGAATAGTGTGTATATCTTTAGATTTATAAATCAGGACGTAATATCTAACATTACCGTTACACTGATTGAATAAACCAATTAAAACCAGTACCGAAAGATGATTAAACTTTTACAAAACCAATTTCTGGATACGAACTGTTGTTACCGGCGCGTATCTGTCAAATCCTCATTTATTATTAACGTGTTTCATTTAAGTAGTTAAAAAAAAATAGCATCTGTTTTTCAGATTCTTTTTTTATTTAAAACTGTTTAAGTACCTCACAAACTTTTTTAATCAATTTTTATATGTATAAATTTTTAAGAAATTTATCCTGTTTGCTTTGCCTTATACTTGTTTTTGGTGGTTGCCGTAAAAAAGCGTTTGATGCTTATTATGGCCGTCCGACAAATTTAGAGCCACCTATTTATCAGGTGTTGCAAAAGCGTGGTAATTTTACAAATCTGCTTAAAATCATTGACAAATCAGGTTACAAGGCAACGCTGAGCGCTGCCGGTTACTGGACATTTTTTGCACCTAACGATGATGCATTCAAGACGTATTTTTCTGAAAATGCTCAGGGCATTACCTCGGTAGACAATATTCCTGATTCGCTTGCGCATGCAATGGTTACCTACTGTTTAGCTTATAACGCTTTTCAAACGGATCATATAGCCGATTATCAATCGCCTTTGGGTTATGTGCCGGCAAGCGCCTTTAAGCGCCGCACAGCTTATTATGACGGATTTATGTATTTTAACAATAAATCCTTAGCTACGGTAAACCCAACGGATACAGTATATGTTTCTCAAAACAGGGATCCTATTCAAACGCCAAATACTCCATATGTGTATGGCGACAATAATAATAAGTATATACCTTATTTTTATTCAACCTTTATGGATGCCCTTGGTTTATCAGCAACTGATTACAACTACTTTTGGCCCAATACTCCTTATACCGGGTTTAACGTAGTAAACGCGTCTGTTGTTAATAAAGATATATTGGCTGAAAATGGGGTGATCCATGAAATTGATCATGTAATAACACCATTAAAAAACGTAGAGCAAATATTGGCTGCTCATGATGAGTATAGCGCATTTAAAAGCGTGTTTGAGCAATTTCTTGTAACCTATAAGGTTGATGCAAGCTATACCCGTCAGTATAATAACGTAACCGGGAAATCCAATGTGGTGGCTGTAAAAACCTACCTTAATACATTGCCTTACTCTCCCGGTAATGAAGGTTTTATTTATTTTGAGCCAAATGACGCCCAAAGAGAAGGTTATACGCTGTTTGCGCCCAAAAATGCGCCATTCAAACATTATTTGAACAGTGTTATATTCAAATACTATCGTATGCAAGCGCCGGTACTTGATACCGTAACCGATGCCGATATGAGAGCTAACCTTAGTAGGTTACCTATCTCAGTAATATCAGATTTGATGGGTTCTCACATGTATCAGGGTATGGTATGGCCAACTAAGTTTAGTACAAGTACCAACCTTCAGCGCGAGAAACCCGGATTTGATCCTAATAATTCAAATTCTGTTTCATATAAAGAGTTTGGCAGCAATGGTATATTTTATGGTGTTAATGATGTGCACCGGGCAAATGTATTTAATACCGTATACGGAAGGGCCTACCTTGATCCTAACTATTCAATCATGTTAAGGTTGATGAACCTTACTTATAAGATATCCATCACCAACCCCGACACAAAATTCACTTTGTTTGCAATATCTGACGCGGCCTATAACGCTTTGGGATATGGTTATGACGCGGTTGCAGGTGTTTATTACCAGGATTCTAATGGTAAAAGGACAACAGGTGCGGTGCCGCAGGCTGATATGGTAAGGCTATTGCAAATGAATACTATACCTACGCCAAACAATGAATTAAATAACCTGGCTGGCGATGGTATTGCCGAAGGTAACGCCGGTGAATATATCAGGTGGGATAATAACAGGGTATTCTCTGCCGGTACTGTTGAGTTGGATGAAACAGTAACAGTTGATTCAAGTCATCCATATGACGACTATGTTAACGGACGGGTTTACTATTTAGCAAATAACAAAATCCTGAATGTTCCAACAGGGGGTGTAGCGGCGGCAATTAAAAAGAATGCTGCTACAAGCACCGATCCTTATTATGATTTCTATAATTATCTGATCAAATCATCAGCATACAATGTTGGTGCATCTGAAATATTAGGTGTGCAGTTTGCCGCTCCTTATACCATATTTATACCAACCCACGCCGCAATGCAACAAGCGGTTATAGATGGTGTGCTCCCAGGTTCAATTGATGTTGATGGTACTATTAAAATCCCTTCACCGTTAACTCCTGATGATCAGTTGAAAATAACGCAGTTTATTTATTACCATATTTTAAATGGTGTTAACATTGCGCCTGATGGAAAAAAACCAGGTAATACTTTGATTAAGAATTATGATACCATGCTTAAGGATGAAACAGGCCAGGCGATACCGATGGGAATTTATAATGCACCGGGCCCGATTGTCAATGGCGTAGTTGCCGGGTTTAAAGTTCAGGATTATGGCGGTAACCCGGCTGCTACACTGGTAACACCGAATAACAATAGTTATTTCCCGGCTACCAGTAATTATCTGGGTAATCACGTGATATTCCATCAGATAGATAAATATTTGTATTTCAAAAAGATAAACTAACGCCCTATATCACTCATGAGAAGATTTTTTACTCCTGTTTTTTATACGGTTGTCATACTATGTATGCTCTCTGTGGCAAACACTTATGCACAAACCGCTGGAAAAATCCTATTAAAAGGAAGAATTATTGGTTCAAAAGACAAGCTTCCGGTTATAGGTGCTACAGTTGTTGAACAAGATCAGGATAAACGTGTTGTAAACGGTATGGCTACAAACCTTGATGGGGAGTTTGCTTTAACAGTTTCTGACGTTAATCATAAATTGGTTGTTTCAATTATTGGTTATAAAACTGCTTCGTTTAGCATAGGTACCAGAAGGGTATTTAATATTACGCTTGATGAAACATCAAACGAGCTTACAGAAGTTAATGTTGTTGCCCAAGCCCAGGTTGGCAATGGTACTGGTTTAAATATAGATAAACGCGATTTAACAACCTCTACAGTAACATTAAATGCAAAAGATGTAGAAGATTTGGCCGCCACTTCTATTGACCAGGCTATACAAGGCCGCCTTCCTGGTGTGGATATCGTATCCAACTCTGGTGATCCCGGAGCCGGTATGTCCATCAAAATCAGGGGTACTACCTCTATTAATGGTGTAAGTAATCCACTGGTGGTGGTTGATGGTGTACCTTATAATACAAGTGTACCGTCGAACTTTAATTTTGCCACAGCGGATAATAGCCAGTACGCCGATTTACTTGGTATAGCGCCATCCGATATAGCAACTATATCTATATTAAAGGATGCTGCCGCTACAGCTGTATGGGGTTCTAAAGCAGCCAACGGCGTATTGCTTCTTACTACTAAAAGAGGCCGTAAAGGATCGCCATCTATAGCTTATTCATTTAAAGGTACCTCCCAGGTGCAGCCAAGTGGCATTCCACTGTTAACCGGCGACGAGTATTCATCATTTATTCCAGAAGAATTTATGAATGTTACCGGCGTACCTTTAAATACGCAGTCAGCTAAAGAATTTGAATATGATCCTTTAGATCCGTACTATTATAATAACTATGGCCAAAATACAGATTGGATAGCGGCTATCACACGAAAAGGTCTTCAGCTCGACAATAACCTTTCACTCACCGGGGGCGGTGATAAGGCCAGTTATTATGCATCAGTAGGCTATACTAAACAAACCGGTACTACAGTCGGAACAGATCTGGCCCGTTTAAATACCAGGTTGAACTTAGATTATAGCGTTTCGGACAAAATACACTTTACTACTTTCTTTTCTTATTCGCACTCTAAAACACTTGCCTTATATGGCCAGCCTGGCGATGTGCGTAGTACAGCCCAAACAAAAATGCCTAACAGCAGTATTTATGAATACGATGAATACGGAAGGTTAACACCTAACTTTTTTTCACCGGCTTCAAACGTACAAGGCCAGTACCCAGGTACCTACAATCCTGTTGCTATGGCCCTTGCCGCTTCAGATGTTACGCTTAGCGATCGTATAACTCCTCACTTTAATTTAAGGTATAATATTACCAACACCTTGCAATTAAACAGTGATATTACCTTCGATATCAGTAATGGCAGAGATGGCTCGTTCTTGCCGCAAATTGCTTCGGGCAGGCCATTTACTGAAACAAATGTAAACCGTACAACTACTTCAGATTATGATACTTACGCGGTTCTTACTAAAACGAGTTTAATTATTACTCCCAACCTGGGCGATAAAAACTCATTTCAGGGTTTAGTACAGGTATCAAGCGAGGATGACAGGCAAACAAGCCAATCGGCTACAACCTCAAATACGGCTTCAAGTTCAATCATGGACGCGTCTGCTCCTGCCAGAACTGCCAGTTCCGGTTTATCAATAGGATCTAATTTGCTGCAAAGCCGTACAGTATCCGCGCTGATTAACGGACAATACAAGTTGTTGGACCGTTACATTGTTAACGTTGGTTTACGTATCGACGGCGACTCGCGTTTCGGACCTGGCAAACGTTACGGTTACTTCCCTGAAGTATCAGTAAGGTACCGTTTATCGGGCGAAGAGTTCATGAAAAAATTCTCAGATTGGTTGGATGATTTCAGCTTCAGGGCCAGTTATGGTCACTCAGGTTCGGCTCCGTCAAAACCAAACGATGGCAACTATTTATTTTACAGCAACTATCTTAGTACATCAACTAACTATCTGGGTTTAGCAGGTTTAGCGCCAAGCACCCCAAGGCTGGATAATTTAAGATGGGAAACTTTAAAAAGCAGTGATGCCGGTGTAAGCTTTGTTATGTTCAAAAACAGATTGAACGTGGATGTTGATTTTTACAGAACCCGTATCAGCGATTTGCTTACCGACATAGATTTGGCAAGTTATACAGGTTTCAGCGATGTATTGCTTAACGTTGGAACATTGGATAATCAAGGTTTTGAGGTTTTTCTTCAAAGTACACCATATAAATCAAAGAAACTTAATATTGATTTCGCCTTTAACATTTCTAATAATATTAACGCCTTACGTTCTATATCTCCATACTTTGCTACGCAGACAGGTGATGTTACTACTAATGGTAATTACTTACAAGTGTTACAGCTTAATAACCCGCTGGGATCTTTTTACGGCTATAAATTTAAGGGTGTGTATAAGGACGCTGATGCAACTGTTGCCCGTGATGGTAGCGGAGCTAAAATTATTTCGCCTGATGGCACACCGGTGCAAATGCGGTTTAACTATCCTACAACAGATTATTTGTTCCAGCCGGGTGATGCTCAATATGAGGATATCAACCACGATGGTAACATTAATTATCAGGATGTTGTTTACCTGGGTAACGGCAGCCCTAAATTTACCGGGGGCTTTGGTCCGACGTTTACTTACAAAGGAAGCATTACACTGTCAGCGTATTTTAACTACCGTTTAGGCGGGCAGGTTATTAACCAGGCAAAAATGAGAACCTCTAATGAGTATTCATATGATAACCAAAGTACAGCTGTGTTGCACAGATGGCGCGTTCCAGGCGATGTAACCGATGTACCGCGTGCACTTTATGGCACAGGATATAACTGGTTAGGTTCAAGCAGATATGTTGAAAGCAGCACATTCCTGCGTTTCCAATCAATTACTGCCAGGTATACCTTTAACAAATCGGTGGCAAGCCGCATTAAAGCAAAAAGCCTGAGCGTGTATTTTACAGGACAAAACATATTAACGTTTACCAATTATACTGGTCAGGATCCTGAAATTGGACAGGGTAGTGGTATATATCAGATAGCTGTAGATAAAGCTGTCACCCCACCGTTAAAACAGTATACAATAGGTTTATCAGCATCATTTTAATATTTAATAAAGATAGCGATGTTTAAAAATAGATTTTATAAAGCAGCAGTAATGGTTACTATGGCCATGTCTGTTTGCTCGTGCAATAAATTCCTGAATCTTCGCCCGCAAAACGGTATTACCAGCGATCAGTTCTGGCAAACTAAGGAGCAACTGCAGGGAGCGGTAATAGGTATATATAACGGTTTGCTAACCGGCCCGGCAGTAAATTACTTTGAATGGGGCGAGGCCCGTGCAGATTATGTAACACCGGGAGCTGGTGTAAGCGTTGATGAAACAAATATCATTAGCACCAATATATTACCAACCAATGGTATTGTTGATTGGAGCGCGTTTTATCGGATTATCAATTTGTGTAACAACGTAATAGATAATGCACCAGGCGTATTAACCCGTGATAAAACACTTACCAGCACTGTACTTAACGGATATTTGGCCGAAGCCTATACCATACGCGCCCTGATGTATTTTTACCTTGTGCGTTCTTTTGGTGATGTTCCTTTAACAACAAAGTACCTCGGTTCAGATAATGATCTGGTTCAGCTGGCTAAAAGCCCTAAAGAAGTTGTTGAAAAGCAGATCATTTCGGATTTAAATACCGCTGAGCCATTGGCTGTAAATACATACGGCAACGTGGCTTCTGACAAAGGAAGGGTAATAAAAACCACTGTGCAAACCATACAGGCCGATGTTTATCTTTGGGTTGACGATTATGCCGATTGTATTGCTGCTTGCGATAAAGTAATCGGTTCAGGTAAATATGGTTTAGTACCGGGAGACGCTGATTGGTTTAATAACCTGTATGTAGTTGGAAATTCGGTTGAAGGAATATTTGAACTGCAATATGATGCTCAATCATTAAATCCATTCTACTCCTTCTTTGCAACAACCAGGCCTCGTTATCTGGCTTATATCAACCTGATTGATAATTATTCGTTTGATGAATTGGACGTAAACAATGTTGATATACGCAGCTATGATGTTGCTATTCACGCTGCCGACCAGTCTATCTATAAATACATTGCCCGTACACCTACTTCTCTTCGTACCTCAGATGCATCTTACGCGCATTGGATATTTTATCGCTATGCCGATGTATTGTTGATGAAAGCTGAGGCTTGCATTAATGCGGGCCGCGGTCAGGACGCGCTTGACCTGATTAACCAGATCCGTACACGCGCCCATGCGCTGCCTGGAACTGAACAATTTCCTGGTGTAGATGATAAAGTAGCGCTTACCAGTTATTTGGTGGCTGAACGTGGAAGAGAGTTTGCTTTTGAAGGAAAAAGATGGTATGATTTGTTAAGAAATGCCAAACGTGATCATTTTGCCCGTTTAGATCTTCTTACAGATGCTGCTTTAATTAGCGTACCCCCTCTTAATGTGCAATCAGCGCTTAGCAGATTGAGAGATACCAACGCATTATATTTCCCTATACCACAATTAGATATAAATAATGACCCTAACCTGGTTCAGAATCCATTCTACAAATAATTGTAAAAACTAAATTGTAAAACAAGATGAAAAAATTAATGAATAGGATTAAACCAGTTATGCTGATGATAGCGTCAGGCATAATGCTGGTAACCTGTTTAAACAGTTGTAAGCAGGACCACCTAACAATCAACACAACAGGCGTTGTTAACATTTATAGCTACTTGCAACAGGATAGCCAGTTCTCAATGTTTAAACAAATTGTGGATAAGGCAGGTTACGCCAGCTTTTTAAACACGTATGGCACTTATACCTTATTTTTACCTAATAATGATGGGGTAAGCGCCTATTTAAAAGCTACAAACCAAGCCAGCGTTGATAATATTGACGCTGCCACTGCAAAGCAATTAGTAGGTATAACACTTATTGCCGATACAATTGGAACACAATTTTTTACAGATGGTAAATTGCGCTCGCCAAGTACACTTGGCCAATACCTTATTACTGGCGCGATAAATGTTAATGGCGTAACTACAACGATAATTAACAAACAGGCAAATTTAGTGCAGGGTAATATAAGGGTGGGTAACGGATTAATACATGTTATTGATAACATGTTGGTACCGGCCCCCAGCACCTTAGCTAAAACTATTGAAGATGCCAAGGATAGCCAGGGACAACCTAAATACGGTATTTTCCTTGCGGCACTAAAAGCTACCGGCTTTTATGATACACTTAATCATGCTGTAGCTGATAACCCGGATGCTAACAGAAAGTATTTGACAGTAATTGCCGAATCTGACAGTGTTATAAAGGCAGCAGGTTATCCGGATTATAATGCGTTTGCAAGCAAATATTCAACAAAACAAAATCCGCAAGATCATGCAGATAGTTTATGGTTGTTCATGGCCTACCATATCTGGAGCGAATTATCATACGTATCTGATATTTCAATTATCGATTCGCATCAAACACTTGCGCCGCTTGAACTTACTACAAGCGTAAAAGATGATCAGAAAAATGTATTGTTGAATGATGAAACGTTTAACGGCGTACATGAGATCGGGTCAAAAATTTCCAGGGCAGAAAGTGATATTTCAGCAACAAATGGGGTATTGCATTCTGTATTAACTAATTATACAATTAAAATACGTGTTCCATCTCCTGTGTATTTTGATGTTGCCGCCCAACCGGAAATTATAAAGACACCTGGTTTGTACCGGGTACTTGGCAGAGGAACCATGCCTTTTAAACAGGGTACTTTGGCTAATGTTACGCTTACTTATCAGGGAGGCGCCGGCGACCACGTAATATATAGCAATGATTCCAACCCTACAAAATATTATTATTATTATAATGATTGGCTGCAAATTGGCGACCGTTTCAGAACAGGTTCAAATGGTTGCCACTCTGTCGAATTTGTAACACCGGTAATTGTTAGAGGCCAGTATAAACTGTGGGTAGATTATTTGAGGCAAGGTAGCCATGCCCAGGTGGTGCCGGCATACTTCGATGATGTAGCTTTACCCAATACTTTCCATACCGGCGACCCTTTAAATCCGAATGAAGTGGATGCCGCGGCAGAGGCAAGGGGTTACAAAAGCTATTCGGATGCCCCGGTAGGTACCTCAACAAGCAATGGTTACGCCGGACATGTAGGTCGGTTATTGGGTATTGTAGATATTAAAACAACAGATCACCATAGGGTTAGGTTTGAAGCTACTACCGGTAGTGGGGATGCTGCTTACCTAATGCTTGACGTATTGGAATTCAGACCTGTTGATATGGATCAGATACGTCCTCGGTTAGGACATGACGGTAACTTGGTTCCATAAGCACGAGAGCAAAAAAAATTATTATAAACAAACTGATTATTTGAATAATGAATCACTATAGAAATAAATATTTTTTGATGGTCCTTCTTACCGCTCTCATAATGTCAGCATGTAAGAAACAATGGGATCAGCGCGATAAGGTTACCAATCAGAAATTTGATGTAAACCTGATGCAGCAAATAAAGGCTAACCCAAACTTAAGTACCTTTGCCAGATTTCTGGCAAAGGGCGGGTATGATAAAATATTATCATCATCCAAAAACTTCACAGTTTGGGCGCCTACTAACGACTCCTTTCAGGGAGTGGATACCAATTTTGTTGCTGCGGGCGGAGGCCTCGATACAGCCAAGCTGCATCGGTTTTTAGGCAATCATATTGTTAACCAAACTTATCTGACAACAAACATTGAGGCCTCGGCCCGTATCCGTACGTTAAATGGTAAATTCATAACCATTACGTCAAGCACAGCAGAAGACGCTCATATTACCGCAGCCGATGATTATGTGGGAAATGGTGTGCTTAATGTTATTGATAAAGTACTTGTACCGAAAATGAACATTGATGAATATATCACCAGTTTATCAGGATCGGATCTGACTTTACAAAAACAGTATATCAGAAGCCAGGATAGTACTTATACAGACACCGCGAGTGCAACTGTACAATCAATTGATCCTGTAACGGGTAACCCTATTTTAGTACCTGGTACAGGTATTGTTAAATTGAATAAATATTATAATAAAGTAGGAAATTTGGCGAGCGAAGACAGTACGTATACCTATTTCATATTAAATGATGCGGCTTATACTGCCGAGACCAATAAAGTGAAACCGTTTTTTACTACGGTATCAGGCTCAGCAGATACAACTGCTCAATTGGCGGCTTACAATGTACTGAAGGATGTGATGGTAAAAGGGAAAATATCCCAGGCTAATTTAGCAGCTACCTTAACATCTGTTATGGGTAAACCTGTGCCGGTTAACTCAGGCGCTGTTGTAAGCAGTTATGAGGCAAGTAACGGTATGGTGTATGTAGTAAATAGTATGAATTTTGATCTTCACAACAAAATAGATACAATTACTATACAGGGCGAACAGCCATCATTCTACATGCGTACAGACCAGGCGGGTACGAGTGAGCATACGCTTTTCCGTACTTATTTGGATAATAACGGCGTAAAATACCATGATTTGTATATTTCTGGCCAAAACATTTCCGGCACTGGTATTGCCAAATATTTTGCAGGGTACAAAATCAGTAATTTAAATACGTGCAAGTATCAAGTAGTAATTCGTGCTTATAATGACACTCTCGTTACCCATATACCAGCCACAACGTCTAAAGTTCCTAATCCTTTTGGTGATGGCGTTATTCAGGAGAATGTAGCTTTCGGGCCAACTGTAGGCGTTACCGTAAACGCGGGAAGTGTTGTCCCAATCTATAATGTTACGTTCGATCCTTTTAACGTAGAGCCGTTCGTTTATGAGGAAAGAGAAATAGTCAACGCTAAATCAACAGGTACAATTACAACTATAAACGCCTCTTCAGATGGCAAATTGAATGTTATAGGCCTTAGGTCGGTTAATATGTATGTGATAGGAGCCAACCTTAAAGATACCAATCTGAATAATATACTGGTGGATTACATTAAACTGATACCGATCATCAATTAACTATTTAACCTTAACTATGCAAAATTTTACTAAATCAATTAGTTTACTGCTCTTTTTATGCCTGTTTAGTGGTGTAAAACTTATGGCGCAGAAAACGGATAGTGTATCAGTACAGTTAGCTGATAGTATTGCCCGTTATAAAACAGACTCGGTTAATATGGCTAATGGAGCTAAAATAAGCGGTGTTGTTAAAGACGCAGCTACCGGCAAACCACTGGCAGGTATCAGCATTGGTGTATTAGATTATTCATCAAAAATAACCGATGAAAATGGTCAGTTTACTATCAATGTACCAAATTCAGATGCGGTATTACTGGTATCTGGGCAAAACTATCAACAGAAAGAAGTACCTGTAAAAGGGCGGACGAGCCTTCCTGATATCCTGCTGCTCGAGAGCGATTATAATTCCATTTATGATAATGCCCGCATGCCATTTGGCTATAATGTTCCGGTTAACCGTCAGGCAAACGCGGTTTCAACTGTAAACACATTAGGAACATGGCAAACCACCAGTCTGGAAACCCCCGACAGCTATTTACAAGGCAAGGTGGCTGGTTTAAATGTGGTGCGCCGTTCGGGTACGCCTAATATTGGTGCCAACCTGTTTCTGCGTGGTTTCAACTCACTGTACGCTACTAACGCGCCGTTATTGGTTGTTGATGGTATGATTTATGATACTTTCCATTTTGGCAAATCAATTATCGGCGGCCATATCAGTAATCCTTACGGAGAATTAGATATGCACGATGTGGATAATTATACCATATTAAAAGATGCTTCGGCGGGAGTGTATGGTACAAAGGGTGCTAATGGTGTTATTTTACTCTCAACCAATAACCATCCGGATGTAGCTACAAAAATTGACGTCGGTATTTTTAGCGGATACAATTATATTACATCAAGCACGCTTTTGCCATTAATGCAAAGCAATAACTACCGTAACTATTTGTCGGATTTACTGCATACCAGCTCCATGACCCCAGATCAGATTGCGGCTCTTCCGTATATGAATGATGATATTGCTAACAACAGTAGCTATTATATTTATCATAACAATACCGACTGGCAAAAGCAAACCTTTAAAAACGGTTATAATCAAAACTATAACCTACGGGTTTCGGGTGGTGACGATATAGCCCGTTATGTGTTAGCGGTTGATTATGGCAGTAATAAAGGTATCACCGATTTAACCGACCTGACAAAATACAGCACACGGTTTAACGGTAACTTGAATGTCAGCAAACATTTTACCATCAACACCAGCTTATCGTTTGCTTATAACGACCAGAATTTGAAAGATCAGGGCTTATCGCCAAAAACAAACCCAATTTTCTTAGGTCTTGTAAAATCGCCTCTTTTACGTGCACATGATGTAAATGCTGATGGTATAGAATCTCCAAACTTAGCAGAAACTGATATTTTTGGAGTGAGTAACCCGCAAGCTATTACCCTGCACTCTCAGGAGGAAAGCCAAAACTATCGTTTCTTCGGTAATTTTAACTTCAAGTATGATATCAGCAAATATTTAAGCGCGCAAACGCTAATTGGTGTAACTTCAGATAAAGTACGCGAAAATACATTTATCCCAAGGGTTGGTGTTGCTGAGGATACTACGGCCAACGGTAATATTCTGGATAGCCGCTTAGGCAGCCAGGTACAACGCTTATTCAATATTTACAGCGATACCTATTTGTCCTATAATCGTTCCTTTAACAACACAAGCACACTTGGTGTTTATTTAGGCGCCAGGTATATGCACTCTGATGTTTCAGACAACATGCTGTTAGGTTATAACTCATCAATAGATCAACTGGTGAGTGTGGATAACGGCGCTGCAGCGTTGCGTGTTTCGGGTGGCGATGTAGGTTCAAACAATTGGTTGAATACTTATTTAAATGCTAACTATCAATTATACAACAAATACATATTCGGTATAAACGTAGCGGCCGACGCGTCTTCACGCTTTGGAACTAATGTACCGGGCGCTTTAAAAGTAGGTGGAGTAAATTATGCGGTATTGCCTTCGGCATCGGCTGCATGGGTAATTTCATCCGAAAACTTTATGTCTGATGTTAACTTTGTTGAATTATTAAAACTGAGGGCCAGTTATGGTTTGACAGGTAATGATGATTTGGGTAATTATACCGCGCATCAATATTATGTTTCACAAAGCTTGCTTGGCTTAGAGGGTTTGGTTAGAGGTAACCTGGGCAATGCCGAATTGCAATGGGAAACAGGTAAAAAGCTGGATATAGGTTTAGACGCGTCATTCTTGAATGAAAGATTGAACGTTACAGCCGATATATACAGAAATACAACTGATCATATGCTTACGCAAACGCCAATTAATTCAGTTTCAGGTTTTACATATGCTATTACAAATGATGGTGGTATGCAAACCAACGGTGCTGAACTTAGCGTAAGCGGTCGCGTTGTTAATACAAGTAAATTCAAATGGGATCTTGGAGTTAATATTGCAGCATATCGCAATAAAATTACCAAGTTGCCGGGTAACAGAATGGTTAACAGCTATGCCGGGGCAAATATCCTAACCCAGGTAGGATTGCCATCGGGTATGTTTTATGGCTATAAAACCAATGGCGTATATGCCACTAACGCGCAAGCTGCAGGCATGAGCGTTCAAAATTCGGCAGGTACGCCTGTTGCGCAACAAGGTGGCGACGTTAGATTTGTTGATGTAAATAACGATCATGTTATTAACTCCAGCGATCTGCAGGTAATTGGTAACCCTAATCCCGATTTTACAGGTGGTATTTCAACCCAGCTTACTTACAAAAGGATTACCTTAAACGCTTTGTTCACTTTCTCAAAAGGAAACGATGTGTATAACTATACCCGCAGGCAAATTGAATCAGGAAACAATACCAACAATCAATCACTGGCCTTACTTAACAGGTGGAGAGTGGATGGACAGGTAACTGATGTACCAAGAGCTTCTTATGGCGATCCAAGCGGAAACGCGTCGTTCTCTGATCGTTGGATTGAAGACGGATCATATATCCGTTTGCGTACCTTGTCATTAAGCTATGATGTACCATTTAGTTACAAATTCATAAAATACATTAAAGTATATGCCACCAGCAATAACCTGTTCACATTTACCCGTTATTTAGGCTACGATCCTGAATTTGCGCCTAACGAAAATGTGTTACTGCAAGGTATTGATACAACGCTGGAACCACAATTTAAAACAGTTCAGTTAGGCTTACGTATTGGTATATAATTATAAATTGACTGATAAGATTATTATGAAAAAGATTTCATTAAAAACTATTTATAAAACGTTGTTGGTTAGCTGCCTCATTACAACTTTCTCTTGTAAGAAAACTTTTGATAAGCTGCCACAGAATACGGTGGATGTTAAAAACGCTTATCAAAACGTTTATGATGCCAATGCCGCGGTTATTGGGATATATGGAAAGTTTATGACCCTGGCCGATAGGTACATTGTACTTAACGAGTTAAGAGCCGATTTGGTTAGTCCTACAATCAATGCCGACATTTATTTGAAGCAGTTGGATGAGCATACGGAGACGACTGATAACCCATGGGCCGACCCTAAACCATGGTATAGCCTTATTATGAATATTAATGACGCTATGGCTCATTTTGACGATATGTATAAAACAGGCCGGTTAAGTGTGTCTGACTACCAGGAACGTTATTCAGATATTGGCGCGCTGCGTTGCTTTTTATACCTGGAGTTGGGTATTCAGTACGGTGACCAGGTGCGTTATGTAACCGATCCGCTGGCTACCTTGGATGATTTGAAAGATGAGAGTAAATATCCTAAAATTAAGTTTAAGGACCTTTTAACCAAATTGGTGGATTTTATGGGTGATGACAAACGCTATATGGGTGCATATTCCCAAAATAATCCAATTACCGGATCCACTAACTCATCGTTAAATGTAACGGTTGATGGTAATGCTACTTCTTTGTTTTTCATAAATAAATATGTTTTAAAAGGGGATTTGAACCTGTGGGCCGGTAACTACAATGAAGCGTCACAAGCCTATAAAAGATTGATCGACCTGTCACATGTTGGTTATGACAACGCTTCTGTACAATATTACGAAAGATTCAAGGTAGTTGCGCAGGAATTAGATTTAGCAAGATATTCAACTGGTGGTATGTCTATCAGCTATCAAAGCCCGGGTGGAACCCCCAATCCATCGCAGGTTGAAGCCTCATTATGGGATAGTAATACCGCTGGCTGGAGAGAGATATTCGGCGATCCGGGAGGCAGTACCAATATTAGCGACGAATGGATATGGGTGTTACCGTTTACAGCAAATTTCGCACCGGTTGACCCTTTCATCGACCTGTTTTCGAACCGGGGCGGGAAATACCTGTTGAAACCTTCTCAACGCATGATGGACCTGTGGGACGGTGCTAAAACGCCGGATGCGATTGAAACAAATGGTTATCCGTATGACGCACGTAGCCGCCTGGCTGTAAAAACACTTGATGGCCAACCGGTAATTATGAAATTTTTGTACTACTATTTAACCGGTAGCGCTTTACAGCCTGTAAACCCGCTTCAAAAAACAGGCAGATGGACTTTATCCCGTGGAGGTTCTATGAACCAGCATTTTGCCGAAGCCGCGCTAAATGATAATCAACAAAAAATAGGTTACGCGTTATATAATGAAGGTATAACTGACATTTTTAGGCCGGATGGTGATAGTGATTCGCGTAATGCCATAACTAATTTACCGTTCCCTTACGATATGGATGCGCGCTCAGGCGGGCCTACCGGGTTCCTGGGTGAATGGTATCGCCAGAATGGTACACGTACCCGTGCAAAATTGATTCCGCAACGATTTTTATTAAATGGGCCTAAAGAAGATCTGGAAAATGCGATCATATTAGAAAACGCGCGTGAGCTATCATTTGAAGGCTACCGTTGGGGTGATCTGGTTCGTATAGCTATCCGCCGTAACGATCCTGACTTCCTGGCCAGCAAAGTACGCGATAAACTGATTGCTGAAGGTAACCCAGGCGCGGCAGCGGCTGCATATACCAAGCTGATGACAAAAACCGCAGATGGCGATTATGGTTTCTATATGCCATTTAAACTTTAACTAACCAAACTTAAACTCTACTACAAAAGGCGGCTCCTGTTGATAAAACAGGGGCCGCCTTTGCTTTTACCGGGCATTATTAATGGTAATAAAAAACATCAGCCGTTAATGGCAGGGTAATCGCGTTTAAAAAATACAGTCATGCCGAACTTGTTTCGGCACCCCATCAAACAGATCGACCTGGCTTATTCCTTTCACGTGGGATGCCGAAACAAGTTCGGCATAACGTTTTTGCGTTTTGATGCGTTTATATAAATGGTTAAAAGCGATTTCGCTGGCTTTCCGTCTTATTGGTCATGATCACGCTAATGATTTTACCGGTGGTTATACCAGCATGGTCCGTTAAAAACAATAATTAAATCCCCAAAGCACCTTTTTACCGTTAAAAAAGGTGCTTTGCTATTTAACAGACTGTAAAAATCTCATTACTTATAGTATATCCGGTAGCGATAAGTAAAATCTATGCTTAATCTGTTCTATTATTGTCTGTAATTATTATAAACCCATTTACAGCCTCAATTCATGAAGAAACGAATACCAACTATACTTGGCCTGGTATATGCAATTATCCTGTCAGCCACCACATATGCCGTTGCCCAGCGCCAGATGGAAACACTCACCAGGGGGGTAGTGGCTGTTAACCAGGGAAATGGCAAGGTGTTTGTCAGCTGGCGGCTTTTCGGTACCGATCCCGATCAGCTGGCTTTTAATTTATATCGTTCATCAGCAGGCAAAACCGTTAAACTGAACAAAACGCCCATTACAGGGGCAACTAATTATGTCGATTCGGGCGTGGTATTGGATAAAGCCACTTCCTACTTTGTAAAACCCGTTTTAAAAGGGGCGGAGCAAGCCGCTTCGCCAGCTTTTACGCTAACTGCTAATGCCCCCGCGCAGCAATACTTGTCGGTACCTATACAGGCGCCTCCCGGTGGCGAAATTGAAGGCAGGAAATACACCTACACCGCTAATGATGTAAGCGTAGGCGATTTGGATGGCGATGGCGAATATGAACTGATACTAAAATGGGAACCCTCTAACGACAAAAACCCACCAAAGCCGGGTATAACCGGCCCCGTATATATTGATGCTTATAAAATGAACGGTAAACGCTTATGGCGTATTAACCTGGGTAAAAATATCAGGGCAGGGGCGGCGTATACCCAGTTTTTGGTATATGATTTTGATGGTGATGGTAAAGCTGAAATGGTTTGCAAAACTGCCGATGGTGTTATTGATGGTACAGGTAAAGCCGTAGGTGATGGTGCCAAAGATTGGCGTACGCTTGATGATCCGAAAAGCCCGTTTTATGGTAAAATAGTAAACGGGCCCGAATATGTTACCATGTTTAACGGGCTTACAGGCGCGGCAATGTCCACAACCGATTATGTTCCCAACCGTTACCCGTTGGATGGCTGGGGAGGGATTGGCGGCAACGGAGGTAATGATGTTACCGGTGGCCGGCCCGATAGGTTTACTGCCTGCGTGGCTTACCTGGATGGTGTGCATCCCAGCGCGGTATTTGTGCGCGGCTGGTACGGCCGTTCTGGTTTGGCCGCGTACGATTTTCGTAACCATAAGTTAACCAACCGCTGGTTATTTGATTCAAAGGATGGCAAAAATCCCTACTCGGGGATGGGTAACCATAACCTGAGCGTTGCCGACGTGGACGGCGACGGGAAAGATGAAATATGTATAGGCGCCATGACGGTTGACGATAACGGAAAAGGCTTATACACCACCGGCCTGCGTCATGGCGATGCTATGCACCTTACAGTGATGGACCCCGCGCACCCTAGCCAGAAAGTAGTTTTCGGCATACATGAAAATGAAGAATCGACAGTGGCGTTTAAAACGCCTGGCGTGGCCATGTTTGATGCCAAAGACGGTAAAATACTTTGGCAGCAGGATATTAGCGAGGATGTTGGACGGGGAGTGGCTGCCGATATCGATCCTACTCACCCCGGATTTGAAAACTGGGGCGGTAGCGGCGGGCTGCGCGATGTGCACGGTAAAACCATTACTCAAAAAGTACCTTCATCAACCAATTTCCTGGTTTGGTGGGATGGCGATTTAACGCGCGAGCTTTTGGACAAAAACAGGATTGATAAATGGGACTGGAAAAATGAAACAACCGTTAACCTGTTAACCGCCGAAGGCTGCGTATCAAATAATGGCACCAAAGGCACGCCATGCCTCAGCGCCGATTTGTTTGGCGACTGGCGCGAAGAGGTAATATGGCGGACGCCCGATAACACGGAACTGCGTATTTACACCACAACCATTCCAACAAATTTCCGGTGTTATACGCTGATGCATGATCCGGAATATCGTTTAAGCATAGCCTGGCAAAACACCAGCTACAATCAACCGCCGCATACCAGTTTTTACTTTGGTTATGGCATGGCAAAACCACCAAAACCTAATATTGTACTTGTTAAATAAATACGATCGGCAAACGCTAATGCCAATTAATGTATGATATGCTATGCAAAACGGCTTCTGTTAACAAAACAGGAGCCATTTTTATCAAGAAAGGGCCTGTTTAAATTACTTATCAAATAAGGAAACACCGAGCTTGAATAACCAATTGCCTTAAATGAGGTATAAAACAAGGTATTGACGGACGTTATTAATCTTGTTTTAATTACGCTCCCCCTCTCCCCAAAAAAATTATAATGTATAACTATTCTTTTTAGGAATACGTATAAATACCTAATACCCTAAATGCCTGAAAATTAATACCTAATACCCCATCTGTACCTCTCCTGTAACTATTGATTTATTCTTGTGCTTTTCAACCGCAGAGGAAGCCGAAAATCTTTAACAGAGTAGGCATCATTATATAGCTAAATCTTTTATTATGAAAAAGTTTTTAATGTCATGTGTATTGCTGGCGTTGTTTGCTGGTGCGAGAAGTTATGCTCAGGATTACTATCTGTTTAACGGAGGGGGAGGGTATTTATCTCTGTACATGGATGGAACCTGGGATACATCAGATCCAATGAATGATAGGAGAGGCCAAATGTATATTCCTTCAACCCTTGATGCCGGAGGGGGGAATTTTGTATTTCAAGCGGCTGAAACAGGAACACTTCCACCGGGTCTCTCCATAACATATGCCTCTGTGTACGCTTATGCGAAGGGTATTGACCCTGCAGATGATAATGAAGCATTTGATGATGATCTATTAGGCGGAGCCGGAATTGTTTCAGCAGTCCTGCCAGGTTTTTATTGGAATCTATATTCAGATGTGATTGTTGAGTCGTGGGTGGAATTCTCAGATGGTAGCTGGGAAGACGTTGCTCAGGAATGGCAACTCTAATAATACAAAATAAAGAGGCTGTCCGATCAAGACAGCCTCTTTATTTTAATGCAAGCATGAATTATTCATATTGTACTTATTAAATAAAAATTGCAGCTTTGGCAGAAACCATTGAAGCCTGATGAAGAAAATTATTTACCTGCTCTTATTGCTATTTACCTTAAAAGCCGGCGCGCAAACCACTGCAAATAAAGATGTTTATATGTTCTGTTATTTTAAGGATAACGGACAGGATGGCTTGCACTTAGCTTATAGTAATGACGGCCTGCAATGGACAGCCTTAAAGGGCGACAGCTCATTTTTAAAGCCGATGGTTTCCAAAGATAAACTGATGCGCGACCCCTGCATTATTAAAGGTGCCGACGGCCTGTTTCACATGGTATGGACCGATAGCTGGACCGACAAAGGCATCGGCTACGCCGATTCGCCCGATTTGATTCACTGGTCGGAGCAGAAACAGATACCGGTAATGGAAAGTGAGGCACAGGCGCGCAATTGCTGGGCGCCTGAAATTACTTATGATGCTTCATCAAAAACATACATGATTTATTGGGCCACTACCATAACCGGGCGTTTCCCCCTGATTGATACAGCCGCCGAAAGCGGGTACAACCATCGTATTTATTATGTAACGACCAAAGATTTCAAGACATTCTCACCCACCAAACTATTGTTCAACCCTGGTTTTAGCAGTATTGATGCTACCATAGTACCCGACGGTAAACGTTTTGTAATGTTTTTTAAAGACGAAACCCTGCACCCGGTACAAAAAAATATTAAGGTTATTTATGCCGATAAGTTAACCGGCCCATACACCAAACCCGGCGCGCCCATCACTAACGGCTATTGGGCCGAAGGGCCAACCACGCTGCGCATTGGCAATAAATGGATCGTATTTTTTGATAAATACCGCAACCAGAAATATGGCGCCATCACCTCAACCGACCTGAAAACCTGGATCGAAATATCCGACCGAATCAAACTGCCACGGGGCATACGCCACGGTAGTATTTTTAAAATTACCCAGGCTGAGTTCGATAAACTGCCGAAATAAGCTGTCCAAATAAAAGAATCGTTATTACTGTAAGGAGCGGAGCGACGTGGAAATCACCGGATTGCAGAGCCGCTATTCAAGCCGGGGATTATTAATATCAGATTGTTTTTCAAATGGCATTAATGAGCTCCCTCCGGTCGGTTGTCCACGCTGCGCTCGCAATGACGAGATGGTTTAATGTTTATAATAATAGCTAAAAATAAAAAAACGTCATTGAGCGCAGTGTGGAGATGTGGGTATATGGTAGTCCTTAAGGGAGGGTACTTGAAAGTCTCCCCTTAGGGGAAATTTAGAGGGGCCAGTTACTGCTCCGCTTGCAATAACAATTCTTTACTATTAATAAACGTATATTTTACATTTATTAATTTTTTTCCTTTATTTACAGTACCAAACCAATTAACCTGTAATGAAGAAATACCTGCAAGGCCTGTTTGCGGCAACCATGTGTTGCGCATCGGTACAAATAGCCTTTGGCCAAACCGCCACGGCTACCATCAGTCATAATTCCAACCGGATTATCAGTAAACATATTTATGGTCAGTTTGCCGAGCACCTGGGCCGTGGCATATACGATGGTTTTTGGGTGGATAAAAGCATGCCTGTAAAAAAGCAGGACAGGATCCGGCTGGATATTGTTAATGCACTAAAGGAAATTAAAATACCTAACCTGCGCTGGCCCGGCGGCTGCTTTGCCGACGAATACCACTGGCGCGATGGGATAGGCCTGCGCGCTAAGCGACCTAAAATGGTAAACACCAACTGGGGCGGGGTAGTGGAGGATAACAGCTTTGGCACTCATGAATTTTTGGAACTATGTAAACTGCTGGGCTGCGAACCCTATATAACAGGTAACGTAGGCAGCGGTACCGTACAGGAAATGTCTAACTGGGTAGAGTATCTGAATTTCGACGGCGAAAGCCCTTTAACCAATCTGCGTAAACTGAATGGCCATCCGGCGCCGTTTAATGTGAGTTTTTGGGGTGTAGGTAATGAAAGCTGGGGTTGCGGAGGTAACATGACGCCCGAATACTATAGCAACGAGTTTCGCCGGTACGCTTCGTTCGCGAAAAATTATCATAATGCGACATTAAAAAAGATAGCCACAGGCCCGAGCGACGATGATTATAACTGGACGGAATCCGTAATGAAAAACATAGGCACCCGCATGTGGGGTTTAGCATTGCATCATTATACTTTACCCACAGGCAGTTGGAGCGATAAAGGCTCGGCCACTAAGTTTACCGAGGCGGAGTATTTTAAAACCATGCAGAATTGCCTGAAGATGGACGAACTGGTTACCAAACATTCGGCCATTATGGACAAATACGACCCGGCTAAAAAAGTGGCATTGGTGGTTGATGAATGGGGGATATGGACCAACGTGGAACCCGGTACCAATCCGGGTTTCCTGTACCAGCAAAACAGCATGCGCGATGCCCTGATAGCTGCTACTACGCTTAATATATTCAACAACCATTGCGAGCGGGTTAAAATGGCCTGCCTGGCACAAACCGTAAATGTATTGCAATCGCTCATTTTAACCAAGAAGGAGAAAATGATCCTTACACCTACTTATTATGTGTTCGATTTATACAAAGTGCACCAGGACGCGCATTTCCTGCCGATTAAGCTGGACGCGCCCGATTATGAAATTGGCGGGCAAAAAATCCCCGCGGTAAATATCTCCGCGTCGCAGGATGCCGCGGGCAAGGTGCACATCTCCCTGGTTAACCTCGATGCTGATAAAGCTATTGAAGTAAAAACCAGCCTGGGCGATATTAAATGGAATACCGTAAAGGGGCAAATACTAACCTCGGCTAATTTAACGGACATCAACACGTTTGAAAATCCCGGAAAAATAAAAATTACCCCCTTCAACGGCGCACAAAAAGACGGCGATAAGGTATCGGTAAAAATACCGGCGCATAGTATTATTGCGTTGGAGTTGATGTAAACATCTGAAAATAAAATTTGTCATTGCGAGGAGCGGAGCGACGTGGCAATCTCGTAGCTAAATAACCAAACTACGAGATTGACACGCCTCCTTCGTCGGCTCGCAATGAGTATTGGGAAATATGCCGGTAGTTACAACGATGACCGCAACGTCAACGAAAACGGTACCTCAAAACGGGCGTTCGAGCTGGTTTTGATAATATCGGCGGTCATGGCCCCCATTTTTTCAAAATCGGTTGAAATAGTGGTTAAGCCGTTCAGTATAATCTTCTTCAGCGGAGTTTCGTTATAAGAGATCACCCCAATATTCTCACCAATTTTTAGCGGCGTAGCTAATATCCTTTCAATTAATATCACCAGGTCGCTTTCCATTAAATTGATAAATACTTCGCCCTCGTTAATCGGTTCGGTAGCAATATCATGCACCACCTTGTAGCTAAAAGCATATTGAATACAAAAGCTCAGAAAGCCTTTCTGTATCTCAACAGGGTAATAAGTATTTTTTGGGAATATGATTTTTAAGGTATTGTACTTGCTTAATTGCGGTACTGCCAGCTCAAGCGCGTGGAAGATGTCTTTTTCAAAGTTTTCATACACAGCGGCAAAATCGCCGCTAACGCCCGATACCAGTTTATCAAGCAGTATCAGTTTTTCCTTGGGGATGGTGTTTAAAATCTCGTGCACGTTTTCGCCATCGCCATCCATAAAATGCGGGACAATTACATAATGGGTGTAATCGGCATTTTTATTCTGGAGCAGTTTCTTGAAAAAAGCGAAGTCGTTATTATAAATATAAAAGTCAATGGCCGCCTCGTCGCCCAGGCCGTTAACTATGGCGTCATAAAGTATTTTTTTATGCGAGCTTAGCTTGTTGAAGATCAGGAGCACTTTATACTGCTGCTCGGCCTCGGTATTTTTAATGTAGTAGCCCTTGCCCGGCACCGATCCAAGCAGGCCGATGGATTTCAGGTGCTTATAGGCCTTTTCAGCCGTATCGCGCGAGATCTCAAAATTGTAGTTCAGTTCGTTGATGGAAGGAAGTGTATCATTTTTAGTCAGTTTACCCTCGCGCACACTCTGTACAATGGAGTTGGCCAGTTGCAGATATTTAGGGGTAGAAGAATAGTAATCAATATAAATATACTCTAAAAATAACGACGATTTCATGCCTTTTTCACAAAAATTGGTTAGCGGTTACTAAGCCTAAAAAGTAGTCTTCCCGAACACAAATGTACAATAATAGTTTTATTTAACCATGACAGTACATGATAGATGGGTTATTCTGCTTTTCTAAATTTATTGCGTTTATTACCAATTATAACATCGTATATCAATGGAAATCATTTTTGGGGTTATCTTTCATTTTATCGGGGGCTTTGCTTCCGGAAGTTTTTATATTCCTTACACGAAAGTTAAGGGATGGGCCTGGGAAAGTTTTTGGATTGTTGGAGGCATTTTCTCCTGGCTTATTGTACCGCCATTAGCCGCCTATCTAACCATTCCTGGTTTTTGGGATATTATTAAAGGCGCCAGCGGCAGTGTGCTTACAGCCACTTATATTTTTGGCGTGTTATGGGGCATAGGCGGTTTAACCTATGGGCTGGGGGTACGGTATCTTGGTGTGGCCCTGGGCAGTACCATTATATTAGGCCTTTGTTCGGTATTCGGATCGCTTATTCCATCGGTATATTACCAATTCAACCCGTCGCCGGGTAAGGATTCTATTGGATTGCTGGCAACCAGCCATTGGGGCCAATGGGTACTTATAGGCATAGTAGTTTGCGTTATAGGTATTATTATTTGTGGCAGGGCAGGTACCATGAAAGAGAAAGAACTTTCAAAAAACAGACAAGAAGGACCAACAAATAATATCGAATATAAATTTGGTTTAGGTATATTTGTCGCCATTGTATCGGGGGTGTTAAGCGCATGCTTTGCATTTGGTATTGATTCAGGCAAGGATATGGCTAACGTTGCCGATGCAGCCTGGAAAGTTTTAAACCCTAACCAGGGTAATTTCCTGTTTCAGAATAATGTTACCTATATAGTAATATTATGGGGTGGTTTAACCACCAACTTAATATGGTGTATGATATTGAACGCGCGCAACAAAACATTCGGTAATTATACCGATAGCAAAACGCCTTTATTAAAAAATTATCTGTTTTCTGCATTAGCCGGTACTACCTGGTTTTTGCAGTTCTTTTTTTATGGTATGGGCGAAAGCAAGTTGGGTAACGGCGCAAGCTCGTGGATATTACACATGGCGTTTATCATTTTAGTGGCCAATGTTTGGGGCCTGCTTTTAAAAGAATGGAAAGGCGTAAGCAAAAAAGCGTTAACAACCGTAATAATAGGTATAGCCACCATTATCCTGTCGGTGCTTATTGTGGGCTATGGTAATTCTATAAAACCGTAATTTTTTTATAATAAATATATAATATGTCAGTTAATACGATTGATTTTAAGCATGTTAGTTACCTATGGGATGATGCTAAGGCGGCTGAGTTAGCCGGCGATGAGGTAGCGTTATTAATATACCGTTCCAATTTATTAGGAGCCGATTTGCGCCTTACAAATTATGGCGGTGGTAACACCTCATGCAAAGCGATGGCAAAGGACCCGCTGACAGGCGAGGAAGTTGAAGTAATGTGGATCAAAGGTTCCGGTGGTGATATTGGTACCCTGAAAAAAAGCGGCTTAGCTGCTTTATACGTTGATAGGTTAAGAAGCCTGAAAAACGTTTACCGTGGTATTGAGCACGAAGATGAGATGGTTGAATTATTTAACCATTGCATTTATGACCTGGCTTCAAAAGCCCCCTCAATTGATACCCCGCTGCATGGTTTCCTTCCGTTTAAACATATTGATCACCTGCATCCTGATGCTGCTATCGCGATAGCTGCCGCTAAGGATGGCAAAAAAATTACCCAGGAGTTATTTGGTGGTAAAGTAGGATGGGTTGAATGGCAAAAACCAGGTTTTGACTTGGGCCTGCAATTAAAACAATGCCTTGACGAAACCCCGGATGCCCGTGGTATTATGTTAGGCTCGCACGGTTTATTTACCTGGGGCGATACCGCTTACGAAAGCTATATCAACACCCTTGAGGTAATTGAAAAATGTGCCGAATACCTGGAAGAAAACTACGGCAAAAAAGGCCCTGTATTCGGTGGCCAGAAATTAGAAAGCCTTCCGGCTGAAGACCGTAAAAAACAAGCAGTAGCTTTGGCTCCTGTCCTGCGCGGTTTCTGCTCATCAAAAACCCGTATGATCGGTCATTTCACTGATGATGCCCGTGTACTGGAATATACCAACTCTAATGACCTTGACAGATTGGCTCCGCTTGGCACCAGCTGCCCCGACCACTTCCTGCGCACCAAAATAAGCCCGCTGGTATTGGAACTGAAACCAGGTGAGGACCTGAGCGATGTAGAAGCATTAAAGGCCAGGCTGGCTCCTGCATTTGAAGCTTACCGCAAAATGTACGAGGATTATTACAATACCTGTAAACATCCCAACAGCCCCGCTATCCGCGATGCTAACCCTGTGGTAATTTTGTACCCGGGCGTAGGTATGTTCACTTTCGCTAAAGACAAACAGACCGCCAGGGTAGCTGCCGAATTCTATATCAACGCTATCAACGTAATGAAAGGCGCCGAAGCTATTTCAGAATACACTTCATTACCGCGCCAGGAAGCTTTTAACATTGAATATTGGTTGCTGGAGGAAGCGAAATTACAACGCATGCCTAAACCAAAGATCCTATCGGGCCGTATTGCTTTGGTAACCGGCAGTGCGGGTGGTATAGGTAAAGCTATCGCTAAAAAATTCGCTGAAGAAGGCGCGGTAGTAGTATTGAATGATATGAATGCTGAACGCCTTGAAGGTGCCGGCGAAGAATTTAAAAAATTATTCGGGAAAGACACTTACGCTACCGCGATATTAGATGTAACCAGCGGCGATCAGATTGCTGACGCGGTTGCAGCAGCCATCCTGGCATTTGGCGGGGTGGATCTGATTGTAAACAACGCGGGGCTGTCTATCTCCAAAACCATTGGCGATCACACCGAGAAAGATTGGGATTTGCTGTATGATGTATTGGTTAAAGGCCAGTTTCTGGTTACCCAGGCTGCCGTTGGCGTAATGAAAAAACAAAACATTGGTGGCGACATCATTAATATAGTAAGCAAGAACGCGCTGGTAAGCGGCCCTAACAATGCCGGTTACGGTAGCGCTAAAGCCGCGCAGTTACACCTGAGCAGGTTGAATGCTGCGGAATTAGGTCCGGATAAGATCCGTGTTAATGTGGTTAACCCCGATGCCGTGATCAGCGATAGTAATATCTGGGCTGGCGGCTGGGCCGAAGGCCGTGCTAAAGCTTACGGTATCACCGTAGCCGAACTGCCTGGTTACTATGCTAAACGTACCTTATTGAACGAGATCATCCTTCCGGATGATATTGCTAATGCTTGCGTGGCATTTGCAGGTGGTTTATTAAATAAATCAACCGGTAATGTGCTTAACGTTGACGGCGGTGTAGCTGCTGCGTTTGTACGATAATAATATAGTTATTGGTTGATTGGGTTGATTAGGTGAGTAGTTTCTCGCTTTAAACTCAATCAACCATTTAACTTAATTAACCAATAACAGTTAATTGTTTATTAAGTGGAATGGGTAAGTGTTTCCGTTCTTAAACTTAATCAACCAATCACTTAATCAACCAATTTAAACCAACCATGCAGAGAGTAGCGTTTAAAATGAAACTGTTTCCGGGTTTCGAGGCGGAGTATAAAAAGCGCCACGATGAAATTTGGCCCGAGCTATCGGCCTTGTTAAAGGATACAGGAGTGAGCGAGTATTCCATATTTTTAGATGAAGAAACCAATAGCCTTTTCGGCTTTCTGAAAGTAACCGACAAAGCTAACCTGGACACCTTACCCGCGCAGGCGATTATGAAAAAATGGTGGGCCTACATGGGCGACATCATGGAAAGCAATGCCGATAATTCGCCGGTGAGCATCCCGTTAACCGAAGTTTTTTATTTACCATGATCAATTAAAACCAATAAACATGCAATTAGAGAAATATAAAATAGACGAGATCAATAATCAGCAGTCAGCTGATCATCAGCGTAAATTTGAATATGTTGCCGGAGGGATCGATAACCTGGACGATGTACTGAACAAATTAGGTGCCTTCAACATCGCTATCCCAAGCTGGGCTTTAGGAACAGGCGGTACCCGTTTCGGTCGTTTTTCGGGCGGCGGCGAGCCCCGTTCGCTGGAAGAAAAAATTGACGACGTTGGCCTGATCCACGCGTTAAACCGTTCAAGCAACTCTATATCATTACACATCCCCTGGGATATCCCTGGAAATGCTGCCGCTATTAAAGCGCAAGCCGCTCAGCATGGCCTGCATTTCGACGCGGTAAACTCTAATACCTTCCAAAATCAGAAAGATCAGAAACTGAGCTACAAATTCGGTTCATTGCACCATGTGGATAAAGCCGTTCGTAAACAAGCGGTTGAGCACAATATTGAAGTAATAAAATATGGTGTTGAACTGGGTTCAAACGCCTTGTCAGTTTGGCTGTCTGACGGTTCAAACTTCCCTGGCCAGCTGAATTTCCGCCAGGCCTTCCAAAACACACTGGAAAGCTTACAGGAAATTTATGCCGCTTTACCTGATGCCTGGAAGGTATGGATAGAATACAAACCATTCGAACCAAACTTTTACTCAACTACTATCGGCGACTGGGGACAATCATACCTGTTAGCCTCTAAACTGGGTAAAAAAGCCCAAACATTGGTTGATTTGGGTCACCATTTGCCAAATACTAATATCGAGCAAATTGTATCGCTGTTATTAATGGAAGGCAAACTGGCCGGTTTCCACTTTAACGATTCAAAATATGGTGATGACGACCTTACAGTAGGCAGCATTAACCCATACCAGCTGTTCCTGATATTTAACGAGTTGGTTGAAGGCATGGATGCCCGCGGCATGACCCACGCTACCGATATCGGCTGGATGATCGACGCTTCGCATAACGTAAAAGATCCTATCGAAGATTTGATCCAGTCGGTTGAGGCCATCAAGATCGCTTACGCGCAGGCTTTAATTGTAGATAAAAAGAAACTGGTAGCCGCGCAGCTAAGCAATGATACGGCACAGGCACAGGAAATTTTGCAGGAAGCTTACCGTACAGATGTACGTCCGCTGGTTGCCGAGGCCCGTTTACGTGCAGGTGGTGCTTTAAGCCCTATCAACGCGTACAGAAGCCTGGATGTAAGAAATAACTTGATTAAGGAACGCGGCGAGAAAACCGTAGCAACAGGCTTATAATAAATATATGACAACAGTACCAGTAATAGCCATTTTTGATATCGGGAAAACCAACAAAAAGTTTTTTCTTATTAATGAGCTATACAAAATTGTGCTGGAACAAACCACATCCTTCCCGGAAACCACCGACGATGATGGCGACCCCTGCGAGGATGTGGTTATGTTGAAAAAGTGGGTAGAGGATACATTGGATGAAGTGCTGTCTGTTAAAAAATATGACATCAGGGCCCTTAACTTCTCCACCTACGGAGCCAGTTTTGTGCACATTGACCATCATGGCAATGTTGCAGCCCCATTATGCAACTACCTGAAGGCTTTCCCTGAAGATTTAAAGCAGGAATTTTACAGCACGCACGGCGGCGAGGCCTTGATAGCCCGGCAAACCGCTTCGCCTGTTTTGGGTAACCTCAATTCGGGTATGCAATTGTACCGTATTAAACAGCGCAAACCCGAGTTATTTAACCGTATCAAATATTCGCTGCATTTGCCGCAGTATCTCAATCACCTGATATCGGGTAATTTCTATTCGGATATTACCAGTATTGGCTGCCACACGCAATTGTGGGATTTTGATAAAAACGATTACCACCAATGGGTTTACCAGGAAGGCATTGATAAATTACTGGCCCCGATATTCCCGTCGGATAAGGTAGATACAGTTGAAATAAAGGGCCACAAATATTCGGTAGGGGTAGGTTTGCACGATAGTTCGGCAGCTTTAATACCTTACCTGGCCAATTTTGCCGAGCCTTTTGTACTTATTTCTACCGGTACCTGGTGCATCAGCTTAAACCCGTTCAACAACGCGCCGCTTACCGACGAGGAGTTGAACAAGGATTGCCTGTGCTACATGGAATATCATGGCCGTCCGGTTAAGGCATCGCGCTTATTTGCCGGTAACGAGCATGAACAGCAAACCAAACGATTGGCCGAACATTTTAACAAACCGGCCGATTATTTCAAAAAAGTAAAATACAATCCTGATTTTGTAAGCCCGGCATTAATTGCCGATACACAAGTAGATGACGGTAAACTCCTGGAGCAATCGGCTTTTGGAGGTCGCGATCTTTCTGCTTTCCAATCGTATGAAGAAGCTTATCATGCGCTCATCGCAGATATTATGCAGCAGCAGCGGGCATCAACCCAGCTGGCTATACAGGATACGCAGGTGAAACGCATTTTTGTAGATGGCGGGTTTAGCAAAAATCCTATTTATATGAATTTGCTGGCCAAAGCTTTCCCGTTTTTTGAGGTTTACGCCGCTTCGGTTGCCCAGGCTACTGCCATAGGTGCCGCGCTGGCCATCCATAAATACTGGAACAATAAACAATTACCAGCCGATATGATCGAGCTTAAATACTATGCAGTTGCACAAAACATCGAAATGTAATGTAAACGGTTATGTAAAAACACTTAAATGCAAACACCTGTTGTTTGCATTTTTATTTGTAGGTGTTTTTCAGGTACCCGCTAAAAAAAGTTACGGGCAGGCGCCTGTTAAACTATGGCACGGAATTGAACGCGAAGTGCGCTATCATCCCGAGGGCCGCGATTTTGTAATCCAGAACGGCAAGCGCAGGTTTAACCGCGCTTTATACGGAACAAATACCGGTTTCAGGGTTGAAACCGGCGATCTGCCCGAGTTTGCCATGTATTTGCCGGGCATGGGAGGTAACCTCAAGTTCGGCATTATTAATGGCGATAAAAGCAAATGGCTGATTGATGCCTCGTCTATTGAAGCCCGTTATCGCCCCGGCACCATGATCTATAAAATAAAGGATGAGTTGCTGGGCAATGGCACGCTCAATATCCAGGTGCTTGCAGGTTCCACTGCCGAAAATATCCTGGTAAAAGCCAGCTTTACCAATACCAATAAAGCGGTTAAATTACTTTGGGCCTTTGGTGGAGCTACCGGCAAAAAATTCTCGCGCGATGGCGACATCGGGGCGGATCCGGAATCCTCATTCTATTTAAAACCCGCTTATTGCAAGGGTAACGAATACCAGTTCGGCGGCCGGCATTTCCTGCTTAATTTTAGTGGAAAAAGCCTGGGCGAAAGCGCCCGTTATGAGAACGAGCAGAACAGCGCCGGCGTGGATAAATCGGAAGTTATTACCAAAAATGTACTATACGGCATTTACCCGTTATCGCAACAGGTGCACATAGCCGATGCTAACGAACAAAGCACACCTATAGCCACGCTGAATTCCAAAGGCGATGCCAGCCCGATAATCAGCGGCATTGTTGATGCCCTGCCTGGTAAAAACTTATTTTGGGGTATACAAAATGCCATGAAGCTTAAGGAGGGTGATGTGCCGCGCCTCTTTACGGCATCAGAAACAGCGCGGGAGAAATTAGCCTCGCGGGTGGTGGTTAATACGCCCGATCCCTATATCAATACCTTTGGCGGCGCGCTAAGTATGGCAGCCGATGGTATTTGGGAAAACCCCTCGTACATGCACGGCGCGGTGGCCTGGCGCATGCGGCTGCCGGCCTGGCGCGGCCCATACGTTGCTGATCCGCTGGGTTGGCATGACAGGGCCTGGTCGCATTTTAGCAGCTACGCCCTATCGCAGGTAACCGAACCGCCAAGCGGCCCGAATGTGCCGGATACGGCTGCGCATTTTGCGCGTCAGCAGGAAAAAATGGGTAACGCCATGTTCAGCAGCGGGTATATTGCCCGTAACCCCGGTGGCGGCAAATTAGGCCCGCACCATTACGACATGAACCTGGTGTATATAGATGAGCTGCTGAACCACTTTAAGTGGACAGGCGATATTAGCCAGGTTAAAAAGCTTTGGCCTACCATAGTACGCCACCTGGCTTGGGAAAAAAGAAATTATGACGCGGACGGTGATGGTTTATATGATGCCTACTGCGCCATATGGGCCAGCGACGCCTTGCAATACAGCGGTGGCGGCGTAACACACTCGTCGGCCTATAACTACCGTTCAAACAAAACAGCGGCCTACCTGGCCAAACTGATAGGCGCGGATCCGAAACCGTATGAACAAGAAGCCGCGCATATATTAAACGCGATTAATAAAACCTTATGGATGCCATCCTCCGGAAGCTATGCCGAATACCAGGATCTGTTAGGGTTGAAATTACTGCACCCGTCGGCAGCCTTGTGGTCGGTTTATCACGCTATTGATTCGGAGGTGCCGGATGCTTTACAAGCTTACCAGGCCCTGCGTTATGTGGATACCAAAATACCGCATATCCCGGTTATAGCTAAAGGCTTAACGGGTAATCACTATCTGCTGTCTACCACTAACTGGCTGCCGTATGACTGGTCGCTGAATAACGTGGTAATGGCCGAAAACCTGCATACGGCGCTGGCCTACTGGCAGGGTAACCGCCAGGAAGATGCCTATACCTTATGGAAAAGCGCTATCCTGGAAAGCATGTACCTGGGTGCAAGCCCTGGTAATTTCCAGCAGATCTCCTTTTACGACGCGGAACGGGGCGAACTATACCGCGACTTCGGCGATCCGATAGGGATGGCCGCCCGTTCGCTGGTGGAAGGCCTGTTCGGCATTAAGCCAGATCTGTTAAAAGATACGCTGACCATTAAACCCGGTTTACCGCAGGAGTGGGCTTACGCGTCATTATCCGTACCCGATGTAAAGTTTGATTTTAAGCGTCAGGGTCAAACTGATAATTATACCATTACCCCATCTTTTACAAAACAAGCCATCTTGAAGTTCCAGGTAGCGGCAAGGGCAGTATCGGTAGCATCGGTTACCGTAAACGGCGTTCCGGCTAAATGGACAGCCGTTAACGATGCTGTTGGCAGCCCGGTATTACAGATCGTATCAGGCAAACAAAAAAGCTACCGGGTAAAAATAGTTTGGGGCAAGGTAAAGCCTCAGAACTCGGGTTTAGTGCAAACAGTTGCCTCCGGTAACAATGCCGTGTATGCGTTTGCAGGGGCTAAAGCAACACAAATTAAAGATCCGCAGCAAATTTTAAAGCAATCGTCCATCACTGCAAATGGAATAACCGGCACAATGGGTAACAACCTGGGCTACCACACCCTGTTTGTAAAACTTAAACAAGGCAGCTTTAGCTGGTGGCAGCCGGTTAATTATAAGGTAGTGGGCCGTTTACAGGTAGTTGATATCCAGCAGGCCAACGGCCTTACGGTTAAAATGATCAACAATACCGATCAGCCTGATATTACGGTAACGGTTAATCCTGAATTGAAGGCGGCATATCGCGCAAATGTAAAGTTGCAAAAAACAGATCAGCCCGCTATGGTAAATATTTCGGTGCCATCGTTAATAGCTGGCAGCAATCATCTCCATATTACCAACGGCCGCGATGTTATTGATACTACAGTAGTAGTTTGGGGCGTAAGCAATACACAAAACCTGAAACCCGAAACCGTTGATCTGCATACTTATTATAATGATCAGCTGACCAATATTTTCAAGAACAAATATTTAACTCCGCGCCCCAATTCGCCAACCCTGCAGCTGCCATGGCAAGGCATAGGCGACTGGGCCTACCCGCGGGCTATGGCCAATATTGACGATAGCGGCGTAAAGAAAGCCGCGGCTGCCAACAACGGGATTTTTAAGTTACCAAACGGAGTGCCTTTCGCTACGCTTCCGGGCGATGGTAAAAACATCATATTTACCTCGCAATGGGATAATTTCCCACGACAGGTGAGCGTGCCTTTAACAGGTAAAGCGGCCCACATTTATTTATTGATGGCGGGTTCAACCAACCCCATGCAGGCGCGTATGACCAATGCTACCGTTACCGTTACTTATCAGGATGGCACAACATCAGTACTTGCCATTAAGAGCCCCGAAAACTGGTGGCCCATTGAACAGGACGATGATAATGATGGTTTTGCCTTTAATACCGATGCGCCAAAACCTTTAAGGGTATACCTTAAAACAGGTGAGGTGACTGATAACTATACCAAAAGATATACCAGTATAAAAGGCTTTAGCAACAGGGCTGTTGATGGCGGCGCGGGTACAGTGCTCGATTTGCCCTTAGATAACAATAAACAGCTTAAAAGCTTGCAATTAAATACCTTAACCAATGATGTGGTGATCGGTTTAATGGCGGCCACTTTAATGAGAGAATAATTTTAGCGAGCGGTTGATTGTGTTGAGTAAGTTAAGCAGTTTAAAAAGTATTCACTCAATTCAACACAATTAACCATTAACTAATTTAATATAATAATACCCCATGAAAAAGTTAATCACCATAATGCTAATGGCTGGCGCGGTGTTGCCGGTAAGTGCGCAGCAGGCAAAAAAAGCGGTTAAAAAGCCAAATATCATCATTATACTGGCTGATGATATGGGCTATTCGGATATCGGTTGTTTTGGTTCAACCATACAAACGCCTAATATTAATGAGCTGGCAAATACCGGTTTAGTGATGACACAGTTCTACAACGCGTCGCGCTGCTGCCCTTCACGCGCGTCATTGCTTACCGGTTTATATTCGCACCAGGCAGGTGTGGGCGATATGGTGAATACCCGTCCGCAACCGGCTTATGAGGGGTATCTGAATCATAATTGTGTAACTATCGCGGAAGCGCTCAAAGCAGGAGGGTATAACACCTATATGGCGGGCAAATGGCACGTAGGCACGGCCCCCGAAAACTGGCCGGTTAAGCGTGGTTTTGATCATTATTTCGGGTTAATTGACGGAGCGAGCAGCTATTTTACACCAACAATGCCTTATCGCCCTAATCAAAAATTAACAATAGCGCTGGATGACAAACCTTTTACGCCCGGCCCGGGATGGTACTCCACCAACGCTTATGCTGATTACGCTGTTAAGTATATCAAACAGAATAAGGGTACCGGTAAGCCATTCTTTTTATATATGGCCTTCACCAGTCCGCATTGGCCATTGCAGGCGCTTCCGGAAGATATTGCCAAATACAAAGGTAAGTTTATGGCTGGCTGGGATGTTTTGCGCGAAGAACGTCTGAAAAAAATGAAGGAGATGGGCGTTGTCAGTCAGGATACCAAGCTATCTCCCCGGGATAGTAATGTGCCCGAGTGGAACTCGTTAACCGATGATCAGAAGAAAGATTTTGATGATAAAATGGCTGTTTACTCGGCGATGATTGACCGCATGGACCAAAACATTGGCCGCATCAGGCAAGCTTTAAAAGAAACAGGTGTGGATAAGAACACGCTGATCATGTTCCTGTCGGATAATGGCGCCAGCAGCGAGTACACTACCAACCCTGGCTTTTTGCCAAATATCAGGGAAGCTGCTAAAAAGCCCGCCAGCGATCCTGCTTCATTTACCAGTTATGGTTTTAACGGAGCAAATGTGAGTAATACACCGCTGCGCTTGTTTAAACACTGGGAATATGAAGGCGGTACGGCTACGCCTTTTATAGCTAACGATCCGGCCATTATTAAAAAGCATATGGTGAATACCCAAAACGGCCATATTACCGATTTAATGGCTACCTGCCTTGATGTGGCGGGCGTTCCCTATCCTAAAACTTATAATGGTAATACCATTACACCGACAGTTGGTGTAAGCTTGCTGCCTTTAATGCAGGGTAAGGTTTGGAAGGGGCACAACGCGTTATTTTTTGAACACGAAGGTAACCGCGCGGTGCGCCAGGGCGATTGGAAACTGGTTTCGCAATATCCTGAAAACAAATGGTATTTATATAATATCAAAGCCGACCGGTCCGAACTGAATGATCTTAGCGGGCAATATCCTGACCGCGTTGCCGCTATGGATGCGCTATATAAATCGTGGGCCGGCATGGCCGATGTAATACCATTTGAAAAGTTGGGACGGGCCAGGTCTGCCGATTAAAAGTGATGAATTTGTTACACTAAGTGTAGCTTTTATCAGGACGGAGCAGGACAATCTTTGTATGGTACTGCTCTATCTTTAAATTATATAACCGCTCCGCCCGGGTGTAGTATAAACCAAAAGATACTGATGAAAATTCCTTGCAAAAGCGTATTCTCTTTTTTTTGTGTCGCTTTGTTTTGCGTTCTGCCTGTTCTGCTTTTTGCACGGGCTGCGGAGCAAACCCATTTAAAATTTGATTTTGGCATTGCCACAGCCGCTAAAGGCTATCAGAAGGTAACTGCTGCTGATGTGGGCGCCAGTTTGCAAAACCTTAAATGCAGCAATGTGAAACCAGCAGGTAACTAATAAATATATGAGAAAACAGGCCTGGCTTTTTTTAATACTGTGTTTAAGCGGCTATAGCTGTTTGGCCCAGGGTATAAAAAGATCCATCCCCGATAAGCTGGTGGTTTTAACTTTTGATGATGCCGTTTTAAGCCATTTTACCAATGTGGCGCCTATGCTGAAAAAATACGGATTTGGAGCTACCTTTTTTGTTTGCGAGTTTACATCGCCTCCTTTTAGCGATAAAACAAAGTATATGAGTTGGGAACAGATAGCGCACCTTAACCAGATGGGCTTTGAAATAGGCAACCATACCCGCAACCATACCCATGTAAATAAAATGGACGCGGCGCGTTTTACAACCGAACTGGAATACATTGAGCAGAAATGCAGCGAATATCATATCCCTAAGCCGGTAAGTTTCGCATATCCGGGGTATGATACCAGCAGCCGGGCGCTTAAAGTATTAACTGCTAAAGGTTATTTGTTTGCAAGGGCGGGCTGGGACAGGCCTTATGACCCGCAACATGACCGTCCTTTACTTATACCGGGCTACACCACACATACCGATAGCGCAGGCCGGGGCATGGAATTGATTAAAGCGGCGAAAAACGGTAAAATAACCGTATTAACCATACACGGCGTTCCGGATGACGCGCACCCCTGGGTGACAACATCGCCCGAGGTGCTGGAAAGTTATTTTAAATATATGAAGGATAACCATTATACCGTAATAGCCATGCGCGACCTGGCTAAATACGTAATTACCAATAAATAATTCCTAATCAATATAAAACCTGAAAAAATGAAACTACGAAAAAGAATCCTGTTACTGGCCTTTTTATTAAAGGTCTGTACGCTTTCTGTACAGGCACAGTCTATCCCTGTATTGGAAACGGGCAAAGCCATGCCGCACGAGTGGATTGATAAACTGACCGGTCATAGAGTAGTCCGGCTGGTTGAAAGGCCCGGTACCACAAATACCAGTTTCTACTTTAATAATTATTGTTTTGTTCCCCAATCGGGCGGTAAAGGCGATCTGATGATTTTCCGCGGTACGGTGGCTGATACATCTATGGGGAATCAATTTTTCACCATCAACCTTAAAACTAAGGAAATTAAGCAGTTAACAAACCGAAAGGGTATAGCCGGCGAAATGGTGAGCCCAAAAACAGGTGAAGCATTTTACCAAAGTCACGATAGCATTTACGCGGTAAATGCCATTACCGGCAAAAATCGCTTTGTTTATGCTATCCCTGCCGATTTTAAAGATCTTAAGGCCGGTACGATAAATGCCGATGGTACTTACCTTGCCGCTGTAAAGGCTGCCCCGTTAAAACAGGAGATTTACGCGAAATACCCACTGAAAAGCCAGTATTTTAACCGTATTTATGATGCCCATATTGAGCATCGCTTATACACTTTAAATGTTAAAACCGGCGAGGTAAAGGAAATACACCGTGAAAACGATTGGACCAACCACCTGTTGTTTTCGCCGGTTGATCCTGATATTTTATCCTATTGCCACGAAGGGCCATGGCAAAAGAACGACCGGATCTGGAACATCAATATCCAAACCAATCATTATACTTTAATGCATGCCCGTACCGTAATCAATGAAATTGCCGGTCACGAGTTTTTTGGCATAGGCGGCCAGCACGAATGGTTTGACCTGCAAAAACCCATTGGCAAAACTTTTTACCTGGCCGGAGTTGATATGAAAACCGGTAAGGAAGACCGTTGTTATCAAATGGACAGGAATGAATGGTCTATTCATTTTAATGTAACCAAGGATGAGAAAACTTTCTGCGGCGATGGCGGTAACCCCGGCCAGGTAGCCCGCGCACCTGACGGCCAGTATATTTACCTGTTTAAGCCTGATGGCGATAGGTTAAAGTCGGAGAAGTTGGTAAATATGAAAAACCATGACTACAGGCTGGAACCGAATGTGCATTTTTCACCCGATGAAAAATGGATAATTTTCCGCGCCAATTTTGAGGGCAGCACGCAAATTTACGCGGTTGAGATTGCTAAATATAAATCCTGATACCCAAACCAATGAGTATTAAAAAATATATGATTATACCGGTTTTAGCAGCAATGCAAATGGGTATAGCAACAGTAAAGGCGCAATCTATCCCTGTATTGGAAACCGGTAAATCAATGCCGGCAGAGTGGATAGATAAGACCACCGGCCACAGGGTAATCCGCCTGGTTAACAGGCCCGGTACTACTAACGGCAGCTTTTATTTTAATAATTATTGCTTTGTACCCCAGGGTTCGGGTAAAGGCGATCTGATGGTTTTTTCAGGATCAGGCAACGGTGCCGACGGCAAGGGCCCCGCTACACCGCCCCCGGCAGCAGGCACCCCCCGCTCCAGATTTGGCGGCGGCAATCACCTGTTCACCATCAACTTAAAAACAAAAGAGATTAAGCAATTGACTTTTGGCCGCAGAGGCGGTGGCGAAATGGTTTGCCCTAAAACAGGTGAGGCATTTTTCCAAACCAGGGATAGCGTTTTCGCGGTGAGCGCCATAACCGGTAAGGAAAGATTGGTTTGCGTACTGGACACCAGCTTCCACGGTAGGGTAAGTACTGTAAATGCTGATGGTACCTACCTGGCCGCAGTACAGTCAATGGGTAATACCGAGCGCGAAATAACGCGCCAGTATCCTGATAAAAGCGGGTATTTTAACCGCATATACGATGCTCATATTGAGCATAGACTATATTCCATCAATACCCATACAGGAGCGATAAAAGAGATCCACCGGGAGAACGAATGGACTAATCACCTGTTATTTTCGCCTATTGACCCTAAAATGTTATCCTATTGCCACGAGGGGCCATGGCAGAAAAACGATCGTATATGGAATATCAACGTTTTAACCAACCACTATGCCTTAATGCACGCGCGCACAGTGATCAATGAAATTGCCGGGCACGAGTTTTTTGGTATCGGTGGTCAGCACGAATGGTTCGACCTGCAAAAACCGATAGGTAAAACATTTTACCTGGCCGCCTTCAATATGAAAACCGGCGTGGAAGACCGTTGCTACCAGATGGAAAGAAATGAATGGTCTATCCACTTTAATGTAACCAGGGACGAGAAGATGTTTTGCGGCGATGGCGGCGACCCCGGCCAGGTGGCACGGGCTCCTGACGGCCAGTATATCTATTTATTTAAACCGAAAGGCGACCGTTTAGTATCAGAAAAATTGGTAAATATGAAAAACCATACCTATAAGCTGGAGCCGAATGTGCATTTCTCTCCCGATGAAAAGTGGGTAATATTCAACGGTAATTTTGAGGGTACAAGGCAAATTTATGCTGTTGAAGTTGCTAAGTATAAATCATAACAATAAAGCGCATAATAAATAAAACCCTAACATATGAACATGAGAAAGAAGATAGTTTTACTGGCCATTGCTTTAATGCAGATGGGTATAATTACGGTAAAAGCCCAGGAGGTTATGGAAACAGGCGGAAAAACTATGCCTGATGAGTGGATTGATAAAGATACCGGCCATAAGGTGATCAGGCTGGTGCGCCGCCCGGGTACTACCAATGGCAGTTTTTACTTTAATAATTATTGCTTTGTACCCCAGGGCGCCAGTAAAGGCGATTTAATGGTATTTTCGGGCAGTGTGGCCGATAAAAGCATGGGTAACCAGTTATTTACCGTGAATTTGAAAACGCTGGAAACCAGGCAGCTAACTCATCATGCAAAAATCTCGGGCGAAATGGTTTGCCCTAAAACGCACGATGCTTTTTATCAAAGCGGCGATAGTGTTTGGGCAGTAAACGCGGTAACCGGTAAAAACAGGTTTATTTACGCTTTCGACCCGGCGTTTAAAGGCAGGGTAGGTACAGTTAATGCCGATGGTACTTACCTGGCCTGTGTAAAAGCGACCGGCGACCTGGAACGCCAGATCCATGAGCAATATCCTGAAAAAAGCCAGTATTTTAACCGCATATATAACGCGCATATTGAGCACACGCTTTGGACGCTGAATGTTAAAACCAAGGAGCTAAAAGAAATTCACCGCGAAAATGAATGGACTAACCACCTGTTGTTCTCGCCTGTTGACCCGGATATCCTGTCCTATTGCCACGAAGGCCCCTGGGAAAAGAATGACCGTATCTGGAACATTAACATTAAAACCGGCAAAAATACCTTAATGCACGTACGTACCATGGTGAACGAAATTGCAGGGCATGAGTTTTTTGGTATAGGCGGACAGCACGAGTGGTTTGACTTGCAAAAACCTAAAGGTAAAACATTCTTTTTGGCAGCATTTGATATGAAAAGCGGCAAAGAAGACCGGATGTATGAAATGGACAGAAACGAGTGGTCGATCCATTTTAATGTAACCAAGGATGAAAAAACATTTGCCGGTGACGGTGGCGACCCGGGCCAGGTGGCTAAAGCGCCTGATGGCGAATGGCTTTATTTATTTAAACCTAACGGCGACCGGTTAAAATCAGAAAAACTGGTGAATATGAGAAATCACAACTATCACCTGGAGCCAAATGTGCATTTCTCGCCTGATGAAAAATGGATTATATTCAGGGCGAATTTTGAAGGCGGTATTGAACAGGTTTACGCTGTTGAAATTGCCAAACACTAATTGTATTTATATCAAATATGTCTGTACGTAACAAAAACATTAAAATAGCCGCCGCTTTAGCGCTTTCGCTAACCGCATATGGCGCTAACGCTCAAATAACATGGCCGGGTATTACCAGCCAGACAAAACCCTGGGCACGCTGGTGGTGGGAGGGAAGCGCCGTAAATAAAAAGGACCTTACCTGGAACATGGAGAACCTGCACAACGCAGGGTTAGGCGGGGTGGAAATAACCCCTATTTACGGGGTAAAAGGCCGCGAAAGTGAGTTTATACAATACCTGTCGCCGCGGTGGGTGGATATGCTGAAGTATACCTTGCAGGAAGGCAAGCGCCTGGATATGGGAATAGATTTAGCCAACGCCACAGGCTGGCCATTTGGCGGCCCCTGGGTAACCGACGCGGATGCCAGCAAGGAACTGTTCTGGAAAAATTATGACCTTAAAGGGGGCGAAAAACTGACCGAGCCGGTTACGTATATACAGCAGCCCCTGGTCCGCTCAGACGGGGTGGCTCCTAAGATTACCGATCTGGTTGAACCCATTAGCAGTAATAAAAACCTGCAGCTGATGGCGCTTGACCAGGTGCGGTTTGAAAAGCGGGTGCCTTTAACCGTTTTAATGGCCTATGACGGCAAAGGCCAGGCTATTAATCTGACCGATAAGGTAGCCGCCGACGGCAAACTTAACTGGACGGCTCCTGAAGGTACCTGGAAGCTATACGCGCTGTTTATGGGCGCGCATGGTAAAATGGTAGAGCGCGCGGCGCCGGGTGGGGAAGGTTATGTAATTGACCACTTCTCAAAACCTGCTGTGGAACACTATCTGGCCAGGTTTGACCAGGCTTTCGCCGGAAAGGGCATTACCGGCAAAGGAGTTACCGGTGGCCTTCGCGGTTTCTTTAACGATTCATACGAAGTGGATGACGCCCGCGGGCAATCCAACTTCACCCCTGGATTTTTTGCTGAATTCATCAAGCGCCGCGGGTATGACCTGCGCGATCATCTGCCCGCATTGTTTGGACAGGATAGTGATAAAGACGCCGACAGCAGGGTGATCTGTGATTACCGGGAAACCATAGCTGACCTGTTGTTAGACAATTTTACCAAACCCTGGGACGATTGGGCTAAAGCAAAAGGCGCTATTATCCGCAATCAATCGCATGGTTCACCAGCCAATATATTGGACCTGTACGGCGCTATTGATATTCCGGAAACAGAGGGGCGCGATATCCTGGTTTTTAAATCAGCCTCATCCGCGGCACACGTAACCGGGAAACCACTGGCTTCGTCTGAATCGGCAACCTGGCTGAACGACCATTTCCTTTCCTCGTTAGGCAATGTAAAACAAGCCATTGACCGTTATTTACTGGGTGGTGTTAACCATATCTTTTATCATGGTGTCAGCTATTCGCCAAAGAATGCGCCATGGCCGGGCTGGTTATTTTACGCGGCAGTGCATTTTGTGCCCGATAACCCTTTCTGGAACGATTTTTCAACGCTGAATAATTATATAGCGCGCTGCCAGTCGTTTTTACAGCAGGGTAAACCCGATAACGATGTATTGGTCTATTATCCGTTGTACGACAGTTTTTCGGAACCGGCCCGCGGCGGCGCCGATCTGCTTAAACATTATGCCAGCGTAATGGCGGGCTTAAACGGCAGCGGTTTTGAAGCCGTATCGCAGGAAATGCAAAAGAAAGGCTATTCATTTGATTATATATCCGACAGGCAAATACTCAATTTGCAATCATCAGGCGTAAGCATTGCTACCGGCGGGGTTTTATATAAAACCATTATGCTGCCAAACTGCAAATACATATCGCTTAATACCTTTACCAAGATCATGAACCTGGCAAAAGCAGGTGCTACGGTAGTAGTTTATAAAAACCTGCCTACGGATGTCCAAGGATATGGCAAACTGGCCGAACGCCAGAAAGCCTATAAGGACCTGGTAGCCTCATTAAACTTTACCATTGGCAATGATGGTGTAAAAACTGCCGCCATAGGTAAAGGCCGTTTTATAATTGCCGATGAAGTTACCCCGCTGCTAACCATAGCCGGAATAGAGCGTGAAGGCATGACAGATAGCGGCTTGCAATTTATCCGCCGTAAGTTTAAAACGGGTAAAAGCTATTTTGTTGATAACAATACCGATAAAACAATAGCAGGCTGGATACCATTGACAGGTAAATTATCGTCGGTAGTAATATTTGACCCGATGTTTAAAAAATCGGGGTTGGCCAAGATCAGGAAAACAACCAATGGCCGGTCAGAGATCTATCTGCAATTACGCGCGGGAGAAAGCTGTGTGCTGCAGGCTTCGCCAACTGTTATTAAAGGCGCAAGTTATACCTATTATGAACCTGCCGGTAACCCGGTTAACATAACAGGTAACTGGACACTTAAATTTGTGGAAGGCGGCCCTTCATTACCGCAGCCAATTAAAACCGATCAGTTAAAATCGTGGACTGAACTGGGTGGCGATGATGTTAAGGCATTTTCGGGCACAGGCAGTTATGCTATCAGCTTTAATAAACCCGCGCAAAGCGCCTCGGCCTGGCAGCTTAATTTGGGTACTGTGCATGAAAACGCGGAAGTTTACCTTAATGGCGTAAAAATAGCCACCCTTATAGGGCCGCAATATACAGTTACCATACCTGCTGCCCAATTAAAGCCGGTTAATACACTGCAGGTAAAGGTTGCCAACCTGATGGCTAACCGGGCTATTTACATGGATAAAAACAATATCCCTTACCGGATATTCTATAACACCAACTTCCCATCACACGGCCGCGATTCCAGGGGAGCCGACGGCTTGTTTACCGCGGCCAACTGGGCTCCTAAACCATCGGGATTGGTTGGGCCGGTTACCTTAACACCTGTTAAAGTTTTGGCAGTAAAGTAATTGTTAAAAACGGTAATTGATAAAGGCGATCAGTAATGGTCGCCTTTTTTTGTTGCCGGAATGACAACGGATAATATAAATGACATTCGTTGTATTTATCAAACTACGGGATTGCCGTGCCGTTCGTCCTCGCAATTACAAGTTTAGAGTAACAAAACAAGAAAGGCTCGTTCCTATACCGAGCCTTTCTTGTTTATCATAGATTTGAAATCGGAATCCCCAATCAAAAAACTATCCTAATAGCGTAGCCTTGGTGGCATCCAGTATTTTAAATGATGCTGCCGCGTCCGGAGCTTCAGCATAAACACGTAATACAGGCTCTGTTCCTGATGGACGGATCATTACCCATGAGCCGTTATCAAAATGGAATTTAAAGCCGTCCAGGTCCTCGGTGTTTACTATTTTGTAATCGCCGAAGGTGGTGTATTTTCCTGTTTTACAGTTGGATATAATGGCCTGTTTTAATGCTTCGGTTACATGCAGGTCATAACGCTCCACCGCGAACGAGCCAACCACGTCATAAATTTCCTGAACCAGATCGCTTAAAGAGCGGCCGGTTTTAGCCATAAACTCCCAGATGGTTAAACCTATCCAGATACCATCGCGCTCGGGAATATGCCCGGCAACGGCAATACCGCCCGATTCCTCGCCGCCTACCATAAATGGTTTGCCCGAGTTAACTATCAGGTCGCAAATATATTTAAAGCCAATTTTGGTAATGGTATTGTTCAGCCCGTAAGCATCGCACAGTTTTTGTATTTTACTGGTGCATGAAAAAGTAGAATAAACCTCGCCGGTTTGTCTTTTTACTTTGTACATATAATGGATCAGCAGCAGCAATATGTTGTGCGAATCCACAAAATTGCCATCCTGGTCATACAAGCCAATACGGTCGGCATCACCATCGGTAACCAGTCCCGATGCTATTTCGCCATCAGATAGTTTAATGATATCCTCAAACTCTTTCAAATTGCGCTGAATAGGCTCAGGAGCCTGTCCGTCAAATCCGGGATTATGATCGGAATGCAGGAAAGTAATATCGGGTAAAATACGGCGCATCACATTTTGGCCGGCACCATACATGGCATCATAGGCCCAGTTAAGGCCGCAGGTGCGGATAGCTTCCATATCAAAATTGTTTTCGACATGGGCTACATACATATCTTCCAGGTTGGTAAATTCAATCAGTCCATCCTTTTGATAATCGGCAATAGCTTTTAATTGCAGCTCAATCGTATCGGGGATCAGCCCTTCTACCTTTTCAATATCTTCGGGTACGGCGGGGCCGCCAAAATCGGCTTTAATTTTAAACCCATTATAGGCAGGCGGGTTGTGGCTGGCCGTAATAATAATACCGGCCGATGCTTTGTGCCTAACTGTACCCAACGAGATCATGGGGGTGGAAACAAAAGTATTTTCGGCACGGAAAACCTTAACGCCCTGCGAGGCGAATACCGCCGCGGTAGTATCGGCAAAAAGCGGGCCGGCAAAGCGCGGATCGCAGCCAATAACGGCTGTAGGATTATCGAAATTGTTTTTTAGCCATAACGCGGTGGCATAAGCTACACGTTTAACATTTTCAACGGTAAAGTCGTCTGCGATAATGGCTCTCCAGCCATCTGTACCAAATTTAATTTTAATCATTTATTAGCGTTATATAGTGTATTTAATCTTATTTTTAGCGCCTTGAAAAATATATACAAGGATAGAAATATTTGTCATAACCACGAACTATAAATAAAAGTTTTAAATATGACTTTTAACTGTCCGGACAGGTTTTTTTATACCGTATTATTATAATTTACAACACAATTACTATTATAGATGTTCGATACCAGCGCCGTTAATAAATTTCAGCAATTAGAAACTCCTTTTTATTATTATGATTTAGCCCTTTTGCGGCAAACGTTGGATGCTTGTTATAAGGCATCGTCAAAATATGGCTTCCATGTACATTACGCTATGAAGGCTAATTTTAATCCCCGTGTGCTGGCCACCATACAATCATTTGGTTTTGGTGCCGACAGCGTGAGCGGTAACGAGGTGAAGGCGGCTATTGATAGTGGTTTTGACAAAGGCAAAGTGGTATTTGCAGGCGTAGGTAAAAGTGATAAGGAAATTAACCTGGCATTGGATGCCGACATTTTCTGTTTCAATGTGGAATCGGTGCAGGAATTAACTGTTATCAACGATCTGGCGAAGGCTAAGGGTAAAACGGCGCGCGTGGCTATCCGCATTAACCCCAATGTTGATGCTTATACGCACCATTATATTACCACAGGGCTTGATGAAAATAAATTTGGCATAAACACCTGGCAACTGGAGGATGTGGTAACCGCTTTACAGGCTTGTAACAATCTGCAATTTATGGGGATCCATTTTCATGTGGGCTCGCAGATCACGAACATGGGGGTGTTTAAAACCCTTTGCGCGCGGGTTAATGAAATTGGTGCCTGGTTTGAAGAACGGGGGCTTACCATCAGTATTTTAAATGTTGGCGGTGGCCTGGGTATTGATTATCATAACCCGGATAATGACATTTGTGATTTTGAAAGCTATTTTAAAGTTTTTAACGAGTCGCTGACCGTAAAAGCCGGACAGGAAGTTCATTTTGAACTTGGCCGCGCGTTGGTAGGGCAAAGCGCGTCGCTTATTTCGCGCGTGTTGTATGTAAAAAACGGACTAAAAAAGAATTTCCTGATATTGGATGCCGGCATGACCGAACTCATTCGCCCTATGCTTTACCAGGCTTATCACCAGATAGAGAATTTGAGTTGGGAAAATGCCCATGGCCCATGGTCCATAGACCATGAACTTGCCATAAAATACGACGTTGTTGGCCCGATTTGTGAAAGTACGGATTGTTTCCGTAAGGATGTAGAATTGCCCGAATCATTCCGCGGCGATCTGATCGCTATCCGTTCGGCAGGCGCCTATGGCGAGGTAATGGTTTCAAATTATAATCTCCGGGATCGGGTGCAGAGCGTTTACTCGGCTTAGTTAGCTATATCCGGAAACAAAAACGGCCCTGATAATATCGGGGCCGTTTTTGTTTCCGGATACGAAAAATTACATTTTCGCAGCAGTGTCAACAGTAGCAGCAGAATCAGTTTTAGCTGAATCAACAGTAGCGGCAGAATCAGTTTTAGCTGAATCAACAGTAGCAGCAGAATCTGCAGCAGCTGAATCAGCAGCAGAACCTGAACCAGAACCGCTGCAAGCAGCTACAGAAAGAGTAAGAGCTAAACCTAAAAAGCCTAATTTGAATGCGTTTTTCATTGTTAATTTCTTTTTTTAAAGTGTTTATAGTTATCCTTAATACAGCTATGTTAAAAAGGTAACCCATGTTTTATATTTTTCTTAATATTTATTAAAACAAAACGCCCCCGGCTTTTGCCAGGGGCGTTCTATTTTTCGGTACGAAAAATTACATTTTCGCAGCAGTGTCAGTAGCAGCAGAATCAGTTTTAGCTGAATCAACAGTAGCAGCAGAATCAGTTTTAGCTGAATCAATAGTAGCAGCAGAATCAGTTTTAGCTGAATCAGCAGCAGAACCTGAACCAGAACCGCTGCAAGCAGCTACAGAAAGAGTAAGAGCTAAACCTAAAAAGCCTAATTTAAATGCGTTTTTCATTTTGAGTTTTTAAAGTGATTAATATTTAGTGTTAATACTGCAAATATAAAAAGGTAACCCATGTATTTAAAAAAATTTTAAAGTATTTAATCAATATTATTAAAAATGTGGTATTTGTGTTGAACGAAATTCTTGCTTTGGGTTCTATATAATTAAAGTCACAATTTCAACATATAGCTCCGTACGTTCATCAGGGCAATCGCGTTTAACCATTTATATAAGCGCATCAAAACGCCCAAACCTTATGCCGAACTTGTTTCAGCATCCCACGTGAAATGAAATAAGGCCAGGACGACCTGTTTGATGGGGTGCCGAAACAAGTTCGGCATGACTGTATTTTTTAAAAAACGATCCCTGGTAAGCTTATTAATTGATTGCCGTTATTATGTTGTTTATGTATATTATCCAACTGAATGTCAATGTAAAAGGCGCCAGGTTATAATATAATGCCGATTTTATTTTTTTTTTTGGAATATGGGTTACAATTTCGCATAAATAGTATTAAGAGTGAGCAAGCAAACAAATACAGCCGCGCCAACTGATAGTGAAGTAATATTGGGCATACTTAATAATTCGGAAACGGTTTTAAAAAGGTTGTACATCGTTTACTTTCCAATGGTATTGCAGTTAGTTATTAATAATAGCGGTACCCAGGATGATGCTAAAGATATTTATCAGGAAGCTATCATTGTTCTTTATAATAAAGTTAAAAGCGGCGAATTTGAGCTGAGCAGTAAGCTGAAAACATTTATTTATTCGGTTTGCAGGCGCTTATGGCTCAAAAAGCTGGCACACATGAATCGGTATGGCGGCGATATTCACGATTTCCAGGAACATCTGCCCGTAGAGGAGAATATGGATCTGCATACCGATCGCGATATACAATTCAGTAAAATGGAAAGTTCGCTTCAATTATTGGGAGAGCCTTGCAAAACCATTATTGAAGACTTTTATATATACGACAGATCAATGCAGGAGATCTGCGAGAAATTTGGCTATACCAACGCGGATAACGCCAAAACTCAAAAATACAAATGCCTGCAACGGTTGAAGAAATTGTTTTTTCAGCAGAAATAAAAAGAAGAATGGATAATAATCAGCTAACGGAAGCAATTGAGCGGTATCTTAACGACGAGATGAGCGGAGAGGAGCGCGCCAGCTTTGAACAGTATCGAAAGGCGAATGCTGATATTGATAGCAGGATAACCGAGCATCAGCACTTTGCAGGTTTGCTAAAGCAATACCGCGAACGGATTGAGCTGGAAGAACGTTTAAACGCTATCCATAACGAAATTGATGTGCACGCGCTTGTAGAGGAAATGACGGTACACCCCTCATGGATAGTTCAGTTATGGCGCAATCATCATTCTAAAATATCCGTGGCTGCTTCGGTAGCTATATTCGCGGTATTAACAACCATGTTTTTTGCCGGTTATTTTAATAACCGTAACCAGGAACATTATACAGAATTACGCAGGCAAATTGAAAACGTTAAACGCACAACCGAGCAACGCATCAACCAATCGCAACTTCAAACTGTTGTTCCCCAGCCCAGGAGGCATCTTAACCCGGGTAATTACCGGGGCACCGGTTTCGCGCTATCGGCCAATGGTTATATAGTAACTAATTATCACGTAATTGGCGACCGGTTCGATTCTCTGTACGTTCAAAACGCGGCAGGCGAGTCCTTTTATGCTAAATTGGTTTATTCGGAGCCGCAGTATGACGTGGCTATCCTGAAAATAGACGACGAATCATTTAAAAACCTTCCCTCGCTTCCATATACCTTTAAAAAAGGGAGGTCGGATTTAGGCGAAAACGTTTATACCCTTGGTTATCCCGAAGGCGATTCGCCGGTATTTGATAAGGGATACTTAAGCTCGGTAAACGGATACGAAGGCGATTCGGTAGAGTACCGGGTAAATATATCTGCCAACCCGGGTAACAGCGGCGGCCCTTTGCTTAATTCGAACGGTAACATTATAGGTATTGTTTCGGGCAAGCAGACACTTGCGGTGGGCGCGTCATACGCTATTAAAACAAAATATTTATTAAAAGCGATACAAAATGTACCGCTCGATTCGTTAAGCGACAAATTAAATCTGTCTAATAAAAATATGTTAACAGGCCTGAGCCGTGTTCAGCAGATCAAAAAAATGCAGAACTACGTGTTCCAGGTTAAAGTATATAATTGATTTTATACCTGTAAATACATATTCCACATAAAGAGACGTAATTTTTGCGTCTCTTTTTTTATGTTTGAAACTAATACTTAGTAATGGTAAAATATCTATTGATCTTTTTTTGCACCATGGCCTGCGCTTATCAAAGCAAAGCCCAAACCAAAGTTAACGATGCTGACCGGCAGGAGTTTATAGCGGATATGAGCAGTTTTGCCAAAAGGCAGCATTTTGTACAGCAGATACCCGTATTTAAGGGTGGCGCGGGTACTTTATATGATTATTTGCAAGCGCATATTGTATATCCGCCCCAGGCTAAAAAAGATAGCCTGTCCGCGCTGGTTTTTGTTTCCTTCCGCGTTGACGCTAAAACCGGACTGGCGAAGGATGTGAAGATTGTGCAAAGCAGCAACGATAAATTTGATTCGGAAACTACCCGCCTCATTAAAACTATGCCGGCCTGGACACCCGCTCAGCAAAACGGTAAAAGTGTAGATATGATACTAACTATCCCGGTTTATTTCCATTTGGATTAGAGAGGGGGCTGATTGCCACGCTAAGCTCAATAACGGGGTTGTTAAGTCAAAATAATAAGATTTTAATAGGCTACCTGTCTACTTCTCCCAATACAAAATCAATAGAGCCCACAATAGCTATCAGATCAGCGATCATTACGTTTTTGGCCATAGCCGGTAGCACCGAGAGATTACTGAAGCTTGGTCCGCGCGATTTTACCCGGAATGGTATTTCGGTGCGGCCGTCGGCTATAAAATAAAAACCCAGTTCGCCTTTGGCGCTTTCGGCTCTTACATAATAATCCTGTGCTTTAGGGGTGATTTTTTTAGGCAGTTTTGCCCGCGGGTCGAAATCGGCAGTGCGCTTTAGTTCCTTTTGCAGCCGGTCCAGGCACTGCTCTATTATTTTGACGGATTGCTCAATCTCGTCCACGCGTACTTTGTACCTGTCCCAGCAATCGCCAACCTTGCCAACCAGGCCCTTGCCAACCGGGATATCAAAATCAAGTTCGGGGTAAACGGAGTAGCCGTCAATACGCCTCAGGTCCCATTTCAGGCCCGATCCGCGCAGCATCGGCCCGCTGCAACCATAATTAATGGCCACATCCAGGGGCAACACGCCTACATTGGCAGTGCGGTTAATAAACACCTGGTTGTCGGTAAGCAGGCCATTCAGCTCCACCATTTTGGGCTTAAAATAATCTACAAATTCCCGGCAGCGTTCTTCAAAGCCAACAGGAAGGTCATAGAACAAGCCGCCCACCCAGATATAGTTATACAGCATGCGCGAGCCCGAGGCCCATTCCAGCATGCCCATAATATGTTCTCTGTCGCGGAAACACCACAGGAAAGGGGTAAAAGCGCCGATATCAATACCATAGGTACCTATAGCGATCAGGTGCGAGGCGATCCGGTTCAATTCGCAAACCAGTACGCGGATGTATTCAACCCGTTTGGGGATATCCTGATCAATGCCCAGCATCCGTTCCACGCCCATAACCCAGGCGTGGCTGTTATTCATGGAGGCCAGGTAATCCATCCGGTCGGTAAAAGGAATGGTTTGCTGGTAAGTGAGCGATTCCGCGTGTTTTTCAAAACAGCGGTGCAGATAACCAATATGCGGAATTACTTCTTTTACAATTTCGCCATCGGTAATCAGTTCCAGCCGTAATACGCCGTGGGTTGAAGGGTGTTGCGGCCCCATGTTCAGCACCATATCCTCGGTAGCGGCATCGGCTATCTTTTGGTTATAGCGGTTTAAAGCTTCATTGTAAATAGAGGCAGGCGTTTCCAATTTATAAGAATGTAGTTTTTAATTAATCAATCTTAATTCCCTTATAGTATTCAGCGTTTTTGTAGTCTTTTCTTAGCGGGTAGCCTTCCCAGTCGTCGGGCATCAGGAGGCGGCGCATATCGGGGTGCCCCTCAAAATATATACCCAGCATGTCATAAGCCTCGCGCTCGTGCCAGTCGGCAGTGGCATATACCGATGTAACGCTTGGGAAATGAGGCAACGAATCGCCGTTACGATCATGCTCCCTGCTTATTTTTAAGGTAAGCTGTGTTTGGTAGGGGATAGAAGCCAGGTGATAAACCACCCCAAAGCGCCCGGCATCCACACCATAATCCACGCCCGAAAGGTTGGACATAAAATCAAAGTAAGTACCCGGGTTATCGCGTAGCTCCAAACATACCTGGGCTATATGGTCGGGGTCTATCAGCAAGGCCGGCTGCAGGCCGGTTGTTTCCTGGCCGGCAACAACCTGTTCGCCAAATTTGTTGGTAAGCAGTAACTTAATTTCCTCAATGCTCATGGTGCAAGGCGTACTATTTTCCAGTTTTTATTATCAATTTTTTTATAAACAATCCGGTCATGCAGGCGGCTGCTGCGGCCCTGCCAAAACTCTATCAGGCGTGGCTTAATAATGTAGCCGCCCCAGTAGGATGGTTTAGGGATCTCTTTATCGGCGTATTCGGCCTCCAGTTGCTGCATTTTATCGTCCAGTATTTTACGGTCGGCAATTTCCTGGCTTTGCGGAGATACCACAGCGCCCAATTGGCTGCCTTTAGGGCGGCTATGAAAATAGGCGTCAGACTGTTCGCGGCTCAGCTTTTCAATAGTCCCTTCAATACGCACCTGCCTTTCCACGGGTCCCCAGAAAAATACAGCCGATGCCAGCGGATTTTTGGCCATTTCCTTCCCTTTACGGCTCAGGTAATTGGTGTAAAAAGTAAAGCCTTCCTGGCTAACGCCTTTAAGCAACACAATACGGGCAGACGGACGGCCATCGTGCGTAGCCGTGGCCAGCGTCATGGCGTTGGGCTCGGGCACATTAGCGGCAAGCGCCTCATTAAACCATTTATCAAACTGTTTAATGGGATTTGGGCTTATTTCTTTTTCAGATAATGTGGCGGCGCTATAATCCTGTCTTAAATTTTGTATATCTTGCTCATTCATTTGTGCAAACTTACAAATTAATTAAACCGTTAATTGTGATAACAGTCAAATGAGTAATTATTTTACTACCAATTCTAATTAATATGCTAAGTTCTATACCGGCAGCTGTTGGACGATTACTGATCTCGGAACCATTTATGATGGACCCTAATTTTAAGCGGTCTGTGATACTGATAACGGAATACCATACCGATGGGGCCGTGGGTTTTGTATTAAATCACCAGGGGGATAACCTGCTTGGCGATTTGCTGCCCGATGTTTCCTATTCCGAGATCCCGGTTTATATGGGCGGCCCGGTAGCGGCAGATACGCTGCATTTTATCCATCGCTGCCCCGAAAAAATTGAAGGTGGCCTGGAAATATGGAACGGAATTTATTGGGGCGGCGATTTTGACACAGTTAAGGAACTGATCAATAATTACCAGCTAAGCATCAACGAGATCAAGTTTTTTACCGGCTACTCCGGCTGGACAAGCGGACAACTGGATGCCGAATTGCAGGAAGATACCTGGATAGTGGCCAATAAATTCAGCACGGATATGATTTTTGCCGACGCCGAGCATAATTTATGGAAAGAGGTAGTAATAAGCATGGGGCAGCGTTACGCCCATATTGCCAACTTTCCGGAGAATCCGACGTTAAACTAACAGATGGCCACTGACGGATACGGTTTACAGGATATTAAAAAGGAACTGCAACATTTAAACGGTGCGCGGTTAACTGAATTATGCCTGCGCCTGGCCCGGCATAAAAAGGAGAATAAGGAACTGCTGGCCTATCTGCTGTTTGTGGCCGATGATGAGGAAGCTTTTATAGAACACTCCAAATACGAGGTGAGCATGATGTTTTACCTGCTGCCCGCCCAAGCCTATAATGCCGCGAAAGTACTGCGTAAAATATTGCGGCTGATTGCCAAATTTTCCCGGTTTTCGGGTTCCAAAAATGTAGAGATCAAATTACTGTTAGGTTTTTGCACCAATTACCTGGAATATATAGACCGCAAAGTAAGCTATAAGCCCTTGCGTACTTTGTTTACAAGGCAAATTGAAAAGACAGAAAAACTGATCAGTAAACTGCATGACGATTTACAAGCCGATTACCGCGAAGAGTTTAGCCTGTTGCTGGAAGAGGCGGATAAACAGTTGCCCTGGTTTAGTAAAAGTAGTTATTAGGTTCGCTTAAATGATTTTCGATGGAAACAGGGCGACTATCAAAAATTGAACATTTATTGTAACATTTGTACTGTCAGGAAATCAAACCAAAAAAACTAAAGCATAATAGTGGCCATTAAGGAAGTAGCCTTCAGGGAAATATTTGAAGCCAATTCAAAAAAAATATTTCATTTGTGTTACGGTTATACCGGCGATAATGATGCCGCGAATGACCTGCTGCAGGAAACTTTTTTAAAAGTTTGGCAAAACCTGGATAAGTTCCGCAACCAGGCCATGATCTCGACCTGGATATATCGCATTGCTGTAAATACCTGTTTAACTTACCTCCGTTCGGAAAAACGACAGGCTAAAGATGAACTCACAGATCAGATTGTAGCAACTACGGCCGAAGAATTTTCGGAGAAAAACGAACAGGTTGCTTTATTGTATAAGTGTATATCTAAATTAGAAGAATCGGAAAGAATAATAATTACCATGGTATTGGACGAGGTGCCTTATACGGAAATAGCGGAAATATCGGGGATATCGGAAGGAAACCTGCGGGTGAAAATCCATCGCATTAAACAAAAATTAACCGAATTATATAACCACCATGAAAGACTTTGAACAACTCATGTCGGTGTGGCAGGGGCAGCCCGCTAACGACAGGCTTTCAGTGGATGAGGTGCTGAAGCAGGTAAAAAAAGGCATCAAGGATATTACTAACCAGTTGTATTGGGGGATAGTAGTGATGGTTGCCGTGCTGGTGCTTACTTTTAGTATATTGTTCTTTTTTGCGTGGTCGTGGGTTACCTGCGCTGGTATTATGATCATGCTGATAACGATGCTGCTTTACGCGGTGATGATTATTCGCAATTACCGCATTTTGAACAAGCGCGATGCCACCCTTAACCCAACCGAATACCTGCAGGATTTAAAACAATACCAACGTAACCGGGCAAAAACCACGGGCTGGTTCTACTATTGTTATGTATTGCTTATCAGTGTAGGGCTTTCGCTTTATTTTACCGAGATCCTGAAACACTCGTCAACCCCGTATAAAATATTGGTTTATGGCCTTTCCGTAATCTGGATAATGTTTTTAACCTTTTACTATAAAAAACGCATCTTCCGGAACGAAGAGGAAAAGCTTAACCTGATGATCGACCGCCTGGAACGTTTGCAGGGACAATTTGAGTAGGATAGACATATGATTTTACCTCAACGTATTATTTCATCCCATTGTTATTTAGGTACGAAGCAATCCTCGGCTTGATGGAGACAGATAATCATATGTCTCTACTATGTTTTATGTAATTAATCTCAGCAATCCTTAAACCCTCAAAATCCTGGTTCAGACATCAATCCCTCAAAAACGGATTAAAATTGCGGGTGCCTATTTCCATGCCTGCCGCGCGGCAAATTGTTTTATCACCAAATTTAAAGTTGATGCGGTCCATGGCCTGGTATAATCTGATGCGTTCCTCGTTATCCTCAAACAGGTTAATCTGGTAACTGCCGGTGCTCAGGTTGCTCAGTTTTACGCCGATGAGCCGGATAGGGCGATGCCCGTTCCATGCTTTTTTTAACAGGTTTTTTACGCCGGGCAGTAAAATGTGTTCGGCGGCGGTAAGGGCTATTTTCTCCTGGATGGTATGGGTTTCAAAATTGGCATAGCGCAATTTGATAGCCAGGCAGGAGGCTACTTTGTTTTCGCGGCGCAGTTTCCCGGCCAGTTCCTCCGTCATGGATACCAATATGGTTTCCAGCGTACGCTGTTCGGTAACATCACTCTCAAAAGTATTTTCGGTGGAAATGGATTTACGGTCGGAGTGAGGGATGATCTCGCTGTGATCAATGCCATGTGCCTTTTCATAAATGTAGGTGCCGGCCCTGCCAAATACCGCTTCCAGGAATTTGAGGTTCACTTTTTGCAGGTCGCCAATTTTTTCAATTCCATATTGATATAGTTTCTGGCAGGTCTTTTCGCCCAGCATGGGGATCTTTTTAATGGATAACGGCGCCAGGAACGCTTTCTCATGCCCATGTGGTATAAACAGTTGCCCGTTAGGTTTGGCCTGGTTGGTTGCCATTTTAGACACTGTTTTGCCCGATGATAGGCCGAAAGAAATAGGCAGTCCGGTGGTTTTAATTACTTTTTGCCGCAGCTCGCCTGCAAATTTATAGCAATCATAAAAACGGTCCATGCCTGTCAAATCAATATAAAACTCATCTACCGATGTTTTTTGGTAAAGCGGTACGGTATCATGGATAATCTGTGTTACCTCGCGCGAGGCCTCGCTGTAGCGGCCGTGTGCCCCGCGTATCACAATAGCGTGCGGACAAAGCCGCATAGCCGTTTTCATGGGCATGGCCGAATGGATGCCAAACTTGCGGGCCTCATAACTGCAGGAAGCCACCACGCCGCGGTCTGCCGAGCCGCCTATCAGCACAGGTTTGCCGATAAGCGAAGGATTAAATTTTCGCTCCACCGATACAAAGAAGGAATCCAGATCGATATGTACAATGTGCCGTTTGTGTTCCACGCGTCAAAAATGAATAAATTATTTCTGAATTACTAAAATAATTAGCAATTTTATATCCTGAATCTCTAATCAATGCAAACCTATACAGATTATTTAATGCTTATTGCCCCGCCAAAACCGGTGATGTACGATATTGACCGCTATAAAAGAGCTTCGGCCAGGATGATAGGTAATTTTGCAGGCATGCGTTCGCCGGCGCATATCAGTATTAACCAGCAGCACCGGTGTAAGCCGTTTATATCGCACCATGCTATTGAACAGATGGGCGAAAAGCTGGGCCATTTGCCACCGCTTGAATTAGAGATCAGCAATTTTAAATATTTTAATCACGGCCAAACCGGTATGACCATTTATGCCTGTATTGTAATGAACGACCATACCGCGCGCTGGTTTAAATTGCTGCGCGAGAGTATGCGTGTAATTCACAAGAATTTTGTTCCGCATATTACGGTAGTAAAAAACATCCCCGCAGAAAAATTTAATCAGCTTTGGCCTAAATTTGAAAGCAGCCGCTACCAAAGCAGCTTTACCGCCGACCGGCTAACCGTGTTGGAACGGGAAACTTACAACCAGCAACGGAAATGGGAGGTGTTGAATGAGTACCGCTTTGGCGATAAACTGATGATGTATTGATAACTGAAACAATAATAGGGATTGCTACCTTTACAATGATCGTATTTTAATAATTGACCAAAGTCGAATTTCTTAAAGCTATGCCTTTAAAAACAACGGTTATAACGGGCGCTACATCCGGGATAGGTAAGGAAACAGCATTAGCGCTGGCTCAAAAAGGGCATGCGGTGTATATGCTGGTGAGGGATGTGGTTAAAGGCGAGCAGGTGCGTAAAGCCATCATCGCGGAAAGCAGGAACGAGGGGGTATATGTGATATACTGCGATCTGGCCGATCTGCAAACCGTAAGCGCCGCTGCCGAAAAATTGAAAGGCGGTCTGTTTGCTATTAATGTGCTTATTAATAACGCGGGCGGCATTATTAACGAACGTGAAGTAAGTGCCGATGGTTATGAAATGACCTTCGCGCTGAATCACCTGGGCCATTTTTTACTTACCCAAGGCCTGATGCCTTTATTGGAACGCGGGCAGGCACGGATCATTAACCTGAGCTCCGAAGCGCATAAAATGGGGAAACCCGAATTTAATGATCTGTATGCGGAGATCCCCACAGGGAAAAAGTACGACGCGATTAAAGCCTATGGCATGGCTAAGCTATTTAATATTTACTTCACCAAATCATTAGCCGAAAAATATAAAAGCAAGGGTATTACCGCTTTCGCAGTGCATCCGGGTATTGTAAATACAAATTTTGGGAGTACGCTGGGCGGTTTTGGCGGGCTATTGATGTTGTTAGCCAAACCTTTTATGGTATCGGCCAAACAAGGGGCTCAAACTTCCGTTTACCTGGCAACCGCTGCTAAGCCCGACGCGCAAAGTGGGCAATATTTTAAAAAACAACGGGTTGCCAAAGCTACCAAACTGGCCGATAACGCGGATGCACGCGCCCGTTTATGGGATATCAGCAAACAAATGATTGCCCGTTTTTTTAAATAGATGTTACACCTTGCTTTTTTTCAACAAAATGTCACTATTATGTAATTAAACATTAATTTAGTGGCTCAATCTAACAATTATGATCCGTATTAATAAAAAGCTACTGATAACCTTAGGGTTAACTTCTGTAATTGTTTTCGGCGCATTGGCTTCCATGCCGCCCAACGAGCAAAAAGCGAAGAATCTGAAAGTTTTTCCTAAAAACATTTCTCATAAAGAACTGGATAAGCACATGGACGAGTGGGCTAAGGCCTTAGGTGTGCGTTGTAATTTTTGCCATGCCCGTGGAGCCGATAATAAAATGGATTTTGCCAGCGATGCGAAGCCTGAAAAATTAATGGCCCGCAAAATGTTTGAAATGACCGCCAAAATAAATAAAAAATACTTCAAAGCGGGCAAGGATTCATTAGGATTAGTAATGGAAAGCGGCGTAGCTTGTATTACCTGTCACTACGGTTCGGCGCACCCTGAAGGCGGCATGCACGAAGATAGAGCTAAGAAATAAGACAATTAAAATATTTTAATGAGATTCCGGAGGTGCAGCTTCCGGAATTTTTTTTTGGAATAGGGTTTTTATTATTTACATTTAACTTCTTTTCAAACCAGAAATGTGCTGTTTGATTTAATTTTTTGGTCTGATAATAAGCAGATTAATAAATAAAAAAATATTTTTTTAAAAAGATATTCACTATCAATAAAAAATTCTATTATTTTTGAGTGGTTATTTTAATAGGGGTATTGAATAACTATCACCGAAGCCGGGCTTTATGTCCGGCTTTACTTTTTTATAACCGCTGTTAATGTCCCTGGGTGTTCAGGTATTCGTTGGTTATCATCATAAACAACTTATCATCCTCTACCGATTCATCAAAGCATTCAATCAATAACTGCTCAATTTCCGTTAATCCCATTTTTGGGGCCAATATGCGCAGCATGCGATAAGAAGTGATATTAATATGCTCTATCAGCTGCATGTACAACATAATGTCAATATCTCCTAACAATTCCATCCCTATCCCCTTTTTTTCCAGCGCGAAGGTCTCCTTAAAAATAGCTTTTATCGGGATGCACTCATCGGCTGAAGGGGTAACTGAGGCGGCAGCATAAACTTCATCTAACCGGTTTAGCTGCGCTTTTATATCTCCCTGTAGCTCCTGCAACGCCAATTGCAGCGCTTTAAACGACGCTACTTCAATTAAATGGGTCAGGTTATCATTGATGTAACGCTTGCCGTAATATAGCTTGTTAAGATTATGAGTAAACAACTGCTTTAAAACAGACGGGTCTGTTAACTGCGATGGTTGGGGATCCATAATAATCAGGTTGAAATTAAGCTGTAAATATACGGTTATATTATTAACGGCTGCTGATACGTAAATATAGACAAAAAGGGTTTATTGTGTTAAGAAATGTGTATTAAACGTGCAGCCTGCGCTTTTGTTAGTAGCTTTGGCAATTGGCATATACATTAAAACATGAAATATAAATTAGGCGATTTTGTAAGGTTTGTTGATGAGCGGATGGAAGGCTATGTTACCCGGATTATAGATGAAGATATGATAGGCGTAACCGGCGAGGATGATTTTGAAATACCCGTGCAGGCCAGCAAGGTTACTTCGGTACACGGGCATAACGATGGCGGGGATAAGGCGACTAACCAATCCGTACCCGCAGCAGCCACCGCTACTTTTAAAGATAAAGGCATTTACCTGGCGGTAGTACCCGATCATAAAACATCGGCGGTGGTGCATTTTTACCTGGTTAATGAAACCTCGTACCAATTGCTGCTTACTTTAAATACTTTACAGCAGCAGCAATATAAGGGCGAGTTTGCAGGGGTAATAATGCCATCGGCTTCCGAAAAAATTTACTCGGCCCCACTGGCCGATCTGCAGATATGGCCGCAATTGAGTTTACAAATGCTTTATTATACCTCTCAAAACCGTAATCTGCGGGAACCGCTTACCATTACCCGGAAATTTAAGGCGAAGGATTTTGCAGACCAGCAAAAAAATGTTCCCCAATTAAACAAACCAGGCTGGGTCATCAGGCTTGATGAGGACGAGCTGGTGATTGATGCTGAAAAACTGAAAGAAAGCTTTTTTAAGCCGGCCGAAGAAAAACGGGAAGTTGGAAAACCCGAAGCCGAGATCGATCTGCATATTGAAAAGCTGCGGGATGATTACCAGTTTTTAAACAGCGCCGTTATATTGAATATTCAGCTGGAATATTTTAAAAAAGCCCTTGATGCCGCTATTGTGCATCAATTGCCCGAAGTTGTATTTATTCATGGTGCAGGTAATGGCATATTACGGCACGAACTGCATAAGCTGCTGAGTAAAAATAATAAAGTGCAAACCTTTATGGATGCACGTAAGGAAAAATTTGGTTACGGAGCTACCAAAGTGCTCATAAAATAGGCTGGCATATTGTTTAATACCGGTATTTAAACGTATATTATCTATTAGGCATATTAATAATTATTAATTTATATAAGCGGAATTTGGTTAGCGAAGCGGTTTTCAAATTAATGTTTGATTAACTTTTTCGGTATCTTGCACTTATATTATGGAGTGGCAGCAATATTTACAAAGCGGAAACCTGGAGGCCTACTGTATGGGTTTACTTACCGATAAAGAGGAGGAGGAAGTACAGCTGATGTGCAGCCGCTTCCCCCAGGTAAAACACGAGCTTGCCGCTATTCAGTTCGCGCTTGAAATGATGGCTAAACAAACAGCCGTAACCCCACCCGTGCAACTAAAGGAGCGCCTGCTTAAACGCCTGGGTTTTGAACAAACCGCTCCCCTCAATCTGCAGCAATTACCCGTAATTGATGCGCAAACCCCTTACCAGGACTGGCTGGATGCTTTGGCGCATCTGATACCAAAAGATCCGGTTGATATTATTGTTTTTCAACCTTTAACACAAACCCCGCGGTTAACCCAATCATTGGTATATACCCGCATGAATATCCCCGAAGAAACTCATGAAGACCTGTTAGAAAGCTTTTTTATTTTAGAAGGCAGTTGCAGGTGTATGGTTGACGGGCAGGAACATATACTTAAGCCCGGCGATTTTTTGGAAATACCTTTATACGTAAACCACGACATTACCTTGCTTACGCCCTATGTTGTAGCCATTTTGCAGCAACAGCCGCAAAACGTTTAGTAGCCTGCTCTACTTTAAATAGTTATAGTTAAACCTCAGCAATAAACAATTCCGCTTTTATTTGTTATTATTGAGTTTGTTTTGCGCCAAGCGGAACATCATATAAAATGACACCAGATCAACCATTACGCCTGGACAGGGACATACTGCATATTTTTGAGGAACTGCCTGATTATTATCTCATTCTGTCAAAGGAACTGACCATATTAACGGCAAGCAACGCTTATGTGCGTTTAACGGGTAAATCCCGTGAAGAAATGGCTGGCAAAAATGTGTTCGACGTATTTCCGCAGCATCCCGACCGGACAAAAAACGCTGATGGTGATATTTACTTCTCCTTGCAGAAGGTACTGGAAACCAAATTGCCTCACGAACTGGGAGTTACCCGCTTTGATGTGCCCGACACCCGGGGGCAGTTGCAGGAACGCTATTGGAAAACTTTGAACACGCCGGTTTTAACAGCTTCGGGCCAGCTGCAGTATATTATCCATAAAACAGCCGAGGTAACCGAAACGGTACTGGCCGAAAAGCAACTGCGCGATAGCCTGGAAACAGAACGAAAAGCGGCCGCCCACGCCGAAAGGATTACCCGGCAAATGGAACTGCTGTTTAATGAGATCCCCGCGCAGATAGCTATTGTAACAGGGCAGGAAATGGTGTATGAATATCTTAACCCTCAATACAAAAGGGAGCTGTTTCCTAACCGTGATATTTTGGGCCTCCCGCTGGAGGTAGCTTTGCCCGAAGTGATAGGGACGCCCATATATAATATCCTTTACGAGGTATTTAATACAGGCAAAACACATATCGATAACGAAATTTATATCCCCCTGGCCGATGCCCCCGACGCGCCGCTTCGCGACCATTATTTTAACCTGGTTTATCAACCGATGAAAAATGAGAAGGGAGAAATAGCAGGGGTTATCAGTTTTAAATATGAGGTAACTGAACTGGTATTGGCGCGCAAACGACTGGAACATACCGAACAGGAATTTTATGCGCTGAATGAAGAACTTGCCCAGGCCAATGAGGAGGTTATGTCTTCGAACGAGGAACTGGCATCATCTAATGAAGAGCTGAAAACCACGAACGAGGAACTCCAGGAAGCGCATAGCTCCCTGATGGAGATGACCGAAGCGCTGGAAGAAAGGGTGAAAGAACGCACCATTGAATTATTGTGGGCGCATAAGGATGCCGAAACCCAGCGCGACCGTTTGCGCCGGCTATTTATGCAGGCGCCGGCCGGTATATGTATCCTGGATGGGCCCACCCTGGTTTATGAACTAATTAACCCGCCCTATCAAAAGCTGATACCCGGCCGCAAGGTGCTGGGCAAGCCAATATTCGAGGCGCTCCCCGAACTTAAGGAGCAACCTATAGCGGCTATTTTGCAGCAAGTTTATGAAACCGGCCGTACCTACGAGGGGCATGAGCAAAATGTTCCGCTGGCTAACCCTGATGGCATACTGGAGGACCGTTACTTTAATTTTATTTACCAGGCCCGGCATAATAAGGAGCGGGCGGTAGATGGTATTATGGTTTTTGCGTTCGATGTTACCGAGATGGTGAACAACCGTAAAAAAGAGCAGGAAAATCAAAACCGTTTCCGTTTTTTATTGAACGCTATTCCGCAGCAGGTTTGGACAGCAGCACCCGACGGCGAGCTTCACTATGTGAATGAGATAGTGTGCCGCGATTTCGGGAGCTCGTCTGACGAAATAGTGGGGCATGGCTGGCAGGCTTATATCCACCCTGATGATTTGCAGGGATGCCTTAAGCAATGGATGGCCGCTTTGAAAAACGGGACGGAGTATATGGTGGAGTTTAGGCTGAAATTTGCCGATGGAAATTATCGCTGGCATTTGGCCCGGGCAGTGCCTTTAATTGAGGACGGCCTGATTAAACTGTGGCTGGGTACCAATACCAATATCGAGGTGCAAAAAAATAACGAGCAGCAAAAGGATGAATTCCTTTCCATAGCCAGTCACGAGTTAAAAACGCCGCTTACCAGCATTAAAGCATTTAACCAGCTAATGGACCGGATCAACGATCCGGCAAAAATAAAAGATTTGGTAGGCAAATCTGCCGGCCACATTAAGCGGCTCGAAAAACTGATCAGCGACCTGCTGGACGTTACCCGTATTAACGCAGGTAAAATGGTATATGATGTCCACCCGTTCAGCTTTGACCAAATGCTGCGCGAAACCGTGGAGAGCATACAAATGACCGCCCCTTATCATGATATTATATTGCAGGAAAATGCCGCGGTGGAATACCTGGGCGATAGGTTAAGGCTGGAGCAGGTGGTCAATAATTTCCTGAGCAACGCGGTAAAATACTCGCCGCAAGGCAAACAGGTTATTGTAAACAGTAAAATTGAATACGGAAACCTGGTGGTTTCGGTTCAGGATTTTGGTATTGGTATTGAGCAGCAGCACTTAAGCAGGTTGTTTGAGCGCTACTTCCGTATTGATAATACGGCCATGCGTTTTGAAGGGTTAGGGTTGGGCCTGTTTATTTCGGCGGAGATACTGGTTCGGCATAAGGGGAGTTTCTGGATTGAAAGCACGCCGGGTTCGGGGTCCACATTTTATTTCCGTTTACCTTTATCTGATGAAAATGGCCTATCGGTAAACCAGGACGAGGAATTTGCTTATGAAAATGAGCACGTAAGGATTGATTATAATAAAATGCACCGCTGTATAGCAGCTTATTGGCGGGGTTTTCAAAACCAGGAAACGGTACAGCAGGGCTGCCTTAAAATGCTCGACCTGGTTAAACGGAGTGATGCCGCACTGATACTGAATGATAACACACAAGTAAAGGGCTCATGGTCTGACGCGGCGGAATGGGTAGGGCAGGCGTTTTTCCCCCTGCTGGAAGCAGCCGGAGTAAAGCATATTGCCTGGGTCTATTCGCCCAGCACCTTTAGCCAGATGGCCGCCCAAAAAAGTGTGGATGTAGCCGTAGGCCATATTGTTACCCGGTTTTTTATGGACAGGGAAAGCGCTATGGCCTGGCTGGACGGGAAGTGATAGGTGTTTTCAATACTTATTTATTGAAAAGCAACTTAAACAAAAGACCACTAAAAACAAAAACCCTCCATATGCTATATATGAAGGGTTTTTGAAAATAACAAAAAGCTATTACTTTTTTACGGGCCAATAAGGTGATTCCGTACGACATACCTTAAGGTAAGCACGTATTTTAGCAACCATTTCCGGCTGTGCATCGGCGATATCATGATCTTCGTGGAGGTCTTTGCTCAGGTCAAAAAGCGATAATTTATCATCCTTGATAATTGCCTTCCAGTTGCCATAGCGTACAGCTTGTATGTAACCGCCCTCAAAAAATTCCCAATATAAAAACCGGTCTTTAGGCACAGCGTTCGCGTTCAGCATATATGGGTAAAGGTTTACGCCATCTGAAGTGATCTTTGATTTAGACTGTGCTATCCCCGCCATGGTAGCCATCATATCGGTAAAGTACCCCGGCGTTTTGGATACCGCGCCCGCTTTGATCAAACCCTTGTCCCAAACAATAAAAGGAACACGGATGCCTCCTTCTGTAACATCCCTTTTATACCCTCTTAACGGGCCGTATGATTGAAAGAAATCGGCCACGGCTGTTAATGATTTGGTTGGCTCCGAACGCGGGCCGTTATCCGAGGTAAAAATGACGATCGTGTTTTTATCCAGTCCATTAGCTGTCAGATATTTTTTTATTTTACCTACCGATCTGTCCAGGTAAGTAACCATTGCGGCGTAGGTTTTCTGGTCAGACGTCCAGTTCCTGTCCTCATAAATGGTATTATGCGGCGCGTCCAGCGGCGAATGCGGGTTGGAATGGTTCACCATTACAAAAAACGGTTTTTTATCTTTTTTATGGTGGGATATAAAATCGATCGCGTCGTCGGTAATGATCTCGCTTGTATAATATTTATGCTGCCCGTTTTGGTTTTGGGGGATAGGTACAATTTTGCCGGCACGATACCACAGATCGGGCCAGTAAGTGCTGGCGTAAGTTTGCGGATAGGCAAGCAGCCAGCCATAAAAATAATCAAACCCATGTGCAAGTGGTGTAGCCGTAGTGTCAAAGCCATCCAAATGCCATTTACCGATCAGCCCGGTGGTATACCCCGCGTTCTTCAATACATTTCCTAAGGTTTGTTCCTGCGGCAAAATGTTGGCCCGGTGGACAATATTATTGCCCTTGTGGCCCGCCATGCCGCCGGTGATTGTCATGTTGCCACGTATGGTTGCGTGCCCGGTATTTTTACCGGTAAGCAATACACCCCGCGAAGGCGAACAAACAGGCGCGCCGGCATAAAAATCGGTAAACCTGGTGCCTTCCCTGGCAAGCTCATCAATATTAGGAGTTAATATTTTCTGTTGCCCGTAAACACCTACGTCCCCATAACCCAGGTCATCCGCCAGGATAAAAACAATGTTAGGCCTTTGCTGAGCCTGCCCATTTAAATTCGACAGGCAAAGTGCCGTAAATAAGAATAAACAGATTTTAAATTTCATATCGTAAACTTAATAATTTTCAGATTATTAAAAAGGGATGGGAAATATACGATTGCTTTGTATGGTATGGCAAATATTAAGGACATTTTTAATTAACTAAATACATTCAGAAGCATCCGGGCTTATACCAAGGATCTCTAAAACTTCGTCAAGGTCCTTCCAAATCACGGTCCAGTTATCATGAAACGCCTGATAATTAAGCATAACGGCTACCATAAAGTCGGGGAAGCGGCTAAATGATTGGTCGTGCGGAATATGGTTAAAAACAATTGTAAAAGTTTCTTCTACGGTTATTTCAGGGTGTATGGGTACGGGCATTATAGCAGCTATCCAGTCGTCGCCAAGGCGTTTACCTACCAGGTGGCTGTATTTCCGGGTTTTTTGTGTAGCTTCTGTACGTGTCATATACTAATGTACGGTTACCCCGTCGTAACTAAAATTGGACACCCCAAATAAAAAAGCCCTTCCAATTACTTGGAAAGACTTTCCTGGTGATCCCATCAGGATTCGAACCTGAGACCTACTGATTAGAAATCAGTTGCTCTATCCAGCTGAGCTATGGGACCATCGCGACGTTTTTTCGCGCAGCAAATATGCAAAAACTGCTTTAATTAGGCAAGCGTCATTTTTATCATATGGGTGCCATTTATAAGAGGTATATTTTATATGGGAAGCTTTAATGACAATGTATTTTACATCAAACCATCTGAAAGCCAGGCGGCAAATAACCGGAATGTGAATTGATAGTATATAATTGTGAATCCGGTATTTACGTCAAAATAATTATTGTTTTTTATGTAAATTTTAATCGATATTTGATATACGCGGCTAACCCCAGCCAATAACAATCCAATTTGACCTGCTCTTCGCGATGAAAAAGAACCTGATAACAATAGCTTGTGCGCTGGTGCTGGGTGTTGCCTGCTTAAAAGCAACGAAGGCTAATGCACAGGTAGCAGGCTGGCACAATTTATTTGATGGTAAAACCCTGGCCGGATGGAAGCATTTGGTAGGTAAAGCCAGTTATGCGGTACAAAATGGCCAGATAGTAGGTGTATCGGCTATGGATACCGTCAATTCATTTTTAGTAACGGAGAAGGAGTATGGCGATTTTGTGCTGGAGCTTGACGCGAAAATAGAAAGCCCGTTAAGCAATTCAGGTATACAAACACGCAGCCATTTTAACGCCCCGCGGCATAAAGGAAGGGTATATGGCCGGCAGGTGGAGATAGATCCATCGGCCAGGAGTTGGTCTGGCGGTATTTATGATGAAGCACGCCGCGATTGGATCTACCCGCTCGATTTGAACGGGAAGGCTAAGCTCCTGTTTAAAACAGGCGCCTATAATCATATTAAAGTAGAGTGTATAGGTAACGAAATGAAAACCTGGATAAACAATGTCCCGGTTGCTTATTTGATTGATACCGTTGACAGTAAGGGCTTTATCGGTTTACAGGTGCACGCCCCTGCAATTAAAGAAGAGGAAGGCAAAAAAGTGTATTTTAAAAATATACGCATAAAAACTACCGGCTTAAAACCTTCACCGTTTCCGGCGGATATTTACGTGGTGGACTATAATCCCAATTATTTAAGCGCGCAGGAGAAGCTGCACGGCTGGTCGTTATTGTTTGACGGAAAGACCTCGAACGGGTGGATAGGCGCCAAAACCGGCGCTTTCCCCTCCAAAGGCTGGAAGATAAGGAACGGGACGATCATCGTAGAGCCGGCCGACGGCAAAGAGTCGACCAATGGCGGCGATATTGTTACTAAAGCGCAATATTCCGCGTTCGACCTGTCTTTTGAATTTAAATTAACGCCTGGGGCTAATAGCGGTGTAAAATATTTTGTAACACTGGCCGATAAAACCTCCGGATCGGCTATCGGCCTGGAATACCAGGTGCTGGATGATGAATTGCACCCCGATGCCAAATTGGGCCGCAATGGCGACCGTAAGCTGGCTTCGTTATACGACCTTATTCCGGCTGCTAAACAAACTCGATTTATACGCCCTATTGGCCAGTGGAACAATGGCAGGGTAGTGGTATATCCGGATAACCGGGTGGAGCATTACCTTAATGGAGTTAAGGTGTTGGAATATACGCGCGGATCAAAGGAGTTTATGGCGGCCTGTAAGCTTAGCAAATTTATTGTGTACCCTGATTTTGGCTTGGCCAAACAAGGGCGCATCCTGCTGCAGGATCATGGTAACCAGGTATTTTACAGAAGTATAAAAATAAGGAAACTCTAACCAAATAAAACCAAATTAACATGGAAAAATCACGCCGCACTTTCATCAGGCAGGCTACTATAGCCGGGGCCGGAGTATTGCTTACAAAAACAGGGTGGACCGCCAAAAGCTACAAACGTATTATAGGCGCTAACGATCGCGTACGGGTAGGCGTCGTCGGTTTTTCCGATAGGCATAAAGGGGGACATATACCGGCTTTCATGAACCATTATAAGGAAATGAATTTTGAAGTGGTGGCGGTGTCCGATATCTGGAACAAGCGCCGGGAAGAAGGCGCGGCCGTATGGAAAGAAAAAATGCAGAATGACGTACGCGCCTTCCGTAATAACGAGGAAATGTACGATAGTAAAATGGTTGACGCTGTATTTATAAGTACGGCCGATTTTCAGCATGCCCGGCACGCTATCGAGGCCGTAAAGGCAGGTTGCGATGCCTATGTTGAAAAACCATTTGCCGAAAGTATGGAAGATAACCGGTTGGCGCTTAAAGCGGTTAAGGAATCGGGTAAAATTGTACAGATAGGCTCGCAGCGCAGGAGTGGGGTCAACTATCACGCGGCTGATGACTTTATCAAATCGGGTAAGTTTGGGCCAATTACCATGGTGGAGCTTACCTGGAACGTTAATCAACCCGCCCGTTGGCGCCGTACCGGTTTGTTAGGGCAATTAAAGGAACAGGATACTGATTGGAAGCGCTTTTTAATGAACCGCCCTTATGAACCTTTTGACCCGCGCAAATACCTGGAGTTCCGCCTGTTCTGGCCTTATTCATCGGGTTTGGCAGGGCAGTGGATGAGCCATCAGATTGATACCGTACACTGGTTTTCGGGGCTTAAGCATCCGCGCAGCGTAGTTGCTAACGGAGGCATTTATATGTGGAAAGATGGCCGCCGTAACTGGGACACTATCCTGGCCGCTTTTGATTATGGCCCGCTGGACGATCCTTCAACAGGCTTCCAGGTTACTTTTGGCTCGCGTATGCACAATGGCGCCGAAAATCCGGCCGAAATATATTATTCAAACGGGGGCGAACTAAACCTGACTACCAATACTGTTTCACCTAAAGGGGGATTATCTGAAAAGGCTGCCGCGGCTATGAATATGAAAGCTAATTTATTGCCCCAGATAGTGCTGGCAAATACCGAAAAGGTAGTTACCTCGGCCAATACCGGCGGCGACATACTGACATCCAACCATGTGCGTAACTGGATGGAATGTGTACGCAGCCGTCAGCAGCCGCATGCCCCCGTTGACGCGGGTTACAGTCATTCCATTGCCACCATCATGACCAATGCCGCCGTGCAGACAGGTTACAAGGCAACATTCGACGAAAGAAATCAGGAAGTAATGGTTAATGGTAAAGCATTTAAAGGATAAGATAATGACAATCAATTTAAAAACTATTGGTTTAATAGTAACAATGGCTGCTTTTTCTGTTACGGTATCCGCGCAAAGCAAACAGCCTGTTAAGCTGGTAAAATCGGCACAGGGAAATAAAATAGATGTGCTGATAGGCGGCCGGTTATTTACAAGTTTTCTGTATCCCGATACGTTGGAAAAACCGGTACTATACCCGCTGCATGCGGCCAACGGTACGGTAGTTACCCGCGGTTTCCCGCTTAATACGCAACCCGGCGACCCGACCGACCACCCGCACCATATGGGTTTGTGGTTTAATTTTGAGAACCTGAACGGGCTCGATTTCTGGAATAACTCATATGCTATACCGGCAAGCAAAAAAAGCCTGTACGGCTGGGTACGTACCGATAAGATATTGGAAACAAAGGACGGAAGTGCCGGTATACTGGCCTACCATGCCAACTGGACCAACCAGCAAAAGGAAGTGATACTGGAAGAAACTACCCGGTTTGAATTTAGCGGCGATAATAACGAACGCGTAATTGACCGCACTACTACTTTAAAAGCGGTGATGAAAGCTGTATTTAATGATGCTAAGGATGGCCTGCTGGGCTTGCGTGTGGCCCACGCATTACAAATACCGGCTACGGACGACCAGAAATTTACCGATGATAAAGGTAACGTAACCGTGGTAAAAGGCGGTACCGACCATATAGCCAACGGTAATTACCTTACCAGCGCCGGCAAAACCGGTAACGATGCCTGGAGCACCCGCGGTGTATGGTGTAAAATTTATGCTAAAATGGGCGCCGATTCAGTGAGTATCGCTATAATCGATCATCCTAAAAACCCTAATTATCCCACATTCTGGCATGCGCGGGGCTATGGTTTATTTGCGGCTAACCCGCTTGGCGAAAAACAGTTCACCAATGGTAAATCGGCAAAAAACCTGACGCTTAATCCGGGTGAATCGGTCACTTTCCGGTACCGCATCATTATCAGTAACGGCAAAACCACACCAGGCGCCGCCCAGCTTAATGCACGGGCCGCAAGTTTCGCCAGGGAATAAGCTATAATTAAAGCCGGTTATTGCCCGCTTTAATTTACTCAAACTTACCCCGCCATGCTTCGCGCGATCCTCGCTATCGCAAGCAGTAAAAAGGGTGTCCAAGCGTAGCAATGGCCCGGTGCTCCAACTCGTAACTTAGGTTAATTAGTGGCTATTTCTTAAAGAAAAACACCCCTGCGATATATTAACTAATGAAATAGTTGTTTTTGCAAAATATTGTTATATTTGATATGCCAATAATATATAAATGCCTAAAAACCTGTTGCTGATATTTTTATTTTGCACCTTTTCCCGTTTCGCCCGGGCCCAGCAGGGTAGCGGCAAAACCGTCCCGGTATTTTTTGAGAAAGCTTATTTGCATACCGACAGGGATTTTTACGGGCAGGGGGAGGATATCTGGTTTAAAGCCTACTTGGTTAACGCGGAGAATAACCGCGCTATCAATTACAGCCATAACCTATATGTTGAGCTGATTGACCCTACTACTAAAATACTTTACCGCCGGGTTATCCGGTTGGAAAAAGGCTTGGGTAACGGCGATTTTAAATTGAGCGACAGTATAGCATCAGGCACTTACCGCTTGCGCGCCTATACCAACTGGATGCGCAATTTTGGCGATAACTTTATTTTTGAAAAAAACATCCGGATCCTAAACACCAGGCAACCTGTTCCGGCTACTGCCGCGGTGATTGAAAAAAACAGGAAAAACCGGGCCGTTACCACCATTGTAGTTAAAGACACCTTGCCGGTAGTACGCTTTTTCCCTGAAGGCGGTTCCATGGTCGCGGGTGTCAGTTCGGTAGTGGCTGTTAAGGCCGAAGACGCTGTTGGCCGGGGTATAGCTATGAAGGGTAAAATAATCAGCGGTACAGGCGCAACCGTAAGCAATTTCAGCTGCGATTCACTGGGCTTCGGCTCTTTTACCATTAAGCCCGGCGCCGGTCAGCATTACCAGGCGCAGGTAAGCATTTTGGGGCAGCAGCAGGTTTTTCCGTTGCCTGCAATATCGGCTTCGGGTTTTAACCTGGCACTGAGCCATATTACCGATACCCTCATTGCTTCCGTTAGCTGCAATACGCAAATGTTTGCACAAAGCAAGGGGCAGCATTTATATCTTACAGCTACGCATGGCGGCAAAACTTATGTGAGTAAGGTAATGGCTATAAACTCGGCTGTTAACACGCTTAAAATGCCGGATAGCTGGTTTCCGGAAGGGATAGCCTGTGTTACCATTACGGATGAGAACACCCAACCTTTAGCGGAACGTTTAGTATATGTGCATCATGCCCATGGCGTTAAGCTAAATATAAGTACTGATAAAAAAGCGTACCGGACATCGGAGACTGTAAACGTAGGCATCAAATTAAACACAAGGGCTAAAACCAACCTTTCATTAGCAGTTGTTGACGCGGGTGCGGTTCCTGTTCAGGAAGGAAACATCCTGTCGTATCTTAACCTGCAATCAGAAATTAAGGGTCATATTGAAAACCCCGGCCGCTATTTTGATACCACCAATGTTAACCGCTTTAAACAGCTGGATATGCTGTTGCTTACCCAGGGCTGGCGCGATTTCATTTGGAAACATATAGCCGATACCACCTTAAAACTGGCTTATCAACCCGAGCAGGGTATAGATATCACCGGCAAGGTAAGAAAGGTTTGGACAAAGGGCGCTCTTTCAAATATCAATATTACCATGCGTGCGCCCAAAGCCGAAGGGCAAAAGCTGTTCTGGACAACAACGGATTCAACCGGGCATTTTATTATTTATGATACGCAGTTCTATGGTTACCAGTACATTAATTTTACAGCGCGCCGCGGTAAAATAAACCGGGACGGCGAAGCAAAAAGCGGCGGCTGGTTGCAGGTTGATTCCCTTTTTAAGGATACGCTGGCTGTAAAACCGCTTACAAAAAAAGTAGCGGATACTGCCTGGTTAGCCAACCGGGAGGCCGATGCCATGATTGCGAAAATAACCCAGGCGCTAAAATTAAAAGCAGATCATAATTTAAAAGAAGTAACCATACAAAGCAATAAGCAGAACAGGACTATGCCGGTACAGGTAATCAAAATTACATCGGCAGAGCAAAAGGAGTATGATAATTTAGCCCAGTATTTGATAGAAAGAATACCCTGGGCAAAAGCGGTATACAGAGGCTGCCTCTATTGCGATTCCCCCTTTCCTATGCGGCCCTATGCAATGTTTCTTGATCGTACATCAGTACATGGGGTTTATGCGGATAAATCCCCGATAGATTACTGTCACTTGTGCGAGGAAGATTATTTAATGCAGCCCATGAGAAATATTCTTCAAGTAACCATCAGAGGGGTTAATAGTTGGGGTGGATGGTCTGCCGCTGTAGAAGTGATTTTACGTCCCGGCGCCTTGGACCCTAATTTTGATAATACCATGGCCGATATGGTTGGTTACTACAGGGCACGTGAATTTTATAAACCTAACCCCGAAGATCCGGCTGAAGCTTCGGATCAGCGCATCAATACTGTTTATTGGGAGCCCAACATAACTACCGACGAAAATGGTGAGGCTGTAGTGCACTTTCCTAATACCCCCAAGCCAGGAAACTTGCGGCTTATAGTAGAAGGAATAACCGATAAAGGGGATGTAGTGGCTGGAGTGATGGGTTATAAAGTAAACTAAGCCTTATTGTTTTATATGGAATATATCGGGCGCCATACGGTCCTGGGGCGGCAGTTTCATAAATTCTTTGTAACAATCATTTAAATAAAGCAATAAGTTAAAGTTTTTAGCTTTTACAATGGCGGCGTTCGGAATATACATAGCGCGAAAATTAGCCAGTTCTACATTTTTTAGTGGCAGGTACCTGGCCAGGTTAGCTGGTGCGAATGTTCTGTCTATTTCAATTTGCATCTTTTTATCCATTTCCTGCTGTTCCCGCTTTTTTTGGTTGCGCTTATCGTTATTCCACCATAATCTAATGGCAATGCCGCCTTTATAATTTCCTTTATCGTCCAATAATTTGGTTACTGTTTGCCCGTGGAAATCAGGGTTATAAAAGTTAAAGCTTTTTGCCTGTGGCGTGGTTACCTTCACTTCCTTAAGCATATTTTTTTGCGGCTCCAGGAATATCTCCATCTCGTTGAGGCCGGTATACATAAGGGTATCTGCCTGGTAATTAAATCCGGTGAGTACAAGTATATTATTTACAGCGGCATTAATACGGAAACGCCCTGCGCTATCTGTTTCGGTAAGCTGTTTGCTATTGGTGTTTTGTATCCTTATGCCGGCTAACGCGATACGGGTTTTATTTTCAAACACCCTGCCTTTAAGTAGCTGCTGGCCATAGGCTATTTGTGCAAACAGGAAACAACACAGGATAGGGATAAAGCGAAGCATGAACTAAAGGTAGGGCATGCCTTTGATTTATAGGGAGTTAAAAATGTTAAATAAGGTTAAAAGATGTGTTGGTGCTTGTAGGGTAGTAGATGCTTTATGAGCGACAGTCCGGCTCAATCCAAAAGTAACCAAAAACTAAGCGAAGCGACCTCATGAGTTTTTAAACAGCTTCTGAGAGGCCCCGGATTTTAAAGCTCAGAATGACGTTTTAAATTATTTCCCCTGTGGTTTTACTACCAGCACCGGCACATTTACCTTATGCCGTACCGAGTTTACCGTGGTGCCGAATATCAGATCCTTCAGGGCCTTATGCCCGTGCGACCCCATTACAATAAAGTCAATATGCTGCTTGTTGACAATACCGGCAATAGCGGTTGCCGGGCTCCCGTAGCCAATTTGGGGCCTGGCCTTATACCCCAGGTTTTTAAGCGCAAAAACATATTTGTCCAGGTTGTCCGCGTCGCTTTGGGTCTCGTTATCCATCACCTGGCCGCCATAATAGCGGGCGCCCGCGGTTTCCACTACGTGTATTAAGGTATAATGGGCCTGTTTGCCGCCCTGCATAATGGCGTGGCGCAGGCAATCGGTGTCGTTATTTGAAAAATCGATAGTAATGGCAATATGCTTGTAAACAATGGCATCCAGCTCGGTAATGGCACCGGCAATGCCATGCGGTACAAAGGCAGGTTGGTCAAAATGTTTAAACAGCAGGGGCCGGGCAAATACATAAACCAGCAACAGGGCAATGCCAATTATTATGGGGATCACCAGCGCGTAGATCCATATATCGGCAGACTGGCTTTCTTTCAGCCAATCGCCAATCTGATCATAAACCAGCTTGGCGTTCAGCGCGACAATAAGCAGGGCGCTGCCCCAGGCCAGTATTTTTACTTTGGCGCTGATGGCGAATTTCCCCATCCGTTTTTTATCTGATGTAAAATGGATTAAAGGTATCACCGCGAAACCCAGTTGCAGACTTAGTACTACCTGACTTAAGATGATCAGATTTCCCAGGCCGCTCTCCCCATAATGCAGTATGGTAAAAACAGCCGGCACAATAGCCAGAAAACGGGTAAGCAGGCGCCGAAGCCAGGGTTCGATACGGAGGTTGATATGCCCCTCCATAATAATTTGACCGGCCAATGTACCGGTTATAGTAGAGCTTTGGCCCGAAGCGATAAGCGCTATGGCAAACAGGGTGGGCGCTGTCGCGCCGAAAATATGCTCCAGCAATTTATAAGCATCCTGAATTTCGGCAACCTGGAAATAGCCGTTCCGGAAAAACGCGCTGGCTGCTAATATTAATATGGCCGCGTTTACAAAAAAAGCCAGGTTAAGCGCTATCACCGTATCAAACAGGTTGTAGCGGATGGATGTACGGATGCCCTGGTTTGTACGACTGATCTTTCGTGTTTGCACCAGCGATGAATGCAGGTAAAGGTTATGCGGCATTACCGTTGCGCCAATAATACCGATAGCGATATACAGCATTTGCTGATGGATAACATCCTTGCTGAACAAGTTGCCGGGAATAAAGCCTTTGGCTATTTCCAATACATCGGGCTTTACAATAAACATTTCTACCAGAAAGGAGAGGCCCACAATAAATATCATGGAAACTATAAAACCTTCCAGTTTACGCATGCCTTTGTTCATGAGCCAAAGCATCAATACGGTATCGGTTATGGTAAGCGATACGCCCCATATCAGTGGCAGGTTAAACAGCAGCTTTAAACCAATGGCCATCCCGATGATCTCGGCCAGGTCGCAGGCAATGATGGCTATCTGCGCCAGTATATACAGGCAAAAATTTACAAAACGAGGGTAGGCGTTTTTGGAAGCCTGGGCCAGATCGAGCCCGCGAACGATACCCAATCTGGCACTTAACGATTGCAGCAAAAGGGCAATCATGTTCGATGCGAACAATACCCATATCAGCTTATAGCCAAAGGCGCTGCCGCCGGCAATATCGGTAGCCCAGTTACCGGGGTCCATATAGCCAACGCTTACCAGGTAAGCCGGGCCAATAAAAGCCAGCAGCCGTTTCCACCCGGTTGATTTGTTGGTATCAACAGTGTTATGTACGTTTCCTAATGATTGGGAAGGAGTATGTTTTTCTGTCATATAGCCACCAGTAAATTTTTTGCCACCTCGCGGCTAATGTTAATCTTTTTATCTGCTGTTTCCAGCATAACGGAATGGTCATAACCGGCCACCTCAATTATAGTTATATGCGTGCCTAAGGTTAAGGCTGCTTTTTCCAGGTATTGCAAAAAAACAGGGGAATGATCGCCAACGCCGGATATGACACCGGTTTCATGAACAGTTAAAGCCGAAACCGGTTTTAATTCCTGCCGTTTAAATTGGCCATTGCAGTCGGGTATAGGGTCGCCGTGGGGGTCGTATTTCGGGTATTCCATAAACTCATCCAGGCGGTTAATTAATTCGGTAGAGGAGATATGCTCCAGTTCCTCGGCCATTTCATGCACCTCGTCCCATTTAAAATCCAGTTTTTCTACCAGGAAATATTCCCAAAGGCGGTGCTTGCGGATAATTTCGAGTGCTATTTTTTCACCGTCATCAGTAAGGGTAACGCCCTGGTAACGGGTATAATTGATCAGTTTTTTATCGGCCAGCTTTTTAAGCATGTCGGTTACGGAGGCGGCGCTGGTATTAATGGCTGCTGCCAGTTGGTTAGTACTCGCGCTTTCCGATTTAACTGAGCAATGATAAATGGTTTTTAAATAATTCTCCTCGGTAAACGTATTCATTTAAACAAATCTAATAATAAATTTAGACTTGTCTAAATTTTTAATATTAAAATTATTTTTTGTTTAAGCTATGGTAGAGGAAATTAAATTTTGCCAAAAGCTTTATATTTGTTCCGTATGGCAGCAGAACTTGACAAAATCGATTTACAGATATTAAAAATTTTACAGGAAAACGGCCGGATAACCAATTTACAGTTATCAAATGAAATAGGCCTTTCCCCCGCACCTACACTGGAGCGTGTGCGCAAGCTGGAAAATGCGGAATATATTAAAAGTTACCATGCCCTTGTTGATGAGGAAAAACTGGGTTTGGGCATCAAAACTTTTATCCAGATCTCGCTTGATTTTCATCAGAAAAATACCATCCAGGTGTTTTTGGACGAGATAAAAAGCATTAAGGAAATAACCGAGTGCCACCACGTAACAGGGCAATGCGATTTTTTACTAAAAGTTTATGTAAGCAATATTAAATCGTACGAGCAGCTGATTATGGAGAAAATAAGCCGCATACCGGTAGTAAAAACCTTTCAGACCATGATCATTATGTCCACCAGCAAAAAGGAACCTATAGTGCCGCTGGAATATTAACCCCCCCCGGCCCCCTGAAGGGGGAGGAAAATAAAATAAAGTCTTATTTGTCATTGCGAGCGCAGCGTGGCAATCTCAAATAAGCAAATCGGATTTGTTTGTCCGCGATTGCCGCGTCGCTCCGCTCCTCGCAATGACATGATACGGGCAGCTTTTTAAAAATCCGAAATCGAAATAGGGCGCACGTTCCCCCTTTAGGGGGTTAGGGGGTTATCTGCCAATCTATGGGCTTTTTACCTTCTTTTTCTAAATAAGCGTTGGTTTTTGAGAATGGTTTGGAACCCCAGAAGCCGCGCTCTACCGATAAAGGCGAAGGGTGTACGGATTTGATGATATGATGCTTTGTCTGATCTATCAGCGGAATTTTGGATTGCGCGTAGGCGCCCCACAGAATGAAAACTAAACCTTCCCGTTTTTCCGAGAGCTGGCGGATCACTTCATCGGTAAAAACTTCCCATCCCTTTTTTTGGTGCGAAGCAGCTTCACCGGCGCGTACGGTGAGCGTGGCGTTTAATAGTAATACGCCTTGTTTGGCCCAGCCCTCCAGGTTGCCGTGCGTGGGTTTTACAAACCCTGGGATATCGGTAGCTAACTCTTTATAAATATTGATCAGCGATTTGGGGATAGCGATGCCTTTTTGTACCGAGAACGATAACCCGTGCGCCTGGTTGGGGCCATGGTAGGGGTCCTGTCCTAATATCACCACTTTTACTTTATCAAAAGGGGTATCGTTAAAAGCCCTGAAAATGTCGGCGTTTTTAGGATAAACGGTTTGCCCTGATTCTTTTTCAGATTGCAGAAATTTCCGCAGATCTGCCATGTAAGGCTTCTCAAATTCGTTCTTTAAAATGGCCAGCCACGATGGTTCTAATGCTATTGACATATTTATTGTGTAGTATTTGATTTAGAGTGCAAATTAACGGATATTTGCAGCCTGTAAAATAGGTAAGTAAATTATGTCAAATATTGTTCGTTTAATTATAGCTTGTGTGATTTTGGGCGCGGCGGTTACCATGTCGGCTTTTGGTTTGTGGGGATGGGGTATACTGGTATTTTTTTTAGGAGGCCTGGTATTGCTGAGTTTCTTTTTTAACGAGAATATGGTCATCGCGCAATTCTACCTGCGTAAGGAGAACACTGTAAAAGCAGATGAATGGATGCTGAAAATAACCGATTACGAAAAACAACTGCACAAGGGACAATATGGTTATTATAACCTGCTGATGGGTTTAAGCGAATCGCGCAAAGCGCCCCTGAAGTCAGAAAAATATTTCAAGAAAGCTTTATCACTGGGTATGCGTATGTCGCACAATACGGCTTTGGCTAAACTAAGCCTGGCGGGTATATCAATGGCTAAACGTAATAAGCGCGAAGCGCAGATGTATTTGCAGGAAGCGGCCAAGGATGATAAAAACAAATTGCTGGCCGACCAGATAAAAATGATGAAAGGCCAGATGGCCCAAATGGATAAGCAGGTAGTACGCGGGTATCGAAATTTCTAATCTGAACTTCCAGTTATCAATTTTGGAGGTGTTTTATAAAAATTGCCAACAGCTAACAGAATACTGCTAACTAAATCTCCCACTGAATTTATTTCTCGTCTAACGATCCAAAATAATCGGGCTCCGAATTACGATTTTGGTTGGGCGCTATGTGCCTGTCGGGTATGGGCGGCAAATCATCCGATGGGTTGGATACTTCAACCATCTTCAGCAAATTTCGCACAAATGATAAGTTAAAACGACTGCGGTTTAACTTGATCAGATACTCCTTTTCGGTTATTTCAAGTATTGAACTCATTTTTTTTGATGTCTTATTTGAACTCATACAATTATAATAATCCTAATGTTGCCTTTGTTTTAAGTTTCGATTAAGAAATTATATCACCCCCCCCGTAGAGACGCATGATTATGCGTCTTTCTTATAGTAAGATAAACGAAATTGAAAGAATGACACATGGGTAATATTACGGTGTGGTTAACGCCACCGGTAATATTTTTCCGTTGAAGAATTTATGACCGGTTAGCGCGAAATCGGCAATGTATTTACCCATCTCAAAGGCCATCACCGGCGACTCATAGCCCGGAAAAGCTGCTTCCAGCATTTCTGTTTGTGCCGAGCCCAGTGCCAGGCAATTTACCTTGATCTGTTGTTCGGTTAGTTCCAGTGCCAGGCATTCGGTAAGTGTGTGTAAAGCAGCCTTGCTGGCCGAATAAGCCGCCAGGCCCGCAAACTTCGCGCTCCCCTGGAATGCGCCCATGCTGCCAATGTTTACAATGTGCGCGCCAGCACTCATCATGGGCAGGGCAGCCTGTATCATGCGCACATGGCCCATGTAATTGCTTTGCAGCATCTCCACAAAATCGGTTTCACTTAACTGGGTAAAAGATTTGTTAATCAGTGCCCCGGCATTATTAATCAGGATATCGATCTTTCCGTCAAAACGGGTTTGGATAAATTGCTGCAGGTCCTGATAATCATCATGCACTATATCAAAAACCAGGGGGTACAAAACAGCATCGGGATTAAGTCCCAGCGCTATCTCCAGCAAACGCGTCAGCTTTTCCTGCGAGCGGGCCAGGGCCATCACCTGGTGGCCACCTTTAAGGCATAATTCTAAAACAGCTTCAAAGCCTACGCCGCTGCTGGCGCCTGTTATAATGATATTCATATACCCCCTAACCCCCTGAAGGGGGAATAAGTTTATTTGATAATGAGGCCAAGATATAAAAATGATGTAATTAAATTTTCGGAAGAGTTTTTTTTCCTGAAAAAGAAAGGTTTTGTTGAGATGTCATGGTGAGCCTGTCGAACCATAGCGGGTGGGGGCTTTATCGGGCTAATTTAAATAGTTTAATATCCTTTACGTACGGAATTTCCCTGAGAATTCTCTCCAGGGAATCTTTACGTTAGTCGTCAACAATAATTGTAATCGCTGTCATATCCTAAAGTTAGCAAAAATAGTGCGAACTGATAATTAGTCTTCTATATCGCTATGCAATTTAATCCTCACTGTTTTTATCCATAACCGGTAAACCATCAGTTAACCTGCTGGGGCGCAGTACATAATAAAGACCAAACAGGGCTACTACTAATGAGATGAGATAGAACGAAATACTCAAAAATACTGCAAGGCCCACATCCATCCCGAAAATACCGGACATTTTTTGGAAGATAGCCTCGCGCGCGCCTGCGCCCCCAACCGTAACGGGTACCACCGCGGCCAGTGCCGATACCAGGAAGGATAAAAGATAAGGCGCGAATTTCCCGTTAAAATTTTGCCCCAACAAAACCATAATGATACATATTACCTGTAACGATTGTACCAATACTGCCTTGGCATGACCTTTGAAAAAGTGCCTGCCAAACTCGCTGAAGAATTTTTTAACAATGATATAATAAATAACACTACCCACCGCAAACACGGCAAAAGGAATAGCGATGTGTATTTCAATTTGCGGTATAAATATTTTTAATGAAATAATAATAAGCCCGATGGCCCACAGGCCGCTTAAACGATCGAACAAAATAGCCCAGAAAACCTTTTTGGCGGGCAGATGATAAGTTTTATTCAGCAGCCATATTTTATACCCATCGCCGCCAATGCCGCCCGGAAGCAGTAGATTATAGAAAAGGCCCAACAGGTATAACCTGAAGTTAAAACGGGTATTTAGCCTTAAATTTATGGATTTAAAAAAACTGAGCAAGCGCCAGGATGAAGCTATTATGGAGCAAAAATAAAAGATGAGCGCAACCAGCATCCACCAGTAATTAGCATGGAGCAGGCGGTCCCTTACTTCACTTATCGGTACCTTACTGAATACATACCATAACAATGCCCCGGTTACAGCTATTTTTAACAGCAGCTTGGTAATACTCCATAACCTGCTTTTAAACGTTTTGGGCTTTTGATCGCCGGTTATAGTTTCCGGACTTTCAAAAGGAAAAGTTTCGCCGGGTTTAAATTCTCCCTGCTGTTCAATATCATTATTTTCCATAGTAGCGCTGACGCAAAGTTATGCTGGGCATTTCTGCCAATACACTGCAAAGATAATAATTAGAGATTAGTTGATCCCGATGGTAATATCAATAATTCCTGTCTTCAATTAATTTAGAAAAGCAATATAATTACAAAACATTAACTAATCTCTAATCAGGGCCGACGCATAAGAAATTCTAAAGATCGTTATGGATATCAACAATTTGTTTGAAAGAAAGGAATAAGTTTTGGTTTTCAGGGAAGTGTTAAACAGGTCAATGGTGTTTCTTTGTAAA
>Ga0164242_10000138_pt1 | contig 88727 bp, 80 predicted proteins | sample OricomgcompostMG_FD_108783 | JGI IMG/M metagenome (GOLD analysis project Ga0164242, IMG submission 108783) | Miracle-Growth compost microbial communities from Emeryville, California, USA - Original compost - Miracle growth compost (MG) ...
CCAGCGTATCCAAACCGAGACCTGCCAAAGGGAGAAAAGGCGACGACAGCACCAAGCTGCTTCTCGTCAACTCGTTCTGATCTGATTCCTATGTCAAGAAATTTATTCCGGACAGCAGTGCGCGCAGGCGGGGACCCAGTACCGTACCGTGGCATCCCCTTGCAGCCCGCATCGGCGCAAACCTGCGCAATCGACATGTCCCCCGAACGCCCTGCTTCGTCGGGCGCGCAACGCCCCTTGAACCGAACGGATGCACCCCAAGAAAGGGTTGGGCGGATAGGACTTGCGGCTCATGGGCTATGCATTATGACCTGTATAAATAGTCATTTTGATCTATACTTCTGACTACCTCGATATGATCAGGAGCGCTCATGGACCACATCCTTGTTCCCAAGTCCCTCTTCAAGGCGAAAGCCCTGGAGTATTTCCGGCAAGTCGAAAATTCAGGCGAAAGCGTGGTCGTCACCGATCACGGCAAACCTACGCTTGAAGTGCGGCCGTACCGGCACCCGGCCCGGAGTCCGCTGGACATCCTGCGCGGTTCGGTTGTGCGGTACGAAGATCCCACGTCGCCCGTGGATGCCGAATGGGAGGCGGCCTCGTGATCGTTCTCGATACCCATGCGCTGGTGTGGTGGGCGAACGACGACGCGGAACTCAGCCCGGCCGCCCGCAATGCAATCGAGGGCGAATTGGATGGCGGGCAGATCGTCGTTTCCGCGATATCGGCATGGGAAATCGCGATGCTGGTCGAACGTGGCAAGCTGGTGCTCGCGATGGACGTGGACAGTTGGCTCGATACCGTCAGGCAGATTGAATCCATTCGGTTCGTGCCGGTGGACATCGAGATTGGCCTGAAATCGGTGAGCCTGCCGGGAGAATTCCACAAGGACCCGGCCGACCGCATGATCGTCGCCACCGCGCGCAAAATGGCGGCGCCGCTGGTGACGCGCGACGAGAAAATACGCGCCTACCCGCACGTCAAGACCATCTGGTAGCCGGAAACGGGATGCAAAGACTAAAGAATGGCTCCAGGGCGTCCGGATATGGCCGAACATTCGATTCCGCGAGGCACGATACGCCTGATTCCGCCTGCCGGAACACCACTTCCTGCGGCAGCCTCGCCGGGCATATTAGTGCATCAGCATGGCATTGACGCCCGCCAGATCATCCCCGCTGAGCGAGTCGGCGGCCGAATGCTCGCCTCACTTGCGCCACACCGACGCCAGCCACGGTTGCTGTTCTCGCGGCAATCCCTCCGGCCGGTAGTAATGCTCCAGCTCGGCAAAGCCCGCATCTTCCATGAACCGCCGCCACGCTTCCCACTCGTGGAACACGCCGTAGCGGCCGCGCTGCCAGCCCTCTTCGTCGCCACCGCGCGGATTCGAGGCGAACAGCACGCCGCGCGGCTTCAGCGTGGCATGCAGCTGCTTCAGCACGCGCGGCAGTTCCTGGCGCGGCACGTGGAACAGCGAGGCATTGGCGAAGATGCCGTCGAAGCGGTGCGGCGGCAGGGCCAGCCGCAGAAAATCCTGATGCCATACCTCGCATCCGGCATAGATCCGCGCCATATCGACGAATTCGGCGGAACCGTCTAACCCGACCGGCGCGTGGCCGTGTTCCGCGAACGCCTTCAAGTCGCGTCCCGGGCCGCAGCCGAAATCGAGTATCCGGTATGGCGGCTGCGCCTCGATGTATTTCAGCAGCGCGTCGATGTTCTGGCCGACGTCGTGCGTGCGCGTGCCTTCCCAGAATGCGTCCGCGCGGGCGTCGTAGTGCGCCAGCGTCGCCGACGTGATCTGCTCCAGGTCCTGCGGCTGCAATTCGTTCGCCATGGCGCTCGTTATCTGCGGTGTATCTTCATGATGCGCTGGTGCTCGCGCTGCCAGTCGCGTTCGCGCTCGACGTGGCGCTTGTCGTATTCCTTCTTGCCTTTCGCCAGCGCGATGTCGCACTTCACGCGGCCCTTCTTCCAGTGCAGGTTGAGCGGCACCATCGTGTAGCCGGCCTGCGCGACCTTGCCGACCAGCTTCTTGATCTCGGCCGCGTGCAGCAGCAGCTTGCGCGTGCGCCGCGCTTCGGGATGGCTGAACGAGGAGGTGCTGGTCAGCGAGCTGACGTGCGCGCCGAACAGGAAGAGTTCGTTGTCGCGCGCGACCACGTAGGCTTCCTTCAACTGCACGCGGCCGGCGCGGATCGCCTTCACTTCCCAGCCCTGCAGCATGACGCCCGCTTCGTATTTGTCCTCGATCGCGTAGTCGTGGAAGGCTTTTCTGTTGTCGATGATGCTCATGGTGTTTGTGCTCCGAATGGCGCAAGTGTAACGTGCCGTACCGTGTTGTTGCGCGGCAAATGGGGTAGCATCGGGCATCGTTCGCGCCCTTCTCTCTGGACGCCTGTCACCTATAACACGCTACCCGCATGCTTTCCTATCTGTTCGTGCTGTTTGTCGGCCTGGGCGCCGGCCTCGTCGGCGGCCTGCTCGGCACCGGCTCGTCCATCATCCTGCTGCCGATCCTGGTGTACACCTTCGGTCCCAAGCAAGCCGTGCCGATCATGGCGGTGGCGGCGGTCATGGGCAACCTGGCGCGCGTGCTGGCATGGTGGCGGCTGGTGGACTGGCGCGCCTTCCTTGCCTATTCGGTCACCGGCGTGCCGGCCGCGATACTCGGCGCGCGCACGCTGCTGGCCTTGCCGCCGCACTGGATCGACGTCTGCCTCGGCTTGTTCTTCCTCGGCATGATCCCGGTGCGCCACTGGCTGATGGCGCATCGTTACCGCATCCGGCTGTGGCAGTTGTCCGTCGCCGGCGCCGCCATCGGCTATCTGACCGGCGTGGTGCTTTCCACCGGGCCGCTGAGCGTGCCGGCCTTCACGTCCTATGGTCTGATCAAGGGCGCCTTCATTTCGACCGAGGCGGCGTGTTCGCTGCTGCTCTACATCGCCAAGGTGCTGACCTTCGGCAGCTCCGGCGCGCTGCCGCCGCCGGTCTTCGCCAAGGGATTGCTGGTTGGAGCTTCGCTGATGGGCGGCACCTTTCTCGGCAAGATCGTGATGATGAAGCTGAACGAGCGCGTCTTCCAGCGTCTGCTGGATGTCGTGCTGCTGTGTTCGGGCCTGGCGCTGTTGCGCGCGGCGCTGGTTTGATCGGTGTTTCGTGCATGGTCGGGAAAAGCCGACGATAGCGGTCATGCGGTCAAGTCAACGTGATTATTCCCGCGTATTCCTGCGCAGACTAATCTGGAGGCGACAATGCCGGGTCCTCGCCTGCGCGGGGACGACATGGCAGGGAATCGGCCTGAATTGCACCGTGTTCCCATCGCCGGAAGCTAGGCGTGCCCGATCGCCACGCCGGCGTCGCGCAGCAAATCGAGCAGTCCGTTCCACAGGATCTCGATGCCGATGCACATCAGGATGAAGGCCGACAGGCGCAGCACCACCATCGTGCCGAGCGAGCCCAGCAGCGCCAGCAGGCGGTTGGCGTAGCGGTAGCAGAGGTAGATGACCAGCACCGTCAGCGTCACGCCCAGCGCCGCGCTGCCGACCGAGATGACCCAATCCACGATGCGCGTCGGCGTGTTGGCACCGAGCGTGATCGAGGCGGCGATCGTGCCCGGCCCGACCGTCAGTGGAAAGCTGATCGGGTAGAAGCTGCGCAGCTTGAATTCCTCTTCGGACCAGGCTTCGTCCTTGGTGGCGACCTCGTCGCGGATGGCGTTCTGTCCTTCGTCGTGCAGCAGGCGCCAGCCGGTCGCCGCCACCAGGATGCCGCCGCCGATGCGCACGATGGGCAGCGAAATGCCGAAGAAGCTCAGCACGTGCGCGCCGATGAACATCGCGCCCAGCAGCATGACCCAGCAGTTGATCGCCACCTGGCGCGCCAGCCGGATTTCCGTCGCCGGCGTCATGCTGCGCGCGAGGCTGGCGAAGACCGGCATGTTGCCGAACGGGTCGAGGATGGGCAGCAGCGTCACCGGCACCAGCAGCGTCGCCTTCAGGAACAGGATCAGGAGGGTATCGTGCATCTGCGCCTGCTATTCGACGGCGTAGCCGGCCGCCACCCAGGCGTCGATGCCACCGGTCAGCGGGCGCACCTTCGTGTAACCGAGCTGCATCAGCTTCTTGGCGATGCGCGCGGCGGAGGCTTCGTTGGGGCAGGCGCAATACACGATGATTTCGGAACTGGTGCTGGTGTTGGTCACCAGCGCGCTGAAGTCGTCGTTCGACAGCACCAGCGCGCCCGGGATGCGGCCGCCCTGGCGCGATACTTCCGAGCGCACGTCGACCACGGTCGGCGGATGCTCCTGCTTGAGCAGCTCGCCCAGCTCCTCGACCGTGATGCGCGCCATGCGCAGGTCGCGCAGGAAGTTGTGGCGCTGGTACCACTTCTTCGCGAGATAGACGGCGAAGGCCAGCGCCACCAGGATCACGCCCCACTCGCCCAGTTCCGCCAGGATGGTCAGCAGGTCGTCCACCGCGGAACTGAACAACGAACCGAGGAAGATCGCGGAGCCGCACCACAGCGCCGCGCCAAGCGTGTCGAACAGCAGGAACTTGCCGGAACGCGTGCCGATTGCGCCGGCCAGTGCGCTGGCGACCGAGGCGAAACCGGGAATGAACTTGGCCACCAGCAGCGACGACGCGCCCCAGCGCACGTAGAAACCTTCGGTCTGCCGCACGCAGGAATCCGGCGACAGCGAGATGCGGCACAGGCGCGCCAGCACGCGCCCGCCGAAGCGGCGTCCGGCCAGGTACCAGCCGAAATCGGCGATCAGCGCGGCCAGGATGGCGGTCAGGAACAGCGCCGACGCGGAGTACCGGCCATAGCCCAGCATTGCGCCGGTGATCACCAGCGTCGGATAGGCCGGCACCGGCGCGCCCATCTGCTCGACCAGCACGTTGCCGAACACGAACAGCAGGCCGTATTCGCGGATCAGGTCAAACAGGTAGCTCATCTCTTCGGTGCCAGGGCATAGGGGGTTCAAGGATAGCAGGACGGCGGCCTTTCCGGGCAGGCGCAAGCAGTCCAGGCGCAGGCAAGGACCCGTGTCGTGTCGCATCTGGATTTCCGCTCGCGGGCGTTCTGGATTCCCGCCTGCAGCGCGCGTCAACGCAAGCATGCGTTGACCGTTACACAGGCGGCCGACATGCCGGCCGAATTCCCTGCTTCACCCTGCGCGGGAAGGACCGGGGGAAGCGCATGCCTGTTCGAATGCGCCAAGCCAACCCACCTCCCCCGTCGTCCCCGCGCAGGCGGGGACCCAATGCTTTTTGCCATCACCGAATTTGCGCTTACAGCGCGCACGGTGCGCCGCGACGGCTCAGATGGCGATGCCCGCAGGCAATTACAAGGCCGGGCAGAATTTCCGACGGCGTCCGTAGTCGAACCCGATCACATGCGAAGGAGTTTGCAATGACACGACCTTATGGACACTTCATGCACGAAGCCGACATCGGCAGCGGAGAAAAGCAATCCGCCGAACAACACGAGATCGAACAGGAAATGCAGAAAGTCCGCAATCCGAAGATGGACAAGGACAAGGCTACGGCCGAAGGCGAAAGCAAAAGCGGCAGGCCGGACGACAGCGCCGGCAAGGAACGCTGACCTGCCGCGGCGCGGCCTCGAGCGTCAGTCCGTCACCTGCCCGCCCGGACGCCCATCGCTTCGCCGAGGCGCACCGCGCGCGTCGCCAGCCACGCAGGATTGAAATCCAGCACGCCCTGCGGGAACAGCAGCACGACGGTCGAGCCCAACAGGAAGCGGCCCATCTCCTCGCCCTTCTTCAGCTCGATGCGCTGGTCGCCGTAATGCCAGTCGCGCAGGTTGTTCCAGCGCGAACTGTTGACCACGCCGTGCCACACGGTGGCGATGCTGCCGACGATGGTGGCGCCGACCAGCGCCAGCACGAACGGACCATCGGCCCCCTCGAATACGCACACCACGCGCTCGTTGCGCGCGAACAGTCCCGGCACGCCCTGCGCCGTGGCCGGGTTGACCGAGAACAGGTCGCCCGGCACGTAGATCATGCGCGTCAGCCTGCCGTCGCATGGCATGTGGATGCGGTGATAGTCGCGCGGACTCAGATAGAGCGTGGCGAAGCTGCCGTGTTCGAAGCGCTGCGCCAGCGCGGCGTCGCCGCCCAGCAGCGCGGTAGTGGTGTAGTCGTGGCCCTTGGCCTGGATGATGCGGTCCTTCTCGATCGTGCCGAACTGGCTGATCGCGCCGTCCACCGGGCATACGAAGTCGGCATCGGCCAGGGGCCGTACGCCCTCGCCCAGCGCGCGTGTGAAGAATTCGTTGAAGCTGGCGTAGCTGGCAACGTCCGGATTGGCCGCTTCCGCCATGTTCACGCCGTACTTGTGCACGAACCAGCGGATCAGCCCGGTCGTCAGGCCGCCGGCCCTGGCGCCGGCGACCTTGCCGGCAAAGGCGGTCAGCGCGCGTTTGGGCAGCAGGTATTGCGGCAGGACGGACAGGTGGTTGGGCACGGTGGTCGATGGAGGAAAAGTGGGGGATTGTACCCGGTTGGACAGGCGCTGCGAGGACGGATTCCCGCTGGCGCAAAGGCCCGCCATGATAACGGCAGACGCCTTTGATTTCCATTAAGACACGTCGCCGTCAGTGCGCACCGTCCCGTGCATTGCGCGCCCGCGCGGAAAACACGACCTGGCAGGCGTCGGATGCCGGATTGGCGCCGTCCCAGATCGAGGTGGCGATGATGCTGAGGCCGCTGGTCACGATGGCCGCGCCGATGCGCGCCAGCGCGCCGCCCATGCCGGCCTTGTCAAGGCCGACTTGCGGCTTGGCGATCTTGCCGTCGATGCGGATGTCGCCGGCAAAGGTGGCGATGCCCACGCTCACGCCGGAACGCGCGCGCAGGCGGCCGTGCAGGTCCACCTCCTCGCGGCGCATGTCGACCGTGCCGGCGGTCAGCAACTGGCTGGCCTCGCTGCGGGCGCCGGCGATGCCCTGGCCGCGCGCGACGCCGTCGTGGAACGGCAGGCGCAGGCTGGCGCAATCGAGGTCGATCTGGTTGGCCTCGCGCGCGGAAAACAGGCCGTTCATCCAGAATTCGGCATGGCCGGCCTTCTGCGACAGGATGCGCGCCGGCCCGATACGCGCGTTTACCGGCCCGGTGATGTGCGCCGCCAGCGCCTTCATCGTATCGCCCGCCGTCGTCAGCTTCGCATCGATGTCCATCGCGCCGCCTGTCATGTCGATCTTCTTGCCGCTCTCGCGGAACCAGTCACCCAGCCTGGCGCCCTGCAGTCGCAGGTTCAATTGCACCGCCTTGCGGCGGCCGTGGAATACCGCGTCCCCTTCGGCCGTGCCGCCCAGCAGTTTGCCTGCGAAGTGATCGACCGTCATGTCGTCGCCGTCGAAACGCAGCTGCGCGGCCGCGTCGTCCACCTGCACGCCGTTGCGCAGGCGCAGCGTGCCGATCCGCACGTCGGCGCGGCCCTGGGTGCCGGCCAGCGCCAACAGCAAATGCCAGGGCAGTGGCCGGTCATGGAACAGCTCGTCCGCCGGCTTGGGCGGCACCGGCGGCAGGCCCGCGTCGAGGAAGGTCTGCACCATGTCGAACCGGTCGATGCGCAACTGCGCGTCGAAGGTCGGCCGGCCACGGCTTTTGGCACTGCTTTGGGCACCATTTCTGCCGCCGGTATCGGCGTCGCCCTTGCCCTCGCTTTTGTCACCGCTTTTGCCATCATCCAGCAGCCAACGGCCGCTGCCGGTGGCATGCATCGCGCCCAATTGCAGTGACGCCTTGTCGATCGTGATGCCGGCCCCGGTGCCCTGCACATCGGCCTCCGCCTTCAGCGCCGCCGGCAAGCCGGGCCGGATGTCGAAAAAGCCGAAGGCTTCCTGCAGCGACGGCGCATCGACGGCGACGTGCAACGCATAGCGCGCATGCGGCGACAGCGGCAGGGTGCCGCGCAGCACAACGGACGCCGGGCCGGAACGCAGCGTCAGGTCGCCCTGCGTCTGCGCATCCGCCGCGCCGAGCCGCGACAGGTCGGCCAACCGGCCGGCAAGCTGCAGCGGATGCCCTTCGCGTTCGAGGGCGGCATGGAAGGAAAGATGGCGCAGATGCGCATCGCCGTTCGCCTTCAGACTGCGAATTTCCCAACTGCGCGCGGGCCCGCCAGGCGCGACATAATCGACGCGCCCGTCCTCGATGCGCAAGGCGGTCAGATCGATCCGCTGCAGCAGGTCGGCCGGGTCCTGCGCCTTGCCGCGGTTGCGGGCCATGTCCCAGTCGTGCCGGCCGCTGGCATCGACCTCCAGATTCACGTGCAGTCCGCGCAGGTCCAGGCCGCGCACCACCACCTTGCCGCTCAGCAGCGGCAGCAGCGCCAGCCGCGCGCTGATGGCGTCCGCTTCCAGCACATGGCGTTCCTGCGCCCAGTCCGCGTTGGCAATCGCCACGTGGGTCGCCTGCAGTTGCGGGTAGGGGAAAAGGCCCCAGCGCAGCGTGCCGGCTTCCAGCTTGCGGCCCCAGGCCCGCTCGACCCGGCCCTGCGCGAGAGAGAGCAGGCGCGCCTGGCTGAAAACCATGTGCAGCGTGAGATCGGCGGCGGCGAACAGCAGGACCAGCGCGGCCGCCGTCCACAGCACTCCCCTCCGCCATTTGCGCATCCGTCGTCCTCGCTCGTTTCTTGTCGTTATGGGCGGCTGCCCCGGCCGTTCGACTGCGGCCGCCATGCCGCGTTCCCGCCGCTGCCGGCCGGCAATTCCGGATACGACTGATGCTACAGTAGGCGCCTTCCAACAACCAGCGAGACACCATGCGCAGCAAGAGCCGCCACCCGGAACGACATCGCAAGGACCGCATCGGCTGGCTGCGCGCCGCCGTGCTGGGCGCCAATGACGGTATCGTCTCCACCTCCTGCCTGATGTTGGGCGTGGCCGCCGCCGATGTCGGACGCCACGGCCTGCTGGTGGCCGGCGTGTCGGCGCTGGTGGCGGGCGCCATGTCGATGGCGGCCGGAGAATACGTGTCGGTCAGTTCGCAGGCCGACACCGAGCAGGCCGACCTCGAACGCGAGCGGCAGGAGCTGGAAGAGGAGCCGGATGCCGAGCATCGCGAACTGATGGCGATCTACATGGCGCGCGGCGTATCGCAGGCCGTCGCCAAACAGGTGGCGACGCAGTTGATGGACCACGACGCGCTGGGCGCGCATGCCTGGGACGAGCTCGGCATCGACGACAAGTCGGCCGCGCGGCCGGTGCAGGCCGCGGTCGCGTCCGCCCTCACGTTTTCCAGCGGCTCTGCCCTGCCGCTGCTGACGGCGCTGCTGACGCCACCGAAGTTGCTGATTCCCATGATCGCCGTCACTTCGCTGCTGTTCCTGGTCGTGCTCGGCGTGCTGGCCGCGCGCGCCGGCGGCGCGCCGCTGCTGCGCGCGGCGATGCGGGTCGGCTTCTGGGGCATGCTCGCGATGGCCGTGACGACCGGCGTGGGGCACCTGTTCGGCACCGCGGCCTGACCGCGCCGTACGCCGGACAGAACGCCACGGCGGGCCAGCGGTCGAAGCGTTGAAATTGGTCAATTCGGCAGCATAGTCGGTATATCGAACGATCTCACCGGACATTCACGCACCCATGAAATACAAGGACTATTACGAGATACTCGGCGTGCCGCGCGACGCCACGCCCGAGCAGATCAAGAACGCCTACCGCAAGCTCGCGCGCAAATACCACCCGGACGTCAGCAAGGAGCCGGACGCCGAGGCGCGCTTCAAGGAAATGGGCGAAGCCTACAAGGTGCTGAAGGATCCGGAGTCGCGCGCCGCCTACGACCGTCTCGGCGCCAACTGGCAGAACGGCCAGGACTTCCAGCCGCCGCCGGAAACGGGCGGCTTCCAGTACGCCCAGGGCGCGGGCGGCGGCGCCCATTTCGAAGGCATGGATTTCGGCGACTTCTTCGAACAGATGTTCGGCCACCAGGCCGGCTGGGCGCGCAGCGCCGGCGGCGGCCGCAACATGCGCATGCAGGGCGAGGACCACCACGCCAAGATCCAGATCGACCTCGAGGATGCCTACCGCGGCGCGCAGCGCACCATCACGCTGCGCATGCCGGAGGCGGACGAGAACGGCCGCATCGTCAATCGCGACAAGACCCTGAGCGTCAACATCCCGCAAGGCATCCGCGCCGGCCAGACGCTGCGGCTGGCCGGACAGGGCGGCCCCGGCATCGGCGGCGCGCCGGCCGGCGACCTGTACCTGGAGATCGCGTTCCAGCCGCATGCGCGCTATCGCGTGGACGGCCGCGACGTCTACGTCGACCTGCCGCTGGCGCCGTGGGAAGCGGCGCTGGGCGCGACGGTATCGGTGCCGCTGCCCGACGGCGCGGTCGAACTGGCGGTGCCGCCCAATTCCGCCGGCGGACGCAAGCTGCGGCTCAAGGGCAAGGGCCTGCCGGGCAAGCAGCCGGGCGACCTGTACGTGGTGCTGGCGATCGCGCTGCCGCGCGCCGACACCGAGGCGCAGAAGGACGCCTACCGCGCCTTCCGCGATGCATTCGACTTCCACCCGCGCGCGCAATGACGAGGATCGACGACGATGAACAAGACGATCATTTACACCGAAAGCCAGCTGATCGGCGACGACGCCACGCTGACGCTGGTCGAGCTGTGCCAGGCCTGCAGCAGTTCCGAGGACATGGTGCGCGAACTGGTGGCCGAAGGCGTGCTGGAACCCGCCGGGCGGCTGCCGCAGGAATGGCGCTTCGGCGGCGCCTCGCTGCGGCGCCTGCGCGTGGCGCGGCAACTGGCGCTGGACCTGGAGGTCAATACGCCCGGCATCGCGTTGGCGCTGGACCTGCTCGACCGCATCGAGGCGTTGCAGGCCGAGATGGCCCGCATGCGCCGCTACTGAACCGAACGCCGGCCGGCGATCATCCGGCGGCCGGGGTCAGGTGCCCTGCTTGATCCAGGCCTTGATCGCGTCGATGGTCGGTTTCTCGATACCGTTGTAGCCGTGGTACGAGAACGGCTCGCACGGATCGCCGGCCGAGGTGCCGCCGTCCACCGCGATGAAGTCGTTGCCGTAGTGGTTGTGCGACCACTGCGCGGCGCTGAACGGCGTGGCGCGGCATTCGTCATCTTTGTGATGCACGATCAGCTGCCGGTTCGCGTATTTCTTCGCGTTGAAGGTGGCAATCGCCTGCAGCGACGACGTGTGGATCTCGCCGGCGATCTTGTCCGACAGGTAGCCGGCCAGCGCCATCGTGTCGTAGGTGCCGCGGCTGGTGCCCATCAGGTAGATCTTGGCGCCCGGGAAACGGCTCTTGATGTCGTCGATCAGCGCCTGGATGCGTTGTTCCGACGAACTCGAATTGGTGGCAACGGTGGCGAACTCGTCATCCACGATGAGCGGCCGCGCCCTGATCAGGAAGTTGTTCTTCTCGCGGTACACCACGTGGCCGTCTTCCATGTGCGGGTCCATGACGCCGGTGCTGCCGGGGAACAGGATGATCACGTAGCGCGGCGCGGCGCTCACGGTGTTGAGGACGTAGGGGACGACGTCGCCGTCCTTGGTCTTGGCCGTCGTGATCAACTGGTCTTCTCCGGCCGCATGGCAGATGCCGGCGGAAACGACCGTCAGGAACAGGAAACACAGGAACCGGCCGGCCTGCTTCAGATGCTGCTGCATGCTTCTCCTCCCTCAAGAACGATATGGGCGCCGCTGCTCGCCCCCGTGGCGGCAGTTTTCGTTATGCGGCGGCGCGTCCGCGCCGACATCGGTCAGGGCGGGACGCGCAGGCGAAGGAATACCGGGAAAAGCTTAGGCAAAACTTAACGAAGTGGCATGACGGACGGTCGCGATGCCTGCTCGCCACACGCCCCGGAAACGGTGCGGCGGAATTGCCTACTGCAAGGGCCGCCGGTTCGCGTCGTGCCCGGGCCGGACAGTCACGGTGCAGGTCATGCCCGCCACCAGCCCGTGGTTTTGCGGCAGGTTGTCGATGCGGATGCGCACCGGGATGCGCTGCGCCAGGCGCACCCAGTTGAAGGTCGGGTTCACGTCGGCCAGCAGCTCCCTGCCGGTGGCCGCATCGCGGTCGGTGATGCCGCGCGAGATGCTTTCGATGTGGCCGTGCATGACCGGCGAACCATCCAGCAGGCGGATGTCGACCGGATCGCCGACCGCCAGGTAGGGCAGCTTGGTTTCCTCGAAGTAGCCGCTGACGTAGAACGAATGGCTGTCGATCACCGCCAGCTGCGCCACGCCGTTGGCGGCGAAATCGCCGACGTGCACGTTCAGGTTGGTCACGTAGCCGTCCACCGGCGCGCGCACGTCGGTGCGCGCCAGGTTCAGCTGCGCGACGTCGCGCGCGGCGAGCGCGGCCTGGTAGCGCGCGGCGGCGATGGCGGCGGCCGACGCGGCGTTTTCGCGGTTCTCGCTGGTCACGATGGCGGCATCCAGGCCGGCCCTTCTGGCCGCTTCGCGCGCGCGCATGATTTTCTCGGCCTGTCCCGCGGCGACGTTCGCCTCGGCCTGCGCCAGCGCCTGCGCATAGCGGCTCTTGTCGATCGTGAACAGGACGTCGCCCTTGTGCACGAACTGGTTGTCGCGCACCGGCACGCTGGTGACGATGCCGGACACGTCCGGCGCGATGCGGATGATGTCGGCCCGCACGCGGCCGTCGCGCGTCCACGGCGCATCCATGTTGTCGTGCCACAGGTACACGCCGAACGAAACGGCCACCAGCAGCAGCACGGCGGTGATGACATAGCGCATGAAGACTGTCGTACGCATGTAGCGTTCCCCTTGTTTCAATAAAGCAGCAGCGCAAGCGCGCCGAAGATGCAGACCAGCAAGCACAGCCGGAACAGCGCCGGGTGCCAGACACGGCGGTACACGCCGAAATGCCCGCACAGCCAGTCCACGCCGACATGGATCACTACGCTGAGCAGGAACACGAACAGCAGCGACGGCACCAGGATGCCGAACACGGCGACTTCACGCGGGATCATGGGCGGCTCCCTGGATGACGTGCGGCGACGCGGAGGCGCGCGCCGGTGGCTGCAGCGAAGCATCGCGCAGCGACGTGTTGATGAGGTGCAGATCCGCCAGCGCGCGCTGCAGCGCCGCGCGTTGCTGCAACGTATTGCCGGTATCGACCTGCAGCCGCTGCAGCGTGGCCATCGCCGTGCCGGTCGCGGCGACCGCCTGCGCGTGCCGTTGCGGCTGCGGCTGGCGGAAATAGGCGGCGAGCGCGGCGATGCAGGTGTCCACCGCCAGTCGCGCCGGATGCCGTTCCTGCCACTGCGCGGCCAGCGCGCGCAGGTCGAGCACGGCGTGGCCGAGCTCCAGCAGCGTGATGGCCTGGTTCAGCGTGCGCCGCGTGGCGGCGCCGGCGGTGCCGCGTATGCCCATGTTGAGCTGATTCAGCAGGTCGCGCATGCGGCTTTCGAAGTGGTGCCGCAGGTGCGGCCGGTCGCTCACGCACAGGCGCAGCGTCTCGCCCCACATCGCTTCGGCGATGTGGCGCCGCGATCCTTGCCGGTGCGACGGCAGGATCAGCGCGAACATCAGCACCGCCAGCACCAGGCCGATGATCTGCGCGATGCTGTCGTTGAAGAAGCTGACGACGTTGAAGCGCATCATGTTTTCCGGCGAGATGATCTGCGCGAACATCAGGTTGAAGCCGGTGCCGATGCCCAGCATCCGGGGCCAGGTCGTCGCGTAGATGCTGACCGCGAGGAACGGCGCCATCGACAGCACCAGCATTAGGAAGCCCTCGACGTGGTTCAGCATATAGAACGCGCAGACGAAGGCGAACGGCACCGCCAGCGCAAAGCCCTCGGTGGTCTTGCGGACCATCTGTTCCGGATTGGGCGACGAGGAAGCCAGCGCGCAGAAGACCACGGTGAGGATCACCGCACCCGCCGCGCTCGGCCAGTTCAGCCCGTACCAGGCCAGCGCCAGGATCAGCAGCGCCAGCGCCGCGCGCAGCCCGGCCGCGACGGCGATCATCGGCGGCGTCTTCGCGCTGTACGGCAGCACCGGGACGGCTACCTTGCTCGGGCGGTCCGTGAGATGCCCCGGCAGCTCGTGGTACACGGCGATCAAGTGCGCGAACTCCTGCTGGAAGCGCTGCGTCAGCTCCAGCGCCGTTTCGAGATCCAGCTGCTGTTGCGCCGTATGCGGCTGCTGTCCGAAATCGCGCCGCGCCTCGGTGACGAATTGCGGCAGGCGGCGCTGCAGCGCGGCGAATTTGTCGCGCGTGACGCCGGCCTCCACGGCGGTGCGCGCCGGCATGTCGGTCACCAGCAGCGCATCGGAAAACGCCTCGAACAGCGGCGCCAGCAGGTCCGGCACCAGGAAGTCGCCGCGCTGGCGCAAGCGCTGCATCAGCTGGTGCAGCGTGTGAAAGGTCGTCAGCGCCACCATCGTCGCCGCGCTGAACGCGTACAGCTGCTGGCTGCGGGTGCGGATGTCGCCGGCTTCGAAGAAGGCCGCCGAACGGTTCGATTCCAGCGCCGCCACGTCGGTGGCGAAGCGCAGGTGCAGGCGCTCCATCTGTTCGTCGTCGAGCCGGCCGTGCATCGCGTCATGGCAAAGCTGCGCGAAGCTCAGGTATAGCCCGCGCACGGTCTGCACCAGCTGCGTCGTCTGGTGGCGCGGAAAGAGCGCGTCGTTGATGGCGGCGGCACACAATATGCCCAGCGAGATTTCCGTCACGCGTGCCACGGCGAGATTGAACACCTGCAGCGGCGCGGCGATCGCCGGCAGCGCGATCATGCAGGCCGTGTAGCCGGCCAGCACGAAGCCGTAGGAGCGCGCGTTGCGCATCTGCGCGGCGCCGGCCGTGCAGAGCGCCACCCACAACGCCAGCGCCAGGAACAGCAAGGCGCGCTGCTGCGGAAACATGCCGACGATGGCCAGCGCGGCGCAGCAGCCGGCGATCGTGCCGAGAAAGCGGTACACGCCCTTCTCCAGCGCCATGCCGCTGCTCGGCAGCGCGACGATGAAGACCGTCATCATCGCGCTGCGCGGCGAGTCGAATCCCATCAGGAAGGCGATCCACAGCGCGAGAAACGCCGCGGTCAGCGTCTTGATCACGAAGATCCAGCGCTGCCCTTCATTGGCGATCCAGTCCTGCGCGACGGCCCGCGCGCGCTGCGCCGGTGACGGCGGCCCGGCGTCGGGTGTGCCTGCGGAGGCGGACGGCGCGTTCATGCGGCGGCATCCCCTTCGAGATTGGCAAGCTCGCGCCTGAGCAGCGCTTCATGCTGGCGCAGTTCGCGCTCGCCGAGGCCGACGTAAGTCTGGTGCAGGATCGCCCAGTATTCCGGCGCGACCTGCTCCACGCGCCGCCGGCCGGCGGCGGTCAGCGAGATCGCCACGCTGCGCCGGTCCTCGACGCTGAAGCGCCGCTTGATCAAGCCCTGCTGCTCCAGTTCGTTGCAGATGCGCGTCATGTTGGCCGGCTTCTCGGAACACGCCTCGCCCAGCTCGGTGGCCCGTTCGGTCTCGTCCTCGGAGCCGTACAGCACCATCAGCGCGGTATAGCTGACCGTCGTCAGACCGTGCTTCTTCATCGCCGCGTTCAGCTGGTCCTGCATGCGCTTCTGGATGTGATAGGCGAGCCGGTTGATCATCACCAGTTGCTGCGGATAGTCGGGAATGCGCTCGGCACAGCGCGCGATGCGGCGTGCGGTACTGTCGAATGTGCTCATGGTCGGTCCGTTGCAACAGAATTCGGCGAAGCGGCGGGAGCCGTTGCATTGGGCGCCGCTGCGTTGGATGTCGATACTGCGGGCGCCGTTGCGCCGGGCGTCGATGCGCCGGATGCCGGCAGCGAGCCGCCGCCCAGCGCCACCATCAGCGCGGCGTGGCTTTCCAGCATGTCGGCCGCGATCCGCGCCTGTTCCTGCTGCTGCGCCAGCAGCGTGACCTCGCTGTTGAGCAGCACCAGGAAATCGGTCATGCCGGCGGCGAAGCTCCTGCCGGCCAGGCTGCGCGCCCGCTCGGCGGTTGCCAACGCAACGTCGTTCAGGCGCTTCTGGTCCTGCTCCGAGCGGGCCACCACGAGCGCGTTGGAGACGCTTTCCAGCGCATGGATCACGGTCTTGTCGTAGTTCTCCACGGCCGCGTCGTATTCGGCAGTGCGCGCGCCCAGGTTGCCGCGCAGCCGGCCGCCTTCGAAAATCGGCAGCGAGATCGCCGGGCCGGCGCCCTGGATCATCGAGGAACTGTCGAGCAGCTTGTCGAAGCCGACCGCCTGGAAGCCGATGAACGCCATCAGGTTGATGTCGGGATAGAAGGCGGCCTTGGCCGACGCGATGTTGCGCGACGACGCCTCGACTTCCCAGCGCCGCGCCACGATGTCCGGACGGCGCCCGATCAGGTCGGCCGGGACGCGGGTCGGCAGGCTGAGCCAGGCGTTGCCGGTCAGCGACAGCGACGGCCGCCGGATGCGCTCGCCTGCCCCGGCGCCCCTGCCGCACAGCGCGGCCAGCTGGTTGCGCAGCAGCGCAATCGATTCGTCGTAGCGCTCGATCTGCATCTGCAGTGGCGGCACTGCCGCTTCCAGCTGGGTGACGTCCGCCTCGGTCGCCAGGCCCGCCGCCATGCGGCGGCGCACGACCTGCAGCGCGCGCTGGCGGTGCGCCAGCGTCTGCTGCGCGATGTCCTTCAGCGCGAACTGCAGCGACAGCTGCACGTAGCTGCGCACCACGTTGTTTTCCAGCGCCAGCCGGGCCATCTGCGATTCGGCCGAGGCCGCCCGCGCCTGGTCCACCGCTGCGGCCAGCGCCTGGCGCTGCTTTCCCCACAGGTCGAGGTCGTAGCTGCCTTCCAACGCCACGCGGTTGTACCACGCGTAGTTGCCGGCTTCCGGCGGCGGGATGAAATCGTTGGCGGAAAACAGTTCGCGCGACAGCGAGCTGCTGGCGTCGACGCTGGGCAGCGTCGCGGACTGCGCGACGCCGGCCAGTGCCTGCGCGCGACGTACTCGCGCTTCGGCAATGCGCAGGTCCGGGCTGCCGGCGATCGCGCTTGCCACCAGGGCGTCGAGCTGCGGATCGCCGTAGTCCTGCCACCAGCGCGCGCTCGGCCACTGGCCGTCGGCTGCCGCGCGCCCGATGGCCGCACCGCCGTCCAGCGTGTTGGCGTCCAGCTGCGTGGCATGCGGCGCGATGCCGCTCATGTCGGCGCAGGCGGCAAGCATGGCGGTCAGGCAGATCAGTCCGAGACGGACGAGGCTTTTCATGTTGACATGGGGAAAATCGGCGACGGATTTATTTTACTACCAAAAACTTCATAAATGAAATATAAATTTGTGAAAAAGCGACAGGCGCGCGGCCCGCGACCCGGCGGCAGAACCGAAAGAGGAAGGAAGGGAAAAACCGGGAAATCGTCCGACGGCAAGGAAACAGGCGGCCGCCGAAAACCGGGCGCGGCCGCCGCGGGGAATCAGGACCTGCGGCCGTTCGCCAGCCTGAAGCAGAGATAGATCGAATACAGCGCCGACAGGCCGACGATGACGTACGCGACGCGTGCCGCCTGCGTCATGTAGCCGAAAACCGATGCGATCACGTCCACGTTCATCAGTCCCATCACGCCGAGGTCGAGGCCACCGATGATCAGCAGGATCATCGCCACCCAGTCCACCGCGCCCAGCATGCTGATATGGGCGTTGGCCCGGCGGTCGGGGATATGCCTTCTTTCGGTCAGGGGTGTATCCAAGGTTGCCATAACGCGCTCCTTTTAAAAGGTACGAGGTGACCCGCGGCAACGGACGACAGCAAATCCGTCGGCCGGATCGCCATACGGCCATTCTTCCACAACGGTGCTTGCCCGCGAGTAGGAAAAGCGCACCAGTTTCGGTCAGAATTCAATCACCGGCGCCGCGCCGGATGCCGCCTGCCGATGGGCTGAACGTTCGCCGCCGGGCGGGTTCCTATTTTCCTGATCCAACCACGGGAGACAACGATGAACATCCTGGTTACCGGCCATCATCTCGAACTCACCCCCGCCATCCGCCAGTACGTCGAGGACAAGCTGCGCCCGATCACGCGCCACCTGGACATGATTCTGGAAGTGGAAGTCATCCTCGCCGTGGAAGCTCCGGCGGAGAAGGACCTGCGCCAGCGCGCCGAAGTCAACCTGCGGCTCAAGGGCGAGACGTTGCACGCCGAGCATCGCGCCGAAGATTTATATGCGGCAATAGACGGCGTGATGGAAAAGCTCGATCGGCAGGCGGTGAAGGTCAAGGGCAAGATCAAGGAACACCGCCGCGAGGGCACCAAGCGGCTGGAGGAACCGGCTGCGGAGGATACCGAGGAGCCGGAGGAGGAATAGCGGCATGGACGCCGCCCGTTGCCGGCGCGGCGACGCCCTCCTTTCTCTCCGCGGAAGCGGGCCGCGCCGCGCTTGAACTTTTTGCGCGCAGCGTCCATCAATGCTCAAAGCATACGACATCCGCCAGCCGACGCCAGCGGGCAGCGCGTCCAGGGCGGATTTCCTTCGGGAACCACTCTCAGACAGGCGTCGCTCCATGGCACATCCAGACCGCAAGCAAAAGGCCGGCAGCGCGGCGGCTCCGCTTCCCGCGCCGACCCGCAGGAATTTCCTCAAATCGCTGGGCATGACCGGTATCGCGGCGGCCGGCAGCAATGCCTGGCCGCGGACCGCGCCGGCGCAAGCCGACGAACCGGCCGCGGTCGCCGCGCCGCAGACCGGCGAGAAGCTGCACGCGATCCGTCTCGTCGTCAACGGCAAGACGCAGTCGCTGCAGGTCGCGTCGAACGCGGTGCTGCTCGACGTCGTGCGCGAGCAGCTGGGACTGACCGGCACCAAGAAAGGCTGCGACCTCGGGCAGTGCGGCGCCTGCACGCTGCACGTCAACGGCGTGGCGATCAATTCCTGCCTGTCGCTCGCCGTCATGCACGACGGCGACGAGATCACCACCATCGAGGGCCTGGAACGCAACGGCGTACTGCATCCGGTGCAGCAGGCGTTCTGGGAGCACGACGCCTTCCAGTGCGGCTACTGCACCTCGGGCCAGATGATGAGCGCGGTCGCCATCCTGAAGGACAAGAACGTCGGCAGCGACGACGCCAGCGTGCGCGAGGCGATGAGCGGCAACATCTGCCGCTGCGGCGCGTACAAGAACATCCTCGCCGCGATCCAGTCCGCGCGCGGCAAGACCGGAGGTGCCGGCTGATGCGCAACTTCGACTACACCCGCGCGGATGACGCGCCGCAGGCGATCGCGCTGCACGCGCAGATGCCTTCCGCCTTTCTCGCCGGTGGTACCAATCTGCTCGACATGATGAAAATCGACGTGATGCGCCCCGCGCGCGTGGTCGACGTCAACCACCTGCCGCTGAACCGCATCGAAACGCTGAACGACGGCCGTGTGCGCATCGGCGCGCTGGTCACCAATTCCGCGCTGGCGCACCACCCGGTCATCGTGCGCGACTACCCCGTGCTGTCGCAGGCGCTGCTGTCGGGCGCCTCGACGCAGCTGCGCAACAAGGCGACCACCGCCGGCAACGTGATGCAGCGCGTGCGCTGCGGCTATTTCCGCGACGACGTGTCACCCTGCAACAAGCGCGAACCGGGCAGCGGTTGCTCGGCCATCGAAGGCCGCAACCGCAACGTGCACGCGGTGCTCGGCACCAGCAGCCAGTGCATTGCGGCGCATCCGTCCGACATGTGCGTGGCCATGGCCGCGATCGGCGCCACCGTGCACGTGCAGGGGCCGAAAGGCGAACGCGACATCGACTTTCTCGACTTCCACCTGCTGCCCGGCGACACGCCGTGGAAGGAGCACGCGCTGCAGGACGATGAACTGATCACGCACGTCGTGCTGGACGCGCCGATCGCGGGCGCCAGGTCGGGCTACCTGAAGCTGCGCGACCGCGCGTCCTACCAGTTCGCGCTGGCTTCCTGCGCGGCCATCGTCGCGCTGGATGGCGGCGTCATCCGCACCGCCCGGCTCGCGCTGGGCGGCGTCGGCACCAAGCCGTGGCGCGCGCGGCAGGCCGAAGCCGCGCTGGTCGGCCGGCCGCCGAGCGACGCCACCTTCCGCCAGGCTGCCGCCATCGCGATGCAGAGTGCGGTGGCCTACAGCGAAAACGCATTCAAGATCCCGCTGGCGCAGCAGGCCATCGTGCGCAACCTGTCCACGCTGACGGCATGACGACCGGAGTACTCCAATGAGCAACAACATCATCGGCGCGGCAGCCAAGCGCGTGGACGGCCGCCTCAAGGTGACGGGCGCGGCGATGTACGCGGCGGACCAGCATCCGGCCGGCATGGTCTATGCCTACGGCGTGTTCAGCAGCGTCGGCAGCGGCCGCGTCGCGCACATCGACACGGTCGACGCAATGAAGACGCCCGGCGTGATCGACATCTTCCATCACGGCCACTTCGCGCGGCTGTTCCGCAATCCAAAAACCGACTTCTCCCCGGCGGACATCTTCAACGGCGTCAAGGTCGACGAGAGCAGGCTGCCGTTCGAGGACGACCGCGTCTACTACGCCGGGCAGTTCGTGGCGCTGGTCGTGGCCGACACGTTCGCGCATGCGCGCGAGGCGGCCTACCGGGTGAAAGTGGACTACGTGCCCGACAAGGCCGTCGCCAATCTCGCGCAGAGCCTGCAGACCCGGCCGCTGAAAGATGCCAAGAAGAACTACCACCACGGCGACGCCGCAGCGGCCTTCGACGGCGCGCCGCACCGGATCGATGCCGTCTACACGACGCCGGTGGAAACGCACAACCCGATGGAAATGCACGCGACGGTGGCGCACTGGCGGAACGGCCACCTGCACGTGTACGAGGCCACGCAGGGCGTGGTCATCCACCGCAACACGCTGGCGCGCATCTTCGGCCTGACACCGGACCGCGTGACGGTGGACGCGCCCTTCATCGGTTCCGGCTTCGGCAGCAAGCTGTGGGCGTGGCCGCATTCGATCGCCTGCAGCGCGGCCGCGCGCCAGGTCGGCCGCCCGGTGCAGTTGGTGGTGCCGCGCGCGGAAATGTTCACCACCACTGGCCACCGGCCGGAGACGCACCAGCATCTCCGGCTCGCCACCGACCGGCGCGGCAAGCTGGTGGCGGTGCAGCACGATTCGGTCAACGAGACCTCGTTCACCGACACCTACGTCGAGAATTGCGGCGGCATGACGCAGGGCGGCTACAGCTGTCCGAACATGACCGTCACGCACAAGACCGCGCAGGTCAACCACGGCACGCCGACCTCGATGCGCGCGCCCGGCGCCGCGCCGGGCCTGTTCGCGCTGGAATCGGCGATCGACGAGATCGCGATCACATCCGGCATGGATCCGCTCGCATTCCGTCGCGCCAACTTCGCCGCCACCGACGAAAGCAAGCAGATGCCGTGGTCCAGCAACCATCTGCTCGAGGCCTATGACCAGGCGGCCAAGGCGTTCGGCTGGGACAAGCGCGATCCGCGCATCGGCGCCATGCGCGACGGCAGCGAGATCGTCGGCTACGGCGTGGCGGCCTGCAGCTGGGAAGCGTTGCGCACGCCGGCCGAAGCGCGCGTGTCGCTGCGCGCGGACGGCACCGCCTACGTCACCTGCGCGGTGCAGGATATCGGCACTGGCACGTACACGGTCGCGGCGCAGGCGGTGGCCAGCGTCACCGGCCTGCCGCTGGAGCGCATCGTGGTCAGGCTCGGCGACTCGTCCTTCCCGACCGGGCCGGTGTCCGGCGGTTCGTGGGCGACCGCCAGCGTGATGCCCGCGATCGCGGAAGCCACGCGCAAGGCAGTGGACCAGTTGAAATCCATCGCTACCGGCGAGAGCGGCAGCTTCCACGGCGTCAAGGCCGACGATCTGAAGATGGACAGCGGCATGCTGCATGGCGGCGCGCGCACCGTTCCGTTCGAACAGGTGCTGCAGGCGCAGCGCGTGGCCAGCGCGGACGGCTATGCGGAGACCAAACCGAACGACAAGGAAAAAGTCTCGTTCCGTTCCTTCGGCGTGCACTTCGTCGAAGTGCGTTGGGATCCCGGCATCTCGCGCCTGCGCGTGGCGCGCACGGTAAGCGCGATCGACGTCGGCCGCGTCGTCAATCGCAAGACCGCTAGCAACCAGGTCGAAGGCGCGGTCGTGATGGGCATCGGCATGGCCTTGTTCGAGGCGGCGGAATACGACGCGCGCAATGCGATGCCGGTCAACAACAATTATGCCGAGTACCTGGTGCCGGTGCATGCCGACAATCCCGACATCCAGGTGATCCTGCTCGACTATCCAGACTACAAGCTCAACGAATTCGGCGCGCGCGGCATCGGCGAGATCGGCATTACCGGCATGGCGGCGGCGATCGCCAACGCGGTCTACCACGCGACCGGCAAACGCATCCGCGATTTGCCGATCACGATGGACAAGCTGATGGATGGAGTGCCGTCGGTGCGGGCGTGAATGGATGGTGCGGTGGGATCAGGGAAAGAGTATGTCTTGCGGGCTTTAGTCCATGGTCGTGGTTTGCCGCAGCACTCACGCAAAGGCGCGCGATCTGCGCAGATACCGAATCCCGGAATCCGTCAAAAAACAGGAGCCGCCCGCACCACGGTTTCCATTCCCGTTCCGGCTCCCTCAATCAATGATGATGGTGATGATGATCAATCTCCCCCGTCGTCACGAACGTCTCCACCGCGCCCTTCTCCCCCGTCGCATGACGCTTCAGCTCGCCGCAGTCACACATGCCCTGATAAGGCTGGATGTGCGAGCAGGCCGCCACCTTCTGCAGGAACACCTTGACCGGCTTCGCGCAGCGGGTGCACTTGAAGGTGAGAATGCGTGCGGGTTTGTTCGCCATGGTTGTTTCCTTTCAATGCAATGGACACGTATCACTGCGCGGCCAGCCGCCACAGCGACGTGATTTCGCGCGAGCGCGCCGCATGCAGCGGATCGCCGGCGTCGGCGGCGCGCGGATGCGCCGGTTTCGTCTCCATGCGGGCAAGGACCTTCAGGCCCACGGCCGCGATCATCCGGGGCAGCTCGTCCGGCGCGCGCAGGCCGAGATGCTCGGCCAGGTCCGACATGATCAGCCAGCCCTCGCCTCCCGGTTCCAGGTGGGCCGTCAGTCCGTCGAGGAAGCCGCGCAGCATGCGGCTGTCCGGATCGTAGATCGCATGCTCGATCGCGGCGTTCGGTCGCGCCGGTATCCAGGGCGGATTGCAGACCACCAGCGGCGCCCTGCCGGGAGGGAACAGGTCCGCCGCCACCACGTCCACGCGCTCGGCAAAGTCCAGCCTTTGCAGGTTGTCGCGCGCGCAGTCCAGCGCGCGCGCGTCGCAATCGGTCGCGACCACGCGCGCCACGCCGCGCGAAGCCAGCAGCGCCGCGATGACGCCGGTACCGGTGCCCACGTCGAAAGCCAGCGTGGCCGCCGGCAGCGGCGCCTGCGCCAGCAGATCGAGATATTCGCCGCGCACCGGCGAGAATACGCCGTAGTACGGATGGATGCGCCGTCCTCCCAGCGCGGGAATCGCGACGCCCTGCCGGCGCCATTCGTGCGCGCCGATCAGGCCGAGCATCTCGCGCAGCGAAACGGCGAAGGCGCCGTGCGCAGCGCCGTAGGCTTCCGCGCACGCAGCCCTGACGTCCGGCGCCCGCCGCAGCGGAATGACATAGTCCGCCTCGACCGGTATGATCAGCATGCCGAGCGTGCGGGCGCGCTGCGCCTGGGCCTGGCGATGCAGATGGAAGCCGGCGGCGGCGTCCGCCTCGCGTGGCGGCTGGCGCGACGACTTGCGCGCGGTGCGCCTGTCCAGGCGCCGCGCCATCGCCTGCAGCAGTTGCCGCGCGTTGTGGTAGTCGCTGCGCCACAGCAGGGCCGTTCCTTCGCTGGCGAGACGGACTGCGGCGTCCGCGCCGAGCGTGTCGTCGGCCAGGACCACGCGCCTCGGCGCGGGCGTGCCGTTCGCCGATTGCCAGCGCAGGCGGCGTTCCACCGCGCCGGCAGGCGTCGCCTCGTGCCAGACGAGGTCGGCATCGCCGCTCATGCGCAGCCTCCCGATGCGAGACGGCGCGAACGCGGCCGGGATGCGGACCCGGCTGCCAGGTTACGGAATGTCATGGTGCGTCCGAAGCAAAAGGCAGGATTGTCGCGCAATCGATAAGATATGCAAACAGACGCGCTTCGGCAGCGGAACGTTTGCGGATTGCACAGGTCCATCTTGACAACAAGACAATGTCGAGCCATGTCTATCCACCGGTTCTTGTTCTGCGGCTTGTCCGTATCGTATTAACAGACGAGAAATTCCGCTGCTGTTCCCGCGTTCGGCGCCGGCGCGGCGATGCCAGAATGGTGACCAGCGGAAAGTCCGTCCCGCGAGACCTGGAACGGTATTTGAATCATTGCGACCCAACCGAGCACGCATACGACTGATGAGATACAAGGACTACTACAAGGTACTGGGCGTACCGCGCGATGCGACGCAGGATGTCATCAAGGCTGCCTACCGGCGGCTGGCGCGCAAATACCATCCCGACGTCAGCCGCGAGCCGCTGGCCGAGTTGCGCTTCAAGGAAGTGGGCGAAGCCTACAAGGTGCTGAAGGACCCGGAAGCGCGCGCCGCCTACGACCTGATCCCGTGCCCCGCGCCGTTCCAGTCGCGCCCGGAGCGCGCGGAACCCAAACCGCAAGCCGCGCGCCGCACGGCGAGCCCGTCGTTCCGCCAGCCGCCGCGCGAATCGGCGGCCTCCGCCGCGCGCAAGGAAGACGAGAATTTCGGCGACATCCTCGGCGAGATGATGGGACGCCCGCAGTCCGCGCCGCCGCGCCGCGGCGGTCTCAACGTGCACGGCAGCGATCAGCGCGCCCGCGTGCTGATCGATCTGGAGGAAGCCTATGCCGGCACCTGGCGCAACGTGTCGATGCCGACCTACGTGACGGACGAATACGGCACGCCCGTCATCAGCAAGCGCACGCTGAAAGTCAGCATCCCGAAAGGATTGCGCAGCGGCCAGACGCTGCGCCTGGCCGGCCAGGGCTTTCCCGGCATGGGCGAAGGCCGCGACGGCGACCTCTATCTCGAAGTGGTGATCCGGCCGCATCGCCGCTATCGCGTCGAGGGACGCGACATCTACTTCGACGTACCGCTTCCCGCCACCGTGGCGGCGCTCGGCACCACCGTCAACGTGACGACGCCGCTCGGCCCGGTGCAGCTGTCGGTGCCGGCCGGTTCATCCGCCGGACGCAAGCTGCGGCTGAAGGGAAAAGGCATCCCCGGCGATCCCGCTGGCGACCTCTATGCGGTGATCGTGCAGGGCGAAGCCGCACCCGGCGGTGTCGCGCAGCGCGCCTACAGCGCCCTGAAGGCGGCCTTCGCCTTCTCGCCGCGCTAGGCCGGTCCGCCGCATTCCTCCCTTCCATCCGGACGCGCCCGCGCCGGAGGCAAGCGCTATACTGGTGCGCTTTCCCGGCGTTCCGCCGCAACCAGCCACTGCCACCGCCTCATGACCTTTGAAGTAATCGACACGCAACTCTCTCCCGAAGGCCGCCTGGACATCCTGTCCAAGTCCGAAGTCCAGAAACTGCTCGACACCCGCCACGGCGGCCTCTACCAGCTGTTCCGCAACTGCGCGCTGGCCGTGCTCAACAGCGGCAATTACACCGACGACGCCAAGGAGATGCTGGAGCGCTTCGGCAGCTTCGACATCAACATCATCCAGCGCGAGCGCGGCATCAAGCTCGACATCAAGGGCGCGCCCGCCAGCGCCTTCGTCGACGGCACCATGATCAAGGGCATCCACGAGCACCTGTTCAGCGTGCTGCGCGACATCCTGTTCGTGCACGAGGAGATCGATGCCAACCCGGCCTTCGACATGAGCGCGTCGGTCGGCATCACCGACGCCGTGTTCTACATCCTGCGCAACGCCAAGGTGCTGCATCCGCACCTGAACCCGAACCTGGTGGTGTGCTGGGGCGGCCATTCGATCTCGCGCGTCGAGTACGACTACTCGAAGGACGTCGGCTACCAGATCGGCCTGCGCGGCATGGACGTCTGCACCGGCTGCGGGCCGGGCGCGATGAAGGGGCCGATGAAGGGCGCGACCATCGGCCACGCCAAGCAGCGCATCCCGAACGGCCGCTATCTCGGGCTGTCGGAACCCGGCATCATCGCGGCGGAAGCGCCGAATCCGATCGTCAACGACCTGGTCATCCTGCCGGACATCGAGAAGCGCCTGGAAGCCTTCGTGCGTATCGGCCACGGCATCGTCGTGTTTCCCGGCGGCGTCGGCACGACGGAGGAAATCCTCTACATCCTCGGCATCCTGCTGCATCCGGACAACGCCGGCCTGCCCTTCCCGCTGATCTTCACCGGGCCGGAAAGCGCGGCCGCGTATTTCCAGCAGATCGACCACTTCATCGACGTCACGCTCGGCGAGGAAGCGCAGAAGCTGTATCGCATCATCATCGACGATCCGGCCGAGGTGGCGCGCGAGATGGAGGCGGGCATCGCGCGCGTGCGCGAATTCCGCAAGGGCAACGGCGACGCCTACTATTTCAACTGGGCGCTGAAGATCGACCACGCGTTCCAGCAGCCCTTCCTGCCGACGCACGAGAACATGCGCGGCCTGTCGCTGCACAAGAACCAGGAACGGCATCTGCTGGCGGCCAACCTGCGCCGTGCGTTCTCCGGCGTGGTGGCCGGCAACGTGAAGGAACAGGGCATCCGCGCAATCGAGGAAAAGGGACTGTTCGAGATCCACGGCGACATCAGCATCATGGAGCCGATGGACGCGCTGCTGTCGGCCTTCGTCGAGCAGAGCCGCATGAAGTTGCCCGGCAAGGCGTACCAGCCCTGCTACCGCATCATCAAGTAGGGAAAGGAAAACGCCCGGCCCCGGCGGCACCGGTCAGGCGACGTCCTCCAGCGGGCGGGCGTGGCCCTTCGCCAGCATCGATTCGATGGCGCGCTCGAACAGCGGCGCGCCTTCCAGCAGGCCGACCGATCCTTCGCGCAGCGCCCTGATCAGCGAGATCGACGAATACACCAGCAGGCCCGGCTGGCCTTCCAGGCGCTGGCCGGGATCGATGCGGAACAGGTAGAAGGATTGCGGGTCGTCCACCCACATCAGCGTGGCCGGCAGGTAGCCGACGTCGGACCAGTCCGACCACCATTCGATCGAAGTGCCGGGACGCATGCCGGCCAGCCATTTCGCATCCTCGTTGGTCAGCATGCCGATATCGCTGTCGGCCCAGGTCCGCGCCGTCACTCCGAAGCGCTGCAGCGACGACAGCAGACGGCCGGTCGGAATGGTCGGCGCGTGCAGCGCCATCACCGTCTCGTCGGCGCCGCCGATCTTCATCTGCGCGAAATGCTGGACCAGGCTGCCCAGCCGCATCGAATGCTTCAGCGGGTCGGGCACCGCGCGCAGCACCTGCGCATGCATCGCCACCAGCTCGTCGAGGATGGGCCGCGATTCTGATTCCGGCATGCCGATCAGCGCCACGCCTTCGCGCAACCGCGCCGCCAGCCGCGGCAGCAGACGCAGCAGTGCGCCGCGCTCGCCGGCGTCGAGATGGACCTGCACGCTCCAGATCAGCTCGGGCACCGCGTCGAGATAGGGCTTGAGGTCGATTTCCGCGTGCTGGCTGACGTGCACCAGCACGCGGCTCCATGTCTTGACGATGAAATCCGCGGCGCGCGGGTCCGTCTCCAGCGTCGAAAGCCGCTCGCGCAGCGCGCCGGCGGTATGCGCCAGCGCCGCATCGAACTGCTCCAGGTTTTTTCCTGCCGTCTCCAGCGCGTCGGCCGCGCCGGCCACTTCCCCATCGCAGGTGCGCAATGCCCGCGACACGTCCAGGTCCAGTTGCGCCAGCACCGCATCGAACAGGCTGCCGTCCTGCTGGAATTCGCCCAGCACGCGCTCGACCGCCTTGCCGATCTCCGCCAGTATCGTCGTGCCCGGCGCGACGTCCGGATCCAGGCCGGCCGCCAGCGCGCCAAGGCGGTTCAGCAGGCGGCGGAACGGATGCGCCGGCGACTGCAGCACGTCGGGCTCGACCAGCGCCGCCTTCAGGAACGGCGCGCGCAGGCGCACGATCTCCGCGCGACACGCGTCGCACAGCGTTTCGTCGGCCGCGATGAAATCGAACACCAGCGCGACCACGTCGATCGTGATCCGCTCGGTCCCGCCATCGTCCGCCTGGCCTTCGATTTCCAGCTCGGCATGCAGGTCGGGCAGCGGCGCATCGGCTGCGCGCGTCTCTTGCAGCGCCTTCTGCTGCAGCTGCTGCAGGCGCGCAAGCAGCCGCGGCGTCTCGGTGGGGCGCCGGCCGCTTGCGGCTTCCTGTCCGGGATGGGCCCGGCCGGGATGGGTTTTGCCCGAACCCGACTGGTGGAAGATCTTCCACACGAAGTCCTGTAGCGACGCTCCTTCCGCCTGCAGCGACGACATCGCGCCGCCGTCGGCCTCCTGCCGGTTCAGCAGCGACAGCACGCGGCCGAGCGCCGGCGAATCCTGCAGGGTCGGCAACACCAGGCGCGCCGGCGCGCCGGACGGGAACAGCATATCGGAGCGGTGCGCGAGCATTTCCCTGTCGCGCCGGGTCAGGCCGGAAGGGCGCGCCAGTAACTGCGCATAGACGCCGTGCGATTCGAACACCGCGCGGATGGCGGCGAAGTATTCCGGCAGGTGGTTGCACAGCGCGCCCGATAGATGGTCGAACAGCATCGTGCACATGCCGGTGGTGGACGTCATGTTGACCAGCACGTCGTACAGCGCGCGCGCCATCAAATAGGGACGGAACGGGTTTTCGCGTTCGCGCACGTCGTGCTCGCCGTGGATCTGCGCGATCATCAGGTTCAGGCGTCCGAGGCTTTGCTGGTCCGCGTCGCGCAAGCGCAGCACGCGCCGCTCCACCTCGATCTGGCGCACGACCGTGTCGTCGTCCACCAATGTCAGCGTATCGGATGAAATTTCGTGCAGCCCTCGGCGCAGATCGCGGTACATGGTCTGCATGCCGCGTTCTACGTAGCTGCAATAGCTGGCGTTGAGCTGCTTCAGGAATTCGCCGCCCTGATCCTGCAGGAATTCGCGCGACAGCGAGATGGTCTTCTGCTCCTGCTGCGAGCCGGCGGCCGGCGCCATCTGGGCCAGGCTCTGGGCGGCATCCTGCACCATGCGCGCGGCCAACGTCGAAAACCGGAACAGCGCCCGTTCTTTCGCCAGCTGGATGACAGGACTCGTTTCGCGCATTTCTGCAAAAGCTTTCGGCAATGCCAGGGTGTTGGTGACAGATTTATTACGGCGGATGCCGCCAGTTGAGATTTAACCGCGATTCCGCCAGGATTTGCATATTTTTAACGCAAATTAACACTTTCACGTCGGCGAGTTTGCAAAGTCCCGACATCGCGGCCGGAGTTTTCCCTGCCGCTGCACGCTAACGCGACTACGCGCACCATTCTGGCCGCATCCTTTCCTGAAAAGATGCGTTACCGCCGAGCAAGAGATGGCACGGGCATTGCTGAAGACATGTCACAACCTGCCTCCTTGCCTCCGCCATGAAGAAACGATTGACGAAGCTGATCGGCGGCCTGACTGTCGGAAAGAAACTGGCCCTGATCTATTTCCTGGATCTGACCACGGTCATCTTCATCTCGGGCATCCTGATCCATGAGAAATTCATCGCGATCGATTTCGCGGACAAGGAAATCGTCGGCAACCATTACATCGAAACCGTACGCGACAGCTTGATCGACGTCGTCTCTCCCGGCCTGGCAGCGGCGTCGCCCGGCAAGCCCGCGCCCGCCGATGCCATTCTCGCCGCCGAGGCTGCGTACGGCCAGGGCATGGGCACGGCCGACCTGAGCCGCGGCTTCGCCGCCGCGTTGCGCGCGCTCGACGCGGCGACCCGCCGTCCCGGTCTGCCGCCGCCGGAGAGCGACACGGCCGAAGGGCTGGCGACCGGCCGCGCGCTGCTGACGCGCATCGGCAACCAGTCCAACCTCATCCTGGACCCGGATCTCGACAGCTACTACACGATGTCGCTGATCGTGCTGCGCTTTCCCGAACTGCTGGAAGTGCTGAACGGCACCAGCTCCCTGGTGTCGCGCATGCCGGCGGAAAGCGATGCCTCACGCGCCATCCAGCAGACCCGCTTCCTGGTCCTCGAAGGCCGGCTCGACGCCGTGGTCAAGGGCATGCGCAGCGACTACGACGAAGCCTTCGCCGCCAGCAGTCCGCTGCTGCGCCGGCGCCTGGCCGCCTCGCGCGACAAGCTGCTGTCGGCGGTGCAGGCGTTCCGCATCGCCAGCGAAGGCATGGTCGGCATCGCGCCGATGCGGGAAAGCGGCGCGCAGTACCAGACACTGCGTGCCGTCGCGATCGCGGACCTGCGCACCGCGTGGGTTGCGGCCGGCGTGGAAATGCACCGCCTGCTGGAAGAACGCGTCGCGCAGTTGTTCCACCGCATGTGGCTGCACCTCGGCACCGCCGCCCTGCTACTGCTGGCCATCCTCAGCATGGTCTTCTTCGTAGCCAGGCAGATCGCGATCCCGATCCGCAATCTCGCGCGCGTCACCGACGACGTGCGCCGCTCCGGCGACTACACGCTGCGCGCCGCCTGGGACAGCGCGGACGAGATCGGGCGCCTGGTCAGCGGCTTCAACGGCATGCTGCAGCAGCTCGACCGCCAGCGCATCACGCAGCAGGAAATGGTGGCGCAGACGCGCGCCGCGCAGGCGCAGCGCGAACTGGTGGAGTCGATCCCGATCCCGCTGATGGTGACCTCGATCCCCGACCATGCCGTGCTGCACGCGAACGATGCCGCGCGCGCTTGGCTCAACGGCCGCACCGAGGATCCGTGGCTGGTCGGCATGGCGCCTGCGCTGCGCGCCCGCTTCTTCCAGCGCCTGCACGATCTCGGCACGGTGGACGAGTTCGAGGTGCGCTGGAGCGGCGGCGAACTGCCGACCTGGGCGCTGGTGTCGGCGCGCTGCCTGGAGTACCAGGGACAGCGCGCCGTGCTGACCACCTTCACGCCGATCAACCAGATGAAATACATGGAGCGGCGCCTCGAACTGTGGGCCAAGGTGTTCGAATCCTCATCGGAAAGCATCGTCATCATCGATGCCAGCGGCCGCATCGTCACGGTCAACCGCGCCTTCTGCCGCAATACCAACTACGAGCTGCACGAACTGGTCGGCAAGTACGCGATGGTGCTGCTGTCCGACCGCAACGTGAAGGATTTCATGCAGACGGTCAACCAGACCGCGGCCACCAAGGGCCTGTGGCAAGGCGAGATGTGGATGCGCCGCAAGAACGGCGAATCCTATCCGGCCTGGCTGGTGCTGAACGCGGTGCGCGACACGCAGGGCGCGATCACGCACTACATCGCGATGTCGCTGGACATCAGCGAACGCAAGGCCAGCGAGCAGCGCATCCACTATCTCGCGCATCACGACGTGCTGACCGGGCTGCCGAACCGCTTCCTGTACGACGAGCGCCTGCAGATGGCGATCCAGCAGGCGCGCCGCTCGGGCAACCTGGTCGGCGTGCTGTTCATCGACCTCGACCGCTTCAAGAACATCAACGATTCGATGGGCCACCACGTCGGCGACGGCCTGCTGATCTCGGTGGCGCGGCGCCTGACCGAGGCGGTGCGCGACGGCGACACCGTCAGCCGGCTGGGCGGCGACGAGTTCGTCGTCATCCTGAACAACGTCGCCAGCGCGGAAGAGATCGGCAAGATCGTCGAGCACCGGCTGATTCCGCGGATCCAGGAAGCGCACACGATAGACGGCATGGAGCTGTACGTCTCATGCAGCATCGGCATCGCGGTCTACCCGGACGATGGCCACGGCATCGACGAACTGATGCGGCATGCCGATTCGGCGATGTACCAGGCGAAGGAAACCGGCCGCAACAATGCGCAGTTCTTCACGCGCGAGCTGAACGACCGCGTCGTCAAGCGCATGCATCTGGAAAGCGACCTGCGCCACGCCGTCGAGCGCGGCGAGCTGGTGCTGTACTACCAGCCGCGCATCAAGGCGCGCAGCGGCGAACTGGCCGGGGTGGAAAGCCTGGTGCGCTGGCAGCACCCGGCCGAAGGCATGATCTTCCCCGGCGACTTCATCCCGGTGGCCGAGGAATCCGGCCTCATCGTGCCGATCGGCCTGTGGATCCTGCGCGAGGCGATGCGGCAGCACGTGGCGTGGAGCGCCGGCGGCCTGGGGACGATCCCCGTGTCGATCAACCTGTCGGCCGTCCAGCTGAAGGACGGCAGCCTGGTCGCGTCGCTCGAGCATGCGCTGGAGGACATCCCGGCCGATGCCGGCCTGATCGAGCTGGAGCTGACCGAATCGACGCTGATGGAAAACGTGCCGAAGACGATCAAGACGCTGGAGCGGATTCGCGCGCTCGGCTTCTCGCTGTCGATCGACGACTTCGGCACTGGCTATTCCAGCCTCAACTACCTGTACCAGTTTCCGATCGACCGGCTCAAGATCGACAAGTCCTTCGTGCAGAACATCCACCAGTCCTCGCACGACCGCGCCGTCACGAAAGCCGTCATCGCGCTCGGCCATACGCTGGACCTGCAGGTGGTGGCGGAAGGGGTGGAGCTGGAAGAGGATGTCATGCTGCTGAGCGCCGCCGGCTGCGACGAGCTGCAGGGCTATTACTTCGGCAAGCCCATGCCGGCCGAGACCTTCGAGAAGTGGCTGCACATGTACCGCAACGCCACCGTCATGCCGTGAAGCGTCGTGGCAACCTCAAGTTGGCGGCTTGCGGTGCTGGCAGTCCTCCGACGCGATCAGAGAGGACAGCGCGACGGGGTCGACCGGCTTGACGAGGTAGCGGTCGAAGCCGGCGTCGATCGCGCGGATGCGGTCCTGCGCCTGTCCGTAGCCGGACAGCGCGATCGCGAACGGCCGCGCGCCGCCGGCGGAAAGCCGCAGCTGTTCGATCACGGCGAGACCGTCCATGCCCGGCAGGCCGATGTCGCAGATCAGCACGTCGGGCGGCTGTTCCAGCGCCGCTGCCAGGCCGGCGTTGCCCTCGTGCGCGGTGGCAACCGCGTGCCCTTCCAGTTCCAGGAAGCTCTTCAGCGTATCGCAGGCATCGAGGTTGTCCTCGATCAGCAGGATGCGGCAGCTCTTGGCCGGATTCGACACGGCGGCCGGGACGCCTTCCTCGTGCAGCGCCTTCCTTGAACGCGGCAGCGTCACCGTGAAACGGCTGCCCTTGCCCGGCCCAGCGCTGTCGGCCTCGACCTGCCCGCCGTGCATGTGGATCAGGTTGCGCACGATGTTCAGGCCGACGCCGAGGCCGCCTTCGGAGCGCGCCAGCGAACGCGGGCCCTGGATGAACAGATCGAAGATATGCGGCATCACGTCGGCCGGAATCCCTTCGCCGTTGTCCTCCACCGTCACCACGACGGTGTCGTCGTCGGCGCGGGCGATGAAGCCGATGCGGCCGTAGTCACGCGTATACTTCGATGCGTTGGCCAGCAGGTTGGTGAAGATCTGCGTCAGCCTGACCGGATCGCCTTCCACCATCACGTCCGGCAAGGGCAACACGACGTGCAGCAGCTGGCGCCGCTCGTCCAGGCGCGGCTGCACGGTCTCGATGGCGCGGGCGGCCACGTCCGCCAGCGGGACGACGTCGAGCGACAGCGTGATCTTGCCGCTGCTGATGCGGGCGGCATCCAGCAGATCGTCCAGCAGCCGGCCCATGTGCTCGACCTGGCGCGTGATGACTTCCTGCAGCTTGGCCAGCTGCGGCGAGGCGTCGGGCGTGCGCCGGATCAGGGCCGCCGCCATGCTGATCGGCGAGAGCGGATTGCGCAATTCGTGCGCCAGCATGGCGAGGAATTCGTTCTGCCTGCGGTTGACGGCCTCGGCTTCCTCGCGCAGCGTCTGCGCGTTCAGCGTGGCGATCACCAGGTTCTCGTTGGCGTCCCGCAGCTGTCCGACCATGTCCTCGCGCTCCATGCGCTGCCGGCGCAGGAAGAACACTTCGTCGAGCAGGGCCTCCACCCGCGCGCGCAGCTGGGGCAAGTCCATTTCCGCGATTTCCTGGCGCATCTGCTCCACGGCATGGGCGTGCAGCTGATCGGGGAAGCGTCCTTCCTCTTCGCGCATGCTCATGCCTTTCCTTATCTCCCGGGATCGCGCGGGGAAAGCCAGCCGGGCAGCAGCCCCGTCGGCCGGTCGTCGATCTCGATGCCGTCGTCCGTGATCACGTATTCCCTCAAGTCTGCGCTGTGCGCGCTACCCCGCACCTTGACCACCGAAATCAGCCGGACCAGCCGTCCTTCCGTCTCGACGGCGCGCATCGCAACGACTGCATCGGCAAGGAAGGCGATGCCCGCCCGGCTGGCATCCGCCTGCATGACACGGTCCTCCAGGCCGATGGTCGCCACCACGCTCACGCCCAGCCCGGCAAGCGTGGAGAATACGCGGAACACGGCGTCGCGGATATCGGCGCGGCATTCCGGCGCAAGGTACAGGCCGAACTCGGACAGCGAGTCGAGCACGACGCGCGTGGCACCGGTACGCTGCACCGCCTTGACCAGATCGTCGATCAGTTCTTCCACCGCCAGATCCAGCAGGCGGCTTTCGACGATGCAGACATCTCCGGACTCGACCAGTTCCGACAATTTGCGGTTGCGCACGCTCGGCGTGGTCTTTTCGAAGAAGACCACCACGCCCTTCTCGCCCCGGCTTGAGCCTTCCGCCAGGAAGCCGGTGCTGAACACGGTCTTGCCGGACCCCGACGGGCCCGTGACCAGCAGCGCGTGCCCGCGCGGCAGGCCGCCGTTCAGCATCTCGTCGAGCTGCGGCGTGCCGGTGGCGATGCGGCTCGAGGCTTCCGTCGATCCGCCTTTCGGCAACATCTCGGGAACGCGCGGCAGCACGCGCGGATAGATGCGCACGCCGTCGCCGCTGATGCGAAAGGCATGGGAACCGGACAGGTGCTCGCGGCCGCGCATCTTGACGATGCGGATCTTGCGCACGACGGAATCGCGTTCCTGGTACTGCGACAGATAGAGCAGCCCATCGGCCACGGTCATGATCGGATTGGCTTCCGCCTCCACCTGCGTGTATTCACCGATCAGGAAGGTCGTCGCCTCCCAGCTCGTCATGCGCGTGCCCAGTTCCTGGATGAAATGCTGCAGATCGGCGATGCCTTCGTTGCCGTCCTTGGCCGTCTGCACCACCGAGCGGAACGAGTCGACGAATACCAGGCTGGGCGAGAAGGCTTCCACCTCGCGCATGATGCGGTCGAGCACGCCGGAGAAATTTCCCATGCGCAGGTCCTCGCCCAGGTTCACGTAGCGAATCGAGTTGCCGACCTTGTCGAGGTCGTAGAAGGAATACTGCTGCTGGTAGCGCAGCATCTTGAGCGGCGGTTCGCCCAGTACCGTGAAGAACAGCGCCTTGCGTTGCGGTCCGGCCAGCGAGAACATGATCTGATGCGCCAAGGTGGTCTTCCCGCTGCCCGGCGCTCCCGCAATCAGGTTGAACGAGAACTCGCTCAGCCCGCCGCCCAGTAGAACATCCAGCCCCGGAACCGTCGTTGCCAATGTTCCCAGGGTAACTTTGTCGCTCATTTACTTCTGCTCCTTTGCATTCCCTTGATGGGACGCGTCGTCCCAGGCCGAGTTGAGAAGACGGATCGTAAGTGCTTCGCCGATGAGGCCGGAAAGCAGCTTGCTGAAGGTATCGAGCAACGCGAGATTGGCTTCAGCAGCAAGGGTTGCATTGACTGATGAAAGTTGGCTTGCCAGGTTGGTGAAAAGTGAGTCCGTCGAGCGCATCGATTGTTCCCCTGCGAGCCACGGATAGTGCGATTGCATCAGCCGTATGGCCCGTCCGTACAGGGCCGTGAAGCCGGTCTCGCCGATGAGCGGATTGAGATGGGCAGCAAGACGCTTCCACGGGCGAACGGGATCGATGCCGCCGGCAGCGTCGCGTCCGGGCCGGAGCAGATCGAAAATCAGCTGCTGCCGCTTGTCGTGATTTTTATCCATGCATTCTGCTCATTGCGTTTCGTGATCAAAAGACGCCGAACGTTTGCACGCGATGATATTTCTTTCAATCATTTCCCCCGCATTCTATCCGACTCATGCGGGTTACCGAAAAGAACCGGTGCGTGTTGTCCGACATCCGTCCATGCCTTTGGACATGATGCCGGCCTGGCTCAAATCAACGACGATCTGCCGGGCTCGGTACGGTAGACCACGTAAGCAATTGTCACGGCGTTTCGCATGGCGAAGAGCGGCATCCGGACGGCGATCCGATGCCTGCCGGCAAAAGGAAGCGGCACGGACCGACGGCATCGCGGCAAAGGCGCCGGTCCGCGCCGCCCGGTACAATGGCGCCCATACCGTCCGCCAAGAAACCATCATGAGCCAATTCTGGAGCCCGCTCGTCCACACCCTGACCCCCTACGTTCCCGGCGAACAGCCGAAGATCGCCGGCCTGATCAAGCTGAACACCAACGAAAATCCCTATCCGCCCTCGCCCGCCGTGCAGGCCGCCCTGCAGGCCGTGCCGGCCGAAGCGCTGCGCCTGTATCCCGATCCCGACGCCAGCGGCCTGAAGCAAGCGCTGGCGCGGTACCACGGACTGCAGCCGGATCAGGTGTTCGTCGGCAACGGCTCGGACGAAGTGCTCGGCTTCGTCTTCATGGCGCTGCTCAAGCACGACGCGCCGCTGCTGTTCCCCGACATCACGTACAGCTTCTACCCGGTCTATTGCCGCCTGCTCGGCATTGCTTACGAGGAAGTGCCGCTCGACGGCACGATGCAGATCAATGTCGCCGACTACGCGCAGCGCGCATGCGGCGGCATCATCTTTCCGAATCCGAATGCGCCGACCGGCATCGCCCTGCCGCTGGCCGCGATCGAACAGTTGCTGCAGGTGCAGCCGGAGGCCGTGGTCGTGATCGATGAAGCCTATGTCGATTTCGGCGCCGAAAGCGCGGCGGGACTGATCGACCGCTACCCCAATCTGCTGGTGGTGCGGACCTTCTCGAAATCCCGTTCGCTGGCCGGGCTGCGCGTCGGCTTCGCGCTCGGCCATCGCGGCCTGATCGAGGCGCTGGAGCGCGTGAAGAACAGCTTCAACTCCTATCCGCTGGACCGCCTGGCGCAAGCCGCCGCGACCGCCAGCTACGGCGACGAGGCTTATTTCCAGCAGACGCGCCAGGCCATCATCGCCAGCCGCGAGCAGCTCACGCATGCGCTGCAACGGATCGGTTTCACGGTCCTGCCGTCGAGCGCAAACTTCATTTTTGCCCGCCACGCCGCCCTGCCGGCCACGCAGTTGGCCGCCGGCCTGCGCGAGCGCGCGATCATCGTGCGCCATTTCAGCCATCCGCGCATTGACGCCTACCTGCGCATCACGATCGGCACGCCGGACGAATGCGCCGCGCTGCTCGACGCGCTGACCACGCTGACTGCCGGCGCCTGAGCCGCATCACCCTGAAGTGACACGGCGCCGGGCCAGTTGACGCGAAAAGCGCAACGCCCGCCGCCCGGCGCACGCTTCGCACATTCCTACAGCACAAAGAGTGCCTGTCCGATTCTTTTCCGGCTGGGCGGCCGGTATCGTGACCGGCTTCAACCCTGTGTCCGGAGGAAGGAAATGTTCTCGCTCGCCAAAAAGCTGTCCCCGACCATCACCGACATGATCCGTTTCGATCATTCACACGTGCTGCTTACCTTCCATCAATATACGGACGACAAAGGTCCGAGCGTACGCAACGCGCTCGCCGACACGATCTGCAACGCGCTCGAAATCCACGCGACGCTGGAGGAGGAAATCTTCTATCCGGTCATGCGCCAGCTGAACGGCGAAGAACCGGTGATCCGAAAAAGCGTGCCCGAACATGACGAGATGCGCCGCATCATCGGCGAGCTGCGCAACACCGATCCGAAGGACGCTCGCCACAAGGCGCTGGTGAGGGAATTGATGCGCGACGTCATCCACCACGTGGCCGACGAGGAAACGGTGCTGCTGCCCGAAGCCGAAAAACTGCTGACCAGGGAGCGTCTTTCCGAAATGGGCAACGAGATGACGAAGCGCCGCATGCAATTGGTGGCGCCAAAAGCCGGCCGGCTCGCCGCCGACACCGCGATCGGCTTTTCCGGCAGCACCGTCGCGCTGGTCGCCGCCGCGGCCACGGCGCTGTGCGCGGTGCGGCATTTCGCCAAGGCCAGGCACGAAGTTCGCGCGCATTGACGGCGAAACTGCGGCGAGCATGATTGCCGCGCATCAGGCAAGGAAAGAAGACGGCCACAAAGGTGACCATGGCTCGGCTGCACGGCCAAACGCACAAAGACCGGCGGCAACGCACATCATTGTGTGCCGTTGGCTATCCGCAGGAAGCAGGCACATCACCGGCACATAAAGACAGCAGGTTGACGACGGACGGCTATCCCGGCTGCGTCCTATCCGAACCGCAAGACGAAATCATTCAGCAGCAACAGCCCGCCCAACAGACAGATCGCGAAGCCGACCAGGCGGCGCAAACGTATCGCCCTCATGGGCACATCCGATAGCGAGGTGTCGTGATTCCCGGTCTGCATGGCGTCTCCCTAACAATACGATGCATCTTGTGCAGGCAAAAGCGGACAACCGCCGCCGTCCGCGCGGCGGCCTCCGCCTCTCTTCGGCAATCAGCGCCGGCGGGAAGGTGGGGCGTCATTGCCGCCCGCCCCTTCCATCTCCAGTTCCTTCATGCCCTCGGGCGAAACACCCATGCCGAGCTCGGCACCCGTGAGCGGATCGGTCGAAGTGTTCGACGCGGTGCGCTGCGCGAGCGTCTCGACCACCTCGGCTTCCGACGTGGGCAATTCCACGCTGGCCTGGCCGCTGCCGCCGTCCACCGCAAGCGCCTTTTCCGGATCGTCGACAAAATCCCATTTCTCTCCCTGGTTCCACGGACCCCGCGCATCGCCAAGCCCCTTGGACATGTTGAAGTACACGCTGGAGAATTCCGGCTTGCCCGGCAGTTTTCCGGGAGGAAAATTGGGCGAGATCGAATACAGGGCCTTCTCGAAGGATTTCTGGTGCGCGATTTCACGCGTCATCAAAAAGCCCAGCGCCTCGCGCACGCCGGCATCGTCGGTCAGGTTGATCAGGCGCTCGTAGACGATCTTGGCGCGCGCCTCGGCGGCAATGTTCGAACGCAGGTCCGCGGTCGGTTCGCCGATGGTGTCGACGTAACCGGCAGTCCAGGGAACGCCGCCGGAATTCGTCAGCGGCACGCCGGCGCCGTACAGCACCTGGGTAAGGTGGCTGTCGTTGCCCGCGCCGGTGATGTCGCGATACATTTCACCCTGCTCCTCGACGCCCTCGGCCAGCTTGCCCTTGGCACCCTTGTTGAGCATCACGACGATATTGCCGATCACTTCCAGATGGCTCAGCTCCTCGGTCGCGATGTCGAACAGCATGTCCTTGCGGCCCGGATCGTCCTCGGCAACCGCCTGCGTGAAATAACGCATCGCGGCCGCCAGCTCTCCTTGCGGACCGCCGAACTGTTCGAGCATCAGGTTGGCGAGGCCCGGGTTGGGCTCGCCGACTCTGACCGTGTATTGCAATCGCTTGTTGTGCGCAAACATCGTCATTCTCCTGTTGATAATGAAATGGATAAGCAGGAAGGGCCAAATCAACGTTTCCGTTAATCTCGGCCACGCCCAATGTTCGCCGCGCACACCACTCGTCGGTATCGGAGGAAAAGAGGAAGTGGTGTCAGAAATTCGAGGCGTGCGCGGCATGAGCTCATCCGTTGCGATGAACCTGCCCGCGGTGACCACTGCGCACATCAAACGAGCGGTTCGAATCGCGGAGACCTGAACCACAATGAGCGAACCGGCACCGAATGCGATCATTTCGGTGCCATGCTCGACGGCCCGCAGTGCAATAATTTCCCTGTTCCATTACTCGGGGGAGCACAACATGCATCGAAACACTCATCGCGTGACAACCACCCTCTTCCTGCTATGCGTCGCATGGACTGCGCGGGCGTGGGGTGCGGATCGATTCGTGGTCACGAGCGACGACGCGAAAAACGGCTGGTTCACACAGGAACAGGTATACAACGGCTTCGGCTGCAACGGCGGCAACGTGTCGCCGCACATCGTCTGGCGCGGCGTACCGAAAGGCGCGAAAAGCCTGCTCGTCAGCATTCACGATCCAGATGCGCCCACCGGCGGACTCGGCTGGACGCACTGGGTGGTGGCCAACATTCCGCCGACGGCGACCGAACTGCCGAAAGGCGCCTCGCGCGACACCGGCAGGTTGCCGCCCGGCGCCGTGCAGACGGATACCGATTTCGGCAGCGCCGGCTACGGCGGCCCCTGCCCGCCTCCCGGCCCCGCGCATCGCTACGTGATCACCGTCGACGCGCTGAAAGTCGGCAAGCTGCCGGTGGACGCCCATTCCACGCCGGCGCTGGTCGGCTTCCTTGCCCATGGACAGAGTCTCGGCAAGGCCAGCCTCACCGTTCGTTATCAACGCCCGCAATGAAACGCGGCGAACCGAGCGAACGCAACATCCGCAGCCGTCCCGGCATCGGCGCGACCGGGCACATCGTGCAGGACAAGGAGCTGCTCTTCAAGCATCTGGTCATCGACCAACCTACGCTGATCCTGATCCTGCACGGCGCGAAGACATTGCGCTCGCCGCATGGCAGTTGCGATCTGTGCGCAGGTCACGCGGTCGCCGTGACGGGCGGCGTGTTCGACGTGATCAACCGCGTGCCGGCGCTCGGACCTTACGAGGCGATATGGCTGACCTGGGATGCCGCGCTGATCGCCGCACACGAAGCGGCTGCCGGAATGACTGCCACGCCGCGCTGTCACGCGCCGGCGCATCCGCTGCGCGCCATGCATCCTGCTTTTGCCGGCGCCATCTCCGCAGCCATCGAAGGCATCGCCGAAAATGGCGTTCCCGACATGGCCGCCCGTCATCGCATGCAGGAATTGCTGGCGTGGCTGCAGGATGCCGGCGTCCGCTTTCCTGCACCCGGTGTCCGCAAGCTGGCCGATGCCGCGCGCGCACTGCTGGGCAGCAATCCCGGCAAGGCATGGAATGCCGCCGAAGTCGCCCGGCAACTGGCGATGAGCCCGGCCACGCTGCGCCGCCGGCTGGCGGCCGAAGGCGTATCACTGACGGAGTTGCTGACGGATGTCCGCATGTCGTTCGCGCTGGCCCTGCTGCAATCGACGGAGAGACCGATTACCCGGATTGCAACGGAAAGCGGATACGAATCCGCCTCGCGCTTTGCCATCCGCTTTCGCAAGCGCTTCGGCTTTGCCCCGACCGAAATCCGCGGGCACCGCCGCTCCTCTCCGCTTGCGCCACGCGATGCGCCACTTCGCGGGCCAGCTGCGTTCCCGCTCCGGACGGATCAAGGATAGTCCGAAGGGATGCCACGGAGGCCGGCCGGGGAGCAAATGCACGGGTCAGCTTGCCGCCCTGCCGTGCGATGCAGTGATAGACGCCGCCGGCCGATATAATCGCAACGGGAAACAGCCGATGGAGGATCGCATGATGCCCCCGGATGAACGAAAGCAGGACAGCATGTCGTTTCTCGCGACGCTGGGCGCGATCTTCTGGTCCTTCATCGGGCTGCGCCGCCATGCCGATTACGAAAAGGACGTGACGCGCCTCAACCCGGTCTATGTCATCCTCGCCGCGCTGCTCGGCGCGGCGATCTTCATCGGCCTGCTGCTGTTTGCCGTGTCGCTGGCGGTTGGGTAAACGTCGCAGGCGGCCTCCGCGTTCCGCATGACGGCCGTGTCGCCGTAGCTTGGCTGTCGGCAAGGCACGCCGCCGCTCGTTTGCTTACGCGCTTTTTCCCTTCGCAGCGCACAGCTGTCCGATCCGCATCCCGCCTCCTCTCGACGCCCTTTCCCCGTTTCGCGTTTCCAAGCTCTCGATGGAACAAGCCCGTGCGAACGCTGTCTTGCAGATGGCTGCGCGGTTGCCGTCCGTTGCGTACCGGCACAGCGCAGCCGCCCTATTCACGAACGGAAAAGACCATGCGTTCACGACTCATCAACGACGACAACACCCGGACCCATGTGGTGATACTCGAAACAGGCGAGGAAGTCCTATCGCAGCTGCAGCGCTTCGTGCAGGAAAACGGCGTGACCGCCAGCCGCTTCACCGCGATCGGCGCCTTCAGCAGCGTGACGCTCGGCTACTTCGACTGGGAGAAGAAGGAATACGAGAAGATCCAGATCAACGAACAGGTCGAAGTGCTGTCCATGATCGGCGACGTTGCGATGCAGGACGGCAAGCCCGCGCTGCACATCCACGTCGTGCTCGGCAAGCGGGACGGCACCGCGCATGGCGGCCATCTGCTGCACGGCTACGTGCGCCCGACGCTGGAAGTCGTGCTCGACGCTGCGCCCGCCCGCCTGCAGCGCACCTTCGATGCGGAAAGCGGGCTGGCGTTGATCAATCCCGACCAGTCCGAATAGAGCGCAATGCCGCTTGTAAAAAATACCGGCGTCATAGGAGAAATGACGCGGCTCCGAGGCGGCTATAGGGCTATATTGACTTGATGCAACGCATGCGCAGCAAGAAAGGAGAAATTCCTGGCCGAATTGCGGAACGAGTTGTCGGGCATGCAATCTCAACCATGCAATCAATCACAACAAGGAGAGCACCGTGAAAAAAATATGGACCATCTGCCTGACTCTGCTGTTTGCCGCCACCGTCGCAGCCTGCTCCTCGACCGCCACGTCGCGCGGTACCGGACAAGTCTTCGACGATGCGACGATCACCACCAAGGTCAAGGCGGAAATCGCGCATAGCGAAGGCGTCGGCCAGGCCGCAGCCATCAATGTCGATACCTATCGCGGCGTTGTTTCGCTGGCCGGCTTCGTCGACAACGAGAAGCAGGCCCACGATGCCGTCGAGGTGGCGCGCAGCGTGGAAGGCGTGAAGGCAGTGAAGAACAATCTGCAGATCAAGCCTTCCAACCAGTAACACGCCTTTCGCCGGCTTCGGCCATTGCAGTTTGCAATCGGCCGAAGCCGGTTCCCCTCGTCCCCCTCGCAGGGCGCCGGCATGCGTGCCGCGCGCCCGTTTTGCCGTTCTTCCCGCTGCATTTTCTCCCGCCGCCCTCGGCCGTTACCGGGCGTAACATTCGGCGCGGAATCTTTCACAAGCCATTTACAAAGCCTCTCTACAATGCGCATGCAGCCCGGGCTTTGTGAAAAACGATCATGAATTTGCATCTGCGAGAAGAACTGCGTCACCTGCTGTCGACCTCCGGCACCATGGCCGGACTGTGCATTACCGCGGCAACGCTCTTCGCCACGCTCAGGATGGGCGGCAAGACCATCGTCGACGACATCTTCGTGCTCAGCGCCCTGCTGTTCTTGGTCTGCACCTATTGCGTGTTCTGGGCATTGCGCACGAAGCAATCCCATTTCGTCCGCATGCTGGCGCGCTGTGCCGACGTGCTGTTCGCCATTGCACTGACCGCGATGGTGTCGGCCGGCTTCATCATGACTTACACGCTGTGGTAGTCATGTGCCTCGCCGACGATGAACCCATGCGGATGCGGCCATCCTATGCAATGACGACCGGCGGAAGGCGGCTTCGGCGCTTGCGCACCGGCATGGAAACATAGTCGACGTTGCCCATCCCGCCGAATGAGGCGCACAGGGCTCAGAGCATCGATCCGGGCGCAAGCCGCCATCCCGCATAAAAGACATTTCCCAAATCCGGCCAAACCTCATATACTGTACAAACATACAGTATTTTACCGGCACGCCCTTTGGGCACCAACGCCGCTTTCCGGAGGTTTCAATGGCCGCAGTTCCATCCGCTCTTTCCTTTTCCCTGCAGGATGCTCTGCCGGACGCCGTCTGGCGCGGCGACCAGATGGGTTCCTGCCGCTCGGCCACCACCGCTTCGGGCTTTCACGCACTGGACCGCGAACTGCCGAACGGCGGCTGGCCAGCCTCCGTGCTGATCGAACTGCTGCTGGCCCAACCGGGCATCGGCGAGCTGCGCCTGCTGGCGCCCACGCTTGCGCGCCTCACGCAGGCGCGCAAGACCGTCATCCTGCTGGCGCCGCCGCACATTCCGTTTGCCGCCGCGCTGACGGAACTGGGCATCGACCTCAAATACGTGATGCTGGTCGAAGCCGACAAGCCGGCCGACCGCATCTGGGCCGTGGAACAGGCCCTGAAGAGCGCCAGCTTCGGCGCGCTGCTGTGCTGGCTGCCGCAAGCCAGGCCCGACCAGTTGCGCCGGCTGCAACTGGCGGCGGCCGGCGGCGAAGGCCTGACCTTCGTGTTCCGTCCGCTGGACGCCCAGAACCTATCCTCTCCCGCGCCGCTGCGCCTCGTCTGCCAGCCGGCGCCGGCCGGCCGCATGGCGGTCGAACTCATCAAGCGCCGCGGCCCGGTGCACCTGCATCCCATCGTGCTGCCGCTGTTGGTGCCAGCCATGCTGATCCAGCCGCTGGCCCGCGCCATGGCCACGCCTGTCTTCAATTCGCCGACCTATGCTGTGGATCGCCCTGCACTTGCAGCAACTGCCGCTCGACACCGTGCTGCGCTCGCAGCCAGGGCATGAGCCTGGCGCCGATCCCCTCGCCGGCCCGCCGGTCGCCGTCTGCGAACACAGGCTGGTGGGCTGGTGCAACCACGCAGCGGAAGAAGCCGGCATCCGTGCCGGCATGTCCGAGAGCAATGCCCGCGCGCTGGCCGGCGCGCTGCAATCGTTTCCGCGCGACGAGCGCCGCGAGGCCCGTGCACTGAGGGAAGCCGCATTGTGGTGCCTGCGCTTCACGCCGCACGTCGTGCTGCGCGCATCCGGCATCCTGCTGGAAGTCGCGCCGAGCCTGCGCCTATTCAGGGGCATCGCAAACCTTTCCGCGCAACTGCAGTCCGGCCTGGCGGAACTCGGCCTGCATGCGCGCATGGCGAGCGCGCCGACTGCGACCGGCGCGTGGCTGCGCGCGCAATGCGACGCGCCGGCCGGCTGGCGTCACGGCCAGCCGGCCGCGCAATGGCTCGATGCCCTGCCGGTGCACGTGCTGGAACAGGCGCGGCCGCACCTGGAGACGCTGTCCGGAATCGGCTGCGCCACCGTCGGCCAGCTGCGCCGCCTGCCGCGCAAGGGCGTCACGCGCCGCTTCGGCGACGCGCTGCTGCGCGAGCTGGACCGCGCCTGCGGCGACGAGGCCGAAGTCCATGCCTGGTTCGAGGCGCCGGCCGCCTTCGACGCGCAGCTGGAACTGCCCACACGCATCGATCACGCCGAGGCGCTGCTGTTCGCGGCGCGCCGCCTGCTGCTGCAACTGGCCGGCTGGCTGACCGCGCGGCATGCGGCCGCTGCCGCCATCACGCTGTTCCTGCATCACGAGCCTACACGCCGGCGCGACCGGCGCAGCACGGCGCTGCGCCTCGCGCTCGGCATGCCCAGCCGCGATCCCGAGCACATGACGCTGCTGCTGCGCGAACAACTGGCCCGGCTCGAGCTGGCGGCGCCGGTGATCGAGCTGTCGCTGCAGGCCGAGCAAATCATCGAACAGGCCGCGCCGAATACCGAACTGTTTCCTACGCCCGCTACCGATGCGGCATCCATCGGACGGCTGGTCGAACGTCTGCAAAGCCGGCTCGGCGCCGATGCCGTGCGTCAGCTGTCGCTGTTCGCCGATCACCGGCCGGAACTGGGCATGAGGAGCACGCCGTATCGCGCGAATGCTCCGCATCCCCAGCCTGCAATGCAGCAGGAAGGCGGTTCACACGGCGCGCGCGTGCGCCCGGTCTGGTTGCTGAAGCAGCCGCTGCCGCTGGCCACGCGTCGGCACAAGCCTTGCCACCACGGCCCGCTGACCCTGCTGGCCGGCCCGGAACGCATCGAATCCGGCTGGTGGGACGATGCGCCGGCCACGCGCGACTACTTCATCGCCATGAATGCACAGCACATGCTGCTGTGGATATTCCGGCTGCGCGCGGCCGGCGACACGGCGGGTTCCGGCTGGTTCCTGCATGGGCATTTCGGGTAGACGCATGCTGACGCGGTCGCATACCGGCCACCGGGCCGCATTCCCTGCCGGCGGCAGACGGCCTGCTCCACCCCGGACCGGCCTGCCGGCGCGGGCATGAGCGTGCCCCGGAGCCCTGCCATGTCCGCCACACCCGCCGCTCCTTCCGCCGCGCTCCCCGCCTACGCGGAACTGCACTGTCTGTCCAACTTCACGTTCCTGCGCGGCGCCTCGCATCCGGAAGAGCTGGTGCAGCGCGCCGTCGAGCTGGGCTACGCGGCGCTCGCCATCACCGACGAATGCTCGCTGGCCGGCGTGGTGCGCGCGCACGTGGAAGCAAAAAGGCACGGCCTGCACCTGTTGATCGGCAGCGAGATCGCGCTGGATTGCGGCATGCGACTGGTCTTCCTCGCGCCCAACCGGAAAGGCTACGGCAACCTGTCGGAACTGATCACGCTGGGGCGACGCCGCGCGGACAAGGGCTGCTACCTCCTGCGCCGCGGCGATCTCGACGGGCACGAAGCGGAGCATGAAACCGGATGCGAACCAGGCCGCAAACCGGGACACGTACCGAAGCAGGCGCCGAAACATGAACCACAGCACGAACCAAAGCATGAAACCGCAGATCCGGCCGCCCGTCTGACGCAGTTGCCGGACTGTCTCGCCATCCTGCTGCCGTCGCGCGGCGCTGCGCGCGAGACGAACGCAGAACAGGCCGCCTGGCTGGCCCGCACCTTCGGCCGGCGCGCCTGGATCGCCGCCGAACTGCTGCAGGACGGCGACGACGCCCATCGGCTGGCGCAACTGGCCGACCTCGCCGCGGCCGCCGGCCTGCCGCTGGTGGCAGCCGGCGACGTGCTGATGCACGTGCGTTCACGCAAGCCGCTGCAGGACACGCTGACCGCCATCCGGCTGGGCAGGCCGCTGGCCGAATGCGGTTACGCCCTGCAGCCGAACGCCGAGCAGCACCTGCGCCCGCGCCTGCGGCTGGCGCAGCTGTACCCGCCCGCCCTGCTGCAGCAGACGCTGGACATCGCCGCGCGCTGCAATTTCTCGCTGGACGAAATCAGCTACCAGTATCCGAAGGAAATCGTGCCCGAAGGCGCAACGCTGCCCGGCCACCTGCGCCGCCTGGTGTACGAAGGCGCGGCGCAGCGCCGTTTCCGCGACGGCATACCGGAACGGATCCGCGAGCAGATCGAGCACGAACTGGCCCTGATCGCCGAGCTGCGCTACGAACCCTTCTTCCTGACGGTGTACGACATCGTCCGCTACGCGCGCAGCCGGCACATCCTGTGCCAGGGCCGCGGCTCGGCGGCCAACTCGGTGGTGTGCTACTGCCTCGGCATCACCGAAGTCGATCCGGCGCGCAGCAACGTGCTGTTCGAACGCTTCATCTCGCGCGCGCGCAACGAGCCGCCGGACATCGACGTCGATTTCGAGCATCAGCGGCGCGAAGAGGTGATGCAATACATCTATGCCAAGTACGGCCGCCACCGTGCCGCCATCGCCGCCACCGTCATCACCTACCGGCCACGCTCGGCGATGAAGGACGTCGGCAAGGCGCTCGGCCTCGATTTCGGCCAGGTCAACCGCCTGTCCGGTTCGCACAAATGGTGGGATGGCAGCAAGGTCAGCGCAGCGCGTCTGCGCGAGAGCGGCTTCGACCCGCAGGCCGTCGTCGTGCGCCGGCTGGTGGAACTGAGCGAGGCGCTGATCGGCTTTCCGCGCCACCTGTCGCAGCACGTCGGCGGCTTCGTCATCGCGCAGGACAGCCTGGCGCGGCTGGTGCCGATCGAGAACGCCGCGATGGAAAACCGTAGCGTGATCCAGTGGGACAAGGACGATCTCGATGCGCTCGGGCTGCTGAAGGTCGACGTGCTCGCGCTCGGCATGCTGTCGGCGATCCGCCGTTCACTGGAGATGATCTCCATGCGGCGCGGGAAACAATTCGAGATGCATGACATCCCGGAAGGCGATGCCGCCACCTACGACATGATCTGCGCGGCCGACACCGTGGGCGTGTTCCAGATCGAATCGCGCGCGCAGATGTCGATGCTGCCGCGCCTGCGGCCGCGCGCCTACTACGACCTGGTGGTGCAGGTCGCGATCGTGCGCCCCGGGCCGATCCAGGGCGGCAGCGTGCATCCCTACCTGAAGCATCGGCACATGCATCCCGACGAGATTCCCTATCCCAGCGACAAGGTCAGGGGCGTGCTGGAACGGACGTATGGCGTGCCGATCTTCCAGGAACAGGTCATGCAGATCGCGATGGTCGCGGCCGACTTCACGCCGGACCAGGCTGATGGCCTGCGCCGCTCCATGGCGTCGTGGAAACGCAAGGGCACGCTCGAAAGATACGAAGAGGAACTGCAGGCCGGCCTGCGCAGGAATGGATACAAGGAAACCTTCATCGAGAACATCGTCCAGCAGATTCGCGGCTTCGGCGAATACGGCTTTCCCGAATCGCATGCCGCCGGCTTCGCGCTGCTGGCCTACGACTCTTCATGGATCAAGCGCCACGAACCCTCGGCCTTCCTCGCCGGCCTGCTCAATGCGCAACCGATGGGCTTCTACTCGCCCTCGCAGCTGGTGCAGGACGCCAAGCGGCACGGCGTGCCGGTGCGGCCGGCCGACGTCACGATCAGCGAGGTCGAATGCACGCTGGAAGAGATGCATGCCGCCCTGCCGCCGGTGCGCCTCGGCCTGCAGATGATCAAGGGATTGTCGGCGCAAGCCGCGCAACGCATCGTCGATGCGCGCGCACGCCAGGCATTTGCCAGCGTCGATGACTTGGCGCGGCGCGCGCGGCTGGACCAGTTCGAACTCGGCGCGTTGGCGCGCGCCAACGCGCTGCTGCCGCTGACCGGCCATCGCCGCCAGGCCAAGTGGGAAGTATCGGCGATGAAGCCCGCTCCCGCGCTGCTGCGCGACGCGCCCATCCACGAAGCGCCGCTCAGCCTGCCGCCCGCCAGCGAGGGACAGGAAATCGTCGCCGACTATCGCAGCATCGGCCTGACCCTGAACCGCCATCCGCTGGCACTGTTGCGCCCGCGCCTGAAGAAGATGCGCATGTCGACCTCGCTCGACATGCGCGCCTTCGCCGACGGCCGATTCGCCTGCACCACCGGCATCGTCACCATGCGCCAGCGTCCGCCGACGGCGAAAGGCATCATGTTCGTCACGCTGGAAGACGAAGCCGGCACCACCAACGTCGTCATGCAGGCGAGTGTGATCGAACGGCAGCGCAAGGAAGTGCTGAACGCGCAATTGCTGACGGTGTACGGCACCTGGCAGCGCAAGGACGGCATATGCCACCTGCTCGCCGGCCGCCTGGTCGATCAATCGCACCTGCTGGGCGAGCTGTCGATAGCGAGCCGGGATTTCCAGTAGCGCAGCCGATCCGCAACACGCCGGACCGGTCTTCGCCTCCCCTTGGGGACGCCACGTCTGTCACCGTGAATGAAACGCGCGGGGTCCGCTGCTTCCCGCCCTTCGCAGCCAAGCCCAGGCAGGCTTACGGCTATCTCGCCGCGACGAGTCACCGCGCCGATTCGTATAATGCGCCGATGACCTCCCCGCCCGCTTCCGCCGAAGACCTGTTCCACCGCAGCACGCGCCTGCTGCAGGAAGGCGACCGGGCCGGCGCGGAAGCGGCCCTGCGCGAAGCGCTCCGGCTGCGTCCCGATCTGGCCGAGGCGCATGCCAATCTCGGCTGGCTGCTGGAACGCGACCGGCCGGAAGAAGCCGAGACCCATTACCGGCATGCGATCGCCCTGCAGCCATGGCAGATCCCGATCCGGCTGAATTTCGGCGCCATGCTGGCACGGCGCAAGCGCTTCGCCGAAGCGGAATCGGCTTATCGTCGCGCCTTGGCCATTGATCCCGATGCGCCGGACGCCTGGTCCAACCTCGGCGTCCTGCTCGCTTCGACCAAGCGCGAACGGGACGCCGAGCAATGCTACCGTGCGGCGCTGGCCGCGGAACCGGATCACCGCAAGGCGCGTTTCAACCTCGCCTACCTGCTGTTGCGGCAGGGCCGCTTCGAGGAAGGCTGGGACTGCCTCGAAGCGCGCGAACCGGCCGTCAGGCTGGCGCACCATCTCGCCTTTCCGCAATGGCAGGGCGAGCCGCTGGACGGCAAATCGGTACTGATCGGATTCGAGGGCGGCTACGGCGACATGATCCAGTTCTGCCGCTATGCGGAACTGCTGAAGCAGGCCGGCGCGGCGCGCGTATCGGTTCTGTGCCATCCCGGCCTGCGGGGCCTGTTCACGACGCTGCGCGGCGCCGACGACGCGTTCGCCTTCGACGCAGCGCTGCCGGATCTCGGCTGGGATTACTGGACGCTGCCGCTGAGCCTGCCGTTGCGCTTCGGCACGCAACGCGACAGCATGCCGGCCCGCCTGCCGTACCTGTCCGCCGATCCGCAGCGCGTGCGCCGTTGGGCGGAAATCATCGGCGAGCGAGACGGCTTCTTGCGCGTCGGTCTCGTCTGGAAGGGCAATGCGCGCCATGAAAACGACGCCGACCGCTCGCTACCCTCGCTGGCTGCGCTGGCGCCGCTGGCCGCCGTCCCCGGCGTGCGCTGCTTCAGCCTGCAGAAAGGCGCGGGCGAGGAAGAAGCGGCGGCGCCGAATCCGCCGCTGCCGCTGATCGATCTCGGCGCGCAGCTCGGCGACTTCGCCGACACCGCGGCCGCGCTGATGCAACTGGACCTGCTCGTCACCGTCGATACCGCGGCCGCCCATCTCGCCGGCGCGCTGGGGCGGCCGTGCTGGGTCCTGTTGCCGGATTATCAGCCCGACTGGCGCTGGCTGACGGACACCGACACGTCGCCGTGGTATCCGCAGGTCATGCGGCTGTTCCGGCAGAAGGCAGCCGGCGACTGGGATGCGACCATCGCCGAGGTGGCAGCGGCGCTGCATGCTTTCGTGAGGCCCCAGGGACGCTGAGGCCGCGCGCCCTTTCTCAGTTGCCTCGCTCGTCCCTTTTCTCAGCCGTCCCCGCCGGGACGTCCATGCCGCGCCCCGCGCTTGCCTGTCTGGCTGCTGCCGCTGGCACGCTGATGCACCGGGCCGTTGAAGCTGAGCAGATTGCGCGCGGTGTTGATCAGCGCGAGATGCGAAAAGGCTTGCGGGAAATTACCGAGCTGCCGCTTTTCGGCGGGATCATATTCCTCCGCCAGCAGGCCGACGTCGTTGCGCAGCGCCAGCAGGCGCTCGAACATGTCGCGCGCGTCGTCGTAGCGCTGCAGCAGCACGTAGTTGTCGGCCAGCCAGAAGCTGCAGGCGAGGAACGCCCCCTCTCCCGGCGGCAGGCCGTCGTTGCCGTCCACGGTGTCGTAGCGCATCACGAAGCCGTCGCGCAGCAGTTCCCGCTCGATGGCATCCACCGTGCCGGCCACGCGCGGATCGGTCGCCGGCAGGAAGCCGACATTGGGAATCAGCAGCAGGCTGGCGTCCAGCGACGACGAGCCGTAGGACTGCACGAAGGTGTTGCGCTCGGGATCGAAGCCTTTTTCGCAGACTTCCTGGTGGATCTGGTCGCGTATCGAACGCCAGTGCTCCACCGGCCCTTCCATGCCGAACTCTTCCACCGTGCGCACGGCGCGATCGAAGGCGACCCAGGCCATCACCTTCGAATGGGTGAAATGCCGGCGCCCGCCGCGCACTTCCCAGATGCCGTCGTCCGGCAGCATCCAGATTTTTTCCAGGTGCGCGATCAGCGCGCATTCCAACGCCCAGCTGTCCGCCGACGCGGCCAGCCCCGCCTTGCGCGCGACATACAGCGCATCGACCACTTCGCCGTACACGTCGATCTGTATCTGCCCCGCCGCCGCATTGCCGATGCGTACCGGCGACGAATCTTCGTAACCAGGCAGCCATGACACTTCGTATTCGTCGAGACGGCGTTCGCCCGCCACGCCGTACATGATCTGCAATTGATCCGGCGTGCCGCCCACCGCGCGCAGCAGCCAGGTGCGCCAGGCCGCCGCCTCGTCGAGAAAGCCTTCGCCGATCAGCGCATACAGGGTCAGGGTCGCGTCGCGCAGCCAGCAGTAGCGGTAATCCCAGTTGCGCGGACCGCCGATCTTTTCCGGCAGCGAAGTGGTGGCTGCCGCCACGATGCCGCCAGTCTGCCAGTGCGCCAGGGCCTTGAGCGTCAGCACCGAGCGCATGACGGCGGCCGTCCATTCGCCGGCCGCCCTGAAGGGCTTGGCCCATTCCAGCCAGCGCCGTTCGACCAGGCTCAGCATCGCGATCGGGTCGATGCGGTCCGGCACCGGCTGATAGGAAGGCGTCCAGCTCAGGGTGAAACCCATCTGCTGACCCGCCTCGATGTCGAATTCGGCAATGGTGCGGAAATTGCGACCGCGCATATTCACCGGCGAATCGAGTATCAGGCGTTCCGGACCGGCCATCAGCAACAGCCGGCCGTCGTCGCCGTGCGAGGCCCATGGCACGATCGAGCCGAACTGGAAGCGCGCCACCAGTTCGGAACGCATCAGGACGGTGCCGCGCAAGCCCTTCACCAGGCGGATCACGTCCGCCACGCTGTCGCGCCGCGCGACGAAGTCGGTCACGCTGACGGCGCCGTCCTCGGTTTCGAAGATGGTCTCGAGGATCAGCGTGCGGCCGGCATAGCGGCGCGAGATCTTCAATATGCCGCCGTCCGGCGCCAGCAGCCAGCGGCCGTGTCCGGCATCGCCGAGCAGCGCGGAAAAGCAGGCGCCGCTGTCGTAGCGCGGCAGGCACAGCCAGTCGATGGAGCCGTCCAGGCCGACCAGGGCGGTCGTTTCGCAATTGCCGATCAGTGCATAGTCTTCGATACGTTTGTGCATGGGCGAGAAAAAAAGCAGTCGATGATCCTGGAACGGCCGCTAGCGCGCGGCCAGCCTCTCCTTGATCCGGTCCGCCACGCGCAGCGCGTTGGCGATGATGGTCAGCGTCGGGTTGACCGCGCCGATGGAGGGAAAAAAACTGGCGTCGGTGACGTAGAGGTTGTCGAGTTCGTGCGCCTTGCAGTCCAGGTCCAGCACCGAGCGCGCCGGGTCGGCGCCGAACACCAACGTGCCGGCCTGGTGCGCGGTGCCGCCGATCGGGATGTTCTTGCCGAGGTAGAGGCGGCGTTCCAGCAGCGCCTGGTGCACGCCGGTATCGTTGAGGATGTCCTTGAGCTTCTGCTTGAGGCGGCGATGCGCCTCCATGTTGTTTTCCTTGACGTCCAGCACCACACGGTCGCCGTCGTAGTAGATGCGGTTCTCCGGCCGCGGCAGGTCTTCGCTGGACAGCCAGAAGTCCATCGAATGCCGCGCCATTTCCTCGAACGGCATCTTCGGCACCCATTCCAGCCATTCCGGCAGCGCCTCGCCGCGTATCTGCGCACCGTGCGAGGTCGCGCACATCTGGATCAGGCCGAGCGGGTATTCCCAATCATCCGCATTGAAATAGAAATCGCTGACCGCCAGCGTCTTCTGGAACACCGTATCGTTCGGCTCCAGCATCAGCGCCATCAGCACCGACTGGTTGTGGCGCATGTAGTTGCGGCCGACCAGGCCCGAGCCGTTGGCGAGCCCGTGCGGATGCCGCTCGTTCGCCGAGCGCAGCAGCAGCAATGCCGACGACAGCGCACCGCAGGCGACGATCACGATGTCGGCCGAGTAGCGCTCTTCCTTGCCGTGGCGTGTGACCTGCACCGCCTGCACTTCGCGGCCGCCGTCGTCGGTCAGCAGCTTCGACACATAGGCGTGGGTCAGCAGCGTCACGTTCGGATAGGCTTGCAGGGTGGGATCGATGCACATCACCTGCGCATCGGCCTTGCCATTCAGCAGGCAGGGAAAGCCGTCGAACGCGTCGCAGCGGATGCAGATGCTGGTCGGCGTCGGCTTGCCGTCCTTCTCGTCCAGCAGGATGCCGAGCGGCAGGTGGAACGGACGCAGGCCGTTGCGCGCGAAATGGTCGCTCAGCGCCTGGATGCGCGGCTCGTGCGACACCGGCGGATACGGGAACGGCCCGCTGGACGGCGGCTCGTTCGGATCCTCGCCGCGCAGGCCATGCACGTGAAACAGGCGTTCGGCCTGCGTGTAGTACGGCTCGAAGGCGTCGTACTTGAGCGGCCATGCCGGCGAGATGCCGTCCTTGTGCGCGATCTCGTCGAAGTCGCGCTCGCGCATGCGCAGCAGCGCCGCGCCGTAGACTTTCGAATTGCCGCCGACGTAGTAATGCAGGCCAGGATGGAACTGCCGCCCGTCGCCGCCGTACCAGGTTTCCTTCGCCTGGTAGATGGCGTCGACGAATACCGCCTGCGAATCCCAGTTGCCGCGATCGCGTTTGAGATAATCGCCGCGCTCAAGCAGCAGGATGCGCTTGCCGGTCGGCGCCAGCGCATGCGCCATGGCGCCGCCGCCGGGGCCGGTGCCGACGATGATGACGTCGTAATGCGTATCGGACATGGAGATTTTCGTCTGCGGGCCGCGGCAGGCTCAGCCGCCGGTGGCGAAGCCGGGATAGAGCGTCATGCCGCCGTCCACATAGAGCGTGGTGCCGAGCACGTAGTCGGAATCGTCCGAGGCCAGCCACACGGCGGCGCGCGCGATGTCTTCCGGCTCGCCGATGCGGCCGTAGGGCACCAGCGTCATCAGCGCGCTGTAGGCGGCCGGCGTGCTCCACGCCGCCGTGTTGATCGGCGTGCGGATGGCGCCCGGCGCGATGCTGTTGACGCGGATGCGATGCGGCGCGACTTCCTGCGCCAGGCTTTCCATCAGCATCTTGATGCCGCCCTTGGACGACGCATAGTTCGCATGGCCCGCCCACGGAATCTCCTGGTGCACCGAACTCATGCAGATGATCTTGCCCGCCGCGCACGACACCGCAGGCACCACGCCGCGGCGCAGGAATTCGCGGACCGCCGCGCGCGCGCACAGGAACTGCCCGGTCAGGTTGACGTTGATGACGGTGTTCCACTGCTGCAGCGTCATCGTGTGGAAGGCGGCGTCGCGCTGCAGGCCGGCGTTGTTCACCAGGATGTCGATGGTGCCCCATTCGGCTATCATGCGCGCGAACATCTGCTCGACCTCTTCTTCCGACGACACGTCGGCCTTGTGCGCGTAGGCCTTGCCGCCACCCTTGACGATCTCGTCGACCACCGCCTGCGCGGCCGGTTCGTCGGTCACGTAATTCACCACCACGTCGGCGCCCGCCTGACCGAAGGCAAGCGCGATGCCGCGGCCGATGCCGGAATTGGCGCCGGTGACGAGCGCCTTCTGGCCGACGAGGATCTTCTGGATGGGAAGGAAAGGCGTGGTGGATGCGGCGGTTGAGGTGGAAATGCTCAATTTCATGTCCCTTCAGCAAAGAATGTCTGGTCTGACAGCAACACGTTCCGTCGGGTTCCGCCCATTTTTCTTAAGGGCCTTAAGTCTTGCGAACAGGACGCGGCAGATATCGGAGATAATGCCGTTCCACTCTCGACTGCCCATTCACGATGAGGTACCCGGCTTTACTTTCCATCAATGAAATCCTGCCGCAACTGCAGCAGTTCGATGCGATCATCGACGTGCGCAGCCCGACGGAATTCGCGGAAGACCACCTGCCCGGCGCGATCAACTGCCCGGTGCTGGACAACGCGCAGCGCGCGCAGGTCGGCACGCTGTACCGGCAGGCCGGCGCCTTCGAAGCCAAGAAGCTGGGCGCGGCGCTGGTCGCAAAGAACATCGCACGGCACGTCGAAGAACGCTTCCTCGCCTTCCCGCAGACATGGCAGCCGCTGGTGTACTGCTGGCGCGGCGGCAACCGCAGCGGCGCGATGGCGCACATCCTCGCGCGCATCGGCTGGCCGGTGACGCAGCTCGAAGGCGGTTACAAGGCCTTTCGCGGCGCCGTCAACGCGCAGCTGGCCGAACTGCCGCATGCGCTGCATTTCCACGTGCTGTGCGGCCTCACCGGCACCGGCAAGAGCCGCCTGCTGCGCGTGCTGGCGGCACAGGGCGCCCAGGTGCTCGACCTGGAAGCGCTCGCCGCACATCGCGGCTCGGTGCTGGGCGATCTGCCCGCCGACCCGCAGCCGACGCAGAAGATGTTCGAAAGCCGCGTCTGGGCCCTGCTGCGTGCCGCCGATCCGGGCCGCCCCGTCTTCGTCGAGGCGGAAAGCAAGAAGGTCGGCAAACTGCGCGTGCCCGACGCATTGATGGACCGGATGCGCGCCTCGCCCTGCACGATGATCGATCTGCCGATCGCCGAACGCGTGCGTTTGCTGATGCAGGAATACGCGCACTTCGTCGCCGATCCGTTACAGCTTAACATGCAACTGGATTTCCTGACGCCGCTGCACGGCCGCGAAAAGATCGCGCAGTGGCATGCGCTGGCACTGACCGAAGGGCGCATGCCGGAACTGGTCGAGGATCTGCTGCGCACGCATTACGATCCCGGCTACCTGCAATCGATCCGGCGCAACTTCGGCCGCTTCGAACAAGCGGACACGCTCGTCCTGCCCGACATTTCCGATGCCGCGTTCGAAGCGGCCGCCGCGCGGCTGACGCAAACCGCCGCGCCATGCCGCTCCGACGCGCTCCCCGCTCCCTCCGCATTCCCCTCTGCAAGGAAGATCGAATCATGACAGACCTGACGCCTCCTCCCATCCGATTGACCGCGTTCTCGCATGGCGGCGGCTGCGGCTGCAAGATCGCGCCGGGCGTGCTGACCGAAATTCTCAAGGGCACCGGCGGCCTGCCGGTGCCGCGCGAGCTGCTGGTCGGCATCGAGACCGCGGACGACGCCGCGGCCTATCGGCTGAACGACGAACAGGCGCTGATCGCGACCACGGACTTCTTCATGCCCATCGTCGACGACCCGTTCGACTTCGGCCGCATCGCCGCCACCAATGCGCTGTCGGACGTGTACGCGATGGGCGGCACGCCGATCATGGCGCTGGCGCTGGTCGGCATGCCGGTGGACAAGCTGCCGCCGGACGTCATCGGCCGCATACTCAAGGGCGGCGAAGCCGTGTGCGCGCAGGCCGGCATCCCGATCGCCGGCGGCCACACCATCGATTCGGTGGAGCCGATCTACGGCCTGGTCGCGCTGGGACTGGCGCATCCGTCGCACATCAAGCGCAACGCCGAGGCGCGCGACGGCGACGCGCTGGTGCTCGGCAAACCGCTCGGCGTCGGGGTGCTGTCGGCCGCGCTGAAGAAAGGCTTGCTCGACGCGGAGGGCTACGCGGCGATGATCGCCAGCACGACCAGGCTCAACACGCCCGGCAAAAAGCTGGCCCGGCTGGACGGCGTGCACGCGCTGACCGACGTCACCGGCTTCGGCCTGCTCGGCCACCTGCTGGAAATGGCGCGCGGCGCCGGGCTGCATGCCCGGCTCGACATGACGGCCATTCCGCTGCTGCCGCAGGCCGTGCAGCTGGCCGCGCAAGGCTGCGTGACCGGCGCCTCCGGGCGCAACTGGCAAAGCTACGGGCACGAGGTCGCGCTGGCTGCCTTCGTCACGCCGCTGCAGCAGGCGCTGTTGACCGATCCGCAGACGGCCGGCGGCCTGCTGGTGTCGTGCGCGCCGGACGCGGTGGAACAGGTGCTGGCCGTGTTCCGCGAGGAAGGCTTCGATGCGGCGGCCGTCATCGGCCGCATGCAGGCCGGCGCGGCAGGCGTGACGGTCGCCTGAGCTGCTCCCTCACGGCCGGAAGCGCTGCCGGTAATCGGCCGGGCTGATGTCGAGCCGGCGCATGAACACGCGCCGCATGCCGTCCTCGCTGTCGAAGCCGCAGCGCTGCGCAATGTCCTTCAGGCCGAGCTCGGTCGATTCCAGGCAGCGGCGCGCGGCATCGATACGCGCATCGGTGACGAAATTCATCGGCGTCGTGCCGCATTCCTTCCTGAACACGCGCGACAGATGGCGCGTGCTCATCCTCACGTGCGCGGCCAGCGACGGCAGCGTGTGGCACGCGGTCAGGTTCTCCAGCACGTGGCCCTGCACCGCGCCGACGACGGAATCCTGCACGGCCTGCGTTTCCAGCAGCGGACTGAACTGCGACTGCCCGCCGGCGCGGCGCAGGTAGACGATCAGGTACTTGGCGACGTCCAGCGCCAGCGTGCGACCGCAATCCTCCTCGATCAGGGCCAGCGCGAGGTCGATGCCGGCCGTCACGCCGGCAGTCGTGTAGAGCGCACCGTCCTTGATGTAGATGCGGTCCGGCTCGACGATCGTGCTGCGGAACATGGCGGCCAGCCGCGCCGCGTCCATCCAGTGCGTGGTCACGGTCCTGCCCTTGAGCAGGCCGGCGGCGCCGAGCGCGAACACGCCGTTGCAGATCGCGCCGACGCGGCGGCACTCGGCGACTTGCGCGGCGATCCAGTCCGTCACGGTGGTGTCCTCGAGCAGATCGAACACGCCGGCGCCGCCCGGGATGATCAGCGTGTCGAAATGCGGACACGGATCGAAGATGGTCCGGTCCGGCATCATCGTCAAGCCGTTGGAAGCCTGCAGCGGCCGCCGCGTGGTGCCGACCGTCAGCAGTTCGTAGCGCGTGTCGCCGCCGCCGAGCACGCCCGCCTCGGCGAAGGCATCGCCCGGCCCGGCGATGTCCAGCATCTGGAAACCGGGAAACAGCAGCATGCCGATCGTGATCCTGCGCATCGCGTTCCTGTCTTTCGTTGTTGGGAGTACCGGTCATGGCCGGATGGTGCGATTCTGCACAAAACGCCACGTCCTTTCCACACCGGTCGCGGCAATGGCCGTCGTGGCCGTTTTGCCGGCGGGAATCGGGAAAAATCGGTCTTTTTCGTCCGGATCGGAAACAATGGGACAAGCCGCTCTGCCTGGGAACGGACACAAAGAAAAGGAGAGATGGCGGAAGGAAGCGGGAGTCGAACCCACCCGGCGACGCATGGCGCCACCAACCGGGTTTGAAGCCCAGCCGCCCCACCGGGGACGATTTCCTTCCGTTTTCCTGCATGCCGCGCCGCCGGCAAACGCCGCGCGGACGGCGCTCAACCCTGCCCGCTTCCCTCCGCTTCGAACAGCGTGGTGCCGGGCCGCAGCAGATGCGCGTCGCCCAGCCTGCGCAACAGGCCGATCCTGTCGAAGAATTCCAGGATCTGGATGGCGCGCTTGCGGCCCAGGCCGGTGGCGTCGCGAAACACGCCGGCCGTGATTTGCCCCTCGCGCCGCGCGATGCCGCGTGCCAGCGCGGCGAGCTGCTGCACCGCCTGCGGATGGTAGTACAGATCCTTGACCACCTGATAGACGTCGCCGGCCTTCGCCATGCGCATCAGCACGTGACGCACCTGCGTCTCGGGCAGCTGCGCGGCGGCCGCGATGTCGCGCACCCACGGCGGATCGAAGCGGCCGTCCTTCAGCAGCGGCAGCGCCTTGTCGGCGACGACCTTCTCCGCCGCGGCCAGTTGCGCGCCGTGCTCCGGCAAGTGCAGGAAGCCGTTGCGGCGCCCCACCCGGCCGTTTGCCGCCATGTGCTCGGCCAGTTGCCGCCACAGTGGTTCGGGCATGCGCGGCATCGCCAGCCGGCGCGCGCGCTGCAGGTCCGGGCCGATGTCTTCCGGGTATTTCGCGTGAAAGGACGCCAGCGCCTCGAGCATCGCCGCCTCGCTTGCGCGCAGCCGTTCCGGCGCGATCAGCCAGCCGTGCGCATCGCCGGCGGCCATGTCGCGCAGCATGGCCGCATCGAAAGGCCAGTCGCGCCAGCCGCCGTCGCGCAGCCATTCGCCGCCGTGCAGACCGAACGGCGCGCAGGCCAGCGCGTCGCGCAGGCGCGCCAGCGGATCCTGCTGGCGCTGCGAGTCGAGGAAGGCGAGCCGCTGCGGCGTCTGGCGGTAGCGCGCCGGCGCATTCACGTCCAGGACCGTGCCGCCGCCTACCGTGCGGCTGGCGGACGCGTCGCGCAGGATGAAGCGGTCGCCCTGCCATGCATGCAGCGGCTGGCGCATCACCAGTTGGACCAGCCCTGCCGCGCCGGGCGCGATCGCGGCCTGGCCGAGCACGGCGAGCGAGGCCATGCCGTCGTCGGTGCCGTGATGCAGATGCACCTGCATGCCGGAGCGCAGCGGCGACGTCTCCGTATCCGCCACGCGCAGCCATACGTCCAGCCGGAGGCTGGCGCGCGCAATGGCGGGATCGCACAGCGTCTGCCCGCGTGCGACCGCGTTGCGCGCCAGGCCGGCCAGGCCGACCGCGCAACGCTGCCCCGCGTGGGCCTGTTCGACGCTGCGGTTGTGCACGTGCAGGCTGCGCACGCGGTATGCCGTGTCGGGCGCATGGGCCAGGCACAGCGCATCGCCCACGCGCACGGTTCCGGCCGCGATGCTGCCGGCCACCACGGTGCCGACGCCGTCGAGCGAGAAGACGCGATCGAGACCCATGCGCAAGCCGGCCGCACCGGCGCCGGGCGCACGCCGTTCCCTTTCGCTTTCCGCTTCCCGCCACAGCAGCGCGCGCAGCGCCTCGATGCCGTCGCCGCGCGGCGCGCAGGCGCACAGCACCGGGTAGCCGCCCAGGCCGGCGGCGTCCAGCAACGCACGCACCTGCGCGATGCGCGCCGCGCGCACGGCGTCCTCGACGCGGTCAGTCTTGGTGATGACCGCCGCGCCACGCCGTACGCCAAGCAACGCGAGGATAGTCAAATGCTCGTGTGTCTGCGGCATGATGCCGTCGTCGGCCGCCACCAGCAGCAGCGCGTAATCGATGCCGCTGGCGCCGGCGACCATGGTGCGCACCAGCTTCTCGTGCCCCGGCACGTCGACGAAGGCGATCGTGCCGCCGCCCGGTCCCGGCATCGCGGCGTAGCCGAGTTCGATCGTGATGCCGCGCCGCTTTTCCTCCGGCAGCCGGTCGGCGTCGATGCCGGTCAGCGCGCGCACCAGCGCGGTCTTGCCGTGGTCGATATGGCCCGCGGTGCCGACGATCATGCGAGACGCTCGCGCAGCAGCGGCAGTTGCGACAGCACTTCCGCTGCATCGTCGAGACAGCGGCAGTCGAGCAGCAGCCGGTCCTCGGCGATGCGCCCGATCATCGGCATGGGCAGCGCGCGCAGGGCTGCCGCCAATGCGTCCAGCGCGGTGCCCACGCCGCGCCTGCCGGGCAGCGCCGGCGCGATCGCCAGGCCGGCCGACGGCAGACGCTCGACCGGCAGCGAGCCGGAGCCGATCTGGCTGGACATCGCCTCCGGCACGACCGCGTAGCGCGGCGAGAGCGCCGCCCGCATCGGCTCCAGCAGCGCCTGCGCGACCTGAGCCGCCTGCTCGGCCGGGCGCGTCAGCCAGCGCAGCGTCGGCAGCTCGTGCGCCAGCAGTTCCGGTTGCAGGTACAGCGTCAGCGTGGCTTCCAGTGCGGCGAGCGGCAGCTTGGACAGGCGCAGCGCGCGCTTCATCGGGAATCTGCGTATCTTCGCGACCAGCGCGCGCTCGCCGACGATCAGGCCGGCCTGCGGACCGCCTAACAGCTTGTCGCCGGAAAACGTGACCACGCCGCAGCCGGCCGCCAGCATCTGCTGCGGCGTCGGCTCGCGTGGCAGGCCGTATTGCGCCATGTCGATCAGCGCGCCGCTGCCGAGATCGGTGGCGAGCGGAATGCCGCGTGCGTGCGCCAGCACGGCAAGCTGCGCTTCGGACACCGCGGAGGTGAAGCCTTCGACCGCGTAATTGCTGGTATGGACCTTCATCAGCAAGGCGGTGCGCGGCGTGATGGCGTGCTCGTAGTCGGCCGGATGCGTGCGGTTGGTGGTGCCGACCTCGACCATCGTGGCGCCGGCGCTGGCCATCACGTCCGGCATGCGGAAGGCGCCGCCGATTTCCACCAGCTCGCCGCGCGAGACCACCACTTCGCGGCCGCCGGCCAGCGCGGCAATCGTCAGCAGCACGGCGGCCGCGTTGTTGTTGACCACGGTCGCTGCCTCGGCGCCGGTGATGTCGCACAGCAAGCCTTCGACGATGCTGTCGCGGTCGCCGCGGGCGCCATCGGCCAGGTCGTATTCGAGATTGTTCGGGCCTTCCATCATCGCCACCAGGTGGCGGATCGCCGCTTCGGGTAGCACGGCCCGACCGAGGTTGGTATGGATGACGGTGCCGGTCAGGTTGATCACGCGCCGCATGCGCGGCGCCAGGCGCGCTTCGACCGCCTGCGTCAGCACCGCAGCCAGCGCTTCCGCGCCGACCTCGGCCAGCGACAGTTCCCCTTGCAGCGCCTGCGCGCGCAGCAACGCCATCAGAGCGCGCGCCTCCCCGGCGACCAGCGCATGGCCATGCGCGGCCAGCAGCGGCTGCAGCACGGGCAGGCGCAGCAGCTTGTCGATCGAAGGCAGATCCTGGGGCCTGGCCTTCGAGCCGTGAACCACGGACTCTCCGGTCATGCGCATCAGCGGCCTCCGCCGCTACCGTCGTCGTGGCCGTCGGGATCGCCGAACAGCAGCATCAGGTTGGTGCCATGGCGGCGATAGCCGGCCTCGGAAACCAGCAGGTCCAGCGTGAGCGTTGCCAGGTCGTCGGCGGCCGGTTCGACCGCGATGTCGCGGTCCATGCGCATAATCTTCAGGTAGTGGCCGCATTCGTCGCAGGTCTCGGCCTGAATCACATGGCGGCCGTCCTGGGTGCCGTCGCCGGCGGCCGGCTGCGCCGCGTGGTAGTGGATGCCCTTGGTGCTCTCGCAGTGCGTGCACTTGATGCGCACCATGTGCCATTGCGCGGCACACAGCGAACAATGCAGATAGCGGTAGTTGCCGTTGCCGTCCACGCGCAGCAGCGACGCGGTCGGCAGGCTGCCGCAGCAGGGGCAGCGCGTGGCGTCCACGGTACGGCCGAACGGCGCCTCGTCGGGCATCTGCTCCTGCAACGCGGTCGCCATGTGCGTCCAGTAAACCTGCAGACCGGCGGCGATGACGGGCGCGGCCGCCATGTCGAGCCCGAACATGACGTTGTTCAGCAACCGGTCGGCCTGCAGCTCCACCGCGCGCTCGTCGATCCGCCGCAGCCTGGCCGCTGCGGCCTGCGCCGGATTGCCCTGCAGGCGCGGCAGCAGGTCGTCCAGCATGCGGCGCCATTGCGCGCGCCACTGCGGAGCACGCGGCCAGGTCGCCGCCGGCAACGGCGTTGCGCCGGCTTGCGCGGCGGCATGCAGCGCCGCCACGTCGGGCAGCGGCACGTCCGGATAATCCTGTAGAAGGCGGTGCTGCGCCTGCGCGAGTTCGGCCGCGAACAGCAGGAAGTCGCGCATCGGGTGCCCGGCGGCCAGCGCGCGCAGCCGCATCTCGCGCGCGGAAAACACCGTCTTGCGTTCGGGCAAGCGCAGGAAGGGAATCTGCTGGCCGGCGCGGACGGCGATCTCTTCCGGACTCAGGAGCGGGCTGGCTGGGCTGGTCGTCATGAATCGATTGTGCCCCCGGGCTTCACTTTTCGCCAGCGATTTTGCGGTACCACAGCAGGTGATGCCGCCGCGCCCAGGTTGCGCTGACGGTGCCGCGCGTCATCGCGTGCACCGAGCCCTTGATCCAGATCGCGGCGTAGACGTGCACGATCACGGTCAGGATCAGGACGAAGGCGGCGATCGCGTGGATCAGCACGGCGACGCGGCGCACGCCGATCGGCACCGCATCGGCGAACCACGGCCGCCAGAAGAAGAAGCCGGTCACGAACAGCAGGACCAGGCAGATCGCGAAGATCCAGAACACGCCCTTCTGGCCCGCGTTGTACTTGCCGACCGGCGGCATGTCGTCCTCGTCGCCGCGCAGCAGCGTCGGCGCGCGGCGTGTCCATTCGGTGTCCTCGCGCGTCCAGAAGTTGTCGCGCCAGACCTGCAGGAACAGGATCACGAAGCCCAGCACCATCAGCAGGCCGAAATACGGATGCAGCACGCGCGTCCACTGCCCGCCGCCGAACAGCGCGCTGAGGAAGAACATCGACGGATGGAAGATCGCCAGGCCGGTCAGCCCGGCGCACAGGAACAGCAGCACCACCGCCCAGTGGTTGATGCGGACGCCGCCGCGATAACGCTCGATCGTAGCCATGTCGGTTCTCCTCAAAGGGTGTCCGGCGGCGTGTCCGTCCGGTCGCGCGGCTTGATGGGTTCGTCGTCTTCCGTCTCGATCGGCCCGACCTTGATGTAGTGGAAGAAGCCGGCCACCGCGGCGCCGATCATGGCCGCCACCGCGAGCGGCTTGGTGGCACCCTTCCACAGCGAGACCAGCGGACTGATGTGCGGGTTGTCCGGCAGGCCGTGATAGAGGTGCGGCGCGTCGGCGTGCTGCAGCACGTACATCACGTGCGTGCCGCCGACGCCGGCCGGATCGTAGACGCCGGCGTTGTCGTAGCCGCGCTCCTTCAGATCGACCACACGCTCGGCGGCGAACTTGTGCATGTCCACCTTGGTGCCGAAGCGGATCGCGCCGGTCGGACAGGTCTTCACGCAGGCCGGCTCCAGCCCGACGCTGACGCGGTCGGAACACAGCGAGCACTTGTACGCCCTATCGTCCTTCTTGCTGATGCGCGGGATGTCGAACGGGCAGCCGGTCACGCAGTAGCCGCAGCCGATGCAGTTCTCGCTGATGAAGTCGACGATGCCGTTGGTGTACTTGACGATCGCGCCCGGCGCGGGACAGGCCTTCAGGCAGCCGGGATCGGCGCAGTGCATGCAGCCGTCCTTGCGGATCAGCCATTCGAGGCGCATGCCTTCGCTGGTGGTCGGCACCTCGACTTCCGAGTAGCGCATCACGGTCCAGGAATCGGGCGTCAGGTCGCGCGGGTTGTCGTAGGTGCCGTTGGTGTCGCCGACCTTGTCGCGCACGTCGTTCCATTCCATGCAGGCGACCTGGCAGGCCTTGCAGCCGATGCAGCTGGTCACGTCGATCAGCTTGGCCACTTCCGGCATGTTGCGGATCTGCGGCGTCGGGCGCGTGGTGGCGGAGCGCGCGGCGATGTCTAGGGATTGCAGGGAGGACATGGCGATTCCCTCACGCTTTCTCGATATTGACGATGAACGCCTTGTATTCGGGCGTCTGCGTATTGGCGTCGCCGACGAAAGGCGTCAGCGTGTTGACCAGGTAGCCGGTCTTGGCGATGCCGATGAATCCCCAGTGGTTCGGCAGGCCCACCATGTCGATCTTCCTGCCTTCGACGTCGAACTGCGGGATACGCTTGCTGACCAGCGCGATGCATTTGAGATAGCCGCGCTTCGACGAGACCTTGACCCAGTCGCCGTTGGCGATGCCCTTGGCCTGCGCCAGCTGCTCGCCGATCTCCACGAACTGCTCGGGCTGGATGATGGCCGAGGTCAGCACGTGCTTGGTCCAGTAATGGAAATGCTCGGTCAGGCGATAGGTGGTCCCGACATAGGGGAAATCCTGCGCCGTGCCGAAAGAGGCGAGATCGTCCTTGAACACGCGCGCGGCCGGATTGAAACGCACCTTGGGATTGCCCGGATGGAAAGGATTGGACGGCAGCGGCGATTCCACCGGCTCGTAGTGCTCGGGCAGCGGACCTTCCGCCATGCCGGTCGGCGCGAACAGCCGCGCCACGCCTTCGGCGGTCATGATGAAGGGCTCGATCCGGTTCGGGTCGTTGGGATTGGCGTCCGGCTTGATGTCCGGGATGTCGGCGCCGATCCATGCCTTGCCGTCCCACATCATCAGCCTGCGCTTCGGGTCCCACGGCTTGCCGTTCGGCGCGCACGAGGCGGCGTTGTACAGGATGCGGCGGTTCGCCGGCCAGGCCCAGGCCCAGTTCAGCGTCTGGCCGATGCCCCACGGATCGGCATTGTCGCGCCGCGACATCTGGTTGCCGGCCTGCGTCCAGGCGCCGGCGTAGATCCAGCAGCCGCATGCCGTGCTGCCGTCGTCGCGCAGCAGGCCGAAGCCGGATAGCTGTTCGCCGGCCTTGGCCAGCGTCTTGCTCTTGTCGGTCGGATCGGGCAAGTCCGTCAGCGCCTTGCCGTTGTATTCCATTGCCAGCTCGGCGGGCGACGGCTTGCCCGGCACCTTGTACGGCCAGGTCAGGTTGACGATCGGATCGGGGAAGGCGCCGCCTTCCTGCGCATAGGCGTCGCGCATGCGCAGGAACAGGTCGGCGATGATCGCCGCGTCGCCGCGCGCCTCGCCCGGCGGCTCGGCGCCCTTCCAGTGCCATTGCAGCCAGCGGCCGGAGTTGGTCAGCGAGCCCTCCTCTTCCGCAAAGCAGGTGGACGGGAAGCGGAATACGGTGGTCTGGATATCCTCGCTCCTGACGTCGTTGAAATCGCCGTAGTTCTTCCAGAATTCCGCCGTCTCGGTGCGCAGCGGATCGATCGAGACGAGGAACTTCAGTTTGGACAGGCCGGCGACGATCTTCTTCTTGTCGGGGAAGGAGCCGACCGGATTGAAGCCCTGGCAGATGTAGCCGTTCATCTTGCCCTGGTTCATCAGCTCGAAGGCCTGCAGCACGTCGTACAGCTTGTCGAGCTTGGGCAGGTAGTCGAAGGCCCAGTTGTTGTCCTTGGTCGCGGCGTCGCCCCACCAGGCTTTCTGCAGGCTGACGAAGAACTTCGGATAGTTCTGCCAGTAGCTCATCTGGTTGGGGCGCAGCGGCTTCAGCGCGCGCGTCTTGTAATACGTGTCGAGATCCTGTTCCGATTCCATGGCCAGCGACAGGTAGCCCGGCAGCGAGTTGGACAGCAGGCCGAGGTCGGTCAGGCCTTGAATGTTGCTGTGGCCGCGCAGCGCGTTCATGCCGCCGCCGGCGATGCCGATGTTGCCGAGCAGCAGCTGCATGATGGCCGCGGTGCGGATCATCTCCGACCCGTTGGTGTGCTGCGTCCAACCGAGCGCGTACATGATGGTCATCGCCTTGTCCGGCACCGCGGTCGAGGCGATCATGTCGCACACCTTGAGGAACTTGTCCTGCGGCGTGCCGGTGACCTTGCTGACCATGGCGGGCGTGTAGCGCGCGTAGTGCCGCTTCATCACCTGCATCACGCAGCGCGGATGCTGCATCGTCGGATCGACCTTGGCATAGCCCTGCTCGTCCAGCTCGTAGCCCCAGCTCTTCGGATCGTAATGGCGCTTGGCTTCGTCGTAGCCCGAGAACAGGCCGTCGGTGAAGCTGAAGCCCTCGCCGACGATGAAGGTGGCGTTGGTGTAGTTGCGCACGTACTCCTGCTGGATGCGGTTGTTGCTCAGCAGGTAGTTGATCACGCCGCCGAGGAAGGCGATGTCGCTGCCCGGACGGACCGGCGCGTAGTAGTCGCTCATCGCGGCCGACCGCGTGAAGCGCGGATCGACGACGATCAGGCGCGCCTTGTTGTGATGCTTGGCTTCGATCACCCATTTGAAGCCGCATGGATGGGCTTCGGCGGCATTGCCGCCCATGATCAGCACGATGTCGGCATTGCGGATGTCCACCCAGTGGTTGGTCATCGCACCGCGGCCGAACGTCGGAGCCAGACTGGCTACCGTGGGGCCGTGTCAGACGCGCGCTTGATTGTCGAATGCCAGCATCCCCATCGCCCGCATCACCTTGTGAGTGATGTAGCCGGATTCGTTGGAGGATGCGGACGCAGCCAGCATGCCGGTGGTGATCCAGCGGTTGACCACCTTGCCGTCGTCGGTCTTGGTGACGAAATTGGCGTCGCGGTCGGCCTTCATCAACTTGGCCAGGCGCGCCATCGCTTCGTCCCACGACACGCGCTTCCATTCGGTGGCGCCCGGTTCGCGGATCTCCGGATACTTGAGCCGGTCGGGGCTGTGCACGAAGTCCAGCAGGCCGGCGCCCTTCGGGCACAGCGTGCCGCGGTTGACCGGGTGGTCGGGATCGCCCTCGATGTGGATGATGTCGGCCGTCACGTTCTTGGCGCGGTCGCCCAGGCTGTACATGATGATGCCGCAGCCGACCGCGCAATAGGTGCAGGTGTTGCGCGTCTCGGTGGCGCGTTCGAGCTTGAAGTGGCGCGTCTCTGCCAGCGCCTCCATCGGCGAGAACCCGAGCGCGGTCAGGCTCGACGCCATCAGCCCCGCCCCGGTCACCTTGAAAAACTGCCTTCGGTTCATGTCCATCTGCAACCTCCCGCGGTTATCGATCCATACAGCGCGTTGCAACTCGACAGCATCGCCGGCCGGCATGCGGTGCCGGCGGCGAAAGAAGATGGCGATGCGAAACACGCATCGCGCCCGCTCCTACTTCGAAGGCGCCGCGTCGCCGCCGGTCGGCGCCGGCGTCGACGCGGCCTTGCCGTTCTTTTCCTGCTGGCCGACCATGCCGCCGACCGCGGTGCCGCCTTGGCCGGGGCCGCTGCCCGCGGCCGACGGAGAAACAGGCACGTCGCTCGATTGGGGCGTCACGGAAGAAGCCGGCGTGGAAGTAGCGGAAGTCGGCGCGGAGGCGCCCGAAGAAGAAGGGACCGGCGGCGCGGCCGATTTGGATTTGTCGTTGCAGCCGGCAAGCGACGCTGCGGCAAGCAGCACGGCTGCGGCAAGACAAGGCACACGATGTGTACGATGAAGACTACGGCTGGCTATCCCGGATGACGACGACATCGGCATGTCCCTTCATGGGTTTGGCTGCGGTCAATATAGCAGGTCGGCGGGTTGATTCAAATCCCTCTTGCAAAGGCAGGAAGTGACGCACGGCAAGCCATGCCGCGAGCGGCGCTGCGCGCATGAATTGCTGCCGTTGCATTGCATGGCAACGCAACGGCCGTATGACCGCGCCTGCCGTCAATCGTTCTTGACCACGATGGTCGGGAATTTCGACGACATGTCCTTCGCCTTCTCGGCGACCTTGACCGCGACCTTGCGCGCGATCTCGCGGTAAATGGCGGCGACGGCGCCGTCCGGCTCGGCGACGACGGTCGGCCTGCCGGAATCGGCCTGCTCGCGGATGGCCATCGTCAGCGGCAGCGCACCGAGGAAATCCACGCCATAGTCGCGGCACATCTTCTCGCCGCCGCCCTCGCCGAAGATCGGCTCCGCGTGGCCGCAGTTCGAGCAGACGTGCGTGCTCATGTTCTCGACGATGCCGATGATCGGGATGCCGACCTTCTCGAACATCTTCAGCCCCTTGCGCGCGTCGAGCAGCGCGATGTCCTGCGGCGTCGTCACGATCACCGCGCCGGTCACCGGCACCTTCTGCGACATCGTCAACTGCACGTCGCCGGTGCCGGGCGGCATGTCGACGATCAGGTAGTCCAGGTCGCGCCAGTTGGTCTGATCCAGCAGTTGCGTCAGCGCCTGCGTGACGATCGGCCCGCGCCACACCATCGGTTCGTCGGGATCGATCATGAAGCCGATGCTCGACACCTGCAGGCCGTAGTTCTCCATCGGCTCCATCGTCTTGCCGTCCATCGTTTCCGGACGGCCGGAGATGCCCATCATCATCGGCTGCGACGGGCCGTAGATGTCGGCGTCCAGGATGCCGACCTGCGCGCCTTCCGCCGCCAGCGCCAGCGCCAGATTGGCGGCGGTGGTGGACTTGCCGACGCCGCCCTTGCCCGACGCCACCGCGATGATGTTCTTGACGTTGGATTTCAGCTTGATGCCGCGCTGCACCGCATGCGCAACGATATTGACGCGCACGTTCACCGTCACGCCGCCGACGCCGCCGACGGCGCGCACCGCGTCCTCGCAGGCGCGCCGGATGCCCTCGATCTGGCTTTTCGCCGGATAGCCCAGCTCGACGTCGAATGCGACGTTATTACCGTCGATACGGATGTTCCTCGCCGCGCGGCTGCTGATCAGGTCCTTGCCGGTGTTCGGATCGATGACGCCGCCCAAGGCCGCCTGCACGGCTTCTGTCGTGATGCTCATTGCTTCTCCTGAAAGATTCAGCGCAAGTCTAAACCAAATTGCAAGTCTCCCGCTGCGTACTGGCAGCCATGTGAAGCCGTCCGCGCCATGCATGCAAGATGTCGTTGAAAGACATAACGGCAGCGCTTGCTTTTGCCGCCATCCAACCCTATCTGAACCGATGCAGCGCCGTCCCGCGATTCGACACGTCTGGCGCACAGCACTTACAATGTAGGGTCTCACCGCTTCCGCCCATGACCGAAAAAATCATTCCGCTTGCAGACCATCGCCATCTGAACAGGATGCCGATCGTCCCGTCGCGCCTCGATGCGCCGACCGGGCTGCTGACCGACGCGCGCGCGCGGCCGCTGCACGACCTGCGGATTTCGATCACGGACCGCTGCAATTTCCGTTGCGTGTACTGCATGCCGAAGGAAGTGTTCGGCAAGGATTATCCCTTCCTGCCGCATGCTTCGCTGCTGTCGTTCGAGGAGATCGCGCGGCTGGCCGCGCTGTTCGTCGCGCACGGTGTCGAGAAGATACGCCTGACCGGCGGCGAGCCGCTGCTGCGCAAGAACGTCGAGCGGCTGATCGCGATGCTGGCCGCGCTGCGCACGCCGGACGGGCGCGAGCCGGACCTGACGCTGACCACCAACGGCTCGCTGCTGGCGCGCAAGGCGCAGGCGCTGAAGGATGCCGGCCTGAAGCGCATCACCGTGTCGCTGGACGCGATCGACGACGCGATCTTCCGCCGCATGAACGACGTCGATTTCGCGGTATCCGACGTGCTGGCGGGCATCGAGGCCGCGCACCGCGCCGGCCTCGCCCCGATCAAGATCAACATGGTCGTCAAGGGCGGCATGAACGATGGCCAGATCGTGCCGATGGCGCGGTACTTCAAGGGTTCACCCTACATCCTGCGCTTCATCGAATACATGGACGTCGGCAGCTCCAATGGCTGGAAGATGGACGAGGTGATCCCGTCGGCGGAAGTCGTGCGGCGCATCGCGGAAACCATGCCGCTGGAACCGGTCGCGCCGAACTATGCCGGCGAAACCGCCGGCCGCTGGCGCTATGCCGACGGCAGCGGCGAAATCGGCGTGATTTCGAGCGTGACGCAGGCGTTCTGCTCCGCATGCACGCGCGCGCGGCTGTCGACCGAAGGCAAGCTCTATACCTGCCTGTTCGCCACCGGCGGCCACGATCTGCGCGCGCTGCTGCGCAGCGGCCGTTCCGATGCCGAAATCGCCGCCGCCATCGAGCACATCTGGCGCCGGCGCGACGACCGTTATTCCGAACTGCGCACCGCCAACACCGACCTGCCGGGCGTCGCGCCACGGGTCGAGATGTCGTACATCGGCGGTTGATCGGCGCGGCGGATATCGATTACGAATGCAGATCACAACGGACAGCATGGACGTCAGCCAGATCACCGGGCTCATACTCGCCGGCGGCCGCGGCACCCGCATGGGCGCGGTCGACAAGGGCCTGCAGCCGTTCCGCGGCATGCCGATGGCCGCGCACGTGCTGCGGCGGCTGGCGCCGCAGGTCGGCTCCGTCATGATCAACGCCAATCGCAATGGCGACGTTTACGCCGGCTTCGGCGTGCCGGTCTGGCCCGACGCAATGCCGGATTTCGCCGGCCCGCTGGCTGGACTGCAGACTGGCCTCGCGCACTGTTCCACGCCCTGGCTGGTGTCGGTGCCGTGCGACGCGCCCTTCCTGCCTGCCGACCTGGTGCGGCGACTCGCCGCGGCGGCCGAGGCGCAGGACGCCGAGGTCGCGGTGGCCGTGACCGGCAGCGGCGCGACGCGCCAGCCGCATCCGGTGTTCTGCCTCGCCAGGACGTCGCTGCTGCCGCACCTGACGCGCCACCTGCAGGCGGGCGGCCGCAAGTTCGAGCAATGGTACGCATCGCTGCGTGCCGCCGAGGTCCGCTTCGACGACGAAACCGCCTTTCGCAACATCAACACGCCGGACGATCTGCAACGGTACGAAACCGCCTAACCGCCATCCGGCATGCCTCGCATTCCCCTGTTTTCCAAGACAATGACGATTTCCTCGCCTTCCTCAGACATCCCTTCCGACACCACGCTGACCGGCATCGTCAGTTGCCTGTCGGGCTACGATCCCGAAGCGCTGCCGGTACGCGACGCCCAGACCATCATCCGCCGGTTCGTGCAGCCCATCGACGCCGTCGAAAAGGTCGCCATCCGCAGCGCGCTGGACCGCGTGCTGGCGGCCGACATCGTGTCGCCGATCAACGTGCCGTCGCACGACAATTCCGCGATGGACGGCTACGCGCTGCGCGGCGCCGACCTCGGCGAGGGCGACCGCGCGTTCGCCATCGTCGCCACCTCCTATGCGGGCCGCGCCTACGACGGCAAGGTGGACAGCGGCGAATGCGTGCGCATCATGACCGGCGCCGTCATGCCGGAAGGCTGCGATACGGTGATCCCGCAGGAATTCGTGCGCCAGGCGGGCGAAAGCGGCATCATCGTGCCGGCCGGCGCGGTCAAGCCCGGCGACAACCGCCGCCTGAAAGGCGAAGACCTGGCGATCGGCTCGCCCGCGCTGCGCCGGGGCCGCATCCTGCGCCCCGCCGATCTCGGCCTGCTGGCGTCGCTCGGCATCGCCGAAGTGCCGGTGCGGCGGCGCCTGCGCGTGGCCTTTTTCTCGACCGGCGACGAACTGCGCTCGGTCGGCGAGACGCTGGAAGAAGGCTGCGTGTACGACAGCAACCGCTACACGCTGTACGGCATGCTGACCCGTCTGGGCTGCGAGATCGTCGACATGGGCGTGGTGAAGGACGATCCCGCTTCGCTGGAAGCGGCCTTCCGCGCGGCCTGCGCGAGCGCCGACGCAGTGGTCACCTCCGGCGGCGTATCGGTCGGCACCGCCGACTACACGAAGAAGATGATGGAAGATCTCGGCGAGGTGCTGTTCTGGAAGATCGGCATGCGTCCCGGCCGGCCGATGGCCTTCGGCCGCATCGCGTCGAACGGCAACAGCGCCTACCTGTTCGGCCTGCCCGGCAATCCGGTGGCGGTGATGGTGTCGTTCTATTTCTTCGCGCGCCAGGCCCTGCTGCACATGATGGGCGCGGAACCGGCCGGCCTGCCGCCGGCGATGAAGGCGGTGGCGGCGGAAGCGATACGCAAGCGCCCGGGGCGCACCGAGTTCCAGCGCGGCATCCTGTGCGCGCGGGAAGACGGCGTGCAGGAAGTGCGCCTCACCGGCGCGCAGGGCTCCGGCATCCTGCGCTCGATGTCGGAAGCCAATTGCATGGTGGTGCTGGAGCACGAGCGCGGCCCGGTGCAGCTGGGAGAAACGGTCGACGTGATCCTGTTCGACGGCTTGGCCTGACCCTTCCGCATCGGCGCCGCGCCGTCATGCGGGGCGGCAGGAAATGCTCGCCGGAAGGCGAGCTTGAAAGAAACCCGGGGCCGATCTATGCTTGCCGATGCATGAGCGCTGCCCCCTGTCTGCCTGCCCGACGCTGCGGCGGCCGGCGGACCGGAGCGATGGCGCCGCGCAGGGAAGCGTGCCCCGGACGGCACGCGGCTGTCCAACAAGAACAAGATCGGGCGCCACGCGACACCTATGCCATTCCCACTAGCGGCGCCCACCGGCGCCATCCCCTTGGCCGGAGCACGCGGCGCCGTTCCGGCCTCGCCGCCATGTCATCCGAAGCGCCCAACCTGAACCGCACCTCCTCTCCAGAGGAGCTGGCGCGGCCGATCAACATTCCGCCGCGCCCGTCGCTGCTGATGGCGCTGCAGCACGAGATCGGGAAAAAGGATCCGCACGTCAGGAAGATCGCCCTGCTGCTGGCGCGCGATCCGGCCATCGCCGGCAACCTGCTGTCGCGCGCCAATTCGGCGCTGTTCAACCTGCGCCGGCGCATCGCGACGGTGGAAGACGCCATCACGCTGATCGGTCTGGACCACTGCGGCGCCCTGGTGACCGACCTGCTGGCCAGGCGTGCGCTGGCCCGCGGCCCGATGATGATGCCGCGCTTCTGGGACGTCTCGGAAAAGCGCGCGCGCGGCATGGCCTACCTGTGCGCGGCGATGAAGATCGCGCCGCCGGCCACGGCCCATCATTTCGGGCTGTTTTGCGACATCGGCATGCCGTTGATGACGGCCTCGTTTCCCTCCTACCTGGAGACGCTGCGCATGGTCAACCGGCTGGAAAGCGACGGCCTGATCGCGCTCGAGAATGCGCGGCACCGCATCAACCACGCGGTGGTCGGCGCGATGCTGGCGGAGCACTGGCAGATCGACGGCGACATCATCGCCGCCATCCGCAGGCACCACATGCCGCATGCGCTGCAGGACGAACGCCTGGCGCGGCAGGTGCGCGGCCTGATCGCCGCCCATCTGCTGGTGGACAAGGCGATCCAGGATTACCGCGGCGAAGCATCGACCGAATGGCGGGCCCGCGGCGCGCTGGCGATGGGGGCGCTAGCGCTCGGAGACGCCGACGTGCGCGACATCGGTGCGGAGCTGCAGCGGCTGTTCCGGCAGCCGGCCCACGGCTGAGCCGTTCGCGCCTACAGCTTGCCGGCCTGTTTCAGCCGCCAGGTCAGCCCTTCCACGATCTGCGTGTCGCCGGCCTGGCGGGCGAAGTCGATGGCGGTCATGCCCTGCTGGTTCTTCAGCGTCGCGTCGGCGCCGGCGTCCAGCAGCAGCTTGACGGTAAGGATGTGGCCGCCGCGCGCGGCCATCATGATCGGCGTGGTGCCGTTGGGCGAGCGCGCATTCAGGTCCGCCGACTTGTCCAGCAGCATCTGCACGATCGCGTTGTCGCCGGAAGCGGCCGCATAATGCAGCGGCGTCCAGCCCGGACGATTGACGGCCGCGCCCTTCTCCAGCAGCGCCTGCACGGCCGGCTCGTTCGCCGTGTAGGCCGCCAGCATCAGCGCCGTGTCGCCGTTCGCGGCGGTCTGGTCGAGGTCGATGCCGGGCGCGTTCAGCAAGACCTTGAAGACCTTCATGGCCTTCTCCCGGATCGCGATCATCAGGCCCGATTCGCCGCGGTCCGGTTCGGTCGCGTTCGGATCGAAGCCGCGCTTGAGCAGGGCGGCGACGGTCTCGTCGTCATCGACCTGCACCGCGCGGAAGAAATCGTCATAGGAATCCGCGCGCGACGGCGCGGGCAGCGCAGCCGCGGCCGCCATCGCCGCCGCGGCCAGCACGAAACGCCGGCGTGGCGCCGATATGTCCCGGGAAACGGGCCTCCGCCTCATTGCGCGATCCTGAAAAGAGTGTGGAAGTTGTCCGTCGTGCGCTGCGCGATCGTTTCGACCGGCACGCCCTTCAGCGTGGCGAGATATTCCGCCACGTGCTTCACCAGCCCCGGCTCGTTGGTCTTGCCACGGTACGGCACCGGCGCCAGGTAGGGCGCATCGGTCTCGATCAGCATTTTTTCCAGCGGCACCGCGCGCGCCACCGCCTGCAGTTCCTTGGCGCTCTTGAAGGTGACGATGCCGGAGAACGAGATGTAGAAGCCCATCGCCATCGCCGCCTGCGCCACCTCCAGCGATTCGGTGAAGCAGTGCATGACGCCGCCCGCGCCGCCGGCGTCGGTGCCGGCGCCCTCTTCACGCATCAGGCGGATCGTGTCTTCCGCGGCGGCGCGCGTGTGGATGATCAGCGGCTTGCCGGTGGCGCGCGAGGCGCGGATGTGGGTGCGGAAACGCGCGCGCTGCCATTCGAGGTCGCCCTGCAGCCGGTAATAGTCCAGCCCGGTCTCGCCGATCGCGACGATCTTCGGATGATCGGCCAGGCGCACCAGTTCCTCGACCGTGGGTTCCGGCGTGTCCTCGTAGTCCGGGTGCACGCCGACCGAAGCGTAGACGTTCGGATGCTGCTCGGCGATGCGCAGCACACCGGGGAAATCCGGCAGGTCGCACGACACGCACAGCGCGTGGCTGACGCGGTTCTCGGCCATCCTGTCGAAAATCTCCGGCAGCCGCCCGGCCAGTTCGGGAAAGTTGATGTGGCAATGGGAGTCGATGAACATGGCCTGCATTGTACGCGGCCGCACGGCCCGGCGCAGCGCGCCACACCGCCGATCCGGTCGTTCAGCCGACGCGCCGGCCGACGATCACCAGGTCGCGCTCGACGCCGTCCAGCTCCGCCACGCGCGGCATGTGGGCCCAGCGCGCGAAGCCGTGGCGGTCGAACAGTTTCAGGCTGGGAAGATTGTGGCCGAAGATCAACCCGACCAGCGTATGGATGCCGAGCGCGGGCGCGGCGCCGATCACCTGCTGCAGCAGCCGTCCGCCCAGCCCTTGGCCGCGCGCCGCCTCGTGCAGGTAGATCGAAACCTCGGCGGTGCGCGCGTAGGCCGGGCGCGGATGGAAGGGAGAACAGGCCAGCCAGCCCAGCACGCGGCCGTCCTCTTCCGCCACCCACAGCGGATGGCGCTCAGGCGCGTGCTCGTCGAACCACTGCCGGCGCGATTCCACCGGTACCGGTTCGGTATCGGCCGTGACCAGGCGGGAGGGGATGGTGCTGTTGTAGATCGCGACGATGGCCGGCAGGTCTGCCGGCCGCGCCAGGCGGAAGACAGGGCCGAGGGACGGCGTTACCAAACCACGGCCTTACAGCGTGTGCGTGGCGCGCGAGGAGCCGAGCGCAGCGCCCAACAGTTCCTCGATGCGCTGCTTGAGGCGCTGGCCGCTCTCGTCGCCAGAGAATTGCACGCCGATGCCCTGCGCCTTGTTGTTGTTCGCGCCGGCCGGCGTGATCCATGCGATGCGGCCGGCCACCGGGTACTTGGCCGGATCATCCAGCAGCGTCAGGATCAGGTAGATTTCGTCGCCGATCTTGTAGCGCTTGTTGGATGGCACGAAAATCCCGCCGTTCGCCAGGAAAGGCATGTAGGCCGCGTACAGCGCGGATTTTTCCCTGATCGGCAGGGACAAGACCGAAGGCCGGGCCGCCGCAGTCGCTGTCTGGTTATCTGCCATGCAACACCTCCCGGGAAAAGGCCGCCGAATATTCCAGCAGCATGTCTTCGATGAACAATCTGGGCGCCAGCGGATGCGCGGCGATCGCGCGGCGATCGGCGGCGGCCCTGACCGCCTGCAGCAGCGCGGCCGTGTCGACCCTGGCTGCCAGCGCGGCCAGCTCCTTGCGGTAACGCGGATAGTAACGGATTGTGCCGGAAAGTTTGAGCGCAAGCACGTCGTACAGCCAGCGTTGCAGCCACGCCACCAGGTCCGGCACCGGTACCTTCTGCAGGCGCTCGGCGGCCTTCAGTGCGCCGTCCGCGCCCGGCTGCGCCAGTTGCCGCAGCAGCTCGTCCATCGCCTCGCGGTCGCCGGATTGCGCCAGCGCGCAAGCCGACAGCGGCGCGCCGCCCTGCTCGTCCAGCCAGCCTTCGGCGTCACGCACCTGCCGTTCCTTCAACCAGGCCAGCGCCATGTCGCGCGGCGGCATCGCCAGCGCGAACTTGCGGCAGCGCGACAGGATGGTCGGCAGCAGGCGGTCCAGGCCGTGCGACACGAGCAGGAACACGGTATCCGGCGGCGGCTCTTCCAGCATCTTCAGCAGCGCGTTGGCGGCGGCGGTGTTCAGCGCTTCGGCCGGATACAGCACGATCACGCGCCGGCCGGAGCGATGGGTGGAAACGTTCATGAAATCCGCCAGCGCGCGCACCTGGTCGATCTTGATGTCCTTCGACGGAGTTTTCGCGGCCTTGGCCTTCTTCTCGCCGGCTTCGGCCTCCTCGCCTTCCGCCGCGTCGTCGCCGTCCAGCATTTCCGGCCGCACGCGGCGGTAGTCGGGATGGCTGTATTGCGCGAACCAGTTGCAGGCCGCGCACCGGCCGCAGGCGCGGCCCTCGGCCGCCGGCGTTTCGCACAGCAGCGCCTGCGCGCAGGCTTCGGCGAACACCGACTTGCCGATGCCTTCCGGGCCGTGGAACAGGATCGCATGCGGCAGGCGCGCGCGCATCTGCTGCAATTGCCGCCACGCCGGCTCCTGCCAGGGATACAGGCCGCTCACCGGTCGAACTCCCCGATGAAGGCGCGCAGCTGCCGCTGGATGTCGGGAATCGCCTGCGTGGAATCGACGACGCGGAAGCGCTGCGGATGCTCGGCCGCGCGGCGCAGGTATTCCGCGCGCACGGCGGCGAAGAAACCAGCCCGTTCCCGTTCGAACCGGTCCGGCGTGCGGGCCGCGTCCAGCCGCGCGCGCGCCACCTCCAGCGGCACGTCGAACAGCAGCGTCAGGTCGGGCTGCAGATGCGGATGCACCCATTGCTCGAGCGCTTCCAGCCTGGCGCGGTCGAGTCCGCGTCCGCCGCCTTGGTAGGCGAAGGTGGCGTCGGTGAAGCGGTCCGAGATCACCCAGTCGCCGCGCGCCAGCGCCGGCGCGATCACCTGCGCGATGTGCTCGCGCCGGGCGGCGAACATCAGCAGCGCCTCGGTTTCCAGGTCCATTCTTTCGTGCAGCACGATGTCGCGCAGCGCTTCGCCCAGCGGCGTCCCGCCCGGTTCCCGCGTGACCACCACCGGCTTGTCCGCATCCCGCAACAGCCCGGCCACGAACGCGAGATGCGTGGACTTGCCGGCGCCGTCTATGCCTTCGAAGGTGATGAACTTGCCGTTTGCCATGTCTGCGCAGTCGAAAAGGGAAGAAGTGCGAAGTGTACCCGCGGCGGCCTCAATGCGGCCGCTGGTACTTGTTGACCGCGTTGTTGTGTTCGTTCAGCGTCGCCGAGAACTGACTGCTGCCGTCGCCGCGCGAGACGAAGTACAAGGCGTTGGTCTTGGCCGGATGCAGGGCCGCGTACAGCGACGCCGCGCCCGGCAGCGAGATCGGCGTCGGCGGCAGACCGGGGCGCAAGTAGGTGTTGTAGGCGGTGTCGGTTTGCAAATCCCGGCGGCTGATGTTGCCCTTGTAGCGGTCGCCCATGCCGTAGATCACCGTCGGATCGGTCTGCAACAGCATGCCGGCCTTCAGCCGGTTGACGAACACGCCGGAGATCTGCGGACGATCCGCCTTGCTGCCGGTTTCCTTCTCGACGATGGATGCCATGATCAACGCCTGGTAGGGATCGGCATAAGGCACCGAAGGATCGCGCGCGGCCCAGGCGGCGGCCAGGCGCTTGGCCATCAGGCTGTAGGCCTGCCGGTAGATCTGCAGGTCGCTCGTCGCGTTCTTGGCAAAGAGATAGGTGTCGGGATAGAACAATCCCTCGGGCGGCCGCGCGTCGCCGGCAACCTTTTCCATCAGTTCCTGGTCGCTCAGGCCGGCGGTATCGTGCCGCAGCCACGGATCGGCATCGACCGCGGCGCGCATCTGGTGGAAGGTCCAGCCTTCGATCACCACCAGCACCGCCTGCGCGAATTCGCCGTGCACCAGTTCCTGCAGCAGGCGGAAGGGGCTGGTGCCTGGCTCCAGGTCGTAGGTGCCGGCCTTGAGCCGGGTGCTGTTGCCGCTCAGTTCCGCCAGCGCGGTCATGAGCCAGAAATTCACCGGCACGCCCGCCTGACGCATCTGGCGCACGGTGCCTTTCAGCGTGCTGCCCGGCGCGATGGTGAATTCGATTTTCTGACCGGACGCAAAGATTGGCCTGGTAGCCCAGTAGCCGAAGCCCGCGGCGGCGAGAAGCGAGAACAGGATGACGAGGGCAAGGAATTTCTTGATCAAGATGAAGCCTGGCAAATGCGGGCGGCCCGACGCGTTTTTTCGGGACCACTATAATCAACCCCTAATGATAATCGCGGAATCGTGCAGTACCGCAATTAATTGACGATGGACGTATGCCTTTATGACTACCTGGACCGATTTCCTGGCTGAACGGGGCGCGCGCTTCGACGCGGCGCCGGCCACGCGCTTGCAGGCGTTCGGCAACGACGCCGGCCTCGTGCGCACCAATTTCGTCGTGCCGCTGACCCATTTCGGCCTGATCGCCGCGACCGGCGAGGAAGCCGCGCATTTCCTGCACGGCCAGTTGACCAACGATGTCGAACACCTCGGCGATGCCGACGCACGGCTGGCCGGATACTGCTCGCCGAAGGGCCGCCTGCTGGCCGACATGCTGATGTGGAAGGACCGGCACGGCATCATGCTGGAACTGCCGCGCGAGCTGCAGGCCGGCGTGCAGAAGCGCCTGCAGATGTATCTCTTGCGCGCCAAGGCGAAGCTGGAGGACGTGAGCGCGCAGCACGCGATGCTGGGTCTGGCCGGCCCGGCCGTGGCCAGCGTGCTGATGCCATGGTTCCCGACGCTGCCGGTCGCCGTGTACGGCAAGGTGGAATCGGAGGCCGGCACGCTGATCCGCCATCCGAACGCCTTCGAGACGCCACGCTATCAATGGATCGCGCGCGCCGAGACAGCCGTCGCGGCATGGCCGGTACTGACCGCCGTGCTGCAGGCCGCCGGCGCCGAGGCCTGGGAACTGGCCGAGATCGAAAGCGGCGTGCCGCACATCACGGCCGCGACGCAGGAGCAGTTCGTGCCGCAGATGGTCAACTTCGAGCTGATCGGCGGCGTCAATTTCCGCAAGGGTTGCTATCCCGGCCAGGAAATCGTCGCGCGCAGCCAGTATCTCGGCAAGCTGAAGCGCCGCATGCTGCGCGCCAGCGTGACCTCCGCGGATGCCGTGCCCGGCACCGAAATCTTTTCCGCGGCAGACCCCGACCAGCCCTGCGGCATGGTGGTGAATGCCGCCCGTACGCAGGACGGCGAAGCGGACTGCCTGGTCGAGATCAAGATGGCGGCAGCGGATGGCGAGATCCGCCTCGGCTCGGCCGCTGGTCCGGTCCTTGCGTTCAAGCCCCTGCCGTATCCGCTGACGGACCCGGCCTGACGCCGGTCGACGCGGCAGATACAGGGAAACGGCGATGGACTTGTACGTCTACTATCGCATCCGCGCCACGGATGCCGCGGCATTTTGCGCAAAAGTGCGCGCGATGCAGCATAATCTCGCCCGCGACTGCGGCGTCGCCGCCGCCCTCAAGCGCCGGCCCGACGAGGAGGACGGCCTGCAGACGTGGATGGAAGTGTATCCGGCGGTGGACGAGGGTTTTGCGGCGCAGTTGGAGCAGGCCGTGGCCGTCGCCGGCCTGTCGACCTGGATACAGGGCGCGCGCCACACCGAGCGATTTCTGGACGTATCCGTATGTGTCTGATCATCTTTGCATGGAAGGTCATTCCCGGCATGCCGCTGCTGGCGGCGGGCAACCGGGACGAATTCTATGACCGTCCTGCGCAGGCGGCCGGCTGGTGGCACGATCATCCGCAGATCTACGCCGGCCGCGACCTGAAGGCCGGCGGCACCTGGACCGGCATCACGCGCGACGGCCGCTTCGCCGCCATCACCAACATCCGCGCCCCGGCCGAGATGCGGCCCGACGCGCCGACGCGCGGCGCGCTGGTCAGCGACTACCTGGCCGGCGACATGGGGCCGGTCGAGTACGTGCAGATGATCGCGCCTCGCGCCGCCGCCTACAACGGCTTCAACCTGCTGGTCGGCCACCGCAGCGAGCTGGTGTGGTTCTCCAACCGCGGCGGCGAGGACGAGCGCAACGGCAAGCCGCTCGCACCCGGCATCTACGGCCTGTCGAATTCGCTGCTGGATTGCGCCTGGCCCAAGGTCGTGCGCAGCAAGGCGCAGTTCGCCAGCCTGCTGTGCCAGGGCGCGCCGGAAGACGCCTACTTCGAGATGCTGGGCGACACCACGCGCGCTTCCGACTGCCGCCTGCCGAAGACCGGCGTGCCGCTCGAAAGGGAACGCATGCTGTCGGCAGTGTGCATCGAATCGCCCGACTACGGCACCCGCGTGTCGACGCTGGTCAAGCTGTACGACGACCTGCCGCCGCTGCTGGTCGAACGTCCCGCCCTGCGCAGCGGAGACCAGGCCGCGCCGGTCACCGCGCGCGAACGCTTCAAGACCTGCTCGCGCCTGCATTCCGAGGAATAGTTGCTCACGGCGTGAAGTCGTGCCGCATGGCGACATGCGGAATGCCGGCATCCAGGAATTCCGCCCCTTCCCTGACGTAGCCGTGGCGCGCGTAGAAGCCTTCGGCCTGGCGCTGCGCGTTCAGCCTCACCGTGCGGTCGCCGCGCGCCTGTGCGCTGTGCATCAGCGTTTGCAGCAGCCGGCTGCCGATGCCGGCCGAGCGCGCTGCGCGGCGCACCGCCATGCGGCCGATATGGCCGTCCGGCAGCAGGCGCGCGGTGCCGAGCGCGCTGCCGAGCGCATCGTAGGCGACCGCATGCAGGCTGCGGGCATCCATCTCATCAAGTTCCATTGCGACGGGAACGTTCTGCTCGAGCACGAACACCTCGTGCCGTATCGCCGCGGCGTCCGCGCCCAGCGTGCGCCAGTCGCCGACCACGAGCCGGACGTCGCCGCGCGCCGTCATCCGCGCAACCTGGCGCGCAGCAGGTCGCGCACGTGCGGCACGTCGGCGAAGGGATCGTGCGGATTGCGCTGCTGCAGCACGTCGTCCATGCGCCGGGTGACGGCGGCCAGCGGTGCGGTTTCCGTATAGACGTAGAAGCGATCCTCGCGCACCGCCTCGAACGTCAGCTCGGCCACGCGCGCGGCCGACACCTTGCCCGACAACACCGACTTTTCGGAAAACGCCTGCGCCGCCGCCTGGCTCGTCGTCGGCGCGGCGGCCGGCGCATCCTGCGGCCGATTGCGCGCCGACAGGTGGATGCCGGTCGGCACGAAATACGGGCACAGCAGCGACACGCCGATCGGCGCCTCGATCAGTTGCAGATCCTGGTACAGCGTCTCGGTCAGCGACACCACCGCGTGCTTGGAGACGTTGTAGACGCCCATGGTCGGCGCATTCTGCAGGCCGGCGATCGAGGCGGTGTTGACGATGTGGCCGCGATAGCCGGGATCGGCGCGCGCGCAGGCCAGCATCAGCGGCGTGAAAATCCGCACGCCGTGGATCACGCCGAACAAGTTGACACCCAGCACCCAGTCCCAGTCGGCTGCGCTGTTCTCCCATACCAGGCCGCCGGCGCCGACGCCCGCGTTGTTGAACAGCAGGTGCACCGCGCCGAAACGGGCCATCGCCGCATCGGCCAGAGCCTGCACCTGTTCCGCCTTGCGCACGTCGCACGGCACCGCGAGCGATTGCGCGCCGCGCGCCGCCAGTTCCGCCTGCGCGGCGTCGAGCGCGTCGCGCTGCACGTCGGCCAGCACCAGCTTCATGCCGAGCCGCGCGCCGAGCCGCGCGAACTCGCGGCCGAAACCGCTGGCGGCGCCGGTGATGACGGCGACCTTGTCCTTGAAATCGTCGCCGGAATCCTTCAAGCCGTCCATTTACGCCGCCTGTCCCGTTTCCGCGCCGAGCTTCTTCGCAATGTCGGTGCGGCGGATGAACTTGAAGGTGCCGGATGCCTTGGCCACCAGCCGCTCGCCGTTCCACACCTCGCCTTCGCAGAAACACAGCGTGGACGAGCTTTTCAGCACCTGCCCTTTCGCCGTCATGCGGCAGCCTTCGACGCCGCCCGGCTCCATGAAGGAAGTCTTCATTTCGATGGTGACGCCGCTGCGGATGCCGGCATCGAGCGAGCGGCCCGCCATCGACATCACGGTGTCGAGCAGCGTCATCGTCACGCCGCCGTGCGCGACGTGCCAGCTGTTCAGGTGGCGCGGCGCCAGCGTCAGCGCCACTTCGGCTTGCCCGTCGGCCATGCGGACGAATTCAACGCCGAGGTCCTGCAGGAACGGGATCGGGAGGGGGAAGGCTGATGGAGAAGAGGAAGCGCTCATGCGAAAAATGATGGAAGAAGAAACGTCGCCATTGTAGGCGATTGCCGCCTCGCGGCTTCGCTGCCAAGCTTCGGCCGCTTATCGTCAACGGCGGCGCTTTTCGTTTCCCGGCGGAAATGACAGGTGCGCCAGGCATCAGGAGAAAGGGGCCATCCGCATTTTTCTTGCCAAAAGAATATCCTGATTGCAATTTTCCACTGTCCAAACGGCCCGTGATTTGATATTGTCTGGATGTTAATAATTTGCATTCCGACCGGACGTACGCCACCCGTTTCATGACCACAAGCAATTCCCGCATCGGCACCCCGCTTTCCCCCAGTGCCACCAAAATCATGCTGCTCGGCTCGGGCGAGCTCGGCAAGGAAGTCATCATTGCGCTGCAGCGGCTGGGCGTCGAAGTCATCGCGGTGGACCGTTATGCCGGCGCGCCGGGCCAGCAGGTCGCGCACCGCGCCCACGTCATCGACATGACCGACGGCGCCGAACTCGCTGCGCTGGTCCGCCGCGAACAGCCGGACCTGATCGTGCCCGAGATCGAAGCGATCGCCACCGATGCGCTGGTCGCGCTGGAACAGGCAGGCGTCACGCGCGTGGTGCCGACCGCGCGCGCGGTGAACCTGACGATGAACCGCGAAGGCATCCGCCGCCTTGCCGCCGAGGAACTGGGCGTGCCGACTTCGCCCTATCGCTTCGCCGGCAGCCTGGCGGAACTGCAGGCGGCCTGCGCCGAGATCGGCTTCCCATGTCTCGTCAAGCCGGTCATGTCGTCCTCCGGCAAGGGGCAGTCCAGGCTCGACGGGCCGCAGGACGTCGCCACGGCGTGGCAACATGCCGCCGCCGGCGGCCGCGTCGATACCGGGCGCGTGATCGTCGAAGGCTACATCGACTTCGACTACGAAATCACGCTGTTGACGGTACGGGCGCTGAGCGCCGACGGCACCGTGCAGACGTACTTCTGCGCACCGGTCGGCCACCGCCAGGTCGACGGCGATTACGTCGAATCCTGGCAGCCGCAGCCGATGCGCGCGGCCGCCCTGCACCAGGCGCAGGACATCGCGCGCCGCGTCACCGGCAACCTGGGCGGGCTGGGCCTGTTCGGCGTCGAGCTGTTCGTCAAGGAAGACATGGTCTGGTTCTCGGAAGTCAGCCCGCGCCCGCACGACACCGGCATGGTGACCATGGCGAGCCAGCGTCAGAGCGAGTTCGCGCTGCATGCCAAGGCGATCCTCGGCCTGCCGGTCGACGTGACGCTGCGCACGCCGGCCGCTTCCGCCGTCATCTACGGCCAGCATGACGGCTGCATCGCCTTCGAAGGGGTGGCGGATGCGCTGCAGGTGCCCGAATCCGACCTGCGCCTGTTCGGCAAGCCGGCCTCCTTCCGCCGCCGCCGCATGGGCGTGGCGCTGGCTGCCGCGCCCGACGTCGACACCGCGCGCGAACGTGCCAGGACGGCAGCGGGAAAAGTCCGCCCGGTTGCCGCAGACTGATGAAATTGCTGCCCTCTCGCCCTGACGATGTCGTGACAGGCGGCGAGATATTCCGCATCGCATCGCTGCTGCTTTACGCGACGCTGCTGTTTCACGTCCTGCTGCTGGCCGATGCCGCGCATCTGGCGCTTTCCGCGCCGAACCGGCTGGCGACGGCGGCGCTGTTCGCGCTGCTCGTGGTGTCGTTCGTGCGCTGCCTGCGCCCGGCGCGGCGCATCGCCGGTGCCGCCGTCCTGCTCGGCGAAATGATCGTCGCCGTCGCCAGCATCGTCACGCTGTCCTTGCACGAATCGATGCCGGCCTTGCCCAATCCCTGGCTGATCGCGGTGGCCGGCGTCTATCCGCTCGTGCTGCGCCTGCGGCCGGCGCTCGCCGCCGTGCTGGTCACGACCATTCTCGGGTACGCGCTGAACGTGCATCTGCGCTTCAAGCTGGGCGCCTGGCTGCCCGACCTGTTCGCCACGCTGTGCATCGGCGGGTTGTCCATCTTCCTGGCACGCGTGCTGGAAGCGCACCGCGCCGCGATCCGCCAGGCGCAGACGAACGAGCACCGCTTCAACGCCATCGCGCGCGTGACGCGGCACGTCTTCATCATCACCGACGCTGCCTACCGGCTGAAATACGCGAACCCGGCGCTGCAGGAGGTCATCGGCTACACCGCCGAGGAAGTGATCGCGAACGACATCAAGCCGGTCCTGCACCCCGAGGACGAGGAGGCGCACAAGCGCAAGCTGCGCTACCTGCGCGACACGCCGCACGGCACGATCTTTTCCCGCCATCGCACGCGGCACAAGGACGGCCATTGGGTATGGCTGGAGACGCGCGGCTACAACATGCTGCACGATCCGGCCATCGACGGCCTGGTCTTCAGCCTGGAGGACATCACGCTGCGCAAGGATGCCGAACAGAAACTGCAGGAGGAAACGGCCCTGCTGCGCAGCGTGCTGGACCTGAATCCGTCGATGATCTACGCCAAGGACCTGGAAGGCCGCTACACGATCAGCAACCTGAGCTTCCAGCGGCTGTTCGGCCATTCCAGCGAAGACGATCTGCGCGGCAAGACCATCTACGAACTGCTGGCCGCGCATCAGCACGACGACGACGAGCGCAGCGCGCGCGCGGTGGCCGACGAAATCGCGCTACAGGACCGCTACATCATCGAGAACGGCATGCCGCTGCAGGACGTCGAGCTCAAGGGTTTCTGGCGCAACGACGTCGATCGCTGGTACCGTACCGACAAGTATCCGCTGCGCGACACGCAGGGCCGCATCATCGGCGTGCTCGGCATCACGCGCGACGTCACCGAGCGCAAGCATTACGAGGACCGCATCGAATACCAGACGATGCACGACACGCTGACCGGGCTGCCGAACCGGCGCTTCCTGGTCAAGAAGATGGCGGTGGCGATGGAAGAAAGCCGGCAGCGCCAGAGCAGCCTGATCCTGCTGTTCTGCGATCTCGATTTCTTCAAGAGTGTCAACGACACGCACGGCCACGATTTCGGCGACAAGTGCCTGATCGAGACCGGGCGCCGCATCGTCGCCGCGTTGCCGGCGCAGGATTTCGTCGCGCGCTTCGGCGGCAATGAATTCGTCGTGCTGACCAACGCCTCGCTGGCCGAAGCCACCGTCAAGGCCGAATCGATCATGCAGGCGGTGTCGGAGCGACTGGTCTTCAACGACGTCATCGTCAAGCTGCAGATGAGCATCGGCATCGCGCAGATGACGTCCGACCACCGCACGCCGGCCGAATTGATCCAGGACGCCGACGCGGCGATGTACCAGGCCAAGGAGCGCGGCCGTAACCGCGCCGCCATCTACGACGCCGCGCTGCAAAGCAAGTCGTCGCGGCAGGCGCGCATGGACGTCGCGCTGCGGTTCGCGCTGGAGCGGGACGAATTCAGCGTCGCCTACCAGCCCAAGGTGGCGCTGGCCGACGGCACGTTGAAGGGATTCGAACTGCTGCTGCGCTGGAACAGCCCCGAATACGGCCTGATCTCGCCGAACGAATTCATCCCGATCGCGGAAACCTCCGGCATGGTGGTGCCGATCGGCATGTGGGCGCTGGAGCAGGCCTGCCGCCAGCTGGCCGACTGGCAGGCGCGCCATCCCGCGATCGGCAACCTGAGCCTGGCCGTCAACGTGTCGATGCGCCAGCTGCTGCAGGCATCGTTCCTGCCCGAGGTGCGGCGCATCCTCGACAGCAGCGGCGTGGTGCCGCAGACGGTCGAACTGGAACTGACCGAGACCTCGGCCATGGCCAATCCGCTGCAGACCATCGAAAACCTGTCGATGCTGAAGAAGCTGGGCCTGTGCCTGGCACTGGACGATTTCGGCACCGGCTATTCGTCGCTGGCCTACCTGCAGAAGCTGCCGATTGACATCCTGAAGATCGACAAGACCTTCGTCCAGGGACTCGGCAAGGACCAGGGCGACATGGAGATCATCCGGCTGGTCATGGTGCTGGCCCAGGCCCTGGAGCTGAAGACCGTGGCCGAGGGCGTGGAAAACCTGGCGCAGATCGAAGAACTGCGGAAGATGGGCTGCGACATCGGCCAGGGCTATTTCTTCTCTCCGCCACTGACGGCCGAGGACGCCGGCGCCCTGATCAGTTCGGCCAAACGGTTCGCGGTGTGAATACGTACAAAAAGTACGGACCGGCTCTTCCCAAACGAATTTTCATCATGCTATACTTTTGTCTTTCGCGGCTGTAGCTCAGCTGGATAGAGTACTTGGCTACGAACCAAGGGGTCGTGGGTTCGATTCCTGCCAGCCGCACCATACATGAACGGGTCAGCGTCAAAAGCGCTGACCCGTTTTCATTTGTCCGCTTCATTTCGGCCTTCGTCCGGCGCGCCGGACGGGCGCCTGCGACACGTCTTTCCTCTTCGTCAGGCAGCATCCACCTGCCGTCTCTCACGCAGGCGCGCCGTTTGTTACACGGCCCTTTGTTGCATTTCCGTGATTGCCCTTGCTTCCTGCGCCGTATACGCCAAAAATACCCCCCAGCCGCCGGCATCAGGCGGCTGGTTCATCCAGGGAAGGATACTCATCATCGACGCAATGCAAGCCGAGTGGCTGCCGATCATCCTGCAAGGCGCGACCAGCGAAATCTACGTGCTGGACTGCGACACGCTCCGCTTCCGCTACGCCAACCCGACCGCGCTCGCCAACCTGCAGTACGCCGCTGCCGAACTCGCCGGCATGACGCTGTCCTGCGTGGCGAAAAAGGCCATGGACGAACCGCAGGTCCAGGCGCTGGAGGCGCTGCGCCGCGGCAGGCAATCCACGCTGCGGTTCGACACTGCGCACGTGCGCAAGGACGGCAGCTGCTACCCGATCGAATTCCGCCTGTTCCACCTCGCCTGCCCGGACGGCCCCGTCGTCATCGCGCTCGGCAACGACATGAGTTCGCGCGACGAATCGGACAAGGCGCTCCGCGCCAGCGAATCGCGCCTGAGCGCCATGGTGTCCAACATGCCGGGGCTGGTCTACCAATTCCTGCTGCACCAGGACGGCAGTTGCTCCTTTCCCTACCTCAGCGACGGTTGCGAAGCACTGCTCGGCGTACGCGCCGCCGAACTGCAGGAACAGCCGGACACCTTCCCGCAGCTGATCCTGGCCGAGGACCGCCCCTCCTATCTCGCCTCGATGCAGGCTTCCATGCACGACATGACCAACTGGAACTGGGAAGGCCGCATCTGGGTGGAGAAATGGAACGACGTCAAATGGATCAACCTGCGCGCCACG
>Ga0164242_10000139_pt1 | contig 88598 bp, 84 predicted proteins | sample OricomgcompostMG_FD_108783 | JGI IMG/M metagenome (GOLD analysis project Ga0164242, IMG submission 108783) | Miracle-Growth compost microbial communities from Emeryville, California, USA - Original compost - Miracle growth compost (MG) ...
CAGTGGACTGTTTCTGTAGACACTGAGGGAACCGTCGACAGTTTAGTTGGTAAACGTACAGCTTTAGATGACTGGGTTTCCCCTTTCAGACCATATCGGGGCCCGTCCCCCGCCCACTGGCGGCATTGCAGCCCATTCCCCTGACCCTGTCGTTCCGGACCTGTCTGCCGACAGGCAGGCTTGATCCGAAATCCATACGTTCCTATTTACATTCGTTCCTCACTAAACACCACTTCTCTCACTGACTCTCACCCATCGTCTTTCTTCCTGTTACTTTTGCAGCCAAAAGTAACCAAAATCTTCCGGCCAGGACACCACTGTCTCGGTCAAACGTTGTCAAAGCCTACAACCGCCAAAACAACTCGTCGCTGGATGCTCCTCAAACAAGTTTTGTCGTCTCTCACCTGCGGTGAGAGGCATTGTAGCTTTGCACAACGTTTGAGCCGGGCAGCTCCGTAATGGCCGGAACTACGGGTGCATACTTGTGCTAGTGAACTGCAGTCTGTTCTCTGTTCCCCTGCTCATTGTCCTGAGTTAACAGAGATGTTATACTGGGGGAAAGATGAAGACGACCGCCGTGCATCAGTCGACGCCGCCTGGGATTCGGGGTGGAGAGCGGAGCTCCGAGAGCTCTGGTAGCGCGCGCCGAAATTTCCTAGTGTACGCCGCCAATATGAGCTGGCAGCTGGCCGTAGTGGTGATTCTGCCGATTGCCGGCGGGGCTTGGCTCGATAAGAAATTCAACGCCGGCAACTTGTGGGTGTTCGTGGGCCTGGCCGTGGCGCTGCTGGCTTCGACGGCCGTGGTCTGGCGCCTGGTGCAGCTGGCGAACCGCCTGCCAGTGCCCAAACTGACGGCTGCGCAGAAACGGGCCATCCAGAAAAATTATGAAGAAGAGGATGCCGACGAATGATAGCTAGCCTCGCTTCCCACTTCGCTATCGGCGAAGTCGGCCCGGTCGTCCACGTGGCGCCAGGCACCGACTTTACGCTGTTCGGTGCGCACATCACCAACTCGATATTGTACGGCTGGATCATCGCCCTTATCACCGTTATCGCGCTCGTCGTGATTGCCCGTCGCCTGACACTCCGGCCCAAGGGCGGCATCACGCAGTACGTCGAAGCTATCGCCGGGTTTATGATCAGCACCGTCGAAGGCGCCTTTACCGATAAAAAGACGGGCCGCAAGTACGTGCCGTTTTTCATGACGCTGTTCTTTTTCATACTGCTGCACAACTGGTCCGGGCTGATCCCGGGCGTGGGCGATGCCCTGCAGGTGCACGGCCACCCGCTGCTGCGCCCCATGACGGCTGATCTCAACACCACCGTGGCGCTGGGGCTGGTGACGATGGTCATCGTCTACATTGCTTCTATCCGCGAAGCCGGCGGTTTTGGCAAATACCTGCGACACTTCTTTATGGGCAGCATCAAAAACCCGCTGTATCTGGTAATCGGCATTATAGAAATGATCACCGATCTGACTCGAGCGCTCAGCTTGGCACTCCGGTTGTTTTTGAACATGGCTATCGGCGAAATCGTCATCGCGGTCTTCGCTTATCTGGGTGGGCTGCTGGCACCGGCTAGTGTGCTCGCCCCTGTTACGGCGTTTCCGTTTACCCTCCTGGAGCTCGGTGTGGGGGCGCTGCAGGCCTACATTTTCGTGATCCTGGCGGTGAATTACCTGGCGATTTCGGTCAACGGCTCGAGTGAGCATGCCGAGGAGCATGACTTGACTCGGCCTTCCGACGGAAAGCCGGGCTTGACCGAAGTTGCAGGAGCTGAAACAATAGAGGCGGCACCGCAGGGAGCCAAGGGATAGCGTATGTAGTCATCCTGACCGAAGTGGAAGGACCTTCTGAAACATAAAGAAGGTCTTTCGGCTTCGCTCAAGATGACGAGTCGATAACAATCAGTAATTAAGGAGAGATAACACAATGATTTCACTACTTGCATCAACAGTTACGCAGCCGGAAGCTACCCAAACCCTCGCCCATGGCATCATGATCGGCGCCGGCTTCATCGGCCCGACCATCGGTATGGGTCTGATCGGTGCGCACTACCTGAGCGCGGTCGGCCGCAACCCGGAGGCTTCTAAGTTTCTGGGTCAGGCATTAGTATTTGTGGGCCTTGTTGAGGTGTACGGATTGCTTGCATTCGCAGCTACATTTTTCGTCAAATAAGGGATTTTCAAAAGATACATGTTTACCGCACTAGCACAATTTGGAGATAGTTCGTCGGGGATTGGCGCTCTGGGTGTCGACGGCAAGGCGCTCGTCATCCAGCTCGTCAGCTTCGTGCTCGCCTTTCTGGTGCTCAAGAAATGGGCGTTCGGGCCGATTGTGCGCATGATGAATGAGCGCCGGCGGACGATTGAGAACGGCGTGACGCTGGGCGAAAAGATGAAGAAAGATCAGGCCGCGCTGGAGGCTAAGGTGGAAGAGATGCTTGCTAGTGCTCGGGCTGAGGCCGACGGCATCATCGCCCAGGCGAACGAAGCATCGCGCCAGGCGATCCGCGAGGCCGAAGACAAGGCGCGTGAAAAGGCCGAGGGCATCCTGAAAGATGCCGAAGAGCGCATCGCCAGTGAAACCAAGCGGGCCCGCAAAAAGCTCGAGGGTGAGCTGGTCGGTTTGATTTCTGACGCTACGGAAGCCATCATCGGCGAGAAGGTCGATGCTAAGAAAGATGCGGCCTTGATCGATAAAGCCCTGCAGGAGCAAAAAGCCTGATGGCCAAAGTTCCTCGCACTCGCATCGCCGGCGCTATCGCCGACCGCACGCTGAAAAAGGGTGCCGATAAGCGCTACGCCAAGGAGATTGCGGCGTATCTTATGAGCGAGCACCGCGTGAACGGGCTGGATTCCATCATGCGCGACGTCATGGACGACTGGGCCAAGGCGGGGTACCTGGAAGTGCTGGCTTACAGTGCTCACCCGCTGACGCCGGCGCTGAAACGCGAGATTACGACGCGCATCAAGGCGGTGAGCCCGCATGCCAAGCAAATCATTATCACCGAGCAGCGTGACCCGGCGGTCATGGGCGGCGTCCGCCTACGCCTGGCCAACCGCCAGCTGGACCTGAGCGTGGAGCACAAATTGAACCAATTCAAACAGTTAACGAAGGAATCACGATGAGTCAAGAGTCAAGAGTCAAGAGTCAAGAACAACAAACGGCGTGTATGCGGCCTCTTCTTGACTCGTGTATCATGCCTCTTGCCTCTGCGACTGAAAGGAGCACAAATGGCTGAATTATCAATAACCGAACTCAGCGCCGACATCCGTGCGGCCATCGAGGAGCTGAAAAACCGGCCCGAAATCGAGAACGTCGGCGTGGTGACCCGCGTGGGTGACGGCATCGCCTGGATTTACGGGCTTTCCGGCTCCGGGTACAACGAAATGCTCGAGATCGACGGCCTGGACGGCCAGAAGGTCACAGCCTTCGCACTGAACCTGGGCGAAGACGAGATCGGCGCCGTCATTTTGGGCGACGACACACTTGTGAAAGCCGGTGCCAGCGTGCGTCTCAGCGGCCACGTGCTGGAAGTGCCAGTGGGGCCGGAACTGGTCGGCCGGGTAGTTGACCCGCTGGGTCGCCCGCTGGACGGCGGCGAGCCTATCAAAACCAAGCAGACCAGTCGCGTGGAGCGTCCTGCCCCCGGTGTGCTGGACCGTAAGCATGTGAGTGAGCCGCTTATGACCGGCCTGGTGGCCATCGACGCCATGGTGCCGATCGGCCGCGGTCAGCGCGAGCTTATCATCGGCGACCGCCAGACCGGTAAGACGGCCATCGCGGTCGATACCATGGTGAACCAGGCGCGACAGAAGACCGGTGTTATCAACGTGTATGTCGCCATCGGCCAGAAACTGTCGAAAATCGCTGCGCTGCAAGAGCGCCTGAAGCGCGAAGGCGTCATGGACCAGACGATTATCGTCGCCACCGGCCCTTCTGACCCCGCTGCGATGTTGTACCTAGCGCCGTACGCGGGGGCTGCTATGGGCGAATACTTCCGCGATAACAAACAGCATGCGCTCATCATTTACGATGACCTGACCAAGCATGCCCAGGCTTACCGCCAGATGTCGCTGCTGCTGCGCCGCCCGCCGGGCCGCGAAGCTTACCCGGGTGATGTGTTTTATCTGCACTCCCGACTCTTGGAGCGCGCTGCGAAACTCAGCGATGATCTCGGCGGCGGCTCACTGACTGCCCTGCCGATTATCGAGACGCAGGCCGGTGACATCAGCGCCTACATCCCGACGAACGTCATCAGTATCACCGACGGCCAGATTTTCCTCGAAACTTCTCTGTTCTACCAGGGTATTCGCCCGGCTATTTCGGTGGGTCTTTCCGTATCCCGCGTGGGTGGTGACGCCCAGACCAAAGCTATCAAGGCGGCGGGCGGTAGCATGAAGCTGGCGCTCGCCCAGTTCCGCGAGCTTGCGGCCTTCAGCCAGTTCTCGACCGATCTGGACCCCGAAACCCGCCATACCATCGAGCGCGGCCAGCGCCTGACCGAGCTGCTCAAGCAGCCGCAGTTCGCGCCGTACGCCATCTGGGAAATGTACAGCGTGCTCTACGCCGCCAACAACGGTGCGTTCGATGTGGTACCGCTCGAGAAAATCGATGCCGCCCGCGAAGCGTTGCTCCGCGAACTCAAATCTAAGCACGCTAAGCTAGTTGATGCTCTGAACACTGGCGCCAAACCCACCGACGACCAAAACGACCAGGTCCTTAAAGTCGCCCGTGACATCGCCAAGCAATATGAAGTAAAGGTTACTAAGTAGACATGCCTGAATCGCTGCCTAATGATGACGCTGGTACTGATAGCAACGAGCTTGACGTCTTTGCAATGGATAACGATGAATTAGCCGGCGAGGCTGCTATCGTACTCCTGTACGAAATTGCTGGTGTTTCATATCAGGCACAACGTCGAGGATTCACACCCCAGCAAGCTATAAAAAAAGCTTTGTTGGTGTTACTCTCAGAAAATCAGCCACAAGCTCTCTGTATTCGGAGATACGACGACGATGATACGGTAGAATCAGCCAAAAAGGAAGCAGTACTTGCTGAGCTAGGATCGCGAATCGCACGAAGCTGGGAGATGACTGATGGCTAGTACGATTGTTTTACGGCGGCGGATAACCAGCATCAAAAATACGCGGCAGATTACGCAGGCGCAGCAGCTGGTTGCCGCCAGCAAGCTGCGGCGGGCGCAGGAATATGCCCAAAAAAGCCGGGCCTATGCGGAACTGGCTAACGAACTGCTGGCGCGCATTGGCGGTCTCGCGGAAGTCGAGCGGCAGCCGCTGTTTGAAAAGCGGCCGGTAAAGAATCGCCTGTACGTGCTTATAACCAGCAATAGCGGCCTGGCCGGGGCGTATAATGCCAATGTCATCAAGCAGCTGACGACTGCGGTCAAAACAGACCAAGACAACAAAGCGGCCAGCCACGTGATCGCCATCGGTAACAAAGGTGCGCAGTTCGTGCGACGTGTGAATGGCATCAATCTGCAGGCGGCCTACCCTGGTTTTGGTGACCAGCCGACGGCTAACGACCTGCGGCCGGTGCTCAACACCATCGTGGAGCAGTACCGGGCCGGCGAGGTAGATGAGGTGTGCGTGCTTTTCACCCGGTTCGTTTCCACGGTGACGCAGACGGCGCAGGGTTTGCAGTTGCTGCCTGCCCAGGCGCCAGAGAAGACCGAGGGCGGCGAGGCATCGTTCAGCAACTTCGAGCCGGATGTCGAAACGGTCATCCACCAGGTCGGCCTCCGGCTGATCGAGGCGCAGATTTGGCAAGCCCTGCTCGAGTCGATCGCTTCTGAACACGCCATGCGCATGGTGGCCATGAAAAACGCCACCGATAACGCTAAAGACCTGATAGATGATTACACGCTGGAGCTGAACACCGCCCGTCAGGCGGCGATCACGCAGGAATTAGCAGAAATAACCGGTGGAGCGGAGGCATTAAATGGTTGAAGTAATTGATACAAGTTTTAGCCAGCGAGTTGATGAGGCATATCATCCGTTGGAAGGTCTTGATCCGACTCATCCTATCGGCCGGCAGTTTGACCCGGTACTTACTCCCGAAGCCGCTGCACGGTTGAGTGATACCGACAAAGCCCGGCTGGAAGCGCACGCCCAGGCCACCGCGGTGGCCGCGAACGCGACGATCGGGGAGTACGGGACGGCGAATCCGCACACCAGGAACGTGGCTATAGCCGCGGCCCGGATGGCGCTAGGGCTGCAGGCACTGCCCCAAAAGGAAGAAGACTACGATATAGCAGCACATGGTAAGGAGAAAGCATAATGGCACAAGCAGTGAAAGAAAAAACTAAAATCGGGAAGATCACGCAGATCGTGGGTGTGGTGGTTGATGTTGAATTTACAACAGATAACCTGCCGGCTATATATAATGCGCTGACACTCGAATTGGATGGCAAGACACTTACGTTGGAAGTGGCACAGCACCTGAGCGAAAGCAGCGTGCGGGCCATCAGTCTCGGCAGTACCGACGGCTTGGAGCGCGGCGTAGAGGTTACCGACACTGGTGCGCCGATTTCTGTACCGGTCGGCGACGACACGCTGGGCCGCATGTTCAATGTCACCGGCCAACCTATCGACGGCAAAGCCGGGACGTTCAAGACGAAAGCACCCATCCACCGCACTCCCCCGCCGCTGATCGATCAGAGTCCGAGCGTGGAAATCCTGGAAACCGGTATCAAGGTCATCGACCTGATCTGCCCCATGACCAAGGGTGGTAAGGCTGGCCTGTTCGGCGGCGCTGGCGTGGGTAAGACGGTGCTGATCCAGGAGCTTATCAACAACATCGCGAAATTCCACAGTGGTTACTCAGTGTTCGCCGGGGTGGGTGAGCGTACCCGCGAAGGTAACGACCTGTACGGCGAAATGGAAGAAAGCGGCGTGATCAAGAACACGGCGCTGGTGTTCGGCCAGATGAACGAACCGCCCGGGGCGCGTCTGCGCGTGGCGCTGAGCGGCCTGACCATCGCCGAAGGGTTCCGCGACAAAGGCTCCGACGTGCTGCTGTTCATCGACAACATTTTCCGCTTCACGCAGGCTGGCGCCGAGGTGTCTGCCCTGCTCGGCCGCCTGCCTTCTGCGGTGGGTTATCAGCCGAACCTGGCACAGGAAATGGGCCAGCTGCAGGAGCGCATCACTTCCACCCGCGAGGGCTCGATCACTTCGGTGCAAGCGGTGTATGTGCCGGCCGACGACCTGACCGACCCAGCACCGGCGACTACGTTCGCCCACCTCGATAGCACCATCACGCTGTCCCGTGCCCTGACCGAAATCGGCATTTACCCGGCCGTCGACCCGCTCGATAGCTCTTCCAACATCCTGGACCCCGAAATCGTCGGTGAGGACCACTACGCCGTGGCTACCGAAGTCCAGCGAGTGCTGCAGCGCTACAAAGACCTGCAAGATATCATCGCCATCTTGGGTATGGAAGAGTTGAGCGAAGAAGACAAGCAGCTGGTGGCCCGGGCCCGTAAGATCCAGCGGTTCCTGAGCCAGCCGTTCTTCGTGGCCGAGCAGTTCACGAACAACCCCGGCCAGTACGTCAAACTCAGCGATACCATCCAGGGCTTCAAGGAAATCCTGGACGGCAAGCACGATGACAAGCCGGAAAGCGCCTTCTACCTGAAGGGCGCGATCGCCGACGTCGTGAAGGCGGCGAAGGGTTAGGCCGGCTATGGATTTTCTGGTGGAAATGATTGCGTGGGTCCTGTTCGGCGCTCTGGCCGGCTGGCTGACCGCGAAATTCATGCACCTCAAGACTGAGTTCTGGGGTAATACTATCCTCGGTGTCATCGGGGCGATTATCGGCGGCGCTATCGTGGAGCTGCTGGGCGGCGCTGGTATCACCGGCTTCAATGTCTACAGCCTCGTCGTGGCAGTCATCGGCGGCTGTCTGTTTACCTGGATAGTTCGCAAACTTGATAAGAAAGGCGACCTGTAGTGATTCACTTTCAGCTGGTAGCCTTGAGCGGCACGAAATTCGACGACGATGTCTACGAAGTGGTGCTGCCGACGCTCGACGGCGAAATCGGCGTGCTGCAGGACCACATGCCGCTCGTCAGCGTGGCGACGGACGGGGTGATATTCGTGCGCCGCGAGGCACGCGACGCCGATAGCGCCCGCGAATTTTTCGCCATCAGCGGCGGTGTCATCGAAGTCAGCGACAACCGTTTGCGCGTGCTGGTCGACGAAGCCGACCACGCCGACGATATCAACCAGGCCGAAGCCGAAGCCGCTCACGAGCGCGCTAAGCAGCTCCTAGCTGAGGCCAAAGACCAGGTCAGCCTGGAGCACGCTCAGCAGATTGTCGACCGCCAGGCCGTCAGGCTTCAGGTGGCAAGCTTGAAACGCCGCCATCAGCGCCGCTAGGCGGGGTGTAGATTTCCTCGTGGAAGTCGTGCCGCTTGTCTTCCGCCCCATCGAGGTATTTGGTGATGAGCCGGGTATTGATGAACGCGTCCTGGCGCTCCGGCTCGCCGGACCCGAAAATCTGCACTGACTCGGTAATCAACTCATCGCGCTCCTCTGCATTTATGGCGTGCCAGGCGACGCGGGCCAGCATACGCAGGGCTTCCGGCCCCTGATTCTGCAGTGTTTGCAGGCGTTCAAAACGGTGGGCGGTACGCTGCGATACATCCAGAGCATTCGATTCATGCAAAACTGTCATGTTGTTAGTCATACGCTACCGCGTAATTTCGCGCAGTGACGGATTTCACACTGCAAGCCGGGCCCACCCTGGTTGCAGCGGCTGCCGGATGGGAGTAAAATCACCCTTTGTGCGCGCCGATAGAGCGCGGAAACAACAGATATAAGCGAAGGGATTATAAACAGTGTACGAACGGGAGGCTTTGCCTATGGCGACGATAGATGTACTGGGTGACGCGGCAATCGGGACGATCGGGCCGGAGCAGCGGATCAAGCGCGGAGAAATCAGCGCCGAAACGGTAGATGAGCTGGCTGAGCGCCTGACGAGCAATGAATTTTACGACGATATCAGCGATGAGTTGGGGCCGAACGCGGCCGGGGGCACCTTCAGCCTGGTGATTGCCGATGCGCTGACCACCAACCGGTTCCGCCAGGCCGGCCAAACCGCCGAAGCGCATGCCGTGGCACTCTATGGCTGGCTGATGGCGAACAAAAATGACGCTGAGCATCGTAGTATCATTCCGCGCGTGTGCGTCGATGGCCGCCTGCCGGTCGAAGGGAGCGAACCGAACATGGCCGTCATCGGTGGGCACGACGACGAGCACGGTCCCGACGGCTGCGGTGCCCAGAAAAAGCTGGGGCCTATCCTGGAATATATACAGACGCGCGGCAACGACCTGCGTCAGTTCGCAGCTGCGCACGGTGTGGAAATCGATGATGACACACACGACGCCATCGTCAGGAATGCCGGCGTGCTGCTTGCCGAAGGCTATGTGAGCACCGGCACGGAACTACGCGGAGCGTACGTACGCGTGGCTGGTGAAGCGAGCGTAACGAAACTGGCCGGCGACCACAAGGAAGTAGTCGGCGTCTTAAGCAAAGACAAGTTCAAAACGCTGAACCGTTCCAAGATCCGTGCAGCCTTCGGCGAAGGTTACGACGCATTCGGCATCGATGTGGGCGTATTCCCGGCAGCTGCCGCAGTCATCTCTGATGGCGACGAGCAGGAAGCCTGGCAGAAGTTCGTGGCGATGCTCTACTATAACGAAGCGACCACTACCGTTCTGGCGGACCACGGTCTGCGGATCGTGGAACACCCGGCTGCCTAAAGAAGCGAAACCCTTTACAAACAGCGTGCGCCAGGGTACGCTAGGGTTATTACAAACAAAGTGGAGGTACTATATGTTTCGTAAGAACAAGCTCGCGATGATCGTGGGCGAATTTACGGGCGCGTTCGTTTTGACGCTCGCGTATCTGGCGCTCAGTCATTCGCAACTGGCGCTGAACTATTTCATTGAATCGGCGGCGGCCGTGGCTATGGGTGTGCTGGTGGTAGCACTGTCTGGCATTTCCGGTGCGGTCTTCAACCCGGCAGTGACCATCGGTCTGTGGACGGTCCGCAAGCTGCGCACCCTGCAGGCGCTGGCCTACATCGCCGTGCAGCTGCTCGGTGGTATCGTGGCCTGGGAGCTGTTCGTGTACTTCACGAAGCTTAACACCGTGCACAACACCGGTACTTACACCGCTCGCGCCATGGTGGCCGAGATTGTCGGTACGGGTATTTTGACCTTTGCCTGGGCTTCGGCTATTTACCAGCGCATGAATGTCTACGCCAAGGCCGTGACTATCGCCGGCGGTCTGGCAGTCGGTGGTTTCGTAGCATCGCTCGGCTCGGCCGGTCTGCTGAACCCATCAGTCGCCCTGGGTCTGCGCCAATGGGGTTGGGGCACCTACGTGCTCGGCCCGGTGCTGGGTGCGGTTATCGGTTTCAACCTGTACAACCTGCTCTTTGTCGAGACTGAGCTGGCTGAAGTAGCCGGTACCAAGGCTGAGAAGGCTCAGACCAGCAAGCTGAATGCTACACTGACCGAGTCAGAAGTCGCGAACGTCGCGGCAGCGAACGCCAAATCAGCTACTGCCAAAGGCCGTACTGCCGCTACCAAGCGCAAGACGACTGCGGCCAAGAAAACGACGGCCAAGCGCTCCACGAGCAGTCGCCGCAAAAACCCGAACGCCGCGTAAAGGGTCATGAGAGAAACCTAGGTTTCTCTCATCGTGCCGGGTTTCGGCCAAGCCGAAATCTCGGACTGCTCTTTCCTGGGCTGCATAGCGGGAAAAACCGCCCCGATTGTTATCGGGGCGGTTTTTTATTTGATCGAGTCTATGAGGTCAGTTTCGAATTGTTTGATGGCGGCGAGGTTGGTGCCGTAACCGGAGGTGTCGGGCAGGTCGAGGCTCTGGATGCGTTGCCACATGGCGGCGAGCAGTTGTTTGACCCGCTCCAGCTCGGCCGGCTTGAAATCTAGCGTGTGGCGCTGGATTTTGCCATTGTTATCCGGTTCGACAAACACCAGGCAGCCCTGCTCTACGGCGTAACCTTGGAAGCTGTGCGAGCCCTCGAGTAGGATTTTGTAGCAGTACAGCTGCAGTTCGTAGCGGTGCTGCTTGGCCGGGTCCATGCGGGCGTTGCCGGTTTTGTAATCGATGACGGTAATGGTTTTCTGTGCTTCGTTTATCTCGAGCAGGTCTATCTTTCCTCCCAGGATCACGTCACCAGGCAATACGACGCCTTCGTCGCGGAAATTATACTCGGGACGGTTGCCGGGTGTGAAATGGGTGCGCTCATCTGCCAGATAGGCTTCCAGGGCCACTTTGCCGCGTCCTTGTTGCACGGCGATTTGTTCGGGGGTCAGAACCTGGGTTTCCAGCCGGTTGTTCAGGTAGCTGATGGCTGCCGCTGCGGGCGGAATGCTGCCCTGCTCGTTCGCCTGGATCTGCAGCCACTCAAGCGTTTCGTGCATAGCGTTGCCGAAGGCGATATCCACGCTGGGTGCGGTGGGAAACCGCAGCAGGTTTTCGAGCAGGAAGCTCTGTGGGCCGGCGTGTTCGAGGTCGATGAACTTGGTGAGGTGGGTGGGGCTTAAGCGGTAACGCTCCAGGCGTTCACGCAGCAGTTCTTTGAGCGGCGGCTCCAGCTGAGCGTGACGGTCCTGCCAGTGCAGCTCCAAGGCTTCAAGCGGCGGCGCGCTGCTCGTATCTTGCGTGATGACGTGCGTGCCGTCATCGAGCGCCTGGCTGATAACTGAACCGTCAGGCTGCTCGATTTCTTGCAGATATTTGAGCCGTGGCGGCACCTTGCCGGCGTAGGTTTGGATGTGGCTGGTCAGGTGCAAACCGTGTTTGGCACGGGTGATGGCGACATAAAGAATGCGCAGACGTTCATCCTCGGTGGTGCCGGCGTGCCGGATGGGGGCTAGGTTGGCGGGCAGCGTCAGCTTGTTGGCATTGCCGCGACTGGCGCTGCCCCAGACATCGTCGTGGCAGTTCAGTAAGAACACATGGGCGAACTCCAGGCCTTTGGCTTTGAAAACGGTCATCAGCTGCACGGCCGACTCGGCCTCGCTGTACGGGCTGGTGTTGATCATCTGCTCATCAGCGGCTTCGTACTCGGCGATGAAACTCAACAGATCAGGAAGGCCCAGCGTGCGGCCCTGCTGGGTCTGGTGCTCGCGCAGCCGCGCCCTGAGCACCGTCAGCTCGGTGATGGTGTGGTAGAGCATGCTGTCCGGCGTGCCGTCGCCGACCAGCTCGGTGCGCAAGGGCGAGCGCGCCTGCGGCAGGTCAGCTTCGTTGGTCGCTACCTCTTCGGTGCCGATCAGCCGGTCGAGGATGGTTTCGCAGGTTTCGGTTTCGACCTGGGTTGCGAGGGTCAGGAACAGCAAGGCGGCGGGGCGGAAACGCTCGTCGGCCAGCAGCAACTCGCTCCAGTGCTTGTGTTGGTCGGCGGCCTGCCACGACAGCTGCCAGATGTTGCTCACCGGGAACTGCCAAAAATCGTAGCTGAGCACTTCCGGCCAGTAGCTGTCGGCCAGTGCCTGGCGGCGATCATGCAGGGCTAGCACGAGTTTGCTCATGGTGATGAGCTGGCGCACGACTGGCGCTTCCAAGATGTTTTCGCGTCGTTCGTAGCGCACCGGCACGCCGGCCGCTTGCAGATACGGCACGAGCGGTTCGAGATAGCGGTGCTTGGGCGCCAGCACGGCGATATCACCGGGGGCGCCGCCGTTTTTTATGAGCGCGGCGATGCTTCCGGCCACGCCGTTCAGTTCGGCCACTTCACTTAAGTATTCAGTGCGCTCCAGCTCTGTTTTGGGCCGCTTGCTGCTGGTGGCCACGAGGGTTTTTTCGAGGTCCGGGAACTGTCCGACCAGGCGCTCGGTTATCTGGGCGGATATATTCTGGGCGGTTTGTAATATTTCGGGCGTGGAGCGGTAATTTTCGCTCAGGTTTATCACCGTTACATCTCGAAAAAGGTGGAAATAATCGAGCATATTGCTGTACTGCGCACCCTGGAAGGCATAGATGGCCTGGTCGTCGTCGCCGACTGCCAGCACGTTCGGCCGGCCCTCGTTCGCCGGGTTATCAGTGAGCAATTCCACCAGCCGGAGCTGGGCGGCGTTGGTGTCCTGGAACTCGTCGAGCAGTAAGTATTGGTAGCGTTCCTGCAGGCTGTATTTCAGATCCGGATTGGTTTCGAGGGCGTGGATGGCCCGCAAAATCATATCGTCGAAATCGTACAGACCACGCTCCGCGAGTGCCGCTTCGTATGTTTCGAGTACGCTGGCGAGCGCTTGCATGCGCGCGGCTTCGAGGGCGCCCGCCAAGATGTAATTATTGCTGGCATCCTTGGCGAGCCACTGGTTTTTCCAGGCAGTCAGTGGCGTGGTCTTGTCGGCCTCGGCAGCTTCAGCCAGTGCCCGTTCGAGCTCACGGCTGGCTAGTGTGGCTAGGTTTTCGAACGGCGGATGGGGTTTCGCCTGTGTGCTGCAATCGTTCAGCGCCTGCAAGATGGCCTGGAACAACGGCTCGGCTACAGCCAGCTTAGTCGGCAGACGTTTGGTGTGCTGGGCGAGCGTTTCCTGGATGGTGCCGCTGGCTTGCTGGATGGCGGCGAGGTTCTCCGCGGCGATCTGCCTGAGCGCGTCTGGCGTGAGCAGGCCGCGCTTAACCTCGCTGATGGTGCTCATGAGATCGCCCAAGTGGTGGCGGGTCTGTTTGAGGGGGTTGCGCCATTCCAGCGCATCGACGATGCCGCTTAATAGCTGCCGCTTGCCCAGGTCATCCACCGGCCGTTCCAGCCGGGTTTCGGTGAAATATTCGGGGTAGCGCCGGATGAGGTCGCCGCCGAAAGCGTGGTAGGTACCGATCTGCACGTCGTAGGCGGCCGAGCCGATAAAGCGCCTCAGCCGGTCGCGCATATTGCCCGCGCCGCTTTCGGTGAATGTCAGGCAGAGAATGTTCTGCGGCAGCGTATCGGTTTTGCGCAAAATCTGCGCCACCCGCGCGCCGAGGAGCTGCGTTTTGCCCGTCCCTGGCCCGGCCACTACCAGCACCGGCCCGTCGATAGCATCGACGGCTTTCCTCTGGGCGGCATTCAGCCCCCGGTAAACTTCCTCGAACTCTTCCATATGCTCCATTATCTCATTGATTGTCACGCGAGTGAAAACTTTGGACTAGGGAGTGGGTGATTTTGTTTTTTGCCCCTGGCTGATCTCTATCATTACCTAGTTCGTATCTGTTATTCTGGCCGAATTATATAATTAATTATATAATTCGAACCCTCAGCCATTTGCGTGGGTTCAGGGTATTGTTATACATTGAGACTGATGTCAGATTCTGCCAAATATCGCGTGTGCCGTATCGCTTCGGTCGCGGCCATTATCATAGGTGCAATTTGCCTAAGCCAAATGTCGCCGTGGCTACCGATGCGCCATAACAAGGTAGTGTTTGGGATGCTTATCGCGGACGTGATTGTCGGGCTGTGTGCCGCCATAGGCTACTATTACTACCGCGCCAAACTCCGTAGTACGCATGGTGTTAACATCGCAGCACCGACCCTAGCGGCAACAGCTGAGCAACCCCGCACTCGAAACGATTCAGATAAGCCCAGGACGTGACTATACAATTAGTTATAGTACCGACTAATTACTGATAGTCTTAGCGCCAAAGTGAAACTACTGTATAATTTTTTTCAGAGCATAAGCATAAATATAGGAATAAATGTCACCTGAAGAACTGGATCGTTTTCTAAAGCGTTTTAATGATGATACAGATGCTGCCATTGCTGCGATTCGTCAGCATGCCCGTGCCAAGCGGTCATTTTCCGCTTCGCCACGGATATCGGCTTCTCGTCCAGTAGGAAAAACTCTCGTGTCTGTTCGGTCCTTAGGTAAAAAATATAAGGTAGGCCGTCATACGGTGCAGGCATTGACTAACGTTACTTGTGAAGTTCATGAGGGGGAGTTTCTAGTAATTACGGCACCAAGCGGTAGCGGAAAAAGCACGTTACTACAGCTTATGGGTGGCCTAGATAAGCCCACAAATGGCAGTGTTACCGTAGATGGTGTTGATTTGAGCTCATTAAGTGACTCGAGATTATCTGAGTTTCGTTCCCATACAATCGGATTTGTTTTTCAGTTCTTCTACCTGCAGCCATTTCTCAGTCTGGAACGTAACCTTGAACTGCCAGGCATATTTGCGCATACTAAGCGGCAAGAGCGACAAGCTCGGGCAAAAGAGCTCGCGGCTACAGTAGGTATAGGAGATAAGCTCGGTTACTTGCCTAAAGAATTATCAGGAGGGCAGATTCAGCGTGCCGCTATAATACGGGCGCTGCTGAATAGCCCAAAGATTATCTTAGCCGACGAACCGACGGGGAATTTAGATAGGGCGAATAGCGTCGGTATTATCGATTTGTTTGAGCAGATTAGGCAAACACTTGGTACGGCTATTGTGATAGCCACGCATGATACTGCTATCGCTGAGCGCGCCGACAGGGTCATTAGCTTACAGGATGGAGCCATTGTATGATTCGTCTTCGAGACGGTGCCTTGCTTGCCACCACGAAATTGCGGACACATCGCCTCCGTACAATAATCTCAATATTCATACCTGGGTTGTTGTTCGCCGGACTAATTGCTGCGCTCCTCGTAGCCCAAGGTACCGATAACAGCTTCAAAAGCTTTGAACAGGAGGGGTTCAATAATCGCTTCCTGGTGTCTGCCACTCCTGACCCTCCCTTGAATGGAGATGCACTTTACAATAAGGATACTCAGAACCTGGCCAAGCAGATTTACACTCAAACCATCAGCAGTAAAAAGGTGGCCGCCAAGAAACTTGCTATTGATTACGACCCGAATTCAGAGCCCCAGCCGCTTACTAGCCTGGTAGGAGCATCTGGGCAACAGTCAGGCACAATACTGAACGTCAGCAGCCCAGCTGCACAAGAGGCGCTCCATGAGTATATACAAGCACATCCAAGCCCGGGCGTGACACGCTTGCGTGAGATTGCACGACCATATCATCCTGTTGGCTTTTACACTGTTGTTATGGGTGGAGTGAGTAATGGCAGTCTGCAGGTTATGCAGAATGGAGATGAAAACTTCGCCGGCGTGGGCGTACAGCAACACGATATTTTGCAGAATACAATCGAAGCAGCTCCACAGCAGATGACACGACCTTTTTTGTTGCCGCAGCAAGCAAAACAATATGACCCCGATGCAATTCCCGTCATCCTGCCTTATTCTGACGCAGAAAAACTACTCGGCATGAAAACGCTACAGAGTAATGCTCCTCCCTCACAAGAACTTGCGCAGATTAAAGAATTATATACAAAAGCTAGTGGCATCACCTTTACAGCTTGCTATCGAAACTCTATCTCTGGCCAGCAGATTTCTATGGCTATCGATCAAGCAGCAGAGATGGCGAAGAATAAAGATAATAAACAGTACCAAAAACCAGACCTGATTTACGGCCTACCTGCAGCGGGATCTTGTGGTCCGGCAACCGTTTTAAGCGACGCCCGCACATCTGCAGAGAAGGCTTTGCAGGCCAAGCAAGATACTTTTAATCGGGAGTTCGGGGATATCGTCGATCCAATACAGGAAAAACTTTCCTTTCGAGTGGTGGGCTTGACTCCTGATCAGAGTAGTGGCCCAGCCACTACTCTGAGTGGTATCCTGCAGAGTGTTGCTGGCTCCTCCCTCGATAACAGTGTAATTATTCCGAGTAACATGCTGGATAAAATGCCCAATGCCACTGCTATCAGGTCAATTTTATTTTCAGGTTCTGCCGACAGCAACCTTGGAATATCTGAGATGTATTATGCAGAGTTCGCTAATGCTAATGATGCGCGCAATTTTATTGCGGATAAGACGTGTACTACGAGAGTTACGGGAAGCTGTGCGACGGCCCAAAAGCCTTTTCAGCTCGATGCCTATGGAAGCAGCAGTATCGCTTTGGCCGATTTGAGACACAAGTTTACGACCATTTTTAAGTTAGCCATGCTTACTGTCGCAGTCTTGGCGATATTAATTATGAGTGTAACTATTGGACGAATTATCGCTGATAGTAGACGAGAGACGGCTGTATTTCGTGCTATCGGCGCAAAGCGTTTGGATATAGGAAGTATCTTTAGTATCTATACATCTATCCTCACTGTATGTGTAGCATTATTCGCACTAGGACTCGGCTTCTTAACGGCGCATTTCTTCGATATCCATTACTGGCAAGAGGCTACCCTACAAGCGCAACTTATATTCGGTGCCTCGGATACCGCACGGGAGTTTCATTTCTTTGCTTTGAACATCCGGCTTATTGGCCTGATCGTATTGCTTATGGTAGTTTGTGGCGTGGTCGGTATGCTGATTCCCCTTGCGCGGAATATTCGGCGAAATCCTATTAAAGACTTGCGAGACGAGACATAAGATAGCTTTGTAAAGTAACTATCGAAAAAGTGTTGTTTGGGAAATTTGGAAGCTGTAGAACATTTGAGTGATTGAGACAATCCCGTCTCTCACGTACCTAGTGGAAGGATAGGAAATTGGACGTCCGCAGAAAGCTAGCGGCATCGCTAGCGGGAGTCATGGTACTTACCGGGCTCTCGGTCGCGACAGCTCCGGTGGCCTCAGCGTCTACCACGGTGGGTGGTTGGGTCACCTGCCTGTCTGGCAATTTCGTAGAGGGCGTCTACTTCGATGCCACGAGCGGTAGCGACGGCTGGGCACACACCACCTACCCCGGAAACACCCAGTCAAGCCAGCAATGGTCGTACACACTCACGAGTGGTACGACCTATAAGCTCGACGTTGGTTGTGGCGGTACGCCGAGTAACTGGGCGACGTCATTGCAGTCCGTCACGTTGTCCGGCACCGGGCACGAGCTGATTTGCTACGACGTCGCGTACGAGGACCCCTATTATGGGTCTTGTAGGTGACGACGCCGTAGTAATCTGAACTATCCAAACAAAACCACAAGGAGGGTGTCGGCTATTGTCGATGATATATGGCTTTAGCCGACACCCTCCTGCAATTCTTTACTAGTATTTATATTGAACGATAACTTTATGCTATAGTAAGCAGTTATATCCGTACGGCACAATAGTGGTCCCTAGAGACTAAACAGGAGGAAAGATAAGTTTTAGCTGACGGCGGCGCAGGTGGTGCAGAGGTCTTGGTGCTGGAGCGTGCGGGCCCACTGCTCGGCGGCTTCGGGCACCGGTTCTATGTCGGTGAAGGCCACGAAATCGCCGGCCTCGCGCAGGAACCAGCCCAGCCAGCCATACAGATGCACATGGCCCCATTCCACGGCTGCCCAGCGCGGGCCGGCGGGAGTGACATAGATGGGTTTTTTGGGCCGGTAGGCCAGTTTCGGCTCGCCTAGGGCTTCTTTTACGAAGTTGTGGGCCACGAATTCGGCATCGTAAATAGCCGTCTGGGCCATGCCGCTGAACGGTGTGTCGGCATTGTCGCCGATGACGAAGACGTCGTGTTCGCCCCAAGCGCGCAGGAACTCATCGACAGCCACCTTGTGGCGCGGGGTCAGCTCGAAGTTATTGGCGGTGAAGAACGGGCTGTTGGCCTGCCCGGCTGTCCAGATCACCGTGTGGCTGCGGATGGGTTTGCCGGCCACGGTCAGCGTGTCGGCCGTTTCGCCCTGCACTGCCCGGCCCAGGTACAGCCGGACGCCGAGGCTACGGAGCTGGCGCTCGATGGCCCGGCCGACGCTCTTCGGCATGCGCGGCATGAGGTGCGGGGCGTTTTCGACCAGGTCGATGTGGATTTTGCGGTCCGCCACGCCGTGGTTCTTCATGATATGCCGCAGGTACGCGCCGAGGCTGCCGGCTAGCTCGATGCCGGTGGCGCCCCCGCCCACGATGACGTAATTCAGGTCTGGCTTGTGCTCGCTGATGACCTGTTCATGCAAGTGCTTTTTGAGCTCTTCGGCTTCTTGAATGGATTTGATACCGTAACTGAACTCTGCCAGTCCCGGTATGCCGAAGTAATTCGTGACGACGCCGAGCGCCAGCACGAGCTTGTCATACGGCACCAAACGCTTGCTGTGCAGCAGCACGTGCTTCTGCTCGCGGTCGACCTGTTCGACCCGCTGGGTTACGAGCTCCACACCTTTGCCGCGCAAGAGCTGCTCGAGCGGGATGCTGGATTGCTGGCGGGTACCGCCGGTAGCGGTGTGGTACAGCGTGGGAAAGTACCAGAAATCTGGCCGATCGGAAATGAGAGTGACGTGGAATTTGTCGGCGTGTTTGGCGAGTTCCAGCGCGGTCTTGACGCCGCCGAAACCACCGCCCACCACGACGATGCGTTGTTTTGGTGTTTGGTTTGTCATATCAGCGCCATTGTATCATATAACGATAAGCGGCTTGCAAATGCCCGTCCCTGTACATACCCTCCGCCTGTGGCGTATACTCATAGTAAGCAGAACCACTTTGGTGTGAACCGCTGACAATAAAGATATGAAACGAGTGAAATTCAGAGGAGTGCCGACCCGGCATATGTGGCGCTTCCTCGTCCGCTGGTGGCGGCGGTATGACCATCGCTATCGCTGGTGGTGGCGGGCCGGCAACCTGGCGGCTTTGCTGCTAGTGGTAGCGGGCATCGTCCTGCCGGTACTCAGCACTATACTGACGAATAACAGCTATGCGCTTTCGCCGGCCGCCCAAGCATTGGTAGGCAAAAGCGACCCGACGCTCGCCAAACAGCTCAGCTGGGATGCCCAGGACCAGGCCTGGCAGTTCAACGCCAAGAGTGTCGTGAACAGCGCGAACCTGCCCGGCGGTGCCGGCGCGGCCGGCGCTCTGGCGGCCATGCGTGCCCAAGTCGGGACACCCAGCGGCAAAGGCCACGACACCAGCACCTACGCCCTGACCCTGCCGCAAGACCTCAGCCAGGGCATCACCTACACCGATACCAATAAGCAGCTCAGTTTCAGCCTGGTGCCGGAGTTCAAGACACACCCCGGCCGGATGGTCGACGGCCACATCGTGTACCCCCTGCCGGGTGGCAAGCAAGCCATATATACACTAAAGAACAACGGGCTCAAGGAAGATATTTTCGTGCCGAAATCTCACGCACCCACACTATCGCTGGGCTTCCACCTGAAGCTGCCGGGCACGCTCGAGGCCCGGCAGCTGCCCGATGGCAGCGGGGGCATCGGCATATATAGTGCCGATCCGAGCCTGTACGGCAATGTCACCTACGGCAGTAACAGCGACCAGCAGGCCGTCGAGCGCGCCCGGCAAACGGCCCAGAAGAACAACCTAGTATTCGCTCTGCCCGCCCCAGCCATCACCGCGCCGCGCGGCGTTTCTCTGGGCAGTGCCTCGAGCCGGTTCGAGCAGTCGCAGAGCGAATTACAAGTGGTCGCCGAAGACCTCGACAGCATAGCTGCGCCCCTCAGCATCGACCCCAGTGTGGTCGTTACCAGCGCCAGTGATTTCTCGACCGGTAACAACGAAGACAATATAGATTTCAGCATCTCCGGCCAAATCTCCCGCGGCGGCCTCACTGGCGGCAGTATCAGTGCCGGCTGGACCGCCAGCACCAACCTCACTACTACTCGTTCACAGCTCGGCACAGTAGCCTATAACGGCTATTTGTATGTATTAGGGGGGAGCAAAGGAGGGACGGCTCTCAATAGTGTGCAATACGCCCCTATCAATGCCAACGGTAGCCTGGGCACCTGGCAAAGTACTGCGAGTTTCACGACCGCCCGATATGGTCTCGAGGCTCTTGCCTATAACGGCTACCTGTATGTCATGGGCGGCTATACTGGCAGTAGTTACTTGAATAGTGTGCAATACGCCCCTATCAATGCCAACGGTAGCCTGGGCACCTGGCAAAGTACTGCGAATTTCACGACCGCCCGTCAAAGCTTCGGTGCTCTTGCCTATAACGGCTACCTGTATGTCATGGGCGGTGGAGGCACCGGCTGGTTCAATGATGTGCAGTATACATCGGTTCATGCCGATGGAACCGTCGGTACTTGGCAATCAACTACCAGCTTCACTACCGGCCGACAGGGTCTCGCGGGTGTCGCTTACGGCGGCTACCTCTATGCGTGGGGTGGTGTAAGTAGTGCTGGCACTTACCTAAGCGACGTCCAGTACGCTCCCATCAACGCCAATGGTACTGTCGGTACGTGGCAATCAACCACCAGCTTCACTACCGGCCGACAAAATCTCGGTAGCGTTATATATAACGGGTATATGTATACCATAGGTGGATACAGTGGCACTTACCTAAGCGACGTCCAATACGCCAAAATCGACCCGCCCGGCGTCACCGGCAACTACAAAAGCACGACAAGTTTCGTTTATGACAGCACCACGTCAAACTCAATCACCTACAACGGCTATTTATATATTATTGGTGGAAGTGATGGCAATGGGTTTCTTAATGATGTCCAGTACGCCCCTATTAACGCCAACGGCACAATCGGTACATGGAAGTATACGTATAATTCTGCAAGCAGTAGTTCTTTTGTGGGTGGATTTACCACGGCCCGTGGCTATCTCAGTAGTGTCATCTACAACGGGTATCTTTATATTATGGGTGGTACTGATGGCAGTACCTACTATAACGACGTCCAATACGCCCCGATAAATGCGAACGGAACGGTCGGGACCTGGCAGTACACCTACAATTCCGCTAGCAGTAGCTCGTTTACGGGTGGATTTACCACGGCCCGGAGTGGCCTCGGTGCCATAACATACGGCGGTTACTTGTATGTTATGGGCGGAACCAATGGCAGTACCTACTACAACGATGTCCAGTACGCCCCGCTTAATGCCGATGGTACCGTCGGCACCTGGCAGTACACCTACAATTCCGCCAGCGGCAGCTCGTTTGTCGGTGGCTTTGCCACTGCTCGCGGTTACTTTGGCGCCATAACATACGGCGGCTACTTGTATGTTATGGGTGGACGCAGTAGTGGTTTCCGTAACGATGTCCAGTACGCCCCGATAAATGCGAACGGAACGATCGGCACCTGGCAGGCCACGGCTAGCTTTGCCACTGCTCGCAGCGATTTTGGTGCCGTTGCCTACAATGGGTATTTGTACATCATTGGTGGGGATGGCAGCAGTAGCCCCTATTACTACAACGATGTCCAGTACGCCCCGATAAATGCGAACGGAACGATCGGCACCTGGCAGGCCACCTCACAAATAACAACTGCTCGTAATATGCTAAGCGCAACAGCCTATGGCGGCTATATCTATGTATTAGGCGGAAATGATAGCACCACGGCTCGGTTAAACGATGTACAGTATGCGCCGATAAACAACGGCGGTCCGGGTACCGCCGGCTCGTGGTCGACCACAAATAGCCTCGTTGCCGGTACTTGGCAGGCAGCCACAGCTACTTACAACAACTACTTATATATGATAGGTGGCTACGATGGCAGCAATAAGCAAACTGTTCAGTTTACCTCCCTGACCGGTGGCGGCACTACTAGTACATGGGCTACCACTACAGCCCTGCCCAGCGGTCGCTATGGAACAACTGGTTTCGCATACAAGGGCTCCCTGTATGTGGTCGGAGGTTCGCAGTACGATAACACCTCATATAGTTCAGTGTTATATGCCCATATAAATACCGATGGCACGATAGGCACCTGGCAGACGACGACAAGCCTGCCAAGCGCTCGTTATGCACCTGACGCCGTTGTGTATAATGGCTATCTCTATGCGATAGGTGGTTATGGCACTAGCAATTTGACCGATGTATTATATGCGCCTATCCATACAAATGGCACGATTGGATCATGGAGCAGTAGTACGAATTTCGAGCTAAGCGGTGTAGGCGCAGCTGCAATCGCGTACAATGGGTGCCTATATCTTCTAGGAGGTTACTACAGCAAGGCTCTTACGACTGTCCAGGTGGCATCATTTAACGCTAACGGATCTATTGGCGACTGGAGTCTAACCACGCCTTTTCCCTCGGGGAGAGATTATCCTGCAGCCGCTATCTCTAACGGATATCTGTACCTTGCTGGTGGTACGTTTTCATCAGGGACTGGACAAGCTACCGTTCAAAGTACCCCACTGAATTCAATTGGGCGGGTCGGGCACTATAGCAAGCTTATCGACCTGGGGGCGGCGGTAAACGTGAGTGGTGTGACTTACAATGGTACTTCCGGCGGAGCCGTCAGCGTGAGCTACCGGGCGGCTGGGGTGGATGGGGTGTTCGGGGCGAGCAGTGGCGTGAGTAATATATCAGGCAGCGGCTGTACCAGCAACGTGGCTAGTACGCGCTACCTGCTGCTAACCGTCACACTAAATGATTCCTATGGCCAGGGTACCGCTGGCAGTTTTCCAGATAGCGTCGGTACGGCGGCCAACCTCACCGACCTGACCGTCAATTACAGCACGGGTCACCCGCCCCCGAACATCCGGCTGCGCGCCGGCCAGACCATGCAGCAAGGCAACTTGAGCGCCCTGGACACCTGCTCCTAGCCCCCTGCCCTCAAATCACTTCCGCCCTCTCTGGTAGAGGACAGTCCCGTAACAGAGAGCGAAAATGTGATTTGCAAATACTCACTCTACAGTAGATGTATGATATTCGTGTGATTTCAGGCGTTACTTGTCTGCAAGCTCATATTTGAGTTCATCGATTATCTGCTTCTGAGATTCGTAGTCAGCCACGAAGTCAACGTATTCTTGCCGCGAGGCAAATATATCTAAAATGCGTTGTGGCGCCAGCCATTCTGGTTCTTCGCCCTGTTTGTAATAGCGAAAACTCGAGTAAGCATAACGTTGCCAATACCGGGGATTCAGGTGGATATAGCGGCTGATATGTTCTAAGTATTGTGGCGTGTCGATTCGCGACGCTTTATAACGGCTTTCGAACAGCGAACCGGTCCGCCCATACTTTCGGTTGAAATAGCCGCTATAGCTTGTCATGAGACTACGCATGAATGACGCGAGCGCGCCCTGCTCTACCTGGTAGAACAAGAGGTGAAAATGATTATCCATCAGGCAATATGCCAGTAGTTGAAGTTTGGCTGAGAAGTGAGGATAAGGTAATCCGGTCGGACTGATTTGCTGATTATCGGAAAGATAGCGCGGAAATAGGTTGATGAAATAGACAAAATCGTCCGGTTCTAAGAAAATCGGCTGCTTGCTGGCACCGCGGGCGTACACATGGTAGTACGAGTGCTCGACATCCACCCTAAGCGTATTCCGCGAAGGCATGCGCCTACTATATCACATTTCTCCTCTCTGTTAGAGGACAGTCCCGTAACAGAGAGTGGGAATGTGGATTTTGCGAAAACGGAGCGAAGTTGTAAGCTTAAGTAGTATGGAAGAAATCAAAACAGAGCTAAAAAAGCTGGGCTTTAAGGGCGAGGTGGATGACAGCGCCGAGGCCAAGGAAAAATACAGCCACGACGCCAGCATGTTCGAGCTGGTGCCGCAGCTGGTAGTGATGCCGCGGGATAGCAAAGATGTGCAGACGCTGGTGAAGCTGGTGGCCGCTCGGAAAAAGGCCATGCCACATCTGAGTGTGACGGCTCGCAGCGCCGGGACCGATATGGCCGGCGGCGCTATCAACGACAGCATCATCGTCGATTTCAACAAGCACTTCACGCGTATTGAAAAAGTCAGCAGCACCGAGGCCCAAACTCAGCCGGGCGTGTTCTACCGCGATTTCGAAAAGGAAACGTTGAAGCACGGCGCACTGATGCCCACTTACCCGGCCAGTCGCGATTTGGCCAGCGTCGGTGGCATGGTGGCCAACAACAGCGGCGGCGAAAAATCGCTCGAGTTCGGCAAGACCAAAGATTTCGTGAACGAGCTGCGGGTGGTTTTTGCGGACGGCAATGAATATACTGTCAAGCCGCTCACCAAGCCGCAGCTGGTGCGCAAGATGGCTCAGGGTGACTACGAAGGTACCATTTACAAACGCATTTTCGAGTTGTGCGAAAAGCATTATGACGCGATCAAAGCGGCGCGGCCCCACGTCAGCAAAAACAGCATGGGATACACGCTGTGGGAAGTCTGGGACCGCGACACCGGCATCTTTGACCTGACGAAACTGATCGTCGGCTCCGAGGGGACGCTTGGCTTCGTTACCGACATCACCTACCGACTGGTCCCGGCCCGTCCGCACTCCGGCCTGCTGGTGCTGTTCATGAAAAATATCGATGACTTGGGCGAGGTCATCCCGAAAGTACTTGAAAGCAAGCCGGCAACGTTCGAAAGTTTCGATGATGCGACGTTGTGGCTGAGCATCCGCTTCATGCCGAGTTTCCTGAAAATGCTGGGTGTGCGACGCTTCATTCACCTGCTGCTCACGCTTATTCCTGATGGTTTGCAATTGCTGCGTGGTATCCCGAAGCTTATTCTGATGGTCGAGTTCAATGGTGAGACCGAGGCAGAAGTGCGCGGCAAAGTGCATGCCCTGCACCGCAGCCTTGGCAAGTACCGCGCGCGCTACGAAATCAACGGCTTCGAGGAAGACCCGACCGAAGGTAAAAGCGAAAAATTCTGGATCATGCGCCGCTATAGTTTCCAACTGCTGCGCAGCAAGGTGAAAGACAAGCACACCGCGCCGTACATCGATGATTTCATCGTGCCGCCGGAACATCTGGTCGCGTTTTTGCCGCGACTGCAGAAAATCATTAAGAAATACAAGCTGTTCGCGACCATCGCCGGGCACATGGGCGACGGCAACTTCCACGTGATTCCGCTGATGAAGTTCGAAGAGCCCAAGGAGCGCAAAAAACTGGTGCCGAGCCAGCGTGAGGTCAACGAGCTGGTGTTGAAATATGGCGGTTCTTTGAGTGGCGAGCACAACGACGGGCTGGTGCGTGGGTTCTGGCTGGAAGCGCAGTTCGGCAAAAACATCGTAGGGCTCTTCCGCGAGGTCAAGCACATTTTCGATCCCAACAACATCTTCAACCCGCACAAAAAGTCCGACGCCACTCGGGAGTATTCGTTCGCCCACCTCCGCGAACACTTCTAGTTGTCTTAGTGCACCCTATGTTTTGCAATGCTCCAAATAAGGAGTTAATTATGACGCATGAGAAGCGTAGCCCAGCAGAGTTGCTTGCAGATATTGAGCTATTGATTGACAAACGACAACTTTCTCTAGAAGCACTCAAGTTACATAGTGCGAACCGCGTAGCAGAAGCGGTGGTTAAGTCAGGGGGAATAACGGATAGCAGGGATGTTTTTAGTTTTGCTCTGGGAGGGGCCGATAAGCATCTCCAGGGATATTTACAAAGACTAGAGTGGAAATACCGTGAGGCACAGGGAAAGCCGATTGCCAAGTTCTTCAAACAAGATCCAAAATATTCTGCCCTACCTGGTGAATTGCATGCGGTTGGGATGATGCCGGAAGCAACCGCAGAAGGTGGCCCATCAGTTGTTTATAGGATTAAGAAGCTTGAACATGATTACACAGAGCTTCCTTGCTATGAGGGTACTGTCTCGGTGCCTATCCGCGGGGGCCGTATGGTTGAGGATTGGTCACATATAAGTCGACGCTTTAAGGAGTTAGAGCCTATAAGCTCGTTAGATGTATCTCGTATCGTTCGCCCGGCTATTACGCTTGAGTATCGTTCTCCTGAGATTCATGATGATAAGTGGGTTATTGGTTGGCAGGATATATTTGCAGCTAGAGATATGGGGCATGATCAGGCTACGGATGCTGCCTTTTTGAATTACATGGGTCAATTACGCCAAGAATTTTCGGTGTCCGAATAAAGGTCATACTAGCACTAGTACATATTTAGTCTTGCGAGAGGATGATGACGGAGTATGGGGCGATGGTTATGTGTCCGGTGTTGGCTTCGACGGCTACGTCGTCGGTATGGACGTTGGTGAAGTCGGGGCTGTAGCCCTGCCAATCGCTGTTGAGCCGTACTTTCCAGGTGCCGGCTGCCGGAAATTTCAGCTCGTAATTTTCGTGCGTGGTGTTTGAAAAGTTCAGGATCACGACCGTATCGTCCTGCGGGCCGCCCTTGTCCCAGCGGTGGTAAGCCAGCACCTTGCCCTCTTCGTCGCACTGCAGCGTTTCATAGCCCTGCCCTTTTAAGCCTGCGGTTTGGCCGCGCAGGTTGCGCCGGAGTGTGCACAGATCGCGGTAAAACTGCACGGTGCCCTGGAACGTATCAGCGCGTGACCAGTCCAGCTGGTTCCAGTGCGTGAACCAGCCCGGCTCCATGAACTCTTGCCCCTGGAACAGCATGGGGATGCCTGGCGCGGTAAATGCGACGCTGGCGGCTAGCATGGAGCGGCGGCGGGCAAAGATGTCGTCGGGGTCACTTGGCGAGATTTCGGCGTTGAGCCGGGCTTGCCCGTTGGCGTCGGCGTCGTGCGATTCGCTGTACACCACGCGCTGAAAGGCCTGGCCGTTGTAATATTTACGCAATTCTGCTTCGATGGGCGCGAGCGAGCGGTCGGCATCGTGTACCGGGTCGATAGTGTGGCGCAAAATATTCGGAAAGGTGGTTTCCCACTGGGCATCGAAGCCGGCGCCACCATGCGCCGTGGGACGGGTGACATGCTCATTGCAGGCCACATCTTCGGCGATAGTGATGGCGTGTGGATTAGCGGTGTGGACCGCTTTGTTGATGTCTTGCAGCAGTTTCCAGCCTTCTGGCAGGTCATGTTCCGGATCATCATTCCAGCCGTTGGTATTGCGGATGGCGAAGATGGCGTCGAGCCGCAGGCCGTCAGCATGACAATCTTCGATCCACATGCGGGCGTTATCGATAATGTAGGCCTGCACTTCTGGCCGGCCATAGTCGGGCCGCGGCCCCCATGGAGTCTCGATGCGGGCGTCACTGTAAAAATAGATGCCGCCTTTGCCCGGCTCGCTCCAGCCGTCGAACCGCCATAGGTCGAAACCCGGCTGCGGCGTCAGATGGTTGTAGACCACATCGACCACCACGCCGATGCCGCGCTGGTGCGCGCCGCGCACGAATTCCTTGAAGGCTTGCCGGCCACCGTACGCTGCCTCGACCGAGTAGAGATAGGTCGGCTCGTACCCCCACCAGCGTTCCATGTTGGTGCCGCTGACCGGCATGACTTCTATGACGTTGATGCCGAGGTCGCGAAGGTAATCGAGCTTTTCCAGAGCGCTTGCAAACGTGCCGGGTGTGGCCGGGTCGCTGCGGTTGAAGGTGCCGATGTGCAGCTCGTATATCACCTGTTCGCTTGGCGGCGGCAGCTCGAACGTATCGTTCTGCCAATCAAACTCGGGGCTGACGATGACCGTAGCATCCTGCGCGGCGGTGAGTTGCAGCGCGCGCGGGTCATTGCGCTCCAGCAGCTTTTTGCCATGCCGGATCACGTACTTATATTCTTGGCCGACTTCCACGCCGGCTATATAGCCCGACCACGTGCCATCTTTGTTTCGCTCCAGCGGCACGCCTTCTTTGGACCAGTTAGTAAAATCACCGGTAACGCCGAGGGTATCTGCAAACGGCGCCCAAACGCCGAAATGCGCGCCCCGCTCATCGACCGTCACCCCCAGAACCGTATGTGTCGCCATGTTGCTTGTCAGTTTCGTTTATGCTTGTTCAAGCGTTATTGTGCCGTATATCGCGCCGGAGCGCAACCAGGCGTTTGTGCGGCTACCTGGCTGGCATACTGGGTAGAGCGTTTCGCGCGGGTTCGCCAGACGAATCCGGCTGCACTTCGCCTGACTCTATCCAGCATGCCAGCCAGGTAGCCAGACGGCCAAGCGGTCTGTGCTATACTGAAGCATAAGTAGGATCCGTCTCTCATCCGACTGCACGCTTTTATGAAGAAAAAATACAAAATCGGCCTGGGGGTAGTGCTGGCAGTGTTCTTGGCTGTGGCCGGCTGGTATATAAGTCGCCGCAGTATTCCGATCTTGCAGCCGGCTGGCACGATGGGACGAAAAGAATTGCACCTGATCATCCTGGCCTGTGTGCTGGCGGCAGTGGTGGTGCTGCCGACGTATGCGATCGCCATCATGATCGCCGTTAAATACCGCGAAGAAAACCATGACAAACCGGGCAAACGCGTCAAATACAACCCGGATTTCGACCACAGCCGGCTGTTCGAAAGCATCTGGTGGGGTATCCCTATCGTCATCATCGGATTCTTGAGCGTGGTGGCCTGGAACAGTTCCCACGAGCTGGACCCCTACAAAGCGCTCGTATCAGATAAAAAACCGCTCACCATCCAGGTGGTGGCACTGGACTGGAAGTGGTTGTTCATCTACCCCGACCAGGGGGTCGCCAGCGTGAATCTGGCGGAAATCCCGGTGGGTGTGCCGGTAGATTTCCATGTCACCAGCGATACTATCATGAATTCGTTCTGGGTGCCGGCGTTGGGCGGGCAGATCTACGCCATGCCGGGCATGGACACCCAGCTGCACGAGCAGGCCGACAAAGCCGGCAGTTTCATGGGTTCGCCGGCCAATATCGCCGGCAGCGGGTTTTCGCGCATGGATTTCACGGTGCGGGCCGCCCCGCAGGCTACCTTTGATGCCTGGGTCAAGCAGGCACAGCAGGCGCCACGCCAGTTGACTGCCCAGACGTACCGAGCACTTGCCAAGCCCAGCGACAACGTACCGGTCACGTACTACGCGGGTGCGTCGAGCAGCTTGTATAATGACATCGTCATGAAGTATATGATGCCGCAGCCGGAGGCAGTCAAATGATGGGGCTGTTCGCCACCGCCTGGCTGGGGCGCCTCACCTGGGACGCGTTCCCGCACGTGTTGGTGACCCAGGCGGCAGCCGTCGGCATCGTGGTCGGCGGTCTGGTCGTGTTGGCGCTTATCACCTACTTCGGTAAATGGCGCTGGCTGTGGCATGAGTGGCTGACCACGACCAATCACAAACGCATCGGTGTGATGTATATCATCGTGGCGGTGCTGATGCTGCTGCGCGGCGGCTCGGATGCGCTCATGATGCGCCTGCAGCAGGCTACCAGCGTCGGAGCGCACGCCGGACCGTTTTCGCCCGATATGTTCCAGCAGGTCTTCAGTGCGCACGGCACCATCATGATTTTCTTCGTGGCGATGGGCCTGATGTTCGGCCTCATCAACCTGGTCTTGCCGCAGCAGCTCGGCAGCCGCGACGTGGCGTTCCCGTTCATGAACGCGCTGAGTTTCTGGCTGTTCACGGCCGGCATGGTGCTCACGAACCTGTCGCTAGTGATCGGCGAATTCAGCGCCGCTGGCTGGCTGGCCTATCCGCCGCTATCGGAACTCAAATATAGTCCGGGCGTAGGGGTAGATTATTGGATCTGGAGCTTGCAGATCGCCGGCATCGGCTCGCTGATGAGCGGTATCAACTTCATGGTCACGATCCTCAAGAACCGCTGTAAAGGTATGACACTCATGAAAATGCCGGTTTTCGCCTGGAGCGTGTTCAGCAGCATGTCGCTGGTGGCCTTCGCCTTCCCTATCCTGACGGTCGCCCTGACGCTGCTCTATTTCGACCGGGCCTTCGGCATGCACTTCTTTACGGCCGGGGCCGGCGGCAATGCCATGATGTACGTCAACCTGATCTGGGCCTGGGGTCACCCAGAGGTCTACATATTGGTCCTGCCGGCGTTCGGTATCTATTCGGAAATCGTCGCGACCTATAGCCGCAAACGGCTGTTCGGCTACACCAGTATGGTCTGGGCGCTGTGGGCCATCGTGTTCCTCAGCTTCACTGTCTGGCTGCACCACTTCTTCACCATGGGCGCCGGCGCGGACGTGAACGCGGTGTTCGGCATCGCGACCATGCTCATCGCCATACCGACCGGCGTCAAGATATTCAACTGGCTGTTCACGATGTACCGCGGGCGTATCCGCTTCGCCAGCCCTATGGTGTGGTTCATGGGCTTCGTGTTCCTGTTTATCAGCGGTGGCGTGACTGGCGTGCTGATGGCGGTACCGCCCATCGATTTCCAGGTACACAATTCGCTGTTCCTGGTGGCGCATTTCCACACTATGGTCGTCACTGGCGTGGTGTTCGGTTTCATGGCCGGACTCACCTACTGGTTCCCAAAGATTTTCGGCTTCCGCTTGCACGAGGGCTTGGGCAAAATCGCGGCCTGGTGCTGGATCGTCGGCTTCGTGCTGGCCTTCTTCCCGCTCTACATCTTGGGCCTGATGGGCGCGACGCGCCGGCTGGATCACTACAGCGCATCCCTGGGCTGGCAGCCGCTCTTCATCGTGGCGGGAGTCGGTGTGCTGGTAATCGCTGCCGGCGTGTTCTTCCAGCTGCTCCAGCTAGCGGTCAGTATCTGGCAGCGCAACGAGCGGCGTGACCTCACCGGTGACCCGTGGAACGGCCGCACGCTCGAGTGGGCTACCGCTTCGCCCACGCAGGAATACAACTTCGCCGTCCTGCCGGAAGTAACGACGCGCGATGCGTTCTGGGAGATGAAACAGACCACTGGCTTGCCCGAAGCGAAAGCGTACCACGACATCCGGGTGCCGAAGAACTCGCCGCACCCTATCATCATCGCCGGCTTTGCGTTCCTGGCCGGTTTCGGCTTCATCTGGCACATCTGGTGGCTGGCAGCCATAGCGCTGGTAGGCGTGCTGGCGACCATATTCACCCATACTCTCAGTGATGACGACGGCGAGCGCGTGATCCCGGCGGCCGAAGTCGCCGCCACGGAGCGGGCCTGGCACGCCCGGAGGAAAGCCGCATGAGTGAAACACTGACTGCTCGACAGGAGCTGAACGTGGAACGTCAGGTGGCCGATGAGCGCACGCTGTTCGGCTTCTGGACATACATCATGACCGACTGCGTGCTGTTCGCCAGCCTGTTCGCGACCTACGCGGTGTTGCACGACAACACGTTCGGCGGCCCGGCCGGCAGCAAGCTGTTCGACCTGCACAGCGTGCTGGTGGAAACGCTCTGCCTGCTGACCAGCAGCTTCACCATGGGTCTGGCCATACTGGCCGCGCAGAAACGGCTGAAAAGCGCCGTGCGGCTTTGGCTGGCCGTGACGTTCGTGCTGGGTGCCGTGTTCTTGTGCATCGAACTGAGCGAATTCCACCACCTGGCGGTGACCGGCAACAGCTGGCGGCGCAGCGGTTTCTTAAGCGCTTTCTTCACGCTGGTCGGCACCCATGGGCTGCACATCACGGTCGGCCTGAGCTGGATCGTCGGTATGTGGCTCAAGATCGGTCGGCGCGGCTTTACCCGCGCGAACGTCCGGCGGTTGACCATGCTGAGCCTGTTCTGGCACTTCCTCGATATCGTCTGGATTTTCATCTTCACCGTCGTCTATCTGATGGGAGTAGCCCAAGTATGATACGCACCACGCACCGGCTGACATGCCCGAGCGCACAGCCCTCGTGCTCGCCAGCCTCTTTGTACCAGGCACATTTTTCCACTCCGCTGCTCGTTCGCCGTACCAGTCGTACGGCTTCCTGCGCTGCTAGCGGAGAAAATGCACCTGGCACTAAAGTGCGAGGCGCGTATATCTCGGGAGGTGATTATGCACGATAAATCACGAGCTAGTCTGCAGACGTATGTCGTCGGCTTCATATTGTCCATCGGGCTGACGCTGTGGGCCTATGTGTCGGTGGTGTACCATTCGTTCAACGGCCATGTGCTGCTGGCCTGGCTGATGGGGCTGGCGCTGGTGCAGTTCATCGTGCAGATCATCTTTTTCCTGCATATCGGCAGCGAGACCAAGCCGCGCTGGCGCCGGCTCATGCTGGTGCTGATGATATTTTTCGCGCTGGTCGTGGTGATGGGTTCCATCTGGATCATGTACAATCTGAACTACCGCATGAGTCCGCAGCAGATGAATCAGTATATGTCCCAGCAAGCTGGCGAAGGCTTCTAGATCTCATGACTTCTGACTCTTATCTCTCGACTCTAAAAAAGTATTATTCGCTGACCAAACCGGGGGTACTGTACGGCAATGTCATTACCGGCGTGGCCGGATTTTTGCTGGCGGCCGGGTATTTCTGGACGTTTCCGGTCTGGCTGTTCCTGGCGACTATAGTCGGTATGACGCTCGTCATCGCGGCGGCCTGCGTGCTCAACAACGTACTGGACCAAGACATCGACCGGATCATGGAGCGCACCAAGGGCCGGGCTGTCGCCCACGGTGACATCCCTGCCAACAATGCCACTATACTTTGTATAGTATTGGGTGTTTTGGGTATGGCGATTCTGGCGCTCTGGACGAATTGGTACGTGGTAGGTATCGGCATCTTCGGTTTCGTAGTATATGTGTGGCTGTACGGGGCGTTTTCCAAGCGCAAATCCATCCACGGGACGCTGGTCGGCAGCATATCCGGTGCGATGCCGATTTTGGCCGGCTACGTGGCGGTGGCAGACGGCTTCGACACTGCCGCCCTGTTGGTGTTTTTAGCGCTGTTTTTCTGGCAGTTTCCGGAGTTTTACTCCATCGCTATCTACAGGAGGAAAGAGTACGCCGCGGCCGGCGTACCGGTGATGAGCGTCGTGAAGGGTGTGCCCGTTACCATTTTGCAGATCTACGCCTACACCGTGCTATTCGTTGCCTCTACGCTGCTCCTGACCCTGCTCGGCTACACCGGCTGGATCTACTTCGTAGCCATGCTACTACTGGGGCTGTACTGGATTCGCCTGGCCAACGAAGGTCTCACAACGCAGAATTCCGACGCCTGGGCCCGCCGCATGTTCCACTTTTCCCTCCTCGCCCTCCTGGCCTACTCCGCCGCCATCTCCCTCGGTGCCATCCTTCCCTAATATTGACAAATAGTGTATAATATAGCTTAGCTTTTCGTGAGATAACTCCGATGAGTCGCGTGACGTACCACCTTGGTACGCACTTCATAGTTAGGAGAGAGCGATGGCAGTGACACTGGTAAGGCTGATTGGCATAAGCGAGCAACTTCGATATGTTAAGATCTTCCGACACGCGGTGTTGGAGTATCGACTGGACCTCTCAAGAAAGCAATATGCTCTACTGTACGACCTTCTCGACGTGCTCGGCGACCCACCACATATCTGGGTTAATGATTATATACCACATGGAGATACGTCTGTTAGGCGTGTGATTGAAGTCTCTTTGAATGGTGATCCGGTGATCTCTGAACTACAGGCTCTGGTAGAGGCTCGTTTGGAGCATGTACTGCAGGAAGAGTAAACACCTCGTGACTGACGCTGGCGGCGGGCACGTTTGTTGCTTCGGCAACAGACCTCTGCCCGCACCGCCCACCATCTTTCCTCTCCTAACTTTCGCTACTACGAATGTGCGTTCGTGCTGATGAGTGCTGCGCCAACAACGCAGCGGTCATATCTGTAAGATATGGTTCCAAAAGGACGAATAGCGAAACGTGCGAGTAAACCACCTTCTTTCACGTTGACAAATTATGTATAATGCAACGTAACTTCTTCGGAAGAATACTCCGATAAAGTCGCGTGGCACTGGGAAAAACAGTGCCTCCTACAAGTCAGGGAGTTAAGATGTTGCTCACAGTCATGCTGCGGGGCGAGTACGAAGTCAGCTCGCCGGTACTTACGTGCTACTGGGTCGAGTACCGGCTAGACGTCGGTGAGGACCGGGACGCGGCTATCAAACAGCTGTGTCAGGAAGTAAAGGTGAAGCTAGGACTTACCTGTGAGGTTCGCAACCACCACTGGTTGCATAATCCCGAGGTCCACATACAAGGCAGCGGTGAGGGCTTGCCGGGGCAGCGGAGACAGCTTAAGGATCTGCTGCAATCATTCCAAAAACCGGCGACACCGTAACAGAGCACCCAGGGTGGGGGCAGACCTTCGGCGTTACGTCAGGGATACCTGATGCTCCGCGCTGCCCCCACCCGTTTTGCTTCGGACTTTCTCCCTGACTTCTTTTCTGAACGTTATGGATCGTTTGTACCTGTCGTTCATCTGGCTGTGGCGAGGTGTATAATGGGGTTATGCTTGTACTGACACACGTCTTGATCGCGCTTACCAGTGTGGCGTTCACTACTTATTTGTTCGTGCGGCCGTCGCAGCGGAAGTTTTATGTGAATTACGGTTTGATCGCGGCTACCATGGCAAGCGGCACCTGGCTGATCATCGCTAGCCATGCCCCGATGCTATCGAGCTGCCTGTCTGGCCTCACGTACATCGGTGCCGTTACATTCGGTACGATTCTGGCGCACTACAAACTGGTGCACGAACAGGCCGTCCGGATTTCCGAGTAGTCGCTTGGCACATCACAGGCCGGCTTTTCCTTGGGCTCGGCGGGGCAACCACTTTGACTGTGCAAACTGGCTCCCAAGCGGTACAATGAAGGCAAACCTGGCCCTAAAATAGCAAAAACATGAACCAAAAACACGCTACTACCAAACGGCCCCGCCTGTGGCGTACCCTGGCGACACTGGTGCTGGTGGTAATCGGTCTGTGGCTGGTGGCTGCTAATTGGCGGACGTTCCGGCGCGGCTTTACGGCGGCGGCGCACGCCCACCCTGCGTGGTTGCTGGCCGGACTACTCCTGACGGGGCTGACCTTTCTGATCGCGGCGGCAATCTACCGGCTGCTCGCTCTGCGTGCTGTACGCTACCGTCAGCTGCTGGTGGTTGAACTGGCGGCGGCATTCGCGAACCGCTTGCTGCCGGCCGGACTGGGCGGTCTGAGCCTGCACGGTCTGTATCTGTACCGCCGGAAGCACACGGCGGCGCAGGCGACGGCGGTCGTGTCTACTAATAACCTGCTGGGCATCGTGGCACACCTGTCGCTGCTGGTGGTACTCCTCTGTTTTCGGCCGTCGGTGCTGCAGCAGCTCACCGGTCATGCCAGCGGTTTCCGTTGGTGGTATGTGTGGCTGGCGGCAGGGATTATCCTGCTGCTGCTCGCAGTGCCGAAACTACGGCGGGCGCTGGCTGGCTTTCTGCGGAACTTGCTGCAAAGTTTCAGGCTGCTGAAGGCCGGCCGCTTAGCGGGAGCGTTTGCGCTGGCGCTGTTGCTCACGAGCACCTACACGCTGATTCTTTTCAGTGCAGCGCGCGCGGTCGGCCTGCAGCTCGGCGTGTTACAAATATTCATCGTCTTTTCACTTGGCATGCTGGTGGGTACCGCTACGCCTACACCCGGCGGATTGGTGGGCGTCGAAGCTGGGCTGTACGGTGGGTTTGTCGGCTACGGCGCATCGCCGGCAGCCAGCGCCGCAGCGGTTATCGTGTACCGCTTGCTTACTTATTGGCTGCCGCTGGTGCCTGGCTGTATCGCCCTGCTCGTGGCGCGCGGCCGCCGGTTTCTGTGATGGAATTCACGCTGGCGGCATCGGTTCTATCACAGCCAAGCAGTTCGGGTGCGCGCATACTGGCTATACAAAGGGTAACGAGGAGGTGGATATGTACTCATTCAGCCGAATAGTGCACCATAAACAAACACCGCCCGAACAATATAGTGAAACACCGTACCTGCTGCTGGGTTCGGAACCGCAGGAGACCGGGGCGGCGACCGCGCGCCGGTTGGTGCGCTACCGCAGCCGCCACCTGGGCCGCCGGCACATCACCCGCACCGTCCGCCGCTTGCGCCAAGGTTAGTCCACCTGGTTGTCTCACGCTCTGACTTACGGTAAAATCAAGCTGTTCGATAGGGCGTCGCCAAGTGGTAAGGCACCAGGTTTTGGTCCTGGCATTCGGGGGTTCGAATCCCTCCGCCCTAGCCACGGAAAAGGCGTTTGTTTGCCGGTGGCAAACAGGCACTTTTTCCGTGCCAGGCGAGGCGGGGTTCGAACGACCGAGTCCGGTGGACTCGGGCCGCCCGTTAGCCCGAAGGGTTGCGAAGCAAGGTCGAATCCCTCCGCCCTAGCCAAAGTAATATCCGGCCTGTCTGCCGGTTTTTTTAATGCTCAAGGTACTGGTAAATCTGAGAGGAAAGATCAACGAGGGGCTGGGTGCTGCCGCCGTCGGTCATGATGACGAGCAGGTAGGTGCTTTTGGGACCGTAGACGATGGCGGCATCGTTCTCCACATAGCCACTTTCGCCGTCGGCGGGGCTGAGCCAGCCGGGTTTGTCGGCCACCGCTACGCCACTCGGCACACCGGCCGGGATGCGCTCGCGCCAGACTTGTTTTTCCATGAGCCTGAGCAATAACTGCGTATCGGATGTGTTCAGCAGCGTGCCTTGCTGCAGCTTCGTAACGATGGTGGCCAGGTCGGCTGCCGTGCTGTGCTTGTCGCCGCGCGTCGGGTTGCCGGCGTTGTCGTAGTTGTTGATATCGGTGTGGGTGGCACCGACGCTGGCGGCTAGCGAATCTATCTTATCCCAGCCGATCAGGAAGCCGAGTGCTTCGGCGCTGGTGTTATCGGACTGCAGGATCATTTTTTGCAGCGCCGCCTCGACGGTCTGGCCGGTGCGGGTGGTGGTGTGCAGGCTTATAGTGCCCTGTTCGACTTCGTGCAGGGTGGCATAAGCGACGAATAACTTATAGGTGCTGGCGGTGACCATCGTGGTGTTTGCATCGCGGCTGGCGCTGCGGTGCGCGCCGGTCAGCTCGGTAGCGACGACGCTGGCATGGAAGTTCTGCTGGTCAGCCCAGGTGTCGATAAGCTGCTGTAACTGAGCATCTTTATGGGTGGCTGGGGTTTTTGAAGGGGGCGGTGTGACAGTCTTCGTGGCGGCAGGGTTCGTAGCTTGGGTGACCGGCTTCGGTCGGTTATGACCGGCATGGTACGCCACCGCCACGAGGATGACGGAGAGTGCAGCTACCAATAGGAACCGGAACGATTTGCCGCCAGCCGTGGGACGCCGGGACTGCATGGCTAGCGGTAAACGGCGCCCCCGGAAACGTCGAAAAATTGCTCCAGGGTCGGGATGTTTTCTTTGTGCAGCTGCTCTGAAAGCAGCGTGCCGACGTAGCGGAAATGCCACGGCTCGGCGCTATAGCCGGTGGTGCTTGAATCCGCTTCGGTGTAGCGCAAAATGAAGCCGTATCGGTACGAATTGGCGGCCAACCACTTGCCTTCCGGCAGATCCCCGAAGCAGACATCGAGGCTGCAGTGGCCGCCTGTGATGCCGATATCGACCGCCCAGCCGGTCTGGTGCTCGCTGTAGCCGGGCCGGGCACTGACCGTGTCGGCGTAGGCTTGCCCATAGGCTTTTTCGATGCTGCCGTAAGCCGCCACTTGGTCGCTGTACGACCGGTAGCCGCTGTCTGCGACCAGTGTATAGCCTGCTGTCTTGGCGGCTGCGAACATCGCAGACAGGGCTGTCGCGGCCTCGGCGCGCATGTGTTGCCCATTGCCTACCGAAACTAAGTCGCTGGGAGCGTAGGTCTGCGGTGTGACCGGGTGCTGTTTGTTGACGATGACCCAGGGGCTGCTGGGGTCGGTCAGCGAATATTTCGATTTGTCGAAGCTAGGTGCCTGCGTGGCAGGCTTGGCTATACTGGCCGTAGCAGTCTGTGGTGCCGCGGTGTGGCTCGGAGCGGCCGCGTGCCGCACCCAGAGTGCAGCGACAATCAGCAGGACGATACCGATGATGACGAGTGGTATGCGTTTGTGCATGTCTTCTTAGTATAGCAGCTGACAGACGTTGTGAAATCCAGCAGCGCCCTTGCCCGGTAGCTGCCTGGTAGCATATATTATGTAATAAATAGTATCGAAAACAGGTAACCAGACATGAAAAAAGACTTGGACGTCGCTGATTATATTCAGCCGCTGTATATGAACGGGTTGAACGGCCGCATGCTGCACATTCCCGCTAGCAAGAACCAGAAGCGCGAGATACTCGTGATTTACGGCCACCACGCGCTGCTGGAACGGTGGTGGGGGCTGGTGCAGAATTTTACCGATTTCGGTGCGGTGACCATGCCGGACATCCCCGGCTTCGGTGGCATGGACAGTTTTTATAAGATCGGCCAAAAGGCCACGCTGGATAATTATGCCGACTATCTCGCCGCCTTTATCAAGATGCGCTACAGGCGAAAGCGGGTCAGCATCGTCGGCATCTCATTCGGTTTTCTGGTAGCGACGCGCATGCTGCAGCGCAACCCCGAACTGGCCGACAAGGTGGATTTCCTGATCAGCGCCGCCGGCTTCATGCGGGCCGATGATTTCACCTTCAGCCGGCCCCGCTACCTGACGTACCGCTACGCACCGAATCTTTTTGCTAACCCGGTCGGCGCCTTTGTGTTCCGCCACTTGGCGCTGAACGCGCCGACGCTGCGCCTGGTGTACGCCCGCACCAATAACGCCAAGCATAAGTTCGAAGTTATCGCCAGCAACCCGGAGCTATTCAGCCGCATGATGGACATGGAAGTTCAGCTGTGGCAGAAAAACGACGTCCGTACCTACATGAAGACGACCATGGAGCTGCTGGGCGTTGATAACTGCAAGGTGCCGGTCGATGTTCCCGTCTGGCACATTTATACCAAGAACGACCACTTTTTCGACCACCACATCGTGGAGCAGCACATGCGGGTGGTCTTCAGTGAGTTCCATGGCATACCGATCAAAATGAAAACCCACACGGTGAGCGTTCTGGCCGATAAACAGGAAGCCGCCGACTTGGTGCCGCTCGCGCTGCGCAAGGCGCTGCGCAAGGCCGACCGGGCTGCAACCGCGTGATATACTGAGGGGAATATGAAAATCGGACTGGTCCTGCCCTACAACATCACGAAGGGCGGCGGGGTGAAAGAACATGTCCTGGCGCAAGCGGCGGAGCTTGAGCGTCGCGGCCACGAAACGGTCATCATCACGCCCCAGCCGAAGGAGCCGTACCTGCCGGATGACCGCCGGGTGGTGTTTCTGGGTACGGCGACTGAGTTCAAATCGCCCTTGCACACCACGCCGACGCTCAGTGCCAGTATGTTGACTGACGAAATCGACACTATGCTGGAGCGTGAGCGCTTCGACATCCTGCACTTCCACGAACCGTGGGTGCCGGTGCTGAGCCGCCAGATATTGAGCCGCAGCGGTGCCGTGAACGTAGCGACATTCCACGCCAAGCTGCCGGAAACCATCATGAGCCGCACGCTCACCAAAGTCATCACCCCCTACACCAAGCCGTTACTGCGCCATATCGATGCTTTTACGGCCGTGTCTGATGCCGCTGCCGAATACCTTTTGAGCCTGGCGGATGTGCCGGTCGAAATTATCCCCAACGGCATCGACCTGCCGCATTTCCGTAAACCTGCCGGCTTGCAGCGCGAGGCGGCTGCGCCGAAGACCATCCTATACGTCGGCCGTCTGGAGCATCGCAAGGGCGTGCGCTATCTGCTGGAAGCTTTCCAGCTGCTGCAACAGCGCGAGCCCGAGGTACGGCTGCTGATCGCCGGTGATGGCCCCGACCGGCCGAAGCTCGAAGAACTGGTCGGTACGCTGGGCCTGCACCAGGTAGAGTTTCTGGGCTTTATAGATGAAGCTACCAAGCTGCAGCTGCTGCACACGACCGACGTGTTCTGTTCACCAGCTATTTTCGGCGAAAGTTTCGGTATCGTACTGCTGGAAGCCATGGCGAGCGGCCTAGTGACGGTTGCCGGCGACAACCCGGGCTACGAAAGCGTCCTGCAGGGCCTGGGTAAATTATCACTCATCAATCCCAAAGATGCGTCGCTGTTCGCCCACCGGCTGCAACTCCTGCTGTTCGATGACGATTTGCGCGCGCTGTGGCAAAAATGGGCCAAGGGCTACGTACGCCAGTTCGATTACCCGAAAATCGTCGATCGGTACGAAGCGGTGTATGAGCGGGCGCTGCAGCAACCCAAAAAGCCGAAGCGTAAACGCTGATGAAAATCGGGCTGGTACTCGACGATACCCTCGATACGTCCGATGGCGTGCAGCAGTATGTCCTCAGTGTGGGCGGTTGGCTGGCTGCCCAGAAGCACGAGGTGCACTATCTGGTCGGCCACACTACCCGGACGGATGTGCCCGGGGTGCATCCGCTGAGCCGCAATTTGCGCGTCAAATTCAATGGCAACCGCATGTCGATGCCCCTGCCGGCCTCGCGCCGGAAACTCCGTGACTTTTTGGCCGAGCAGCAGTTCGATGTCCTGCACGTGCAGGTGCCCTATAGCCCGTTCCTGGCCGGCCGTATTCTATCGGTGGCGCCAAAAACCACCGCCGTGGTCGGCACCTTTCACATTTTGCCCTATTCCCGGCTGGTGACGCTGGGTAATCGCCTGCTGGCCGTTCTGAACAGCATCTCGGCGCGCCGGTTCGATGCCATGGTGGCTGTGTCGCGGCCGGCCGCCGAGTTTGCCCGGCGTATCTATGGCTACCGGGCAGACGTGGTGCCGAATCCGGTGCGGCTGAGCCAGTTTGCCGGTGCGCACAGCGCCCGCACCAGTCTGACCATCGTCTTTCTCGGCCGGTTAGTCGCCCGCAAGGGTGCGCAGCAATTGCTGCAAGCGGTAGCATATGTGCGCGAGCATGGTTTGTACACCGGTGATTTCCGAGTAATTATCGGCGGTAAGGGCGCGCTGCTGTCCGATATGGAGCGATATGTGTCGGCTCATGGGCTGAGCGATATCGTTTCATTCGCCGGCTTCGTCGATGAAGAACACAAAGCGGACTTCTTGGCCCAAGCGGATATCGCCGCCTACCCGAGCACCGGCGGCGAAAGTTTCGGCATCGTGCTGCTGGAAGCCATGGCGGCGGCCCGCGGCGTGGTGCTAGCCGGTAATAACCCCGGCTATGCATCGGTGATGGAACCCTACCCGGACCAGCTGATCGACCCGGCAGATACGAAAGTCTTCGCCGAAAAACTGGCGCGCTACCTGGGTGACGCCCCGGCGCGCCGCGCGGCAGCCCAGGCCCAGAAAGCCTACGTGCAGCGCTTTGATATCAGTGTGGTCGGCACCCAGCTGGTAGCAGTTTATGCCCAGGCTTTGCAAAAGCGCGGGCGGTCGTGAGATACTACTGCTATGGCTCGCTCTATAGATGACGAAACACCTGAAATTGAGTTTACCGTTTCAAATCGCACCATCCTGCGTGTTATCGTGGCCGCTATTGCCGCCATCGTGGTTTTTGCAGCCGTAAAACGCAGCGCCCACATCTTGACGCTTATCGGCGTGGCGCTGTTTTTGAGTCTGGCATTGAACGCGCCGGTCCGCTGGCTGGCAAACCACCTGCCGGGTAAGCGCCGCGGCAGCCGCGGTCTGGCCACCGGCATCTCTATCGGTATCGTGTTGGCGCTGCTCGGTCTGTTCCTGTGGCTGATCGTGCCGCCGCTCGTCACGCAAACGAGCAAGTTCATAAAAGAAGCGCCACAATTGGTCGAACAAGTGCGTGACCAGAATTCCGGCTTGGGTAAATTCGTCCGGCAACACCATCTGGAGAGCCAGGTCGATAAGGTATCGAAACAGCTGTCGAACCGCGTCGGTGATATCAGTAGTACCGCCTTCACGACTATCACGCACATCGGCAGCAGCCTGTTCGCGCTCCTGACGGTCATCGTGCTGACGGTGATGATGCTGGCTGAAGGGCCGCGCTGGCGCAGGATTTTCGAGCAATTGATACCGAATAAGCACAGTCGGCGCACCCAAAAACTGGCGCATGATATGCACCGGGTCATCCGGGGCTATGTGAACGGCCAGGTGCTGCTGGCGGCTATCGCGTCGCTGCTCATCGTACCGATGTTATTCATCCTGGGTATCAGCAATCCGCTGGCGCTGATGGTCATCGTCTTCATCTGCGGACTTATCCCGATGGTCGGGCACACCATCGGTGCCATCATCGTCACCATCGTCGCACTCTTCCATTCGGTGCCGGCCGCCATCATCATCTTGGCGTACTACATCCTGTATCAACAGATTGAAAACTATGTCATCCAGCCGCGTATCCAGGCGAACGCCACCAATATGTCGGCGCTGCTGGTGTTCATATCGGTGATATTGGGTGCCAGCTTCGGTGGCCTGCTCGGCGCGCTGGTGGCCATACCGGTGATGGGCTGTATCCGCGTGGCAGTGCTCGACTACCTAGAGAGCCGCAACATTTTGCCTACCAAAACGGTCGAAGACGAAAAATCCCAACCCAAAGCCGTCTAATTTTTTACAGTCGGTACCAGATGGCACCGTGGGCGGTATCACGCACGGCGATGCCCTGCTCCGCCAGCTGGTCGCGCAGCTGGTCGGATACTGCCCAATCTTTCCGCTCCCGAGCCGCTTCGCGCTCAACGATCAGCTGTTTTTGCTCCGCAGTGATATCCGGCTGCTCCGCCAGTTTCAGCCCGAGCAATGTGTCGAGATCGCTTAGCATAGCTTCGAACTCGGCCCGTTCAGCTTGGGCTATCAGTACGGTTTCCAGCTGAGTGAACGCATTGCTTATGTATGCCAGTGCCGCCGGCGTGTTCAGGTCATCAGACAGCGCGGCCTGCACTTCTTTAGCGATGTCGGCGATGGTAAACGTCTGCGTGTCGTTTTCGCGCTCCAGTGCTTGGTAGCGCAGCACGGCCACGGCTTGCCAGTTTTTGAGCCGGTTCTGGGCCGCTTGCAGGCTGTCCCAGCTGAATTTACTCTGCGAGCGATAGTGGCTTTCCAGCACGTGCAGCCGGAACGCTTCCAGGCTGATACCCTTCGCCTCGATGTCGGGCAAACGTATGCCATTGCCCAGCGATTTACTGATTTTTTCACCCTCGATTAACACGTGGTTGCTGTGCAGCCAAGTGTTGGCAAAGGGTTTGCCGGTCACGGCTTCGCTTTGCGCAATCTCATTGGTGTGATGCACTGGAATGTGATCGATGCCCCCGGTATGTATGTCCAGTGTCTCGCCCAGATATTTCATCGCCATAGCCGAGCACTCAATGTGCCAGCCGGGAAAACCTTTGCCCCAGGGGCTACCCCACTCCATATCGCGCTGCTGGTCCTTGGGGCTGAATTTCCAGAGCGCGAAATCAGTCGGATTACGTTTTTGTTGGTTGTACTCTACCCGAGCGCCAGCTTGCTGCTCTTCAAGGTCAAGCTTGGCAAAATCGGCGTAGCGTGGGAATTTACTGGTGTCGTAGTACACTCCATCGTCGATAACGTAGGTGAAGCCTTTTTCTTCTAACTTCCGGATAAGGTCAATTTGTTCGGCGATGTGGTCGGTGGCTTTCGTAAGATGAGTCGGCTCCAGGATGTTGAGCGCTTTCATCTCGCCTAGAAAATCCTTCGTATAGAATTCGGCGACCTCCCAGGCGGTCTTTCCTTCGCGCTTCGCACCCTTTTCGAGTTTGTCTTCACCCTCGTCGGCATCGCTTACTAGGTGCCCCACATCAGTAATGTTCATGACCCATTTCGGTTCATATCCACTCGCCTGCAGTGTGCGGATGAGGATATCCCAGCGGATATACGTAAACCAATGCCCGATATGGGCGTAGTCATACACCGTCGGCCCGCACGTATACACCGTCACCTCCGGTCCCTTCAGCGGCTGTACATCTTCAACGCTACGCGTCAGTGTATTAAAAAGTTTCATCTAAGTATTTTCCTCTTCAAGTTGGTTGAGGAGCTGAGTGGCGAACTCGATACACTCGGATTTCACCTCTGCGAATGGTTTGCCCTCTATTTTAAAGCCGCTGGCATAGTCATGCCCGCCGCCGCCCATGTGCTCGGCCAGCTGACCGGCAACCGGTGTGCCGCTATTGGCGCGCAATGCCCCGGTAACGTGGCCGTCATCGTACTGTTTGAACACGATAGCAAGCTTAACACCCTGTACTTGCAGCATATCAAATTGGACGAGCGGTGCCGGGTTGTACAAGGGGCTATACGTATTGATTTCGACTTGTGGAATCGTAATGTGGCCGATCCGGCCGTCTGCTGCGAATTCGGTTCGGGTAATCAGCTCTCCTTTGTACTTGTAAATGATCGGCGCCATCCGGCTGTATTCGCGTCGCAGTTCTTCGAGTTGCGGCCGGTTAGCCCCGAGGTCGGTCAGATCTGCCATAACCCGGTAGGTGCTGGCTTTGGTAAGCTCGTTCATGAGGCCCTGGGTATCCCCGAGGATTGATGTCATGAGATGTTCGGCCGCTTCAACATTGATATTCCACTTCAGTTCGTGGCTTAAATGAAAGATAAGCTCGCCCGTGGAAGCCACGTGGTCGTTAATAACACTGGCGGCCGCGAAATCGAGCGGCTTTTCGACGGTGGCGTGATGGTCGAGGATGATGCTCGGCCGACTTTTGAGTACGCCCCACTGCCCGGCCTTTTCCAACTGGTCAAACAGTGTGTAGGTGCTGGCATCGACGATGATGCTGAGGTCGAAGCTGCTTGGCAATTCGTTGACTACCCTGTCCCAGCCGCTCAGGTAGCGCAAATACGTCGGCATATCGACCCCACAGTACAGCGCCACGTCTTTGCCAAGATCGCCGAGGATGTGTTCCAGCGCCAGGGCGCTGCCCAGGCTATCCGCATCGGGGTTATCGGCCTGAACGACGACGATTTTCTGCGCCGCGCCGACCAGTTGCTTTATTTTTTCTTCCATTGTTATACATTTTACCAGTTTTACTTCGTAATAGCTTCTGCTACGCTTGTAAGTATATATGGGACACTTACCCTGGAAGGAGCTAGAGCGACGACAAGAGGAAGTGGCCGTCCGAGTGCCGGTCGGTTCCGTGTGGGAACATTTCCGTACCCGCGAGCACTACCAGGTTATCGGGCACTGTGTCATAGAAGCGACGGACGAAGGCGGCATCTTATACAAATGTCTGGCGCACCCTATCGTGACACTTCCGCGTTCGTACGCCGAATGGACTGAACTGATGGAGCACGAGGGCGAAACGGTCCCACGGTTTCGAGAAGTTTAAAGCGTTTGTCTGCCCTCTAAGGCTCTCGATAAGGTGATTTGGTCGGCGTATTCGAGGTCGACACCGATGGGGAGGCCGCGGGCCAGGCGAGTGACTTTGACCTTGCGGTCCGGGCCGATTTGCTGCTGGATGTAGAGCGCGGTGCTTTCGCCTTCTACGCTGGCATTGGTGGCTAGGATGATTTCCTCGACTTTGTCGTCGTCGATGCGCTGGATGAGTTCGCGGATGTGCAGCTGCTCCGGCCCGATGCCGTCGATGGGGCTGACCAGCCCGCCCAGCACGTGGTAGGTGCCGTGGAAGGCATTGGTTTTCTCGAGCGAGACGATATCGAGCGGTTCAGCCACCACGGCCACTAGCTTTTTATCGCGCCGGGGGTCACTGTACAGAGGTGAAACTTCTTCGCCGGCCGCAATGAGCGCGAATGTCTTGGGGCAGTATGCGATGCCGCTGTGCAGCTCCGTGAGGCTGTGGGCCAGCTGTGAAGCCCGTGCGGGGTCGTGGCGCAGCAAATAGTAGGCGTAGCGCTCGGCCGTGCGCGGGCCCACCCCTGGTAAGGTACCCAGGGCTTCAATCAGATTTTCTAATGCTGGCGGTAGCAAATTCATCCTAGAGATACCATGTAACGATTAGCAGTTTGCAAAGAATTAGCATGTGTCATGTGGCAGATTTATCGCGTAAAGTGTTAGTAATCTTTTGAAGGATGAGCAAAATTTCTTGCACTTCTTGCAAAAGCTCATCCGTCTTACTTGGGCCCGTAAGTTCTGTTATGACATGCAGCCAATAGCGGGTTTCGGCGGCTTCTTTCTTCGCAATGAAGATCTTATTGCGAAAATCAGTACGTGAACTGGCATTCTGTGCCTCAGCATAGTTCGCTCCGACACTACCGCTGGCGCGAATAACTTGATCAATAACCGAAAATGGCAGTAATTGCTTATTTGCCTCGGTCAAACGTATAACGCTAACACTGAACACTACCAGGCGTTGCTCAATGTCACGGCTTACTTGATTCTTCATCTGCTACTTGTCTCGTGTCACATCTTTGCAACATGTTCCATGCTATCTGTTAATTTATTTAGAGGCCCAGGTCGCCCAAGGCGCCCATCATCGGCTGCATCTTTTCGGCGGCGATTTTCTGGCTTTGCTGGATGGCGTCTTTGACGGCGTCTTCTACCCACCGCTCCAGCTGAGCGATGTCATCCAGGTCGACACGTTTCGGGTCGATATGGATCTTCTTGATTTTCTGCTCGCCGGTGATTTCGACGCGCACCGCGCCGTCGCCCTGCTCTACGGTGATTACCTGCTTCTGCAGTTCTTTCTGGATTTTTTTGACGCGCATCAGCATCTTGGCTTGGTCGAAACGACTCATCTGATTCTCCTCCTTGATTCTGATAGATAGTATAGCAGATTGCGCAGGCGCTAGCCTGCTTCCACGAACTGTCGTAGCTGCCGCCGGAAAGGTCTGGAAAACCCCTCGGGGTTTGCCTGCCTGCCGGTAGGCAGGTCCAGATAACTATTCGATGCGGCGTGCCGTAACTTTGCCGTAGGCAAAGCAGCCGCCCATTTGCTTTCCCTTACGGTTGCTGGTGACTGAACGTCTGCCGGGTAGCGCCGTTGTGCGGCCAGGCCACGAAATACGAGCGAGTCTGGTACAGCACCGAGAAAAACAACATGGTGCAGATAACCGCTATACCGGCCGCCCGGGCCACCGGATTGCGCGGGAAGACGGCCAGCCACTGCCCGAGCAAGTGGTTCAGCCCGCAGGCTACGAACAGATACAGTAGCGGCAGCAGGACGGCGTATGTTACGAGTCCCCCGAGAGCGATCAGTACCAGGCTGATGATGCTGGCCCCCGCCAGAAATACCATGCGGAGCGAGCGATCACGCCAGGCGTAATAATACACGCCGGCGGCAGCCAAGATGAGTTCGATAGCATTGAGTAACGGAGTGTGGCCGACCCGTACCAGCGCATCGGCATGGCCATAAACCCCGATGCCTAACAAGGTATCGGCCAAGTTACTGGCGGCGTGTTTGAGCGTGCCGAGATCGGTCGGCAGACCGATGGCCTGCAGTGCCACCTGCGAATTATGGATGCTGGCTATGACGAGCGGAGCGATCAGGGCTAAAAATAGGACTACCCAGGCAGCTTGGTGCCGGGTATCGGCCTGCTTGAGGCGCCGGATGACGCCGGCCCGCAAAAGTACCAGCCCGAAAAACTCAAACCAGATCATACCCGGTACGTACCACAATAGTGCACAGAGCACGACCAGCACGTAGCCAGCCAGCGGGCGTTTAGCGCGTAAATACCACAGCAGCAAGCCTAAGATGGCGAGGATACTGAGCTGTAAAATCTGGGGTGAACCGAGCCGGGCAAGGTGCAGAAAGCCGGCTGAGCTGGCGAACAGCACCGTACCGAGAAAAGCCGTGCGGAAGCCGTACCACTGCCGGGCGATCAGGAAAAACACCAGCACGCCGATGACGCCGAAGCTGGCCGCGACAATCCGGGTGATGAGTATGCTGTGGTGGCCAAGCGCTACCGCCAGCCAAATGAGCGCCTTATACGGCAGATTGATAGGATCGTGCCAGATGGTGTGCCAGTTAGCGGCGCTGTGGTAGGTCTGCAGCTCGGCGCCGGCATAGCCGGGCAGCAGGTGCCGGATATTGTGGAAATACAGCACGTATGTGATAAGTGCCAGGGCCAGAACAGCCAGGGTCGGCCGCCACGCTTGGAAGAAAAATCGGGAAGATTTGCTCATAGAACGTTACGATGTAGTATACAGCAAAAGGCCGGTTATTCGCCGAACGGGTTGCTGCTGTGGGTGGTATCGATGGAGCGGATGCGCTGCTTGTCGCGGTCGAAATACAGCTCGACGCCGCCGGTCGGGCCGTTGCGGTGCTTCTTGATGAGCACGTCCATGATGTTTTTGCGCTCACTGTCGGGGTTGTAGTAATCCTCGCGGTACAGGAACGCCACCACGTCGGCATCCTGCTCGATGGAACCGGATTCGCGCAGGTCCGCCAGCTGCGGAATCTGCGGGCTGCGATTTTCCACCGAACGGCTCAGCTGGCTAAGGGCGATGAGCGGCACGTTCAGCTCGCGGGCGACGCCCTTCAGGCCCCGGGAAATCTCGCTGATTTCCTGTACACGGTTGCCCTCGCTGGCATAGCGGCCGCCGCCGCTCATCAGCTGCAGGTAGTCGACGATGATCAGCCCCAGTTTCTGGCTGTGCGCTTCGCGGCGGGCTTTGGTGCGCAGGTCGCTCACGGTGATACCCGGCGTGTCGTCGATGTAGACTTTGGCCTCGCTCAGCGTGCCCATGGCTTCGCCCAGCCGCTCGAAGTCGCTATCGGTCAGGTTGCCGGTGCGGAGCGCCCAGGCATCGACGCCCGATTCCATGGCCAGCAACCGGTCGACCAGCTGCTCTTTGCTCATTTCCAGACTGAAAATCAGCACCGGCTCTTTGGCCTGGGTGGCGACTTTGTGGGCCAGGTTCAGCACGAACGCCGTCTTACCCATCGAAGGCCGGGCGGCCAAGATGAACAGATCGCTTCGCTGCAGGCCGGCCAGCATGTTGTCGAGGTCTTTATAGCCGGTCGGGATGCCGCGCAAACTGTTTTTATCTTTGTGCAGGTCATCGAGCCGCTCGAAACTTTCGGCCAGGATGTTCTCCAGGCTGACGACGCTTTGCTTGACGTGCTGCTGACTGACTTCGAACAGCCGGCTTTCGGCTTCCTCGATCAGTTCTTTGAGGGATTTGCTTTCGTCTTGGCCGAGCAGCGCCATGTCGTTGCTGGCGGCAATCAGCCGGCGGCGCAGCGCCTTCTGGGCGACGATGTCGGCGTACTGCTCGACGTGGGCGGCCGTGGGCACGTAGTTGGTCAGTTCGGTCAGGTAGGCCGGGCCGCCGACCATATCGAGGAAACCGGTTCCCTTCAGCTGGTTGGCCAATGTCAGCACATCGATAGGCGAGCGCTTTTCGTACAGCGCCAGCAGGGCTTCATAGATACGGGCGTGCCGTGGATCGTAGAAGTCTTCGGTGTGGATGGCATCGGCAATCTTGACGATGGCGTCAGTGTCGATCAGGATAGCACCCAGCAAGCTCGCTTCGGCGTCGGTATTCTGTGGTGGAGCTTGCGTCTTCTGATTTGCCATCAGGCGTTACCTCCGGTAACGCAGAGACAAGAGACAAGAGACAAGAGACAAGCTCGCAATAGAACTGTGCGCAAACGCCCCTCCTTGACTCCTAACTCATAACTCATGACTCTCATACTACGATTCTAGCAGTTCGGCACCGCCGAAGATATTGCTAATGGTTGAAACATCTGCTGCCGGCTTGGCGGCTGCGGTCGTCGCTTTATCGGCCACGACACAGACGATTTCTATCGGCCGGCCGCTTAAGCGCTCAATGACATCACTGAAAATCTTGCGGTTCTTCACCTCGTTCAGCCGTTTCTGGTGGAAGGCGAATTTCAAGTGCAGCGTCAGCTTATTGCCGTCTAGCTCGGGGCTAGCCATGCGGGCGATGCCGTACAGCGTGTTGTGCTGCTTTTTGATTTCATCCAGGGTCTGCTGCCAGAGCTCGAGCACATCCTGGGTAGGCAGCGGTTCGGTCGGCTCAGCGGTTTCAGTGGCCGGTGGCTCCGACGCGGCGGTGGCCGGTTCGGGTCCATCAACCGGTCTTTCCTCCGTAGGAGGAAAGACCTCGTCAGCTTCTTTGGTTTGCTTAGGTTCTGGTGCTGGTTTAGATTGTTTTGGTACAGCGGCAGCTGTAGGTTTTGCCGCCGGCTTCGGTGGCTCTGCCGGTGCGGGCGTCACTGTCCCCCTGATAGGTATCAGCGCTGCCTCAAGCAAAACGAGCTCGAGCAGTTGTTTCGGCTGGCGGGCGGCTGGCACATCGAGCAACTTCTGCAGCAGCGGCAAGGCTGCGCTAGCGGCGCTGCCATCCAGTACTGCCTGGCGGAGCCGTGCGCCCAGCTGGAATGCCACCATGGCCGGTTCATATCCCTGGTCGTACAGGGTGGCCAGGCTGCTGACGATAGCGGCACCGCTCTGTGCCGTGATGGCTGTCTGCAGATTGGCGATCAGCTCGGCCGGGGCCAGGCCCAATATCCGCTCGATATCAGCGCGCGTCACGTGGTCGCTGACGCTGCTGGCTTGGTCGAGCAGGCTGATACTATCGCGGAAACTGCCTTCACCGTGTTCGGCGATGAGCTCCAGCGCGTCGTCATCGATCTTGATTTTCTCTGAGCCGGCGATAGATCGCAGGTGGGCTATCACCTGCTCTTTCGGTACCGGCCGGAAAGTGTAGCGCTGCGTGCGGCTGACGATGGTTTCGGGCAGCTTGTGTGCTTCGGTGGTGGCCAGGATGAACACGACGTGGGCCGGCGGTTCCTCCAGCGTCTTTAGCAGCGCATTGAAGGCCTCTTTGGTCAGCATGTGGACCTCGTCGATGATATACACTTTGTACCTGGCGGCGCTTGGTGCGGTGTTCACCCGGTCGCGCAGGTCGCGGATCTCGTCGATCCGGCGGTTGGAGGCGGCATCGATCTCGATGATATCCAGGTGTGTCTCGTCGCCATACGGCAGGCCGTTGATTTCGTGGGCCAAGATACGGGCGATAGAAGTTTTGCCGACGCCGCGTGGCCCGGTGAGCAAGTAGGCGTGGCTGATTTTGCCGCCCTTGAGTGCGTTCGTAAGCGTCGCCGTGATGTGTTCCTGCCCGACGATTTCCGAGAGTGATTTCGACCGGTACTTCCGGTACAGCGCTTGCCCCATAGTTACGTACTATTATACGCGGTTCGCTACCCCGCTGTCTGCTGTAGAAAAGTCCTCTTGCGCTCTTCAGGCGGTAGCGGTTTTGAACTGGTGATAGCAGCTGGCACAGAGTGATTCATACTCGATATCCTGCTCGCCGTCGATCGCGACCTGGCTGCCCTCGAAGATGAACTGGCCGGCCCGTTTGCGGCCGTTCAGCAGTGCTTTTTTGCCGCAGCGGCAGATAGTTTTGAGTTCCTGCAGTTCGTGGGCAAGCTCCAGCAGCCGGGTGGCGCCGGGAAAGCCGACGGTCTGAAAATCGGTCCGCAGCCCATACGCCATCACGGGGATGTCGCGTTTGGTAGCGAACCAGAACAGATCATCTACTTGCTGCGGAGTTAGGAACTGAGCTTCGTCGACCAATATGCAATGGCAATCAGGGTACGCGGCCAATGCGGTTTCGACATCGTCCTCGTGATGCAACAGGATGTCGACCTTGCGTTTAGTACCGAGCCGGGATATGACCTCATCGTCGCCCTTGGTGTCGATAGCCGGCTTGAGGATAATCGGGTGCATGCCCCGCTCTTCGTAGTTGAAAGCAGCCTGGATAAGCGCGGTCGTTTTGCCGCTGTTCATCGCGCTGTACCGGAAGTATAACTTTGCCATCCCAGCTATTAGCTTATAGCGGATAGCTCGTAGCGAAAAGGATAATAACTACAACAAACAGTAGCTAGAGCTCTACGGCAAGCTTTATGCCGGTCTCTTGCGCAATCTGTTTAATGGCTTCTTTAAGCTTATCTATTTGATGCGACATCAAGATTGTTTCGTTGTGATAATCGCGTACTTGGGCGCTTAGTTCGCCAATAGCCCCTCGAAGATCAGTTATATCGGCTTCCATTCTATCAAAATGTCCGTTAACCTCAGACCGAAAGTCTTCGAAGTACACGAACATTTTCTGGAAGCCATCTTCCATTTTTTGTCCCAGAGACTTTACTTGGTCCTCGCTCATAGCCTTAGTATATCACTACAAGGCAGCTTCGAGTGCAGCCCACTCGGCTTTGCTGTCGTCTTCGGGGACGTTGACGCTGACTTGGTCACCGGGTTTGGCTTTGAAGTATGTAACGCTAGCGAGTAGTACGCGGAAGTCTTTGCTGCCGACAGTGACGAAGTAGTGGCCGCCCTCGAGTTTCAGTGTGCCTACTACCTGCTTGCGCGGGATGGGGCCGATCTGCTTGTAGAGGAAGGCACCGTCATCAGCGATGGTGAGTTTCAGGATGTCGCCCTGCACCAGCTTGGATTTGCTGGCGTAGTTGGCTGGCACCGGGTACGTTTTGCCGTCTGAACCGACCATGTTCTGACCGTCAAAGACGCCCTCGATGACCTTGCCGAGTACTTCTTCGGTAACTTTGGCCTGAACCTTTTCGTCGTCACCGACCAGGCTGATCAGCAGCTCGTTGGCTGCGGCCAGGTTGGTCTCCGCCTCTTGGATAAGGGCGCGGAGCCGTTTGACTTGTTTCTCGGGAAGGTCAGCCATGGTTTTATCTCTTATTTCTATCTCTCACCTCAGTGTTTATCTGGTTTGCACCTATGCCTTAACCGTACCATACGGAGGTCTACAAGTCAAAGGTTTGTGCGCCCTATCTGAATAACTGTGGATAACTAAAATACCCACGCTGCATTGGCAGCGTGGGTATGGAAGCGAACTGAGTACTAAATTAAACCAGTTCGACGGTTGCGCCCAGAACAGTCCAGTGGACTGTTTCTGTAGACGCGAGCGAAACGTCGTTCGTTGTTTAGACGAGTTCTACTGTAGCGCCGGCTTCTTCCAAAGCTTTCTTGGCGTTCTCGGCGTCTTCTTTGCTGGCCTTTTCAAGCACTACTTTCGGAGCACCATCGACGAGCGCCTTAGCTTCGCCCAGGCCCAGACCGGTCAGGTCCTTCACAGCCTTGATGACGGCGACTTTCTGAGCGCCGGCGTCTTTCAGGTTCACATCGTATTCGCTCTTTTCGTCAGCGGCAGCAGCGGCTTCGCCGCCGGCAGCCGGGCCAGCGACAGCGACAGCTGCAGCAGCCGGCTCAATGCCGTATTCGTCCTTCAGGACGGTCTTCAGTTCGTTTACTTCGAGGACAGTCAGCTTGGTAAGCTCTTCTGCCAGTTTCTTTACATCAGCCATTTGTAAATCTCCTTCATAGATTTATGTAGCATGTATCAGTTTGCACGTTGCAAAGATGTTACATGTGACATGTTCCATGAAACATCTTTGCTCCATGCAACATGCAAATTGTTAAATGTGCTACGCAGTAGCCTTTGCTTCTACGCCGTCAAGCAGTGCGTGCAGGTTGCCGGAAAGGGCGTTCGTAACGTCGTTGACCGGTGAAAGCAGCGTAGCCACCACCTGAGCAATGAGGTTCTCTTTGCTCGGCAGGGTTGCCAGGGCTTTCACATCGTCGGCGCTTAGGAACTTGCCTTCACTGCTAATCGCACCAACGAACTCGAGCGTTGGGTTAGCTTTAGCGAAATCAGCCAGAACCTGAGCCGGGGCAACTTCGTCTTCACCGTTGAACGCGTAAAGCAGCATGCCTTGCAGCTCGGTGGTTTCGATGTCTTTGAGGACATCAACACCTTTGAGGGCTTGGATAACCAGGCGGTTTTTGACAACCTTGACCTTCGTACCGTTATCACGAGCTTGGCGGCGCAGGCCTTGCAGTGCCTTGACCGTGGTGCCTTGGTACTTGGCGACCACGGTCATTTTAGAAGACTGTAGTAGCGCAGCGACTTCGCTGACTACTTCGTTCTTCTGCGTTTTGTTTAGTGCCATGTAAAAATCCTTTTACATTTAGGTTTCATCAGATATCGACCTTACCTCTGATGGTTCGTTACAAAGAAAGAGCCTCTGGTAGTTAACCAAAGGCTCTTTGATTTGGGTGCTCAAATACAAAAAGTAATTTCGCTAGCCTCGGTGACAAATTAAGGATTGCTCCAGTCACTGTCTTTGGTAACAGATGAGATTATACTTGAAAGCTCACCAGAGGTCAATACTAGTCAGTGAACGGCATTTGATCTTGCTGGGCGGCTGTGTCTTCGTAGTGGCTCACCGCAACCCGAGAGAGTACTGCCTCTAGATGCGCCCGGCGGTCTTCGGCTGACTCCCCGGAATCTGCGAATGAATCTAAATGTTCTAATGTCGTGGTCATATCTTTTCCTTGTTTATAGTTAACTTGCCTGCCGTAGCGCCATTTCGGTCAGATTACGGACAGTTTGTGTCCGGGCTGCTGCCAAATAGGCTTCGCGGTGCGCATCACTGTCGATCTGCGCGGCCGTTTCCTGTACCCATTCGGGCAGATCGATTTCCACCGGTGTGAGTAGGTTGTTCATAGCGGGGTCTGCGGTTAATCGGCCGACGGTAGCATATACCGCTCCGCTTCGACTTCGGCAAAAGTCGGATGGGTATGGGCTAAAAATGTGGCTGTTTTGTCGACTGTAGCTTGGCGGCGCTGCTCTTCAAAGCGGTCGCCCAGTTCCTGGTCTTCAAATCGTTCACTGAAATCTACCATAGTTAGTGTATCTCCATTAATATTAAAAAATAGGCTTCAATTTTGGTTGAAGCCTACTTGGTTCTCGAGCGACTGTGCTGGCGAGGGTTACTCGCGGGCTTCAACCATGGTGAAGCACAGCCGCTTGGGGCCGAGGACGATAATCATCTGCTTCGCCAAAGTTTTAAACATCAAGTTCTATGCTACTCGCTCTTTTTGCCGCCGTCAACCCTGCGGGTTGGCGGTGGGTGCTACTCGAAGAAGAGAAGCTAGCTTGTCTTCTTCTCCGTTGCTACACCGTCAAGTTTTTCGAGTTTGTACTGAGTGTAGCGCTCGGCGGCCAGCCGGGCCAGCTCCGGGTCTTCGCCCTGGTTTACGAAACGCATGGCTTCTGCGAGCAGCGGGTGCACTTCGGCGATCTTGTCATACATCTGTTGGGTGAGCCGGCGATAGCCGGGGTGGCCCTGCGGGCTGGTGCGCAGCTCTATGAAGTGGAAAGCTTCGCGGGCGTTCATGGTGAATTTCCAGCGCATTTTGTGTCCCAGCAGTGTGGCGTATTGGGCTTCTAGCGATTTGCCACCGGCTTGCAGGGCGCTGTAGAGCTGCAAGCTCAAGTCGAACGCTTCATCGAACGCGTCGGCCAGGCCGGCCTCTTCGACCAGTTTCGGTGTATCGTAGCCGAGGCGGGGGCTCAAGAATTGCCACTCCAGGTCGTCGACCATGCGGTGGCGTTGCAGGTCACGGAAAATGCCGTAGTCGCACACCAGGTCAAAACTGTAGTGGATTTTCTCGAGCGCTCGGCCAGGACGGTGGCGACGGTTCAGGCGCTCGCCCATGTATGCCTGAAAAACGTCGAGTTTGCGCTGGTATGGCCAGCTAGCCACTTCTGCTTGCAAGGCCGCGAGTGGCAGATCGCTGTGTTCGTAGAGCATGTCGGCGACACTATCGAGCTCATTGTGCGGCGTGTAGGCGACGAGCGTGACCGGTTGGGCACCGTCGGCATGGTTGGCCGGCAGCAGGTCCTGGGCCAGTTTTTTGACGCCCGTATAGGTATTTGCCCGGTAGGCTACGTTCGCGCCGCCGCGGTCGGGTTTGTCCGCCCGCTCTAGAAAGACGGCCGCCTTCGTCTTGCGGGCTTCGTCGAGCAGCTGCTGACCGACCGTGCGGGCTTCGGGCAGCTCATCACTCAAAAGATGCATGATAAGGCTCTCTAGCGCCTGGCCGGATGCATAAATGCCCACGGTCGACTTGGTAGCTACGGGTAGTAACGGCCGGATGGCGTCGCAGGCTTGCGCCTTCGTGGCAGAGCGCCAGGCGGCATCCTGCTCGGCTTTTGGCGTGGAAGAGTTAGCACGGACATATTGGGTCAGGTTGGCGACCAGCTTCGAATAGATATCGAAGATCTGGTTCATCGTCTTTATGTACTGGCTGCGCAATTTACCTTTTAGTTCCGGTGGTACGAAATAACGGTAGTGGCCGCTGGCATCTTTCTGATCGAAGTAGATATAGCGCGTCGATTGCTCGAGGTAAGCGGCCAGCCGTCCCCACTCCAGCTTTTTGGTGAGCAGGTTGCTGGCGTTTTCGACGACGACATATTGGCCGGTCAGCTGCTGGACAGAGTCATCGCCGAACGCGGTGATGACGCGGTGCAGGAGTTGGGCGTCTTTTTCGATTTTGCCGATGAACTCGTCGAGCAGTGTCACGCGCATATCATCGCCCCGGCGGCTGAGCCGTGCCATGGCGGCCGCTACGGTGACTGGCGATATATCTTCGGTGAAGCTGTAGACTGAGCCCTCGGTGTTAGTGACGAATTTAGCGAGCTCAGTTTTGCCGGCTTCGGTGACACTCATCGATCCGTTCTGGTGCTTTTTGGTCCACGGCTTACCGCTGCTGACATCATCCGTTGTATCGGTGCCAGGCGCAGAAGATTCGGCAGCGGTACTGATGATGGGTGGCTCGGCAGGTACGGCTTTAGTGGGTGGATTGGCAGCTAGCACTTCGGCGACTGATTGCGGCTCGGACTTGCCTGCACCTTTGTCGCGCACGGCCAGCGTGGCGGCCACGTGCTGCCAGACTTCTTTGAACACCGTGTCGACATCATCGGTTGCATACACCACGGGCAGATTGCGCTGCTTGGCCTCCCAGAGGTACCCAGCTCGAACGCGCTCCAGGAATGATTCATCCAGGTTATCGAAGCGCTCGGCGGCAAAACGCGCCTTGACGCGGTCCCGCAGTACACTGACCGGTGCATCGAGCACAAGCATGAGATCTGGTTGCATGTCGCCGACGGCAAAATTGATGATGTCATTGATAGTTTGATAATCGGGCACGTCGCCTCGGCCGTAATACTGAATAGCTAAGGTCGTCAGATAGCTGCGATCGACCAAGCAGATAACTCCATTGGTGACGGCTTCGCGGATTACTTCTAGGGACTGGGACCGCGCGGCATTATAGAGGAGTACCTCGGTACGCGTATTCATTGGGTAGCGCGGATCTTGCGTGAGATGACGGATAGCTCGAGCGGTCAGGTCGTTCTGACTGTCCGGCTCGCGCATGATTTTGACTGGCAGCTGTGCCGCCTGGAGTTGGGTGGCCAGTAGCTGGACCATAGTGGTCTTGCCGACGCCTTCCGCACCCTCGATGACGATGTATTTGCCCCGGTTCACGAACAAACTCCTGACCGGTAATTAGGAGCTAGGAAATAGAAAATAGCTGTCTCGCTAATTTCTAATTTCTGATTCCTCATTTCTATTTCAGTCATAGCTCATGCCCTCGATTTTTACGGGCAGATGGCGCTGGTCGCGGTGGGCTTGGGGCAGCATGAGGCTGGGTGACCAGGTTTTGATGAGTGTGTCGAGGTCGGTACCGCTCTGGTATTTGCCGCTGAAACCGGCGTCGCGGCCGCTGCCGTAATTGCCCTCTACCTCGCCGGTGCTGTGGAAGACGATCTGAGCGATGCGTTCGCCCACCGGCAGCACCACCGTTTCGCGCTGGTTGAGGTTGTAGATTTCGAGCGTCAGGCGGTTGATGTAGCCCGGATCGATCCAGCCGGCATCGAAACAGACGGCTACGCCGTTGCGGCCCCAGCTACTGCGGCTTTTGACCTCGCAGGCACCGGGTGGTTTGATGCCGAAAAATTCGTGAGTGTGGGCCAAGATGCGCTCGCCCGGCTTGAGGGCGATCACCGGATGGTCATCGGGAATGCCGACGATGGGTTTGAAGCCGTTCAGCGCACACCATTCTTTATGCGGCATGGCTTTGTACGGCCCGTCGAAGTAACGCTCGACGTCTTCGCGGTCGAAGGGGTTATAGATGGTGCGCTCGTTGGCCGGCTCGATGCGGTAGTAATAATAGCCGAGCGTGACGTCTAGTGATGCATGACTGACGTGCCGGTCGTTGAACGGGTGGCAGACGATATGGTCATCTGCGATGGCTTGTCTGATCTGTTTGTTGCTGTATACGCCCATAGCGCTCAGGTAGTACCCTCCATTTTTAGCGCCCTACCCGCCGTTTGCTTATATTCTACGGTCATGCTCTGAGTATACGCAAGCATCTTCGCAACTTTTACAACCATCTGCCGTGTGCTAAAAGCCGCCTTCCCTATAGCTGCACGGCCCTATACAATAGCTGTATCAGATGAATAACCTTTCACGGTCTCACGGTTTTATGGCGCGTCTGGTGGCGTACATCGTCTTGAGCTATGGCTTGATCATTTTGGCGGAGACGCTGACGGACCAGTTGCGACTGCACGGCCGGCACCTCCTGCATGCGACGGTACTCCTGACACTTCCGGTGATCGGCGGCATAAGCTATGTCTACCTTGGTACGCTCTTGCTGCGGTTGAAGCGTAACGCGTGGCTGGTGACGCTGCTGATTTCGGCAGTGACGATCGTCTTTGATGTGTCGGCAGTGTTGCATCGGCGGGAATTCGTACACGAGGCGATGCCTGTGTGGCTGCACGTCATAGTGCCCTGTCTGGTACTACTGATGCTGATAGCGAGTCGTTCGCTGTTCCGGGTGCGGAGCGATACGGTCGCGTTCCGGCAGGCTTTGCGAGTCAGTGTGCTCATACTAGTAGTGACGCTGCTGTACGGCGTGGGTGGGTTCACGCTGCTTGATCAACATGATTTTCATCAGGAAATCAGTGTTGCGACCGCGGTGCACCAGACGCTTGATCAGTTCGGGCTCACGACGACCACGCTCGTGCCCTATACGCGCCGAGCCCAATTGTTCACTGATTCGCTCTCGCTGGTGAGCGTGGCAGCGGTGGGCTACGTGGTGCTGGCATTTTTCCAGCCTATCCGGGCGCGTCTGACCAATCAGGGACGCCAGCGCCAGCATGCCGTGGCGCTTCTCGAACAGTATCCGAGCGATTTGGATGATTATTTTAAGCTGTGGCCGCACGATAAGCTGTACTTTTTCGATGAGACACAGCGGGCAGGCGTGGCGTATCACGTATCGCGCGGGGTGGCCCTGGTGGCGGGTGATCCGTTTGGCGACCCCGGGCGGTTCGGCCCGCTGCTAGAGGGGTTTTTGGAGCTGTGCTTCGTGAACGACTGGCAGCCGGCATTCGTTCATATTACAGATACACACCGCGCGTTGTACGAAAACCTAGGTTTTCGGCTGCAGAAGCTGGGCGAGGAAGCCGTGCTGGACCTGCGGGCCTTCCAGGCGGTGCGCGGCGGCAAATATTTTCGCCAGATTCGGAATCGATTCACAAAACTTGGCTACCAGGTTGAGCTTCTGCAGCCGCCACACGAGGCGGCACTGCTCCGGCAGCTGCGCAATATATCGGATGAGTGGCTGGCGCGGCCGGGCCGCGAGGAGCGCGGCTTTATGCTCGGCTATTTCGACCCGGCGTACCTGCAGGCTGGACCGATTGCGGTGGTACGCGACCAGAACGGATGCGTGCAGGGTTTTATGAATCTGGTACCGACGTACGAGCCCCACAGCGCCAACTATGACCTGCTGCGTTGTGGTAGCCGCGCGCCGGGCAACTGCAACGACTTTTTGCTGCTCGGCCTGATCGATTCGCTAGTGGCCGATGGTACCACGACGCTTAATCTTGGGTTATGTCCGCTGGCCGGCCTGGACGGCAAAGCCGACGAGGCTGGACTCATCGACACGGCGCTCCGCCTGGTGTATGCCGGTGGCGACCGGTTCTATAGCTTTAGCGGCTTGCACCGTTTCAAGGCCAAATACCACCCTGAGTGGCAGGACCGTTACGTCGCTTACCGGGGCGGTGTGGCAGGCTTTACCCGCGCTATGACGGCGCTCACCCGGGCCATGAAAGTAACATAGACGCTTCTCATGTGGAGAAGCGTCTATTACAGCGTAGCTATGAGTTCTATTCGGCTGTGCTGACGGTGATGCTGGGACCCATGGTGGTCGTGACGTGCACGGCCTTCAGGTAGTTGCCCTTCACGCTGGCCGGCTTGGCGCTGCGGATGCTGGCCATGACGGCGTTGGCGTTCTCGAGCAGACGGGTACCGCCGAAGCTGACTTTGCCGATGGCGAGGTGCACGATACCGGTGCTATCCACACGGTATTCGACGCGGCCGGCTTTGGCTTCCTGGACGGCTTTGGCGACATCGGTCGTAACGGTACCGCTCTTGGGGTTCGGCATGAGACCGCGCGGACCCAGCAGACGGGCATATTTACCGAGCTTGGCCATGTTGGCCGGCGTGCTGACCAAGATATCGAAGTTGATCGTGCCCTTTTCGAGCTGCTTGGTGATCTCTTCGACACCAGCGAGGTCGGCGCCATCGGCCTTTTCGTCGGCAAAGACGGCTACGCGCACGTTTTTGCCGGTGCCTTGCGGCAGTACTAAGCTAGCGCGGATGTTCTGATCAGCCTGGCGCGGGTCGACACCGAGGTTGATGTGCAGTTCGACGCTGGCGTCAAACTTGACGCTAGAAGTCTTGGTGGCTAAATCCATAGCTTCTTTCAGGCTGTAGACTTTGCCCTTTTCTACCAGTTCCGCGCTCTTGCGGTAGCCCTTGCCGCGGCGCTCTAAACGACTGCGCGCGGGCTTGACGGGCTGCTTCGGCTTGGCTTCGGCGCTTGCGCGAGTAGCTTTGCGCTCCTCTTTCTCAGCCTTCGCTTCGGCCTCGGCGACTGCCTTGGCGCTGCGTTTGCCGGCCTTGGCGGTGCTTTTGGTGCTGGCCTCGTCGCGGTTTTCGACGACTTCTGCCACCTCGGCATTCACGACCTGGTCGGCTACTTCCTTTTCAGGAGTGCCGCTTTGAGTGCTTTTTTCAATAATCCCATCTTGTACCTCCGCTACTTCCGTAGCCTTTGCTGTAGTTTTCTTGGCTGCTGCCATAATGATATCTCCTTCGTGGTGCTAATGGGCTCTTCAGGCCCTCCCACAAAATTAAATGTAATTAACTTATCGTGTACTGGTGGGCGTCGGCGTGACAATACTGCCGATTCGAACTAGGTGCCTGATGTCCACTGATTGTCGGCGAAAACCGAAATAACGGTTCTGCAATTGGCTGAGCTGAGTGGCTATCAGTGCCTTTCGGGCTGGGTTATCCTCGTTGTCATACGCCTGGACGAGCTCGTCTTCGCGGGTCATGAAAGCATGCAGTGTCTCTTCATCTCCCAACAGACTGAGGCTGTCATCAATCTCGCCAGACATATCTGAGGTGTCTCCGTAACCCTGGAGGGCCTCTAGATGGTCAAATTTGAACTCGCCTTCAGGATGAGTCGCCATGCTAGGCCTCCACCTCGACGCCCATGCTGCGGGCGGTGCCGGCGACCATCTTCATGACGGCTTCGACATCGTCGGTGTTCATGTCGTGGGCTTTTTCTTCGGCAATTTTGCGCAGGTCAGCCTGGCTCAGTTTCTTGGCGATTTTCTCGCTGTTGGGGCGGCCGGAACCTTTCTGGATGCCGAGAGCCGCGCGGATGCGGTCATCGGTCGGTTCGGCGACCACACGGAAATCCATGGTACGGTCATCGTAAATGGTGATGTGCGCGGTGACGGTCTTGCCTTGCATGTCTTTGGTCGCGTCGTTGAACGGACCGATGAAATCCATCATGTTCACGCCGTACTGGCCGAGCGTGCTACCGACCGGCGGCGCAGCGCTGGCTTGGCCACCTTTGATCTTCATTTTTAGGTTTGCTTTGACGACTTTTGCCATCGTGTACTCCTTCTTTAACGAATGTTCACCGCTAGTGAAGCGCGGCTACTAATTCTCCTACCTTTATAGTAGTGCGTAACAGATTGATTATAGCAGTTTTACTCTTTTATGTCCACGGGGTTGAATGATCGGTCTACTGGCTCGGCTGCGACTTCACTTTGGGGTGGAAAAAACACCGCCATCTGACCACAGATGGCAACATTGCCGCAAGACTGCCGGATAGTATCGATGCCGACTTCGAATGATATCAGTTCCGCCTTTCGGAGATACCTAGGTATGACCACTATCGGTTACTCCTCTGCTATCTGATAATTGCGGTCTACGCTATCAAACAATAAATTCTCACATTCATCCTCGGCAGTGTAAATCAGGCCGTCATTTCCGCGAGAAGCGAGCACATTGCATTTACCGCAAGTGTATGCGGCGCAATCAATGCCATGATTGTCCAAGAACTCCACCACGCAACCCTCCACCGGATTCGCATACGATGAAGGAAAGAGGGCTTCAGACATATTAGACTCGTTTGACTTGGAGGCTGTCGAGTTCGACGGGGGTTTCGCGGCCGAACATGTTCACTAGCACCTTCAGTTTGCCTTTTTGGGCGTCGATTTCGTTGATGGAGCCGTCGAAGCCCTTGAACGGGCCGTCGGTGATGTTCACCACCTCGCCGATGGAGTAGTCGATCTTGTGCTTCGGCTGTTCCAGGCCCATGCGCTTCTGGATCTTCTCGATTTCTTCGGGATCGACCGGGGTCGGTTCGGTGCCGCTACCCACGAAGCCGGTGACGCTTGGGGTGTTGCGCACGACGTACCAAGCGTCTTCGCTCATTTTCATCTGTACCAGCACGTAGCCCTGGAAAATGCGCTTTTCGACCACCCGGCGTTTGCCGTTCTTGATTTCGATCTGCTTTTCTTTGGGCACCAGCGCCTGGAAAATCTTGTCCTTCATGTCTAAGCTCTCGGCGCGCTGCCGGATGCTCTCGGCGACCTTTTCTTCGTAGCCGCTGTAGGTGTGGATGGCGTACCACTGTTTGCTTGTATCGTAGCGCTTGTTGCTCACGTCTTAAAAACTCCTTATTTCAAAAGTAATTGCTTAAATAGTTTGTCGAGGCCCCAGTCGACGCCGGCGATGAGGGCGCCGAAGATGACGGCAAAGATGATGACGGCGGTGGTCAGCCGGCGGCCTTCACGGCGGGTCGGCCAGGTGACCTGGCGAAGTTCCTGCCAGCTGCCGCGGAAGTAGCCCAGACCCAGTATGCGGCCGATGAAACGGATAACACGTAAACGGAAGAACCAGCGGAGAGCGTGCCCGATCTGTTTCAGCGGCGGCCGGTGGCTCAGCCAAGCCAGACCCTTGCCGACCATCCTGACCGGCCAGAAAAAGCCGCGGAAAAAGACCCGCACCAGACTTTCATCCGTTTCTTTGGTTGCTTTTTTGGTTTGTACCGTTCTGGCCACCGCTTTCACCTCTTCTTGGGGAGCTCCCAATTAAAAAGCCTACAATTATATTTGTAGGCGATACGTTGTCAAGCATACGCTATTTATGCCGGCTGCGTCAAGCTGGTATAGTAGGGATATGTTGCTGCTCACCCTGCTTTGGGTACTGATAGCTGTGGCCGAAGGTATGTTGTATGCTGATCGGCCGGTCGTGGAACTCCATACACGCTGTTGGTTGCTGCGCGGTACACTCGGGGCGGGACTGGTGGTGACGGTGGCATTGCTACTGGGTGACTGGCAGGTGTGGCTGGTGCCAGCCGTGCTCGAAGCGTACCGGCTGATAAATGGCGTGCGCTTTTTGCGTCAGCGTTTGGCACTGCCGCGGCTCAATAGCATCGCCCTACGGGCCCACTACTGGCTGGCACTGCTGCAGGCGGTAGCTGTCGTGGTCGGCTGGCTGGTCGCGCAGCTGCACGACGGCTCGGTGCTGCTGGCAATGGTAGCGGCCCTGCAGCTGCTCGGTGTCTTGGCGCTGGTGCGTTCCAGCGTGCACACCTGGCGCCACACGGCCGCCTTTACCGGCGCCGAACCTATGACGGACCGGGAACTGCCATCGCTAAGCGTGCTGGTGCCGGCCCGCAACGAGACGGATGCCTTGCAGCGCTGCCTGGAGCAGCTGCTGGCGAGTGATTACCCCAAGCTGGAGATCATCGTCTACGACGACGCTTCGTCGAACCGCCGGACGCCGGAAATCATCCGTGGTTTCGCCCATGACGGCATCCGGTTCGTACCTGGCGGTGAGCCGGATGAAACCCACTGGCTGGCCAAAAACTGGGCCTATGACCGGTTGCGGCAGGAAGCCAGCGGTGAATTACTGCTGTTTTGTGGTGTCGATGCGCTGTTCCAACCGCAGACGTTGCGCCGGCTAGTGGAAGTGCTCGAGCAGCGCGGCAAAGATATGCTGAGCATCTTGCCGCTGAAAGACGCTGGGGTGCGCAGCAGTGCATCGCTGCTGCAGCCGATGCGCTACTACTGGGAGCTGTGCTTGCCGCGGCGATTCTTCAAACGGCCGCCGGTGCTCAGCACCTGCTGGCTGGTGCGGGCTACCATGCTCGACCGTGTCGGCGGGTTTAGGGCGGTCAGCCGCTCCATAACGCCGGAAGCGTATTTTGCCCGCCAGGCTGTGGTGACGGATGCCTATAGCTTTATCCGCAGCGATGAGGAGCTGGGCATATACAGCGCCAAACCGGTGTCCGAGCAGTACGCCACCTCCGTGCGTACGCGCTATCCGCAGCTGCACCGCCGGCTGGAGCTGGTGGCAGTCGCGGCTTTGCTGGAGCTGGTGGTGCTGGCCGGGCCGGTCATAGGTCTGGCGTGCAGCTGGCTGCTCCCCCACGCCCTGCCCTACGTGCTGCTCTGGGCGGTCTGCGTGCTTGGGCTGCTGGTGACGTACTACCTGGCGGCGGTCGCGACCGGGCTGAACAACCTGCTGCTGGCCTGGCTGGTCATGCCGATCGCCTTCGCCTGCGACATCATCATGCTGCATATATCGCTGTATAAGTACGAGTTTTCTCACGTCGAATGGAAAGGCCGCGACGTGTCTGGGCCGGTCATGCAGGTCATCCCGCGCCTGCCGAAACTTGATTGATGCCCTGGCAACTGCGGCGAGCAGGTGTATAATGCCATACTCATGACAGAATATGTGAAACCGGAGCAGGACTGGCGCGCCGTGCAAGGCGCGGTACGGCTGGCGGGAGAACTGGCGATTTTGGCGGAAGGCGTAATGATTTGGGCAAAGAGCAGCTGCGCTACGTTCATGGGCACGCTTCTGGAATCGGCGAGTATTGTCAGTGGCGTCTCGTCTGCTCGGTCTCAAGATAAAAGCTGGCTCTAAACGACAATGTTTGCAATAAGCTATTGAGTATTGTATAAATAAGACATCTATGAAGCATTCTGCGTCTGAGTTTGTGCGTATGCATGACATTTCTTTGAAAGGTGGACGCCCTGAGCGAAATTGTGGTATCGGTTGTGCTGTCCTTGCGGTCACGGGAATGGGTGATGAGCTGTTCGTTGGCGGCCAGTGGACAAGCTTTGGTGCTATGGCTGGTGCACTGGCATTGGCCTTGGGAGCTCGACATTATGAAAGACGGTACGAGCGCGCCCAACAACAGTTGCCGATTTTGCAGGCAGCAGCTATGACGGAAATTACGATGGTATACCAGGCTCCCTGTGCTCCTAGTCCGGAGATATCAGGTGAGTGGCTGTTCGACGGCGAAAGTCCTAGCGAAGATTTGGAATAAAAATCGTAAAGGTCGAGCCGTGGTTGAGCTCGCTTTCCACGGTGATACGGGCGTGGATCAGGCGGGCTAGCTTTATGGTCACGTAGAGCCCCAGGCCGGTGCCGTTGTTTTGCCGGGTACGGTAATCTTCGCTGCGGAAGAATTTATCGAAAATCTTTTCCTGGTCGCTCTTGCTGATGCCGATACCGGTGTCGCTGACCGTAAAGCGCACGCCCTTGGCGTCGCGCTGGGCACCGATGGTCACGCTGCCCTTTTCGGTGTATTTTATGGCATTGGTAATGAAATTCTGCAAGATTTCGCGCACATACAGTGTGCTGTTTTGCAAAACTTCCAGATGCGGGTCGAGGTCGGTGTGGATGGTGAGGCCTTTGGCTGCGGCCTCGTCGTGGTAGCCCTTGGCCAGCTCCGTGGCCAGCTGATGGGCGTTGATGGGCTCGACATCTACCTCCAGTACGCCGCGTTCGGCCCGCGACAGTGTCGACAGGTCGTTCACCAGGCCCGATAGGAACAGTACCTGCTCGTGGGCGGCTTTGAGCGCTTCACGGATCTGTTTGATATCACCCGATTTCTCGGCGATGAATTGGGCGTTACTGATATTGCCTTCGGTAATCGCGATGGGCGTGCGCAGCTCGTGGCTGACCACGCTGATGAACTCGTCGCGTTCCTCTTCGAGCGATTTTTCCCGGGTGATATCGCGCAGCAGCAGCACGTAACCGCGGTCGCCTTCCTCGCCGTAGCCGAGGTGGACGGGCGCGATAGACAAGTAGAGGTTGGCGGTGCTGCCATCGGCGTAGTGCAGTAGCAGGTCACGGCTGCTGGTGGAGGTTCTGGTGCTGAGCACCAGTTCGGCGCTGTTCACTTCTTGGCCGTTGCCGTCGTATAGCTTCAGGATGCGGCCGAGCGAGCGGCCTTTTATGCTGCTGTTGACGTCGAGGATGTTGAGGGCGGCACCATTGTACAAGACGACTTTCGTCTGGTCATCGACCGCGATGACGCCGTCAGCCATGCTGCCGATGAGGCTGGTGAGCCGCTCGTGCTCCAGGGCTGCGGCTGCTGGGCCGCCGCTATCGGTGGGTTTTAGTTTGTTCGCCACTACAGTGCCATTATGCCATAAGCAGGATGTGAACGCTACGGCTGCCAGTTGCCGAGTGCCGGCTGGTGGCGGCGCAGCTGCTTGCTGAGCTGCCGGGCGTGCGGGTCAAGCCGCGCCAGCAGATCCCAGAAATCAGCGCCGTGGTTCATGTGGACTGTGTGGGTGAGCTCGTGCAGCAGTACGTAGTCGATATATTCCCACGGCAGTTCCATCAGATATAAATTGAGTGTGATAGCGCGGTGCGTATCGCAACTGCCCCACCGCCGTTTGAGTGATTTTACACTGACGCTGGCGTACGACAGGCCATGTTTGGCAGCGAGCGCGGCGAGGCGCGGTGGCAGGAGCGCGGTGGCTTCGCGTTTCAGTGCCCGGACAGCCGCCTGGGTGGCGCGCTTTTGGACCACAGCGTCACTACTGGTTTCGCCCAGCTGCATGCGCACGATGACCTCGGTGCCGGTCACCCGGCTGGCGATAGATTGGCCGCCCAGCACCTGCTCGAAGCGGAGGTAGTGCAACTTGCCGACGCGCTGGCCGCTTTCCAGCAGCGGCTGTTCCTGTTTGCGCAGTTCCGCTTGGATCCAGGTGGCTTGCTGCAACGCGAAGCTGGCACCGGCGCTGAACGGTGTCCAGCGCGGCATGCTGACCCGCACGCCGGCGCCACTGACGCTGAGGCGTAAACTGCGGCTTTGGGCGCGCTTCACGAGCGTCACGGGGCCGACGCCAGGGATTTCGATGATTTTGGTTGCCATTATCTGATAACGATATTGCGACGGCTCAGGTCGACGCGGCCGGCGCGCGGGTTCGGCACCAGGTTCACCATCCCCGGCTTGCTGATCTGGGAAACGGTGGTGTCCATGTCGATCAGGCCCCGCTCCTGCAGGTGGCGCAGCATGGCGCTCTTCTGGGTACCGAATACATGTTTGCCACTGATGACGACATAGCGCTCGGTGAGGTCAGGGTTCTGCATGCCGCCGGCCAGCTGGTCGAAAATCGGGCGGTCAAGGACCTGAGCAAAATGGTCGTCGGCCTTGCGTCGATCGCGTTTGCGAGCCCGGGCATAGGCGCTTTCGGCATCGATCTGCAGCCAGGCCAGCACTGTTTCGGCACCAGCTTTGGTGGCCATGTTCCGTAGCGCCCGCCGCTGCCCGGTGCGCAGGACGTTCATGTCGTAGACGACGCTGACGCCGGCACTCAAAAACTCGCTGACCATGTAGTTCATGATACTCGTAACGATGTGGTTCTCGTCTTTGGTGTAGCTGGGTTTTTCGAACAGTTCGGCCCGGATACGGTCAGCCTGGACGTGCGCGGCCACGATCTGCTCACAGAGCTGGCGCGCAAAGAATGTCTTGCCGCTACCCGGAAACCCGTAGAGCAAGATCAGAAGCGGTTTGGTCGGAACGACTTTTGCCATGTCTTTCAGTTATAGCAGAATCAGCCGCCCAGCGCAACGCCATAACAGATTGAGATTATGCTTTTAGGGCTTGTTTTTTTGTCGAAGAACAGATAAGATAACGAAGTTCATTTACAGAGAAGCGAGCGGACGTGGCGGAATTGGTAGACGCGCTACCTTGAGGTGGTAGTGAGGCAACTCGTGGAGGTTCAAGTCCTCTCGTCCGCACCAATGAAGGTTTGAAAGATGTTTTCTCGGGCGCACCTGAGGCGGCTGTTTCAAACTTTTCCTAGTAAAAAAGTCCGGGTGATTAGCTCAGTTGGCTAGAGCATCTCGTTTACACCGAGAGGGTCGGGGGTTCGAGTCCCTCATCACCCACCAATAAAAATAACCAGAGATGATCTGGTTATTTTTATTTGTAGTCAGTTTAAGATCGGGGCATGTGGTCGTACAGGTGGCCGAGGCTGTAGTCGCTGCGCACCAGCGGCTTGATGTCGTCGAGCTTGACACCGATTTTGACGCCCGGGTTCATGGTGCCGTACGGGTCGAAAGCCTGTTTCACTTTGGTGAAGAGCGCATAGACTTCGGGGCCATACAGCTGCTCGAGATAGGGAGCGCGCAGCCGGCCGTCGCCGTGCTCGCCGCTGGTCGAGCCGCCGAGGCTCATCACCAGTTTGTAATACTCATCGATCAGCCGGAAGGCTTTCTGGCGGTCGCCGAGCTGGGCCAGGTCCAAGAATGGCTGCACGTGCAGATTGCCATCGCCGGCGTGACCCCACACGGCTACCTGCAGCTTGGCGCTTGCGAAGAGCTTGTAAATAGCGCCGATAAATTCATCGAGCTTTTCGGGAGGCACCACGCCGTCCTCGATAATCGGCACGGGTTTGAGCCGGCCCTCGCCGTGCGCCAGGACACTGGCTGAAGCGTGGCGGACTTTCCAGAGCCGGTCCTGAGCCGCTGGGTCGGTTTCGTGCTCGACATGGCGGGCGTGTTCGCTCAGGATCTTGGCAGCTTGTTTGATGGCTTTTTTGCCGCGCCGCTCGTTGGCATCTTCGAACTCGGCCAGCAGCACGATGGCCGGGTACGGTTTGCTGACGATACCGCCCAGTTGGTTCGGATTCAGGCGCTCCACCAGTTCCAGCAGTTGCCGGTCGACCAGCTCGAGGCTGCTCGGCAGCTCTTTGCCGGCCCGCAGCGCCTGGACGGCTTTTTGGGCGGCTTCTAGGCTATCGAACTCGGCCAGGAACAGATCGGTTTCGGGGGTGTACGCCTCGGTTTCGAGGGTGATTTCGGTGATGATGCCGAGTGTGCCCTGGCTGCCGACCAGCAGCGGCGTCAAGTCGAAGCTGCCATCCGGCCGTTTTACGTCAGCCAGCGCATAGCCGGCAGTATTTTTGGTGACGCCGAGCCGGGTTTTGTCGATAAATTCGCGATTTTCTTCAATCAATGCGTCGAGTGCGCGGTACACTTCGCCTTCGAATGTGCTGAGTCCCAGTTTTTTGCTGAGTTCACGCTTGCTGAGCCGCCCCGTTTCGATGACTTCACCGTTCGCCAGCACCACGCGCAGCGCTTTTATGTACTCACGGGTGGCACCGTACTTCAGCGACCGTTCGCCGGATGCGTTGTTGGCGACGGCGCCGCCGATGGTGCTGTATTCGGCACTGGCTGGGTACGGTGGCAGGAAGCGATCGTGGGTGTGCAGCGTCTGCTGCAACCGGCCATAGTTCAGCCCCGGCTCTACGACCACGACGCCGTTTTTCGGATCGAGTTCGATAATGTGGTTCATGTGGGCCGGAAAGGCCAGCATGATGCCGTCACCGAGCGCCGCCCCGCCCTGGTCGGTACCGGCGCCGCGCGCCGTGATAGGGATGATACGGCCGCGCTCCGCCAGCTGCCAGGCGAACCGGGCGGTTTTGCGGACATCATTCTCGGTGCGGGGGTAAACGACGAGGTTCGGGGTGAGCGTAAAGATGCTGCCATCGGTGGAGAAATATTTACGGGCGTCACTGCTCGTCATCACCTCCCCTAGCAAATGTTCCTGCAGGTAATGGGCCAATTTACTCACTTTTTCTTTCCTCCAAGCTTTTCATATCTGTTAGCTATGATAGCATAAACGGTTTCATTCCGTCATTTTGTAGCCGATATATTGAAATATCCCTATAAAACAGATAGAATAGCGTAGTTCCCTACCCCCGAGCGGACGTGGCGGAATTGGTAGACGCGCTAGTTTCAGGTACTAGTGAGCTTTAAACTCGTGGAGGTTCAAGTCCTCTCGTCCGCACCAATCTAAAGGCCCCAGCTTGTCTGAGGCTTTTTACTTGGCTAAGCTATCGCAACTAACAGAGAGAACCGAGTAAACACTATCGGCTAAGAAACCGACGACGGCGTGCTTCTCGATTTAACCGTTCACGCCAGTTCTGACGAATAACAGTAACCTCGGCCGGATCCGTGACTCCATCCAAAAGCATCTCAAGGTCTGCACGCTCGGAAGCATGCCGTTGACGCACCAACTCAGAGTTTTTCTCAAAAGTATCGTCAAGAGGGCCATCCATAGATAATGCAGGTCCCGAGTCATACACTTCCAGGGGTGGGCTATTACCCGGATCGTGTTGGGGTTGCTTAGGCATACCTTCCATATACGCTAGGAGTATGAGCTGGGTAGTTCTCTTTTGCAAGGTCACGGCTGGCGTAATATTTTTCGTCGGTAAGCTAGTCAGTGACTTTGGCGGTGTTGATTTCCCAGTTGGCGACGGATTCGTAGCGGTCGGCGTCGGTGTTCAGGGTGTGGTCGGTCAGGCCGTACACCGTACCGCGAGTGATGTACAAGTAGCGCGGCTGATACAGCCCGAGAGCTGGTGCGTCGGACTGCCAGGCTTGCAGGAACGGCTTGTACTTGATGACACGGAGCGCCGGGTCGAGCCGGGTGCGGCCGGCCTCCAGCGAGGTATCGGCCGCGGTCGATTTGTATTCAGAAAAATTCAGGCGTGAGGTGGAACGGATGTCGGCCTGGCTGCTATCCCAATAGGCGAACACATCGGGGTCGGCGCCGATGGATATGCCGTACAGCAACGCATCATAGGTGTGAAATTCCAATGTAGTCTGAAAATCGGTCAGCGACTGCAATACTGGCGTAGCGTCAACGCCGAGCTTCCGCCAGTCGGCGGTCAACAGCTGCGCAGTGCGCCGGTTTTCGGGCGTATCTTCGGCGTACAGCCGGAACGCCAAACGCTGCCCGTCTTTGGTGCGGATGCCGTCGGCGCCCACTACCCAACCGTCGTTGCTTAAGATAGTGCTGGCTGCGGCCGGGTTATAACTGGCCTGGGCGTACTGCGGGTCGTAGCCGAGCTGACCCATCAAGAGCGGTTCGCGGACGGGCTTCGCCGGGTAACCGAGCCCTTTCATGATGGCGGCCGTGTCGGCACCCCGCACCAGCGCTTGCCGCACCTGCGTGTCGGCCAGCACGCCGCCGGTAGTCTTGAAGAATGTCATCACTGCTGCGGTCGATGGAAAACTAGTGATGTTCACGCCTTTGGCGTGCTGCAGGCTAGCCGGTACGGCATTCAAACCGGCCATGGCATTGATGCTGCGTTTCTGAAACGCCTGCACCAGCTGATCCTGGCTGCCGAAAGCATGCAGTACGAAGCCATTCAACTTCGGTGCACCGCCGGCGTAGCGGTCGAACGGCTGGAGCGCGATGAGACTGACCGCTTTGTCGGGGTCACTGATCGCGCTGGTCTGGAAGGCCTGCCAGGCGAACGGCCCGGCGCCGACCGGCGCGGTGGTATTGAAACTGTTGGCGCGCAGCTCCGAAGCCGGCACGTTCGCGAGGATATGTTGCGGTACGATACCGCTGACCAGGCTGTACGGAAAGGCGGCGAACGCGTTCGGCAGGTCGAAATCTACTGTCAGCTTGCTCGGCGCGCTGATGCGGATATTCTGCCAGGCCTGCATGAACGGCGAGTTGACGTCCGGATTCTGTATGAGCTGGTAGGTGAACACGACGTCCCGCGCCGTCAGCGCCCGGCCATCTTGCCAGGTCAGGTTCGGCCGCAGTTTCACGACGTAATGCTTGCCGGTCGTGTCGACGCTATAACTTTGGGCCAGGTCACCGACCAGCTGGTTTTGGTTGTCGTATTTGAACAGACCGGCAAAAATCAGACGCGATACCGCCACATCTACCGAGCCGGTCGCGAAAATCGGATTGGCGTTGCTGTAGGTGCCGACGATACCTTCGTTATAAATGCCGCCAGGCACGGGCCGGGTGGTCTGGTAGTAAGCGCTCAAACTCAGCGTCTGTACGATGGTGCAACCAGTGATAAGCGCTGCCAGCAGCAGCCAGCCGAACGCGAAGCGCCGGACGTGCCACAGGTGGTCGAAGCGACCGATGAAGTTGGTATCGAACTGCTTTTCAGCCGCGTCCGTTACCGCCTCGACCTGTTTTTGCCGCCGTCGCCACACTCGTCGCAGGCGCAGGTGGGTTGTTCTGCTCAGTAAGCTCATATGTTGCGGTCTGCCACCGGGCTTATATGTTAAGCGATGATACTTAGTAGTAGTGACAGGACGAAAACGATGGCGCTGATGATAGTCAGCTGGTAGATGGTCTTGTCGGTGCCGCGGCGCTCGGTGTTGACTTCGCCGCTACTGCCCAGGCCGGCTCCGAGCGATGCGCCGCGGGTCTGCACCAATATGAGCAGTACCATCAGCAGCATCGATACCAGTGTCACATAGTTATACGCACTCATCTTTCCTCCAGTATAGCTGTTACCAGATAATTTACCAAGCCGATGATGAGGCCGGTGAGGATGGCGGCGCCGAAGTTGCTGATCTGAAGTGACGAGTAAAACGTGCTGGCCAGGTAGACGGTCAGGCCGTTGATGACGAGCATGAACAGTCCGAGCGTCAGCAAGATGGCCGGCAGGCTGAGCAGTACGATGATGGGCTTCAAGACGGCGTTGATGATGGCCAGAATGAGACCAGCGATGATAACGACGCCGACATGATTGCCGTAGGACACGCTGCTACTTAAGATGCCGGCCGCGATCCAAAGCCCTAGTGCGCAGACCAGCCAGCGGATAAGCAGATGGTACAGAAAACCTCGGTGTGCGCGTTGCATACCGCTTATTGTACGGGAGTGAGTTCGCGCGGACAAGCGCTGCTTAAGCTCGTGTGGCCGGTTTTGGTAATGAGGATGTCGTCTTCGATGCGGATGCCGATGCCTTCTTCCGGGATATATATGCCGGGCTCGCAGGTGATGACCATACCGGCCTGCCAGGGCTGCCGGTAATCACCCACGTCATGGGTGTCGAGCCCCAGAAAATGCGATGTGGCATGCGGGTAATAGCGCCGGATATTCTCGCGGCTGGCCTGTTTGATCAGCCCCAGTAGCACGAGCTGCTGGCCCATGAACGCTTCGACGGCTTGCTCGTAGTCCCGATATGATGTGCCTGGTTTGATGAGGCTGAGCGCATAATCTTGCACGGCTGCGACGGCGTGAAAAACATCGGCTTTACGACCGGCAATGGGTGCTTGGGAAACGGTGCGGGTGATATCGGCTGCATAGTGCTCGGTCTCGGCGCCGACATCGAGTACGATCAGATCATCTGGCGCGATCGGCCCGTCGTTGGCTAAGTAGTGCAGCGTGGTGCCGTGCTGCCCCGCCCCGACTATAGGCGCGAAGGCGTGGTCGGTGGCGCCGCGGGTGCGGAAACCATAGGTCAGGGCTGCTTCCAACTCGTATTCGTGCCGGGCGCTACCGAGCGCACCACCGGTGGCGATTGCTTGCAGCGTCTCGCTGGTGATATCGATAGCCCGTTGCAGCGCGCGTAGCTCCTCGGGCTGCTTGATGACACGCAGGGCGGCCAGCTCCGGCCGGATATCGCGGATGGTAACGTGGCTGTTCAGGCGCTTCAGGCGGGCGATGAGCCGGCGCCGGTACGGCAGGGTGTGCAGGCCATGACTCCGCACAAAGGGCGGCGGCGTGCCGAGCGTGGCGATCTGCCGGGCGGCCTGCAACTCGGCATGCACCCGTTGCCAGCCCGCGCGTTCCGGCAGGAAGCTTTCGATGCCTGAGCGGGCGGCGTAGGCGGCAATATCGTGGGCGCCGTCGAACGCTTCACGCGTGGCGCTCATGCCGGGCACGATTACGTAGGTTTCCGTACCGCTCATGACGAGCGTCAGATCGGCTCCATCGAGGCCGGTCAGGTACCAGAAATTACTATCTTGGTGGAAGCGCGAGGGTTCGTCGCCGCCGCGCTGCATGACGCCGTTGCCGGTGACGATGATCGGTACGCTCGGCCCGACGGCTTGGCGCAGCGTGGTACGGTTGCTGGAAAAGAAATCAGGGCCGAAAGAAGTCTGCATCACCGCTAGTATAAATTAATGCCGCGTCAGCCGCCACCAGAAACTTGGGCCTGCCAGGCTGTGTTGCAACTTCAAATTGGTAGCGGCCGCCGTCTGCCCGCTGGTGATTTCCACATCGCCGACTACGCCCTCGGTCTTATCGGTACGAATGTGATGCGACTGGTGCAGCTGCTCGCTCTGCCAGTGGACGATCCGGACGTTTTTGCTGGCCACGATAGGAGCTGATGCGCCCCAGGCGGTATGCAGCGCGCCGAGCTGCTGACCGGCTTTGGCAAAAGTGATCTGACTGAAGCCGTGCTGCAAGGAAGTGGCCAGCTGGGTGGCGCTGTGGAGGGCGGTGTCCAGATCGGGGGCGCCCATGACGGCGCCGGCTACTGGCACGGTGGTGTCACCGACCGGCACTTCGGCAGTCATCAGGAATGCGCCGGGGTCGGCATCGTTATTGCCGGTTTTGAGGCCGGTTATGCCGTTTACACCCAGTATCGTGTCGTAGTTATACACCGTGCCCGCCACTGGTAGCTCGGCTTCGTGCTGGCCGGCGATCTGCATCAGTACCGGGTTCTGCAGGGCCAGCAGGCCGAGTTTGGTCAGGTCGCCGGCCGTGCTGGTGGTGCTTGGGTCAAAACCGCTGGCGTCCGTGCCGATATGCGTATGTGTCAATCCATTCTCATCTAAAAACTTCGTAGCATATGCCTGGTAGGCGCTCTGACTGCCGAAGACCCACGTCACCAATGAATCGGCGATATTATTGGCCGAAGGTAGTAGCAGTGCCTGTAGCGCCTGGTATTCGGTGAGTTTCTCGCCAGCCGCCACCGCCGCCACCGACCCGTTCTGGGTGACGTAATTATCATAAATGGCGACGTCCCGAGAGCCGATGATGTACGTCGGGCCGCTTTGGTTCAGGGCCAGCGGGGCCTGCTGTAGTACGCACAGGGCGGTGATCACTTTGGTGATGCTGGCGGTGGCCAGCGGTGTCTGGTTACCGCTGCTTGCCAGAGTGCCGTAGCCCGGTGCGCCGATGGCTGCCTGCCCGTAGCCGGGCCAGCTGATATTTGGCTGGGTAGCGGCCGGCAGCTGCGGCAATGTAAGGCTGGCAGTCGGCACTGGCAGCGGCCGGAAGTAGTTACCGGTACCCGCGACTAGCAAGATGAGCAGTACGATCGCCCACCAATGCCGCTTGCGGCGCTGAACGCGCCGCGGCTGATAGGTGGCAGGATGGATGACATGCATTACCACCACTATAGCAAATCCAGCTACGCTTCCATTCCCGCGCCGGGAAGGGTAGCCGTCCCGGCTTTGCCGGGGCGAAGCGAAGGGAAACCCCGGGGTTTCCCTTTCAGACTATGTCGGGGCCCGTCCCCCGCCTCCTGGCGGCAGTGCAGCCCATTTCCCTGGGTTTGTCATTCCGGCCTCCGAGCCGGAATCTAACATCTCCGATACCCGTCAGCCTCTCACCGAGCGCCACCCTCAGTTTCTTCTTTCGTCATTCTTTCTCCCTACTTTTGACCGCAAAAGTAGCAAAACTCTCGCTGCCTTGGTTCAAAAGACTCGGTAGCCTCCAGCTGTTTCACCTCGACTGGTCTTGAGCTTGTACAGGCCTACGCTCTTGCCAATCGGGATAAACCAGCTTCCGGCTAGCCGGGCTTTTGAGGGCAGCGATCTACGGCTGCAAATTCTGTGGAGGTGAACTGAGCCAGTCCTGCCTGCCGGCAGCCAGGCTCACTCCGAGGTTCGGAACGACGGGTGCATATCTGTGCTAGTAAACTGAAGTCTGTTCTCTGTTCTCTGTCCATCAGTGGCAAAATGCTATCGCTCCGCTTGGAACTTTAGGCTATACTAGTAGCATCAGTTGATATAAGGAGTTCACTATATGCTAGCCCTTTGGATAATCATCGCAATCATAGTGGTGCTGGTCATCGTCTTCGCTGCTATGTACAACGGCCTGGTCCGGCTCAATGTCCGTTCCGACGAAGCCTGGAGCGATATAACCGTGCAGCTGAAGCGCCGCGCCGATCTGATCCCGAACCTTATTAACACCGTGAAAGGCTACGCCGCACACGAAAGCGGCGTGTTCGAAAAGGTCACCGAAGCCCGCGCCGCTACCCTGAATGCCGCCGGTCAGGGCCCGGCCGCCGCCGCCAAAGCCGAGGGTGATTTCCAGTCCACTATGAAGAGTTTGTTCGCCGTGGCCGAGAACTACCCTGATCTGAAGGCTTCTCAGAACTTCCTCGATTTGCAGGCGCAGCTGACCGACACCGAGGACAAGATCCAGGCTAGTCGCCGCTTCTACAACGGCGTGGTGCGCGATTTCAACACCAAGCGCAAAGTATTTCCGACTTCCGTCTTTGCCAGTATGCTCGGGTTCAATAAGGACAAAGAATTCTTCGAAGTCGACGAGGCCCAAGTCGCCGCCCTGCAGCAAGCCCCAAACGTCCAGTTCTAACGCAGGAATAAGAGATATGATTGAAACACTGCAAGTGCCCGTCGACCAAATGCCTGTCATGTATCCTTCTGAGATCGATGCAGTAAAAGCTATTGCGAATCACGCGAGAGACACATATATGCAGCAAAGGCACGACCACATTGAGGCGCAAGTAGCGCAAGAAGAGCAAAGAATTCGAACAGATATTGCTGAGGGCACCGTATATGCGAATCCTGACCGAGCCGTTTTTTTGGCGAAACAATGGAGACGTGAGAAGCTCTTACGCGAAGGAGCAAGGTTCGCCATGGACCGCGCATTGGTTGCTCGCTATCGTCATCGTCATGGTCTAGACACGTAAGAAGAGGTTTTATGTATAGTGCTATCGCCGCCAATAAGCGAAAAACCGTGTTTATCATGTTCTTCTTTTTGGTGTTTGCCGGGCTGCTCGGTTGGCTGTTCGGGGCGATGTACGATAGCACCGGGCTCACCTACGGCATCTTGATTTTCGCGTTGTGCTACACGGCCATCATGTACTTCAGCGGTTCGCGGCTTTCTTTGGCAGTGAACGGTGCGAAAGAGGTCCAGAAAGCCGATAATCCGCGGCTGTATCGCATCGTCGAGAATCTGGCGATTACCGATGGGCTGCCGACGCCGCGGGTGTTCATCATGGATGACCCGGCACCGAACGCCTTTGCGACCGGCCGCAATCCGAACCAGAGCGCGGTGTGCGTTACCAGCGGCTTGCTGCAGATCATGAACGATCAGGAACTGCAAGGGGTGCTGGCGCACGAAATGGGGCACATCAAAAACTACGATATGCGCGTGAGCATGATCGCCTTTGCACTGAGTGCTGTCATCAGCCTCATCGCCGATTTCATCTTGCGCGTCACCTGGCTGAGCGATCGTGACCGTGAAAACAATAACCAGGCTGTGATGATCGCCGGTATCGTAGCGGCGATTTTGGCGCCGATCATCGCCACGCTTATCCAGCTGGCTATCAGCCGCAAACGCGAATACCTGGCCGATGCCACCGGTGCACTTACTACGCGCTACCCCGAAGGCCTCGAGAGTGCGCTGGCCAAAATCGGCCAAGTCGGCAGCGCGACGCGGGTGCAAAACACCGCCACCGCGCACTTTTTCTTCGCCAATCCGCTCAAAGGCCATAGTATTACCAATCTGTTCAGTACTCACCCACCGATTGCCGATCGTATTGCCCGGCTGAAACAGATGGAAGACCATGCCTGAAAAGAGAGTCAAGAGCAAAGAGTCAAGAGTCAAGAAAAAAGCCGTAAGGGATCAGGCAGGTGGTGTTGTAAGAAAGAGACGGGCTGCGGAACCGGTGGTACGGCGCACCGAGTCCGGGACGCGGCTGCTCCAAGTACCGAAACGCTACTGGTACAAACCATGGACCTGGCGGAACCACCCACCAGTTCCCCGTTATCGGCCATTACCCAAAGCTCGCAAGCTTTTTTGGGCTTCGCTGCAGCTGCTCTGGCAGCACAAAAAGCTCTTCGGCGGCATTATCGTCATTTACGGCCTCTTGAATATTTTGTTCGTACGCGGGCTATCCGGCAGCAGCGACCTCAGTAGCCTGAAAAGCACGCTCGACAGCGTGTTCCACGGCGGCTTCGGCGGCAAGCTGGCCAGCTCGGCGACCTCTTTCGTATACCTCCTGGGCACTTCTGGCAGTGGCAATACGGCTACCTCGGGAGTGTACCAAAGCATGCTGCTCATCGTCTGCAGCCTGGCGTTCATATGGGCGCTCCGGCAGGCGCTAGCTAAGCACGCCGTGCGCATCCGCGATAGCTTCTATCAGGGGATGTATCCGCTGGTTCCCTTCCTGCTGCTGTTTCTGGTCATCGGCTTGCAGCTGCTGCCGCTGGCGATCGGCGGCGGGTTGTATTCGACCGTTATCAGCAATGGGATCGCCGTGCACGCGTACGAAAAGGCGTTCTGGCTGCTGCTATTCATCGCCCTGGCACTGTGGTCGTTGCGTATGATAACCAGCTCAGTTTTCGCCGTCTATATCGTGACGCTGCCCGACATGACGCCGCTGAAAGCGCTGCGCAGTAGCAAGCAACTGGTCTATGGCCGTCGTTTGCTCATCTGGCGCAAACTGATATTCTTGCCGATTATTCTGTTGATTTTGGCAGCTCTCATCGAGTTCCCGCTGATCATGTTCGTGACGTCGCTGGCCGCCTGGGTATTCTTTGCGCTTAGCATGATTGCTCTCGCGGTCGTGCACGCCTACTTATATAATTTGTATAGGGAGTTGCTATGAGCGCCGCCTCACGAGCTGATGAACTACGCAAACTGCTGAATCAATATAGTTACGAATACCATGTGCTTGACGAGCCGTCGGTATCGGATGCCGTATACGACGGGCTGATGCGCGAATTGAAGCAGCTTGAGGCTGATGATCCGGGCCTGATTACGCCCGACAGCCCGACCCAGCGCATCGGCAATGTGCCACTCGATAAATTCACCAAAGTCACGCATAGCCGGCCGATGATCAGTCTAAACGATGTGTTTGACCGCGCCGAAGTCGAAGCCTGGGTGCAGCGTATGGACAAGCTGCTGCCGGGCGCTCGCCACGAATATTTCTGCGATATCAAGATGGACGGGCTGGCCTGTGCGCTTATTTACGAAGACGGCGTGTTGGTGCAGGCGGTGACTCGCGGGGATGGCCGGGTCGGCGAAGATGTGACTATGAATGTGCGCACCATCCTGAACGTACCCCTGCGCCTGCGCGACCCCGGGCGTCATCCTGAACTCGTTTCAGGATCCCGTCCAAAGGACCACGAGATGCCGAAACAAGTTCGGCATGACGACATACCCCGATTTTTAAAAGGGCGCACCGAAGTCCGTGGCGAAGTCATCATGCTGAAAAAAGATTTCGAGCAGCTGAATAAGACTCGCGAAGCGGCTGGGTTAGCGCTGTTCAAAAACCCGCGCAATCTGGCAGCCGGCACCATCCGCCAGCTCGACCCCAAGCTCGTCGCCGAGCGGCCGCTACGCTTCCGGGCATATGATTTGCTGCGGGATAATGCGCAGGAAGTGCCGACCAATCTCTTCGCCTATGAAGCGTTGAGTGAGCTGGGGCTAACGCGCAACCGGCAAGCAGCAGTGTTCACCGATCTGGACCAGGTCATGCATTTCGTCAGCGAATGGGATGAAAAGCGGCACGAACTGCCATTTAACACCGACGGCTTGGTGGTAAAAGTGAACGACCGAGCGCAGTACGACAAACTTGGTGTGGTCGGCAAAAACCCGCGCGGCGCCATTGCCTACAAATACGCTGCCGAGCAAGCTACCACCATCGTGAAAGATATCGTGATATATATCGGCCGGACCGGCGCAGCAACGCCGGTGGCCGTTTTTGACCCAGTGAATGTGGCCGGTACCACGGTGCAGCATGCGAGCCTGCACAATGCCGATGAAATCGCCCGCAAAGATGTGCGCGTGGGCGATACGGTGGTGATTTATAAAGCCGGCGATATCATCCCCCAAGTTGAAAGTGTGGTTACCGAGCTACGACCGAAATCAGCCAAACCATTTGACTACGAGCAGGCGCTACAGGCCCAGTACCCGGAGCTGCAGTTCGAGCGGCCGGAGGGCGAGGCCGTGTACCGGCTGAAAGGTGCCAGTGGTACCATTTTGCTAAAGGAAGCGGTGATTCACTTTGCCAGCAAAGGCGCGCTGGATATCGACACCCTGGGCGAAAAGAACGCCGCCATGCTGGTGGATGCTGGGCTAGTGCATGACCTGGCAGATATATATACCATCACCGAGGAGCAGCTACTGGAGCTCGACCGTTTCGCCGATATTTCGGCTCAGAAGCTCGTGAACGCTATCGCAGATAAGAAAACGCCGCCGCTGGAGCGTTTCGTCTACGGCCTCGGCATCCGGCACGTGGGTACGCAGACGGCTATCGATCTTACGAATCACTTCGGCTCTCTTTCCTCTTTGCAGCACGCCACGATTGAGCAACTGGAGGCCGTGGAGGGTGTGGGAACCGTGGTGGCTGAAAGCATCGCGGCCTGGTTTGCTGATGAGGATAACGAGGCTCTGCTCGCTAAATTCGAACACTTAGGGGTCAAGCCGCACTTCGAGCGGAAAACCGGCAAGCTTACCGGCCAGAACTTCGTCGTCACCGGTACACTAGAGAGCATGGGCCGTGACGAAGCTGCCGCCCGCATTCGGAGCCTTGGCGGCACGTTCCAGAGCTCCGTCGCAAAAGATACCACCTATCTAGTAGCCGGCGGCAAAGTCGGCGCCAGCAAACTCAAAAAAGCCCAAAGCTACGGCACCAAAATCATCAACGAACCCGAATTTTTGGAGATTATACAATGAGTGCACGCATAGATACCGAGCAATATGAGCAAGAATTCACCAATCAGGGGCTCATTTTTGAGTATGGCGAGGACGGGCCCAACAAGATTTATACGCCCCATCGCCATGGCTGGACAAAGCTGGTGACACGAGCGGGTAGCATTACGATGAAGCTTGAAGGTGGTGAACCATTTGAACAACGTGCTGGTGATGTTTGCGAGGTAGGGTCCGGCCAGTTACATGAAGCCGTGGTCGGGCCAGACGGCTGGAAGTGGCTTGCCGCCTGGAAGCCAGAAGAAGGCGACACATTCAATGTTCATGAATCTTGACAAACTACCCAAATAGCTTATGATTAGAGCAGTTCGTGCGTCGCTAGCGGCGCTTGACACAAACATTTTAAAAACAAAAATGTCCTCACCCGCCGCCGGGTGGGCACGCACGAAAGATCAACCTCGCGCACCAAGCGGGGTTTTTCATTTCCTAACAGATACGGTATACTTGCTTGCAGCATGCTTCCAGTCCCGCATAAGGGAAAAAGAGCAGCCGGACAAAAAGTCGCGTCTTTTTGCCCGCGTGGATAGAGAAAAAACCGCAGGTTTTGTCTTCATTGCCATTTTAGGGGTATAGCTCAGTTGGTAGAGCACCGGTCTCCAAAACCGGGTGTCGTAGGTTCGAGTCCTGCTACCCCTGCCAAAGAAATAAGATCTGCTGTTCGGCAGGTCTTATTTCTTTGTAGGCGGTACTGATTCGAACCGATATGATTTGCTGACTTTTGTTTTGAAATGCTTGTGCTCGCAATGGGCGAGACTATTTGCAATAATAAAACCATGTGTGAATACAACCGTCCTTATCTTGCGCCATTCGGCCAACATCCAGATGATATCTATGGCGGACACCAGCCCGAAATTATTGTGCGTTCTCCTGAAGTTTGGGCAGAGAGAGAAGCAGCCCTGCCCCGGGGCGAGGCGGCCGTCATTGAGCAAGCGATTCAAGAAGCAGCCGTAATCGCCGCTGATGTGCATCTTTACCGAAAGGTCGGCTCTCCAATTCTTGGCCTGGCACTGGTGCCTGGCAAAGGTCCTACGGTGAAAATCTGGGAACATTAAACGTACTAAACAATAGGTAGGTTTAGTGCTCATCCTGCTACCCCTGCCAAGGATGTTTAAATACGGACGTAAGGTTCGTATTTTTATTTATGAAGCAGCATAGAGCTCGAGAGTGGTTCGAGCGTTAGGTTCGATATCGAGTGCGGCGAGCGCTTCGTCGGCCGGAGCCCAGATGTAGGACTGGGCTTCATCGTTGAGCGTGACTTTCTTGCTGCCGACAGACACCACATTATCGACAAACACATGCTGGACGCCGCGCTGGTAATAGCCTGAGTCGCTGAGCTGGTCGAAGGTGACGAGATGCCGACCGACCGTGCCGCGCAGACCGGTCTCTTCATGCACTTCACGTAGCAAAGCATCGTGCAGGCGCTCGTTGCGACGGACCTTACCGCCGACGATCGAATAACGGTCGCCCCATTTATGGGTTCTTACCAGCAGTATTTCCTTTTTGTCGCGGACCTGGCGTTCGATGATCGCACCGGTGGCGATCACCGAGCCGGGCACCATCAAATCGGTCCAGAGTTTGTGGATGAGTGTTTCATTGGGGCGCACCATTTCGGGTGGCAACGCAGCGTGCTCGAAGATATATTGGGCCAGCAGCTCGGGCGACCAGATGGTGCTGGCGGGTACATAGGCGGGGTGGTCAGCCGGCTTATCCATAAAGAAACACCGTACATTAGTAAGTTGCGCAATGGCCAGCTCGTACGATGCGCTGGTACCGATGTAGCCCTCGGGATTCACGAAATAGCTGAAACCGTTTTCGCCTAGCTTGCGCAGGTGGTGCAGATACCGCAATTCTACGAGTCGCGGGTCCTGCCCGACTTCGTTCTCGAAGAGTGCGAACCCGTTTACCTCGTCAGCAAGCTCCTCGAGCTGCGGGGCGAGTACCTCTATGCCGGCCCGTTGGAACAGCTGCGCGACGCGCTGTATTTCGGCAAAGTGTTTACCGAAACTCCCGTGGATGACACACCGTATGGCCGGACGTTTCATAACCTAGTTATACCACAAGGTTGTATGGTCGTATATTACGAGGCCAGGACGGTTTTGGGGATGGTGAGGGTGATGGTGGTGCCTTTGGGGCCGCTATGGGCGCGCAGGCTGCCGCCGAGGTGGCGCATGATGAGGCTATCGAGGTACAAGCTGAGGCCGAGCCCCTGGTGTGATTCGTGGAAGGTGTCTTCGGGGTGTGTGAATGGTTGCAGCAACTGGTTGGTGACTGCTTTGGGCAGGCCGGGGCCGTTATCGGTAATGGTCAAGGTGGTACTCGCCGCTGTTTCCGAGGTATTGACCCGGATCTTTCCTCCTTCGGGGCTGAAAGCGATAGCGTTATCGAGCAACGTATCGGCGACGCGGCTGAGCAAACGCTGATCTTGGGTGAGCGATTCGTGCAGATTGCCACTGGTGGCGACATCAATCTGCTTGGCGGCAATCTGGTCGTTGTGGGCCAGCAGCGCCTGGTCGAGCACAGTCGCCAGCTCGAATTGCTCCGTACGGACGCGGGTAGTATCGATGGAGCTGAGCGTGTTCAGCGTATCGACCAGTTTCTGCAGCTGCTGCACGCCGTTATGCAGCGGTTTGGCGCCCGCCGGATGCTTTTGCCGCAGGTCGGCATCGAGCGGTAACAGCTCTGCGACATAACCTTGTAACTCTCGGCCGGCAGATTGGATGAAGGCATTTTTGCCATCATCGAGCTGCTGGCGGTGGGCCAGCGATTGCTCCAGAGCCTCTTTGCGGCGGCGACGCAGGTTGCGGCCCCGCAGCGCGGAGTACAGCAGGGCTGCCACTAGAGCTGCGACGAGTAGCTGGAGCGCGATGGTGATGGCGTGGACGTTCTGATGGCCGACCGCGGTCGCCAGCCAGTTGATAAGCCCGGTTAAGACGAGGCCGATCGCGACCGGCATCCAGAATAATGGCGACAGGTACAGCTTACGCTCGAGTGTTACCTGGGCGGGCAGCTCCGCTTCATCGGTACCGGTTACCCGGCTGGTGATTGATTGCACCAGCTGGTTGGCGGTGACCTGCAGGCGCTGGGCGCAGTCACTCAACGCCGTAGCGGTAGCATCGCCCTTCAACAGGGAGCCTGCCAGTTCGGCGCCACCGGCGATGATGGTGATGGGTGTGCGGACATGGTGCGCCACCAGGTTCAGGAACTGCATCTTATCTTCGGTCGTCTGACGTTCGCGCTTCAAGATAGCCAGCAACATGTCTGCCGTCCGGACTTCCCGGTACATATCCCCGAGCAGTAGCCCGGCGAAGGCGGCAATCAGTATGTAGAAGATACCAGGTAGGACGTACGGAGCAGCCGGAGAACTGATGATGCGTTTGCCCAGGCGGCCCAGCGCCTGCACGGCATCGCCCAAGATGCCCGATGCGCTGCTGCCCGCGGTACCCGTCTGAGGCGTCGAGCCAGAGGTGCCCGGCTGAGAACCGGCATTGCCGCTGCCGGTAGTATCGCTGCCACCCTGCTCCGGTGTAGAGCCAGTGCTCCCACCAGAACTCGGCGTACCACCGCTTTCGGGGCTGGTCGTACCGCCGCCTGGACTGGTCGGGCTGGTAACGGTGATCGCTTCTTGGCGGCCGCTCTGGCCGGTGGCGGTGTCGGTCGCCGTGACCGTTTGCTCGCCTGGGGTCGAGAATATGAAGCCATTGACGAACGTGTGCAAGCCCTTGTCGATGTACGGCTGGAAAGTGTAGTCGGCTGGCAGCACAGCCGCCGGGTCACTGGAAGTAAAGTGAATCGTGCCGTTGTAACCGGCTACGGTGTAGTCACCGGCATCCTGCGCAATCACGACTGCTGAGCTGGGCGTACCGGCCACCTGCGGGTCAGAGATGTTCGCAACCAGGAAATGGTCGAACACCTGTTGGAGCACAGTTACGGTTTGGGAAGTAGTGCTGAGGCCGCTCACTTGAGCATTCAGCGTAGCGGTGCCCGAGGTACTATCACGGTAGTAGACGGTGATATGTGCTGCGCCGGCTGGCCACGTTTGGCTGGTGCTGCCCCAATTCGGCAGGCTGTTCGCGAACTGAGCGGTCGCTGAGGAGCTGCTGAACGTTGCAAGCTGGCTGGCATCCATGACGGTCGGGTAGCCGTAGCGGTTATTGACGCCTAGGGTGATGGCCGGCGAGGTGTGGGTGGCGTACAGCGTCTGCGGCGGTGTGGTGAACGTCAGACTGGCCGGCGCGCCCTTCTGTACGGTTACCGATTGGCTTGTCTGTGTCAGCGTGTTGCTGCTGACCGTTAGGGTGTACTGACCGGTATTCGTGTTATCGCGGTAGTAGAACGAAGCGGTGGCGGTATTGGCCGGAATAGTGACCGTGGTAAGTACCCAGGGGCCGGTGTTATAGTCGGCGAATTGGCCGGTGGGCGAGGTGGTAGCCAGACGCAGGGTCGTGTCGCTCGAAACGGGTGTCACGATGCCGTAGGCGTTCTCGACCGTCACGGCCAGCTGATCGCTGGTACCGCCCCGTTCGAATGAGCTCTGCGGCGTCGTAAAGACGAGCTGAGCCGGTACGCCTGCCGTGATCGCTATGGTGCTGACTGCGTTGGTGATGCCGGTGTCGGGGTTATCCAAGGGGTAGACGTCGCTCACGGTAATGGTATCGCTACCCACCGCGGTATCCTGGTAGGTAAAGCTGGCCACTGTACCGCTTCGCTGGACTACCAGCGCGTGTGCGTTCGCGCTGTAACCGTCTCCGCCGAAGCTGCCGGTTGCCGCTGAGCTAGACAGGTAGATATACTGGCCGGGCTGCAACGTAACTACATTGCCGAACGTATCGAGCGCCTGGACACTAAAAGTCCGCGTCTGGCCGACTTCCGCAGTGGTCGGAGCGGTGACGTACTGGTAGCTGGCAATCTGGCCGCTGAGGACGGTCAGCGTCGCGGTGCCTTGGGTGAGGCTGTCGGCTGAAGCGGCCAGGTGTACCGTGCCGGTGGTAGTCTGGCGGTAATACACCGTTACGGTGGTGCTGCCGGCTGGGATGGTCGCGGTGGCAATCGCCGGTGCGCCCACATCGCTGGTGGCAGTAAAGCTGCCGGGGCCGTCTGTGGCTAGTACGACGGTAATATCACCGCTGGACGCTGCCGGGATGTCGTAGGCATTCGTCAGATGTATGGTCAGCTGCTGGGGTACGTTGACGGTCGCATTGCCGTTTGCCGGCGTGATAGATAGCTGGCTGGCCACCGGATTCGTAATGGTGAGGCTGGCCGCCGTGTCAATCATACCGGTGTCCGGATCGCCGGTGTTCGGCTCATCACGGGCTTGCAGCTGTGCGCTGCCAGGCGTACTGCCAGCCGTGAACGTGAAGCTGGCGGTGCTCTGCCCGGCCCGAATGGTGACTGAGCCGGTATCGACCGTACCGCCCGAAGCAGCTACATACACGGTCGTATCGCTGAGCGTCGGCACTAAGTTGCCAGCAGTGTCTTCAAGGCTTACTTGTACGGTGGCAGATTGGCCGGCTTCCAAGCTGGCCGGGACGCCGCTGAAGGCGATCTGCGCCGGCCCGGTGGCAGCGGTAAACACCTGCGAAGCCGCCGTGAGTCCGCTGGCTGAAACGGTCATGGTGCAGCTGGCGGCAGACGTTTTGAAGTAGAAGAACGCTGTGTCTGAGCTGTCCGGGATGATCACTTGCGTGATGGCCGACCAATTGCCACTGGACAGCGAGAAGCTGCTGTCTGCACAATCGCTGTTGAGCGTCACAGTCGTATCACCGCTGACGGGTGCGGTGTTTCCATACGCATCTGTCGTGATAATCTCTATCTGCTCAGACGGTTGGTTCGTCTGGCCATTTTGGGCAGGTGTGGCAAAGCTCAGCTTGCTGGCGGCGGCAGTCGTGATGGTGACACTCTGGGTGCTGCTGAGCGTGCCGGCCGTCGCCTGCAAGGTATGCGTGCCGGTCTGTGTGTCGTGGTAGTAGAAGCTGGCACTGCTGCTGCCGGCTGGGATGGTAACGGTAGTGATCGCCGCTGCATTCGGGTCCGCTGTAGCGGTAAAGCCATACATACCTCCTGAATTGCTGGACAATGCGACGGTCAGGTCATGGCCCTGGATAGCCGGCGAGCCATCGGATTTTTGTGCTTCCACAGTGATTTTTGCTGAACTTGCAGCCGGAGTGATGGTTTGCGGCGCGGTGATAAAGGCCAGCTGACTGGCGGTCTGCCCCACGACCGTGATGGTGCGTGTGGCGTTTACTGTGCCGCTGTCTGGGTTATCGAGCGGGGTCTGATCGCTGGTGGTAAGGGTGGCAGACGCGCCGAGCGTCGTATCTTTGTAATAGAAAGTGGCGCTGCTGCCACCTGATGGGATGGTCGCGGCAGTAGCAGTCCACGGGCCATTCGCATTCTCGGCGAAGCTGCCGCTGCCGCTGGTGGTGTACAGATAGACCGCTGTGTCACTGCTGACAGTGGTGACATTGCCGTACATATCTTCTGCTGTCACTGAAAATCCTGTTGCCTCAGTGACCGGCACCGAGCTGGGCCCGCCCGTGAAAACTAGTTGGGTGTAGGCGCCCGGCGTGACAGTGAGGCTGGTGGTGGCTTCGCTGAGGCCGCTGGCGTCGAGCACGACAGTGCCGGCGGTAGTTGTTTTGTAATAGACTGTTACCGAGCTGCTGCCAGACGGCAATGTTACGCTCCCCACCGGCTGCCAATTGGTGTCGCTCAGCGAAAAGCTGCCGCCGTGGCTGCGGTCGCTCAAGGCAATCGTACTATCACTGGAACTGCCCGCCGGTTGGTCCAGGTCGTTGGTCTGGGTAATAGTCACTGCCACCGGTGCATCCACACCGGTAGTGGCATTGGTGCTCAGAGTAATCTTCGAGGGGTTATGGGCAATAAAATTAATACTGGCCGACGCGTCGTCAAGGCCGGTAGCACCATCGGCCGGACTGGCGTCCGATGCGGTGATGGTGCCGGCTTCGACATCACTGGCATGGACATACACGGTGGTTTGGTTGCCGCCGACCGGGATGGTGGCCGTGAGGCTGCTGGCCGGATTGCTGCCCGCGCTGTCCAGGCTAAATTGCAGGGCGCTGTTATCGCTGGTGAAG
>Ga0164242_10000140_pt1 | contig 87950 bp, 85 predicted proteins | sample OricomgcompostMG_FD_108783 | JGI IMG/M metagenome (GOLD analysis project Ga0164242, IMG submission 108783) | Miracle-Growth compost microbial communities from Emeryville, California, USA - Original compost - Miracle growth compost (MG) ...
CCGCCGCCCTCTGGGGTGACCCAGACGATGTTCTGGGTCGGATCCTTGATATCGCAGGTCTTGCAGTGCACGCAGTTCTGCGCGTTGATCTGCAGCCGCGCCTGGCCGGGCCGTTCCTGGCCGGGCTTCTCCTGCTCCGCCTCGTCCCTGACGAACTCATACACCGCCGCCGGGCAATAGCGCCCCTCCGGCCCCGCATACCTCTTCAGGTTCACTTCCACCGGCACGGCCGGGTCCTTCAAGGTCAGGTGCACCGGCTGGTCTTCCGCATGGTTGGTGTTGGACAGGAACACCGACGACAGCCGGTCGAAGGTCAGCCGGTTGTCCGGCTTCGGATACACGATCGGCGTGAACTTGGCCGCCGGCTGCAGGCAGGCATGGTCCGGCCGCCGGTGGCGCAGCGTCCACGGCGCCTTGCCGCGCAGGAGCAGCTGGTCGATGCCCACCATCAGCGTGCCGGTAACGAGCCCCTTGCTCATCCACGGCTTGAAGTTGCGCGCCACGTGCAGTTCCTCGTGCAGCCAGGACTGCTCAAATGCTTGCGGATAGGCCGCCAGCTCGTCGCGCTCCCGCCCCGCGCCGATGGCCGCACAGGCCGCCTCGGCCGCCAGCATGCCGCTCTTGATCGCCGCATGGCTGCCCTTGATGCGGCTGGCGTTCAGAAAGCCGGCCTCGCAGCCGATCAGCGCACCGCCGGCAAACACCAGTTTCGGCAGCGACTGCAGCCCGCCGGCCGTGATCGCTCGCGCCCCGTAGGCCACGCGCTTGCCGCCCTCGAAGAAGCCGCGGATGGCCGGATGGGTCTTGTAGCGCTGGAATTCCTCGAACGGCGACAGGTACGGGTTGGCGTAGCCCAGCCCCACCACGTAGCCGACCGCGACCTGGTTGTTGTCCATGTGGTACAGGAAGGAACCGCCATAGGTATCGGTATCCAGCGGCCAGCCGGCGGTGTGGATCACCAGGCCCGGTTGATGTTTGGCGGGATCGATCTCCCACAGCTCCTTGATGCCCAGCGCATAGGTCTGCGGCGACTTGCCGGCATCCAGGTGAAAGCGTTCGATCAGCTGGCGGCCCAGGTGGCCGCGGGAACCCTCGGCGAACAGGGTGTATTTCGCGTGCAGTTCCATGCCGAGCTGGAAGGCGGCGGTCGGCTGGCCGTGGCGGTCCACGCCCATGTTGCCGGTGGCCACACCGCGCACGGCGCCGTGGTCGTCGTAGAGAATCTCGGCGGCCGGAAAGCCGGGAAACACTTCCACCCCCAGTTCCTCGGCCTGGCGGGCCAGCCAGCGCACCACGTTGGCCAACGAGATGACGTAGTTGCCGTGGTTGGTGAAGCAGGCTGGCAGCAGGAAGGACGGCACTTGCCAGGAACCGGTCTCGGAGAGGAACAGGAAGCGGTCTTCGGACACCGGCGTGGTCAGCGGCGCGCCGCGTTGCTGCCAGTCGGGGAACAGTTCGGTCAGGGCGCGCGGGTCCATCACCGCCCCGGACAGGATGTGGGCGCCGGGCTCGCTGCCTTTTTCCAACACGCAGACGGAGAGGTCCTGCTCTGCTGCCAAAGCCAGCTGCTTCAGGCGGATCGCCGCCGACAGACCGGCCGGGCCGCCGCCTACGATCACCACGTCGTAGGTCATCGATTCGCGCGGACCGTGTTGCGTCATGCCCGTGTCCTCACAGCGCACGCAGGATGAAGGTGCAGCCGGCCACCAGGCACAGGCCGCCGACCAGCCGCTTGATCAATGCGCCGTCGACGCGATGGATGACGAAGGCGCCGAGCAGCACGCCGACGATCTCGAACGCGGCGATGAAGGCGGCCAGGCCGTAGTCGATGCTGCCATAGCGCAGGTTGGCGATGGTGCCGGACAGCGCGCCGACGATCTGCAGCACCTGGCCGACACCGATCGCCGTCAGGATGGAGCTGCCGCACAACACCATCAACGGCACCGACAGCGCCGGCCCGCCGATGCCGGTCAGGCCGGAAAGGAAACCGGTCAGCGCGCCGATGCCGGCCATCAGCAGGCGCTGATGGCGGACGTCATCCGGCAGCGCCAGCGTCCACTGCCGGCCGTGGCTGCCCAGCGTGTAGAGGCCGGCGACCAGGATCACCGCCGCCAGGATCAGCGACAGCATCGCCGGGCTCAGGTGATGGCCGACCCAGGCGCCGGCAAAGCCGGTCAGCGCCGCGCCGGCGCACAGCGGCCACGCCAGCGTCCAGGCGATGCTGCCCTTGCGGTGGAAGTAAACGGCGCCGGCCACGCCGGTGAAGATGAAGGTGAACAGCGAGGTCGCCATGCCCTCGTGGATGGTGACGTCCATCAGCAGCGCCAGCGCCGGCGGCATGAAGAAGCCGCCGATGCCGGCCGCGCCGACCATGGCGCCGATGGCGAGGGAGATCAAGACGAGGCCGGTGTGCGTCAGCATGGCGTTCCGATTTCTTGTTGTCGCGAATTTCTTATTATAACTCGTTATAATAAGTTGGCGCAAACAGAATCAGGCCGCCTGTCCCCGTTGCGCCTCCCGCAGCGCCGCCAGCAGTTGCGGCACGACCTCGAACAGGTCGCCGACGATACCGTAGTCCGCCACGCCGAAGATCGGCGCTTCCGCATCCTTGTTGATCGCGACGATCACGCGCGAACCGGTCATGCCGGCCAGGTGCTGGATCGCGCCGGATATGCCGATCGCGAGGTACAGGTCGGGCGCGACGATCTTGCCGGTCTGGCCGACCTGCAGGTCGTTCGCCACGAAGCCGGCGTCGACCGCGGCGCGCGACGCGCCCAGCGCCGCGTCCAGCGCGTCGGCCAGCGGCTCCAGCAGCCGGAAGTTTTCGGCCGAACCGAGACCGCGCCCGCCGGCGACGACGACACGCGCCGATGCCAGTTCCGGCCGCTCGGAAGCGATCCGCTCGCGCGACAGCAGGACGGTCTTGCCGAAACCGGCGACCGCCTCGATCGCCTGCACTTCGGCTACGTCACCGGATGTGGAGACGACCGGATCAAAGTTGACGGCGCGCACCGTCAGCACCTTGACGGTATCCAGCGACTGCACGGTGGCAACCGCGTTGCCGGCGTAGATCGGCCGTTCGAAGATGTCGGACGCGATCACTTTGGTCACCTCCGACAACTGGCCGGCGCCCAGCCGCGCCGCCACGCGCGGCAGCAGGCTTTTTCCCCAGGCGCTGGCCGGCGCCAGCACGTGCGTGTACCGGCCTTCCTCGGCCAGCGCAATCGCCTGTTCGGCCACGTCCTCGGCCAGTTGATCGGCCAAGACCGGCGCATCGGCGACCAATACCTTGGCAACGCCGGCGAGATGCGCGGCTTGCTGCGCCGCGCCGGCGCAGTCGCGGCCGGCGACCAGGACGTGGACGTCGTCCGCGCATGCGCGCGCGGCCGTAATCGTATGCAGGGTGCCGGCTTGCAGCGACGCGTGGTCGTGCTCGGCTATCACCAGTGCTGTCATGCTTGCTCCTCCAGAAAAGGGATGGGAATGGTCAGATGACCTGCGCGTCGTGCCGCAGCCGGCGCACCAGCTCGGCGGCATCCTCGACCAGCACGCCGGACTGGCGCGACGGCGGTTCGGCAACCCGCAGCGTGCGCCAGCGCGGCGCGACGTCGACGCCGAACTCGCTTGCCGCAACGGTTTCCAGCGGCTTCTTCTTCGCCTTCATCAGGTTGGGCAGGCTGACGAAGCGCGGTTCGTTCAGGCGCAGGTCGGCCGTCACCACCGCCGGCAGCGGCAGTCGCAGCGTCTCGGTGCCGCCATCCACGTCGCGCGTGACGACGACGTGCTCACCTTCCGCCTGCACGCGCGATGCGAAGGTCGCCTGCGGCCAGCCCAGCAGCGCGGCCAGCATCTGGCCGGTCTGGTTGCAGTCGTCGTCGATCGCCTGCTTGCCGAGGATCACCAGCTGCGGCATCTCGCGCTGCGCGACGGCGGCCAGCAGCCGCGCCACCGCCAGCGGCTGCAGCTCGGCATCGGTTGCGATCAGCAGGCCGCGGTCGGCGCCGATGCCCAGCGCGGATCGCAGCACGTCCTGGCAGGCGGCCGGGCCGCAGGAGACGGCGACCACCTCGGTCGCCTTGCCGGCCTCCTTCAGCCGCACCGCTTCCTCCACCGCGATTTCGTCGAACGGATTGATCGCCATCTTGACGTTGGCCAGTTCGACGCCGCTGCCGTCCGATTTCACGCGGACCTTGACGTTGGCATCCACTACCCGCTTGACGGGAACCAGTATCTTCATGACGCGTGCTCCTTTCCTGCCCTCCCGTTGCGCGCGGCAAAGCGCGTCCCCGGACGGCCACGCGGCCGCTGCATGCGCAAGGAGGGAAACCGATAGATGAAACCGGCGCGCATGCCGCACGCCGGCGTAACGCCTACTTGTCGACGAACGCGCGCTCGATCACGTAGTGGCCCGGATGGCTCATGTTGCCTTCGGTGAGGCCGCAGGATTCGAGCACCTGCACGGTGTCCTTCAGCATCGCCGGGCTGCCGCACAGCATGAAGCGGTCGGCGTCGATGTGCAGCTTCGGCACGCCGAGCTTGGCGTAGAAGCTGTCGCTGACCAGCAGGTCCGGGATACGGCCCTGGTTCTCGAACGGTTCGCGCGTAACGGTCGGGTAGTAGCGCAACTGTTTAGCGACGATCTCGCCGAGGAATTCGTGTTGCGGCAGTTCGTCGACGATGCGCTTGTGATAGGCCAGCTCACTCACCTGCCGGCAGCCGTGCACGAGGATGACCTGCTCGAATTTCTCGTAGATGTCCGGGTCCTGGATGATGCTCATGAAGGGCGCCAGGCCGGTGCCAGTGCCGAGCAGGTACAGACGCTTGCCGGGCAGCAGGTTCTGGCTCAGCAACGTGCCGGACGCCTTGCGGCCGACCAGGATCGCGTCGCCGACCCGGATGTTCTGCAGGCGCGAGGTCAGCGGACCGTCCGGCACCTTGATGCTGAGGAATTCCAGCTGCTCCTCGTAATGCGGACTGACCATGCTGTACGCGCGCATCAGCGGCTTGCCGTCGACGTCCAGCCCGATCATCGCGAACTGCCCGCTCTGGTAGCGGAAGCTCGCCTCGCGCGTGGTGGTGAAGGAAAACAGGCGGTCCGTCCAGTGATGCACCGACAGGACTTCCGCTTCGTAGAAGTTACTCATCGCGCCAACCTTTCATCAGGGATACGGTATAGCCCGACGCCGACGCCGGGCCGAAAGCCATCTGCTGCAGATAGGCCCACGGATAGATGCCGCGGCTGTGCCCATCGGAAAAGAACAACTGCAGGCCCACGCTGCCGACCGGCTCCAGCTTCTGCAGCACGACGTCCGCCGCCACCGGCAGCACGCCGTCGATGCGGCGCCGCGCGCTCTCGCACTCGCTGCAGCGGCAGGAACGGCGCAGCGCCCTGTGCGACAGCACCGCGGTGCGGCCGCCCCAGGCCAGCTCCAGCGTGCAGGCGCGCCGGTCGATGCGGATCTCGGTCGGCCAGCCGGGATCGGCCTGCGCTTCTTCGATGACCGGTGCGTCAAAGGACATGCGACACCCCTTCCGGTCCGACTTCCATGCTCAGGCCGTCGTAGCCGCCCTCGGACAACTCGCTGCCCATCGCGGCGAAGCTCTCCTCGCGCAGCAGCTTCTTGATCGAACGCAGCATCGCGGTGAATTCCGGCGTGTCCATCATCTCGGCGCGGCGCGGGCGTGGCAGCGGCACCTTCAGCTCGGCCTTGATGCGGCCGGGGCGCGCGGTCATCACGTAGATGCGGTCCGACAGGAAGATCGCCTCCTCGATGTCGTGCGTGATGAACAGCACCGACAGGCGCAGGCGCTGCCACATGTTGGTCAGGATTTCCTGCATCACCGAGCGCGTCTGCGAATCGAGCGCGCCGAACGGTTCGTCCATCAGCAGCACCTGCGGGCCGGTCGCCAATGCGCGCACGATGCCGACGCGCTGCTTCATGCCGCCGGACAGCTGCGACGGATAGTGGTTTTCGAAGGCCAGCAGACCGGCCAGGCCGAGCAGCGTGCGCGCCTGCGTCTCGCGCTGCGACGGCGACACGCCCTTCATCCTCAGGCCGAACTCGACGTTCTTGCGCACCGTCATCCAGGGAAACAGCGAATACTGCTGGAACACCACGCCGCGGTCGGAACCCGGCCCGTCGATCGCGCCGCCGTCCAGCGTCAGCACGCCGCCGCTGGCCTTGATGAAGCCGGCCACCGCGTTCATCAGCGTGGACTTGCCGCAGCCGGACGGACCGATCAGCGAGACGAATTCGCCCGGCTGCACGTTCAGCGACACCGACTTGACGGCCTGCACCGTCTCGCCCTTCGCCTTGAAGTTGATGTTGAGGTCGCGGACCTCGATCAAACCGGATTGCGTGCTCATTTTCTTGCTCCCGCCGCGGCGGCCATCCACGGCATGACCAGTTGCGAACAGAGGTTGATCGCCTTGCTGCACAGCAGCCCCAGCACGCCGATGGTGATCATGCCGAGCGCGATGTCCGGGTAGGAAATCAGCGAATACGCTTCCCATGTGAAGTAGCCGATGCCGAACTGGCCGGAGATCATCTCCGCCGCGATCAGCGACACCCATGCCACGCCCATGCCGATCGACAGGCCGGCGAAGATGTGCTGCAGCGCGCCGGGGATGACGACGTACAGGATCACGTCCTTCTCCTTCGCGCCCAAGCTGTAGGCGGCACGGAACAGCACCTCGTCGATCTGCTCGACGCCGTGGATGGTGTTGATCAGGATCGGGAAGAAGGCGCCGATGAAGGTGATGAACACGATGCTGACCTCGTTGCTGGGCCACAGCATGATGGCCATCGGCACCCAGGCGATCGCCGGGATCGGGCGGAACACTTCCATCGCCGGCATCGTCAGCGAGCGGAAGATGCGGTAGCGGCCGACCAGGATGCCGATCAGCGTCCCGGTCACGGTGGCGCCGAGGAAGCCGAGCAGCACGCGACGCAGGCTGATGCCGATGTCGGTCAGAAAGCGCGACGAATGGCTGACGCCGACGATGCTGTGCCAGACCTCGACCGGCGTCGGAATGTTGCCGAAGCGCACGTAGAAATCCACCCGGTAGACGGTCAGCAGGTACCACGCCAGCAGCACGATGGCGATCGACAGCGCGCCCAGCATCCAGCTGCCGGGCGCCGATTCCAGCCATTCCTTCGGCCGGAAGGGCCGCGGCGCCCCGGCCGCGGGCTGTCCGCCTTCGATGGCGGACAGCCTGGGCTGCCGCACCGGCTTACGCGGGAGGGGATGCGATGGCGCCGCCGCCGGCGGCGATTCCATCGGATGACGGTCTGTGAGAGCCATGATCATTTCTCCATCTTGGCGAGCACCTGGTCATAGGTCGCGAACGTGCCGCCGTTCTTCGTTGCCCAGGCCTGCGCATCCTTCTTCAGCAGGAAAGGCACCACGTCGAGCTTGCTGCCGGCGCCGCTGACGGAATAGAAAGCCTTGTCGGCGAACACCTTGATGCCCAGCGTCCTGTCGAACACGTAGGCCACCGCAATTTTCTTGCCAGCCTGCTGGTATTGCCTGATGCCCATGAAGGTGCAGACCGGCGAGCTGAACGGCACGATGTCGCCGCCTTCGATCCAGACCTCGCCGGCGTTCTTCGGATCGGTGATGTCCTTGTGGCAAACCGGATCGGTGCCGTGGATGTCGTAGTTGGCCAGCGATTTCTTCTGCGCGTCGTAGTCCCGACCGCGCTCCTTGAACGCCTCGCGCACGTAGGTCTCGTTGACCCAGGCGTTGACGTCGAACTTCTGGATGCGGCCCAGCTTGTGCAGCACGCCGAAGTCGGTCTTGATCGCATTCACCAGGATCGGCTTGATGGTCGGGTCCAGCGTGTGGATGCCGTCGGGCCCGAGGAAGATGTAGACCACTTCCTTGTCGGTGCCGGTCCATTGCGCGATCTTCTCGGATGCCAGCTCGGGGTTCTTGCGCACCCAGTCGTTAGCGGCCATCATCGCCTTGATGTAGGCAACCACCACTTCCGGATATTTCTCGGCGAAATCCTTGCGCACCACCACGCCGTGGAAGGTCGGAACGCGCGTCTCCGCGCCGTCGAAGATCTTGCGCGCGAAGCCGCGGAACGGCAGCAGCTCGGCGAACGGCACGAAGTCCGCATGCGCGTCGATCTTCTTCTGCGCGAGATTGGTGGAGCCGATCTCCGGCGTCTGGCTCACCAGGTTCCAGTAGTCGTCCGGCCAGCCGCGCGCCTGCATCGCCTGCAGCAGCATGCCGTGCGCGGCCGAGCCGAACGGCACCGAGACGGTCTTGCCCTTCAGGTCCGACAGCTGGTAGTAGGGACTGTCCTTGTTGACCACCACGCCGTTGCCGGCGCCGTATTGGTTGTAGGCGATCACCGCGACCAGCTCGGTCTCGTTGCCCGGGCTCTGCTGGCCATTGGCGCCGTTGATCAGCAGCGGGTAGTCGCCCATCATGCCGATCTGGATCTTGTCGGCCAGCATGCCGTTGGTGACCGGCGGACCGGAGGTGAAGTTCTGCCAGTTGATCTTGAAGTCGATGTCGGCGTACTTGCCGGTCTTCGGCAGGTATTTCTGCAGCAGGCCCAGCTCCTTGATCACGATGCCGCCGGTGACCGTGTTGGTGGTGGTGTCCTGCGTGCCGATGCCGATCGTGACGGTTTCCTTCGCGTGCGCGGCGGCGGCGGACAGCAGCGCCACGGACAGGCTCATGATGCGGAGGAGGCGGCCGGCACGGCCAGGCGTGAAATGCGGGAATGTCATGTCGAATCCTTCCAGGTTGGTCACGATGCGAAATAAGCCGGGGAAGCGCACTGGCGGCGCCTGTCTACACCATCTCCATCAGATGTCCGCGCTTGCCGGGCTTGCCGGCCCAGTCTTCCGCGTCGGGCAGCGGTTCGGTCGATTGCGCGATCACCGGCCACTGCTGCGCCAGCCGCGCGTTGAGTTCCACGTACTCGCCCTGCTCGGGCGGCAATACCTTCTCGTCGTAGATGGCTTCCACCGGGCATTCGGCCACGCACACGCCGCAGTCGATGCAGACCTCGGGATCGATGACGAGGAAATTCGGACCTTCATGGAAGCATTCGACCGGGCAGACCGCCACGCAGTCCGTGTACTTGCAGCCAATGCACGATTCGCCGACCACGTGTGTCATGACGCACCTCCGTTCAGTTGGATGCTGGCCAGCGCCAGCTTGGACAGCTTGCGCACGTCGGAATCGACGTCCTTCATCGCCAGTTCGAGGAAAGCGATCGCGCGCGTGTCGCCGATTTCGCCGAGCGCGATCACCGCTTCCTTGCGCAGATTGCTCATCGGGTGCGTGAGCGCCTCGCACAGCGCGTGCACCGCGGCCTTCGCGCGCAGTTTGCCGAGGCTGCGCGCCGCCTTCACGCGCACTTGCCAGAATTCGTCGTCCATCGCGCGCACCAGGTCCGGCACGCCGAGCGCGAGGCCGAGCTTGCCCATGGTGCCCGCCGCCTCCTCGCGCACCTGCCACACCGGGTCGGTCAGCACCCGGCTCAGCGTCGGCTGGATGCTGACGGCCGACGCGTAGCCGAGCGCACCGACCGCGATGCGCCGCACTTCCGGATCGGAATCGTTGGCGGCGGCGTTGGTCAGCACGCCGATCGCTTCCGGCTTCTTCAGGTAGCCGAGCACGCCGACCGCCTCGCGCCGCACGCTGGCGCTGTCGTCCTGCAAGGCCTGCAGCGCCGGCTCGAACGCGGCGTCCACGCGCAGCGCGCGGACCGCGTGCAACGCCGCCGCCTTCACCCACGGATCGTGGTCGGACAGATAGGGCAGCAGCCAGGTCGCCGATGCCGGCTCCTTCAGCTCGGCCAGCGTGGTCGCGGCGGCGTGGCGGACCTCCGCATCGGCGTCCTTCAGCAGCGGCACCAGCGCCTCCAGCGCTTCCGCTTCCTCGTAGCCCTCGATCGCCTTCGCCGCTTCCAGCCGCACGCCGGCGTCCGGGTCGGCCAGCGCGGTGACCAGCAGCGGCACGATGTCGTCCTCTTCCTCGGAATACGGCAGGTCGATCACCGCGATGCGCCGCACGCCGGCGTCGGCGCTCTGCAGCCTTTCATGTAGGGTGGTGGCCATCATTTGCGTACGCTCCTCAGCGGACCAGGTAGGGGATGTTGACGTGCACGGCGCCGGTCGGGCAGTCCTGCTCGCACGGCATGCAGTACCAGCATTCGTCGAATTTCATGAAGGCCTTGTTGCTGACGAAGTCGATCGCCAGCACGTCGAGCGGACACACGTCCACGCACACGGTGCAGCCCTTCTCGGCGATGCACTTGTCCTGGTCGACGACGACCGGCGCCTGCGTTCTGGTGGTTGCGATGGTCATGGGATATTCCTTTCGGGTTCGTTAATTGGCGCTCTTGCTGCCGGCCACGCGCAGACGCTGGTAGGCGGCCTTTTCCTCGGCGTTCAGCTCGACGATGTACGGCTCGATCTCGCGCTTGCGGAACGCCGCCTTGCCGTCTTCGCCGCGCCGCACGTTGGTGTGGCAGAACCAGTTCTCGTCGTCCTTCTCCGGATGGTCGACGCACAGGTGGTACAGGCCCCAGCGGCTTTCGGTGCGGAACATCGAGGCGCGCGCGGCCAGCTCGGCGCAGTCGCGGATCGTGTAGGCTTCCATCGCGCGCATCAGCTCGTGCGGATTGGCGGCGCTCAGTTCGTTCAGGTCGTCCTGGATCTCGCCGAAGCGCTCGAGCGCGATTTCCATCTTGCGGGTGATCTTGGGCGGCTGCAGGTAGTCGTTGACGATGCGGCGCGTCTTGTACTCCACCTGGAACGGCGTCAGGCCCTCGCTGCGCGACAGCGGCGCGAGGATGCGCTGGCGCTCCGCTTCCACCATGTCGGTGTTGATGACCGGCGCTTCCCTGCCGGCCACGTAATCCGCGGCGTTCTCGCCGCAGAACTTTCCATATACAAAAGCGCCGAGCATGTAGTTGTGCGGAATGCTGGCGCAATCGCCTGCCGCATACAGGCCGGGGATCGAACATTCGCCCTTCTCGTTGGTCCAGATGCCGGACGCGCTGTGGCCGCTGCAGAAGCCGATTTCCGAAATGTGCATCTCGATGGCCTTGCTGCGGTAGTCGTTGCCGCGCCGCTCGTGGAAGCGGCCGCGGCTGGGGCGTTCGTTGGTGTGCAGGATGTGCTCGATCTCGGCGATGGTTTCCTCCGCCAGGTGATCGAGCTTGAGGAACACCGGGCCGCGGCCGCCTTCGAGTTCGTTGTAGAACTCCAGCATCATCTGGCCGCTCCAGTAGTCGCATTCGATGAAGCGCGCGCCGGTGGCGTTGGCGGTGTAGCCGCCGAACGGGCCGGTCACGTAGGCGCAGGCCGGGCCGTTATAGTCCTTGATCAGCGGGTTGATCTGGAAGCATTCGAGGTTGGTCAGCTCGGCGCCGGCGTGGTACGCCATCGCGTGGCCTTCGCCGCTGTTGGTCGGGTTCTCGTAGGTGCCGAACATGTAGCCGGACGCGGGCAGGCCGAGGCGGCCGGCGGCGCCGGTGCACAGCACGACCGACTTGGCCTTGATCACGTAGAAGTCGGCGGTGCGGCAGTCGAAGCCCATCACGCCGGCGATCTCGCCGCCGGCGCCGGTGATCAGGCGCGTGGCGACCACGCGGTTGGTGATCTCGACGCGCTGGCGCTTCAGCTGTCGGTACAGCACCTTCTTCATGTGATGGCCTTCCGGCATCGGCAGCACGTAGCTGCCCAGGTGGTGCACCTTGCGCACCGCGAAGTCGCCGGTCTCGTCCTTCTCGAACTTCACGCCCCAGCGGTCCAGTTCCTCGATCATCGCGTAGCTGTTGCTGGCATAGGCGTACACGCCCTTCTGGTCGACGATGCCGTCGTTGGCGACCGTGATCTCCTTCGTATACTGTTCAGGCGTGGCATGGCCGGGGATCACCGCGTTGTTCAGGCCGTCCATGCCCATCGAGATCGCGCCGCTGCGCTTGACGTTGGCCTTTTCCAGCACCAGTACGCGCAGCTTGGGATTCTTTTCCTTGGCCTTGACGGCGGCCATCGGGCCGCCGGTGCCGCCGCCGACGATTACCACGTCGTATTCCAGTTCGATGGTCTTCATGTCACCCTTTCCATTAAGTTTTCGTGCGGCACGCTCGATAATCCTGTGCGGAAACGCTCGTGCAGAATTCGCGAAGAGCATGACACGCTGCGTTCTCGTCATAACTCGTCATAACCAGTTATAGCAAAAGCTGTGCCACCGATTTTCCGGTGCTTGCCGGCGGATCGAGACATGGGAATGATCGGGAACGGTGCGACGGCGACGGGAATGTCGCCGTTATGGTGAACGCCGGACCAAAGTGGGGCGCAATGCGACAGGACCTCGACGGCCGGCCGGATCGGTGGCGGTTTGCCGCCCTCGTTTCTGTCCGGACGTTCGGCGTGCTGCGCGTTTCGCTACGGAAAGTAGCGTAAGGGCGAACGTGAAAAAACGGAACGAATCGTTTCGCGCTTGCTTATGCGCACTCCGCATAAACGCATTGCGGCGGCGGAAACTAGCGCAATACCTTCATCTTGTACTTGAAGGTTTCGGCACGGTAATGCAGGTATTCGAACACCAGCGGCTTGTCCTCCGCCGCGTAGGTCAGGCGTTCGATGCGCAGGATGGGCGAACCGGCCGGCACCCCGAGGCGCGCGGCGACGTCGGCGCTGGCCGAAGTGGCGTCGATCTCGACGTCGGCCGAATGCAGCGGCTGGTGCAGTTCATTCTCCAGCAGCGAGAACAGGTCCTTCTCGCGCAGATTCTTTTCCGTCAGGCGCGAACCGATTTCATGCCGCACCCAGGAATGGTCGATCGATACCGGTTCGCGATTCAGGTAACGCACGCGGCGGATCTCCGTCACCTGCGCTCCCTCCGGCACGCCGAGCTTGGCGCAGGCGGCGGCGCTACCCTTGACGCTCTTCAGGCCGAACACGTCGGAAAAGGTTTCGTGTCCCAACCGCCGCATCGCCTCGCCGAAGCCCTGCAGGTGGGTCAGCTCCTGCGATACATTTGGCATCGCGACGAAGGTGCCCTTGCCATGCACCTTGAACAGCAGGCCTTCCTTCTGCAGGTCGTTGATCGCCTGCCGTACCGTGATGCGGCTGACGCCGAAGGCGGCGATCATCTCGCTCTCGGATGGCAGCTGCTGATGCGCGACGTAGGTGCCGTCGATGATCTTGGCCCGCAGCGCTTCCTTGATCTGCGTATACAGCGGGACGGTCGACGAACGGGGTAGCTGGATTTTCAAGGTATGGGAAAGGAGGCGATCGACAGCGGGTCATTATAGGACGTCGCTTTGCACAATTGCACTATTCGTGCCTAAGCGCAGCTGGGGCTGGCGCGGCAGAACCACTGGCGCGCGGCGCAGTCCATCATCGGTGCGCCCGGCCGCGGTTTGCCCGCAGCGGGCGACAGGGACGAGAGGCAGCGCGATCGGCAATCGCTGCGATAGCGAGATTCTTTTGCGCCGGCGTTTGCACTATGGAATCATGGCAAGGCCCTCCTCTCACTATATAAACCCTCTTGCCGATGTTCCGCTTGCCGACCACCGCCACCGCTCCCTTCTGTCCGGCCGAAGTCGCCGGCACCGTCTCGGTCCCGCAGCATGCGCCGCTGTGGAAGAAGATGGCCTATTTCATCGGCCCCGGCCTGCTGGTGTCGGTCGGCTACATGGACCCGGGCAACTGGGCGACGTCGATCCAGGCCGGCTCGCAATACGGCTACCGGCTGCTGTTCGTGGTGATCCTGTCCAGCCTGGCGGCGATCGTGCTGCAATGCCTGTCGATGCGGCTGGGCATCGCGACCGGCAAGGACCTGGCCGTGCACTGCCGCGAACAGTACGGCGACAAGACCGGCAAGGCGCTGTGGCTGCTGGCCGAAGTGGCGATCGTCGCCTGCGACTTCGCCGAGGTGCTGGGCAGCGCGCTTGCCTTCAAGTTGCTGCTCGGCGTGTCGCTGCCGGTCGGCGTGCTGCTGACCGCCTTCGATACCTTCATCGTGCTGGGACTGAAGGGCAAGGGTTTTCGCCAGATCGAAGCCATCATCCTCGGCCTGATCGCCACCATCGGCGCCTGCCTGTTCGCCGAACTGGTGTTCGTCAGGCCCGACTGGCATGCGGTGCTGCACGGCGCCATCCCTTCGCTGCAGGCGATCTCGCAGGAAGAACCGCTGTACATTGCAATCGGCATCCTCGGCGCGACCGTGATGCCGCACAACCTGTACCTGCATTCATCGGTGGTGCAGACGCGCGTGGTGGCGAAGACGGACCGCGCGCGCGGCGAAGCGATCTCGCTGGCGCGGCTGGACACCACCGTCTCGCTGCTGCTGGCGCTGCTGATCAACGCGGCGATCCTGATCTTGGCCGGCGCGGCCTTCCATCATCCGGGCAATGCCGCCGCATCGGTGCAATTGGGCATTGACGATGCCTACCACCTGCTGGACCCGATCGCCGGCGCCGCCGCGGCCTTTCTGTTCGGCCTTGCGCTGCTGGCGTCAGGGCAGAGTTCGACCTTCACCGGCACCATCGCCGGCCAGGTCATCATGGACGGCTTCCTGAAGCTGCGCATCCCGTGCTGGCAGCGCCGGCTGATCACCCGCAGCCTGGCGCTGCTGCCGGCGCTGGCCGGCGTGCTGATCCTCGGCGAACACTCGGTCGGCCGCCTGCTGGTCTTGAGCCAGGTGGTGCTGAGCCTGCAGCTGCCGTTCGCGATGTACCCGCTGATCCGGCTGACGGGCCGCGCCGATGTGATGGGCGCGTTCCGCAACACGCCGTTGGTGGCGGTGACGGCCTGGATCCTGTTCGTCGCGATCTCGGCCGCCAATCTGTGGCTGGTGGCGCAGGCGTTCGGCTTCGCGTGAAGCCGCAGCGCCCGCAAGGCGGCGGTCAGATGATGGGCTTGCCGCCGGTGACGGCGACCGTCGCGCCGGAGATGTAGCTGGCCTGGTCGGAGGCCAGCAGCACATAGGCAGGCGCTACTTCGGCCGGCTGGCCGGGCCGCTTCATCGGTACCTGCTGGCCGAAGCCGCCGACCTTCTCCGGCGGCATGGTGGACGGAATCAGCGGCGTCCAGATCGGACCCGGTGCCACCGCGTTGGCGCGGATGCCCTTTTCTGCCAGCAGCTGCGCCAGGCTGGCGGTGAAGTTGACGATGGCGCCCTTGGTCGCCGCATAGGCGAGCAGGCTGGGCGACGGCGCATCGGCGTTGATCGAGGCCGTGTTGACGATGGCCGCGCCCGGCTTCATGTGCCGCATCGCCGCCTTGCACAGGTGGAACATCGCCGTGATGTTGACCTGGAAGGTGCGATCCCATTCCTCGTCCGGAATGTCTTCCAGCGAGTCGAAGGTGCGCTGGTGCGCAGCGTTGTTGACCAGGATGTCGAGGTGGCCGAAGCTGTCCACCGCCTTGGCGATGGTGGCGCGGCAATGCGCCGGGTCGGCGATGTCGCCGGGCATCAGCACCGCCTTGCGGCCGGCTTCCTGCACCAGGCGCGCGGTCTCGCGCGCATCCTCGTCCTCGTTCAGATACGAAATCAGCACGTCGGCGCCCTCGCGCGCGAAGGCCAGCGCGACGGCGCGGCCGATGCCGCTGTCGGCGCCGGTGATCACGGCCGCCTTGCCGGTCAGCTTGCCGGACCCCTTGTACGACTGTTCGCCGTGGTCCGGCTTCGGATGCATGGCCGCTTCCTTGCCGGGCGACGTCTGCTGTTGCACGGGCATGTTCATGATGGGCTCCTTTCTCGATGTCGACGCCGGCCGCCGCGTCAGGCGCCGGTCTTCAGCACGACCTTGGTCCAGCCGTCCTTGCGCGCGTCGAAGTTCGCGTAGCCTTCGGGCGCCTGCTCCAGCGGCAGTTCGTGCGAAATGATGAAGGACGGGTGCGCGCGCCCTTCGTGGATCAGTTTGGCGAGGTAGCGGTTGTAGGCCTTCACGTTGGCCTGGCCGGTGCCCATGCGCTGGCCCTTGGTGAAGAACGCGCCGAGGTCGAACGCGATCTGGCCCTTCTTCGCCAGCGCGTCGGCGCCGCCGGGGTCCTGCGGCATGAAGACGCCGACGATGCCGAGGCCACCGGTCGGCTTCACCGATTTCACCAGGTGGTTCATCGTCATGTTCGGCACTTCGTGGCCGGCGTGGTCGTGGCACTGGTAGCCGACGCACTCGCAGCCGCAGTCCGCGCCCTGTCCGTCGGTGTGTGACAGAATCTGCTCGATGCAGGTGTCGTCGGTGTGGTCGATGGTGATGGCGCCGATCTTCTCGGCCAGCGCCAGCCGGTCCTTGTGCGCGTCGACCACGATCACCTTGCTGGCGCCGCGGATGAAGGCGGAATGCGCGGCCATCAGACCGACCGGCCCGGCGCCGTAGATGACGACGGAATCGCCCGGCCGCATGCCGGCCAGCTCGGTGGCGTGGTAACCGGTCGGGAAGATGTCCGACAGCAGCACGTAGTCGTTCTCCTTTTCCTGTGCATCGGGCGGCAGCACCAGGCAGTTGAAGTCCGCGTACGGCACGCGCAGCAGTTCGGCCTGGCCGCCGCTGTACGGTCCCATGTTGGCGTAACCGTAGGCGGCGCCGGCATTGCCCGGATTGGCGAGCAGGCAGAAGCCGGTGAAGCCGCGTTCGCAGTTTTCGCAGCAGCCGCAGCTGATGTTGAACGGCAGGCACACGCGGTCGCCGACCTTCACGCGCTCCACCGCGCTGCCGGCCTCGATCACCACGCCGAGGTTTTCATGGCCGAGCACCTTGCCCTTCTCGACGCTGGTGCGGCCCTCGTACATGTGCAGATCGGAGCCGCAGATGTTGGTGGTGGTGATCTTCACCAGCACGTCGGTCGCCTTCTCGATCTTCGCATCCGGCACGTTTTCGATCGCGACTTCGCGCGGGCCTTTGTAGACAAGTGCTTTCATACGGATTCCTCGTGGCTGGGCCGGCCGCATGCCGGCGGATGGATGATGGGACGGCAGGCGGCGCGCATGCCGCCGTGTTTTTCCCGTCGTGCGCGGCGTCACTGCCGCATCACGGGACGCATCGACGCGCGTGCGGAACCGCAGGTAAGCATGCAGGGATGCAAGGCTTGGTTCATGCGGCTGTCCTTTCCGGCAATCGGGAACGCGCCGCAGCGCGGGCTTTTGCGCATCTTAGGGAAAAGGCCATGCCGCTGCTGTCAGCAGGAAGCGTCGATTGCTGTAGGAAAGCTGCAAAGCGCATTGCCCGCCGACGAGCTTGCGGAAGCGCAAGCCTCAACCGTTCGACGGTTGCGCCATGGCACCTTGCTCCTGCGCCTACGTCATCTGTAGCCGCCGTCCTATGGCGGGCGCGGCGCGGCCTACGTACAGTGGATGCTCGACTACTCGCCCGCGACACGCACCATGACCAAACCCGCCCAGCCGCATGCCGGCCGCCGCCGCGCCGCACCTGCGCCCCGCTCGCACCGGGCCGACGCGGCAAGCGTGCGCCGCCTGCTGCACGACGTCTTCGGCTTGAAGCAGTTGCGCGAGGGACAGCAGGCCGTGATCGACAACGTGCTGGCCGGCAGGGATACGCTGGCCGTGATGCCGACCGGCGCCGGCAAGTCGCTGTGCTATCAGGTTCCGGCTGGCGTGCTGCCCGGCATCACCATCGTCGTCTCGCCGCTGATCGCGCTGATGAAAGACCAGCTGGAAAAACTCGCCGAACACGCCGTCGCCGCGGTGCAGGCCAACAGCAGCCTGTCGCGCGAGGAGGAAACGGAAACGGTCGCGCGCCTGCAGAACGGCGACGCGCGTATCCTGTTCTGCACGCCGGAACGCCTCGCGCAGCCGGCCTTCCTGCAGACGCTGCGCGGCATGGCGATTTCGCTGGTCGCGATCGACGAGGCGCACTGCATCTCGCAATGGGGCCACGACTTCCGCCCGGCCTATCTGGAACTGGCCGCCGCGATCGACGCGCTCGGCCGCCCGCCGGTGCTGGCCTTGACGGCCACCGCGACCGACGAGGTGATCGAGGACATCCGGCGCCAGCTCGACATGCCCGACATGCGCGTAATCCACACCGATCTCTATCGCCCCAACCTGCGCTACCGCGTGCTGCAGACGACCAACCCGGCCGAGCGCGACGAACAGGCGCTGCGCCTGGTGCGCGACACGCCCGGCAGCGGCATCGTGTACACGTCCACGGTCAAGGCGGCCAACGCGCTGTATGCGCAATTGCGCGAAACCGGCGCAAGCGTCGCCTGCTATCACGGCCGGCTGTCAGCGCGCGAACGCCGCGACAGCCAGGACCTGTTCATGAACGGCGCGCGGCGCGTGATGGTGGCGACCAACGCCTTCGGCATGGGCATCGACAAGCCCGACGTGCGCTTCGTGCTCCACCTGCAACTGCCGGCCAGCCTCGACGCCTATTACCAGGAATCGGGCCGCGCCGGCCGCGACCGCAAGGACGCCGACTGCACGCTGCTGTTCCTGCAGGGCGACAAGCGCATCCAGCAATTCTTCCTGGCAAGGCATGACCCGACCGCGCATGAACTGGCGGCGGTGTACCAGGCGGCACGCGAGCTGGCGCCCTCCGCGCCGTTCTTCCCACTGGCGGCGATCGCGGACAGGATGCCGTCGATGCCGCAAGGCCGCCTGAAGATCTGCCTGCGCCTGCTCAAGGACAGCGGCCTGCTGCGGCAGAACCGCCGCCTCGACTACGCGTTGGCCAAGGCGGAAAGCGGCGCGTCGTCGGCCGGGATCTTTGCCGCGGCCGCGCAGGATCACGAGGAAAAGCAGGAACACGACCGGCAGGCGTTGGAACAGATGGTGGCCTACGCGCAAAGCGGCGCGTGCCGCTGGAAGCTGCTGCTCGACCACTTCGGCGACGGCGAGGGCTTTGCCCGTTGCGGCAGCTGCGACAACTGCGTGTCGCCGCCGCAGTTGCTGGAAACGAAAACGGAAACGGGCGAGGCCGGCATGCCGGCCTTCTCCGCCGCACATGAACGGCCGCAACAAACGCCGGCGCCGCAAGCGGCCTCGTCCTCATCATCCGGCATCGCGGCCGGCAGCCGTGTGCGCGTGCCGAAATTCGGCGTCGGCACCGCCGTGTCGGTCGAAGCCGACAAGATCGTCATCGCCTTCCCGAACCGCGAGACGCGGACGTTCCTCGCCGATTTCGTCGAACCGCTCGACGCCGGCGCGGCGGCGAAATCCTGACCTCGCCGGCTAGGTGGCGCGGCCGCCGGCCGGCTTGACGTTGGCACGGTAGCGCGCCGAACGCTTCGGCATCAGCATCGTGCCGCTGCAGCCGGGCTCGCCGCAACGGCAGGCGAACGCCCGCTTGACGGCCGGCGTGTGGCGCGCCTCGTAGATCAGCGCATAGTCGTAACACAGCTCCTCGCTGCATCGGATGTCGCGCAGCGCATGGATGAACACGCGCCCGTCCTCGTGTTCGATCGCCTCGCAGTTCGGTTCGCACGAATGGTTGATGAAGCGCGCCATGTTGCCGGCACGGCCGCCGTCGATCACGCGGCCGTCGCGCAGGCTGAAGAAAAAGGTGAAATTCAGCGGGCCGTCATCGCCGCTGCGCCGCAGGGCTTCGTCCCAGCCGATGCGTTCGCCGCGGTATTCGATGATGCGTTCGCCCGCCGCGATGCGTCGACGCGCGAACACGCCGGTGCCGTGGATCGGCGAGGGTTGCGCGACGCAAGGCGGCAGGTCGGGAACGCGGTTCATGCGTGGATGGCAGAAGAAGATCATGGCCGGCACGGAAAGCAAGCGGCGACGGCAACGGGAAAGTCCGCTCCATCAGACTGCGGCATGCGATGGACGTTCGCATCCGGCGACGGCATGGGGAGCGCCGGAGACCTCGCTGCCGCTTGCGGTTGAACCGGAATCCGGTAGGCCATGGCGAGATGCCGTACTGGACTTCCGCCTATGCGAGGAATGAAAGACGAAGTCGCCTCTATCCCTGTCGTGCCCGCGCAGGGTGAAGCAGGGAATTCGGCTGACATGCCGCTGCCTGCGGAACGGCCGGCGCATACATGCACTGCGGGATTCCGCAGATGCTGCTGGATCAGCGACTGGACCGCATCCCGATGCACGTTGCAGGCGGAAACCAGGGCCGCCCGATCCCGCTTCCCCAGCCGCAGCCGCAGCCCAGGAAACCCGGACCAGGAAAACGAAACCCGTCGCGGCAAACCGGCAAATACGGCAGAATTGCCATTTATTTAATCGACACGCAAGCCCTGCCGTTTCCATGAAAGGGCAGCGAACGGCAGAAACCCCGCATCAGCACTCGTCACACCCATTTACATGGCATTAACAAATCTCCTCTTTAAAAGCCCGCGCCAAGGCAGGCAAAATGGCGTGGCAGCGCGCGTGCGGCGCGCAAATTCCCCGGCGCCGGCCGTGACGCGCAGCAGGCCGGCATCCCCCGCCGCGGCGAAAACTTATCCATCCTTCAGGTAACTATCCACGGCAAGGCCATAATGGCAGCTGTTTTCATTTGCTGTCGAACATGACGTCCCACCGCTTTCTCGACAATCAACGCAACCGGAGCATCCTCGGCTTCACGCTGTCGCTGCTGCTGCACGCCGCCCTGCTGCTGTTCTTCCTCACGCACCGGCCGCCGCCGGTCAAGGAGGTGGGCTTCTTCCGCAATGCGCCGCTGGTGGTCAACCTGCTGCCGCCGTTCAATGCCGCGCCGTCCGGCGGCAGCGCCCCGTCCAAACCCAATCCGTCGCGCCAGAGTCGCGGCCATCCGAAGGAAACCGCGCGCCGCGAACAGGCACCGCGGCCGAGGAAGGCCGCGCCGTCGCGTCCGGAGCACACCGCCATCGCGCGCGCCCAGCCGAAGGCGCCGCCGGCGCCGGCCCAGCCCGCCGAGGCCGCGCCGCCGGCCGAGGACATGATGCAGATGCTGCAGGCCGCACGCGACCGGCGCCGGGCGGCCGGCATTCCCGACGCCAATGACACTGACAGCGAACCGCCGCAGCAGAACGATCCGGATGCGATCGCGCGCGCCAACGTCGCGCAAAGCCTGCGTACGCGCGGCGACAACGACGGTGGCGGCGTGTTCGAGGTCACCTACAAGGGCGTGCGCACGGCCGAACTGGTGTTCCACGGCTGGGATGTGCTGCGACGCAACGTCACGCACCAGGCTTTCGAGATCGACGCGGGACTGGGTGGCGACATCGACACCGCCATCGTGCGCAAGATGATCGAGATCATCCGGCAGCAAAAGACCGGGGACTTCAACTGGGAATCACGCCGCCTCGGCCGCGTGGTGGTGCTGTCGGCGCGCAAGCAGGATGACGCCGAACTGGAAGCGTTCCTGAAGAAGGACTTCTTCGCGTCCTATCGGTAACGGCGTCAGGAACACGCAGCCGGTACGGCGCGATGCCGACCGACATGCTGCTTACGGCAACGGCTTCCCGTTCGGCTTGGCGCCGTCCGGATTGGCCGGCAGTTCCGCGGGAGACGAAATCTGCGCCCGGTCGTTGACCAGGTAGCGCTGCAGCAACTGGAAGAAGCGCGCGTAGAAATCCTTTGCCTCGATGGTCTGGCTCGCCACCTTCACCAGCGAATCGTCGCTGGAGGCGAACGGCACCGACAGCGAACCCAGCGCGCCGACGCCCAGGCTGGCGGAATTGTTGACCTTCTTCAACGCGTAGCGGTCTTCCAACGCATTCACGAACACGGATGCCGCCTGTTCCTCGCCCGGATGCGCCGGATCGTCGGCACACACTACGCGGAAACTGATCTGCACGTGCACGTCGGTATCCGGCTGGAAACTCTTGCTGCCGTCGATCTGGCGCGACGTGGCGGAATTGATGACGTAGCCCTGGCTCAGCAGGGTCCGCCGCGCGGCTTCGCAGGCGGCTTCGGAAGCGACGGGGAAACGGTGAGTGTAGATGCTGGTGGTATCGAATTTCTCGTCCTGGTAGACGATGGGTTTCTGCGCGACGCAGCCAGCCAGCGAGGCCGCCAGCGCCGCCAGCGTCACCACGCGCAAGCGCAATTGCATAAGGATCTCCATGTTGTTCGCACGCATAAGATAGCGCGTTTTACTGAACGGATCAGAAAGAATAAGGATGACGTTTGAAACCCTGCTTAAGGACAACACAAAGAAACGAACGGTTACATTTGAAATGCCGCCGCTGTCATGCCTTTCGCCCGCTGCCGCGTTAATGGCGAGGCAATCCATCCGTTTTTCATCCCTTTCAAGGAGACATTCCATGCATGACAAGAACCCGCTACGCAAACTCCTCGCGATGGCCGGCGTCGCCGGCTTGCTGGCCGCGACCGCCGGCAGCAGCTTCGCCGCCGACGGCTGGGAAATGGCCCATCCGCGCCGCGCCCAGGTCAACCAGCGGCTGGACAAACAGGACCGCCGCATCCATGAGGAAGTCCGGCACGGCGCCATCAGCCGCGAGGAAGGCATGCGGCTGCATCGCGAGGACGACCGCATCCGCAACGAGGAAGAAGCGATGGCGAGCCGGCACGGCGGCCACATCACCCCGCGCGAACAGGCCAAGCTGAACCGGCAGGAAGACGAAGTGGCACGCCAGCTCCACTTCTGATGCGCGCGGCGGACGCGGCAGGTATAGTGGCACGCCAAGCCGCCACTGCCTGCCCGTCGATGACATCCCGCCCGTCCGCCCTCGTCCTGCACGATCCGCAAAGCTGGATCGTGATGGGCGTCAGCGGCTGCGGCAAGAGCGAGATCGCCCGCCGGCTGGCGGCGCGGCTCGGCATCGACTTCATCGAAGGCGACCACTTTCACCCGCCGGCCAACATCGAGAAGATGGCCGCCGGCATCCCGCTGACCGACGCGGACCGGCACGGTTGGCTGCTGCGCCTGCAGCAGCAGCTGCGGCAGGCCGCCGCTGCAGGCCGGGCGGTCGTGCTGAGCTGCTCCGCGCTGAAGCGGCGCTACCGCGACCTGCTGCGCGCCGGCGATCCCGATGCGATCTTCATCCACCTGTACGGCGAACGCGCGCTGATCGCCGCACGCATGCGGCAGCGCCATGGCCATTTCATGCCGTCGGCCATGCTGGACAGCCAGCTGACCACGCTGGAGCCGCCGCAGCAGGACGAACGCTTCCTGCAGGTGGACATCCGTCCGCCGCCGGACGCCATCGTCGACCGCATCCTCGCCTTGCGCGATGCGCTGGCCGGCGCGCGCCCGCCGCCAGCGTGAACCGCCGCCGGCCGGGCGCATCCAAACGGCACCCGCCACGCCCGCCTGGAGGCCGCCGATGTACCTCGAAGGATCCTGCCACTGCGACGCCGTGCACTTCAGCCTGCACAGCGCCACGCCCTATCCCTACCAGCGCTGCTACTGCTCGATCTGCCGCAAGACGCAGGGCGGCGGCGGCTACGCCATCAACATCGGCGGCAACGCGCGGACCATGAAGGTGCAGGGGCAGGACGACGTCAGCGTCTACCACGCCGTGATGCGGGTGCCGGGCCAGCGCGTGCATGCCAGCGGCGCCGAGCGGCATTTCTGCCGCCGCTGCGGCAGCGCGCTGTGGCTGTTCGATCCGGAATGGCCGGAACTGATCCACCCGTTCGCCTCCGCCATCGACACGCCGTTGCCGGTGCCGCCCGAACATACGCATCTGATGCTGGATTTCAAGGCGCCATGGGTCGAAACGGCAGTGGGCAAGAAGGATCGGCAGTTCGGCGAATATCCGGAAGAGTCGCTGGCCGAATGGCATCAGCGGCTGGGGTTGACTTCGGCGGACTGAGCGACGACCAGAGCCGCACCAAGCGCCGCGTCCCGCGACCGGCAGTGGCATGCCGCGCCGTCCGCCGTGCCGTCAGAGAATGACCGAAGCCTCCGGCAACGGCATGCTGAGGGAAGCGCGGTCGAGCACGCGCAGGGCCGGGTCGAGACGGTAGACCAGCGGCACGCCGTTCGGCACGTCGAAGGCGGCCGCGGCCTCTTCAGGCAGGTCTTCCAGCAGTTTGATCATTGCGCGCTGGCTGTTGCCGTGCGTGCAGACGATGACGTCGCGTCCGGCGCGCAGCGCCGGCGCCAGCGTGGCGTCCCAGAACACGCGCACGCGCTCGACGGTGTCGGCCAGCGACTCGCCGAGCGGCAGCTGCGCGCGCGGGATGTCGCGATAGCGGCGTTCCAGCCACGGCACGCGGGGATCGGCGGCGTCCATCAGCGGCGGCCGCACGCGGTAACCGCGCCGCCACGCCCAGACCTGTTCCTCGCCGAACGCCGCGATGGTGTCGCCGCGCGTGCGGCCGGTCAGGGCGCCGTAATGCCGTTCGTTGAGACGCCAGTGACTGAGCACCGGCGTATGCATCGCGTCCATCTCGTCCAGGATCAGCCATTGCGAGCGGATGGTGCGCTTCAGCATCGACGTGACGGCCAGGTCGAAGCGGAAGCCGGCTTCGGCCAGCGCCCTGCCGGCGCGACACGCCTGGCGAATACCGGCCTCGGTGAGGTCGATGTCGGTCCAGCCGGTGAAGCGGCCCTCCTTGTTCCATTGCGATTCCCCGTGCCGAACGATTACCAGACTGCCCATGCTTGTCCCAAGTTGAATGCCGTGTCGATTGCAGGACGCGTGCCGGCCGGCGAGCGGACGCGCGCTGGCGGGCCGCCACCGGCTCGGTCGCGAGCGTCGTGCCAGACGAATGATAGCGCGGGTGCAACATGCGCCGCCGCGCCGGACGAAAACGGCGATAGGCGAACGAGGAGCGGAAAGGAGGAGACGCGCGGCGCCGCGATCACATCGGCGCCGAATTCTGTTCCACCATCCTGGCCAGGTGGAAGCGGTTCTTGCCGGAGCGCTTGGCGTCGTACAGCGACTTGTCGGCGTGATCGAGCAGGCTTTCGGCATCGGCGCCGTGCGCCGGATAGAAGGCGATGCCGATGCTGGCCGTGACCTGCACCTCGAGGTCGTTGATCTTGTAGGGCTGCGACAGGATGGACAGCGCGTCGGAAGCCGGCCGGATCGCGTCGACCGGGTCCGAGATGCCGGAGATCAGCATCACGAATTCGTCGCCGCCCATGCGCGCTACCGTGTCGTGTTCGCGCGTCATGTTCTCCAGCCGCTGGCCGACCGTCCTCAGCAGCGCGTCGCCGACCGCATGGCCGTGCACGTCGTTGACCTGCTTGAAGCCGTCGAGGTCGAGGAAGAACAGCGCGACCGACTGGTCGTCGCGACTGGCGCGCTGGATCGCCTTTTCGATGCGGTCCAACAACAAACGCCGGTTCGGCAGGTTGGTCAGCGGATCGCGCAGCGCCAGTTCCTGCTGCACGCGGTTCTGCTCGGAAATGTTCTTGTACAGCAAGCGCACTTCCAGCAGGTTGTGGATGCGTTGGTGCAACTCGGTCAGGTCGTAAGGCTTGGTGAGGAAGTCCCGCGCGCCGGCCTTCAGCGCGGCGATCTTGTAGCCGCTGTCGCCGGTAATCGTCAGCACCGGCAGGTAGGAGGTCTTTTCGATGTCCGACAGGCTTTCCATCACTTCCAGCCCGTCCATGTGCGGCATCTGCATGTCGAGCACGATCAGGTCATAGTTGTTCAGCTCGTGCAGCTCGCGCACGCGCAACGGATTGCTGACCGCATCGACCTGCGTATAGCCGGCCAATCGCAAGCTTTCGGCGATGGCGAACAGGTTGTCTTCGCAATCGTCGACCAACAAAATCTTTGCGCGAAGAATCTCTTCCGGGCTGATCATTGATGCACTTATCCTGCGGGGGGAACGACAACGGGAAGGCTGTCAGATCACGATAGCATGCGCCGGCGTGATTGCCAGGGCCTGATACGACATCCTGCCACAGCGAAAGTTCGCCGTACCGTGCGCGGCTGCACACTTACTCCGGCGCAGCACGGCTATCGGCGCGGCACGTAGGAAAATGCCGACTGGAAAAGAGGAAAAATCGCGACATGCGAAATGGGAAAACGCGAAGTGGCCTGTCCGCCACAGGGCCGCTCGTCATGGCCGGTCGACGCCCCGTCGCACCGCCTTTCCAGGCACGGAAAACCGGCGCATGTTGCCCAGACGCACCATCCGTGCGATTGACGCATGCCGCAGCGCATGCAAAGCTGCGCCATCGCCTTCGGCATACGGAGAGCAATCATGGATGAAACACCAACCGGCGAAAGCGCGATCGACCTGGTGCTGCTGCCCCACACGCACGACCTCGGCGACGGCTTCGAGGTGCGGCGCGCACTGCCCAGCCGCCAGCGGCGCATGGTCGGCCCCTTCGTCTTCCTCGACCAGATGGGGCCGCACGATTTTCCGCCGGCCAACGGCCTCGACGTGCGGCCGCACCCGCACATCGGCCTGGCCACCGTGACCTACCTGTTCGACGGCGAGATCGTGCATCGCGACAGCGTCGGCTCGGTACAGGCCATCCAGCCGGGCGCGGTCAACTGGATGACGGCCGGCCGCGGCATCGTGCACTCCGAGCGCACCGGCCCGGCGCTGCGCGCGGCAGGTTCCGCGCTGTTCGGCCTGCAGTGCTGGGTGGCGCTGCCGCGGCGGCACGAGGAAGCCGAGCCGGATTTCGCCCACGTCCCGGCCGGCCGGCTGCCGATGCTGGAAGGCGAAGGCGCCTCTGCCACCGTCGTCGCCGGCAGCTTCTTCGGACAACGCGCGCCGACGCCGACGCTGTCCGATCTGTTCTATGTGGATGTGCGGCTGCAGCCCGGCGCGACGCTGCAGATGCCGGCCGAGTATCCGGAACAGGCGCTCTACGTGGTGCAGGGCCGGCTCGATATGGGGCGCGACGGCATGTATGACGCCGGCCAGCTGCTGGTGCTGAAACCGCACAGCCCGGTCGTGCTGCGCGGCATGGCGGGCGGCACGCGCGTGATGCTGCTGGGCGGCGAGCCGATGGATGGACCGCGCTACCTGACGTGGAATTTCGTGTCGAGTTCGGTGGAGCGCATCGAACAGGCCAAGCAGGACTGGCGGGCGCAGCGTTTTCCGCGCGTGCCGGAGGAAACCGAATTCATCCCGCTGCCGGACCTGCCGGGCCGGCCGGTCGCCTATCCGTGACGCAGACCGGCGTGTGGCCACGGTCGCGCGTCAGGCGCTCCTGCCGTCGTACGCGTGCCGCGGCAAGGCGGCCAGATCGACGTCCTCCAGGCAACGCACGTTGATCGCAGCCATCTCGTTGCCCGCCGCATCGGCGCCGAACGCGAACGGCTGGCAGCCGCAGTGCGAGCAGAACCGGTGATCGATGCGGTGCTGGTTGAACTTGTACAGCGACAGGCTGTTGCCGCCGGACCGCAGCGTCATGTCAGCGCACGGAATGAACCATAGCAACGTGCCCTTGCGGCTGCAGTAGGAACAGTTGCATTCGACGACCTGCGTCAGTTCGCCTTCCGCTTCGAACGTCACCTCGCCGCAATGGCATGAACCCTGGTAGCGCATCGTCTTCTCCTTCTCATGCATGCCGCCGCATGCGGCGCGTCACAGCATATCAGGATCGAAATCGGGCAACGCCTGTTCCAGCTGCACGCAGGCGCCCGGGCCTTGCGCCTGGGCCTGCGCGAGCGCCTCGCCGGCGCGGCGGATCATGCCCTCCGCAGTGTCGCCCGGCGCATTGGTGGTGAGGCCGGCCGAGAACGTCACCGTCAGCGCCGGCAGGATACCGCTCCAGTCGGCGGTCGAAACGGCGCCGGTCAGGCGCGCAATCGCCTTGTCGCTCTGGTCCAGCCAGGTAGCAGGCAGGATGAGGGCGAACTCGTGGCCGCCGATGCGCCCCAGTACGTCCAGCGAGCGGAACAGGCCGAGCGCCGACTGCGCCAGGCTCCTGAGTATGTCGTCGCCGACTCGCGCGCCGTGCTGCGCGTTGATGTCGTGGAAGCGGTCGACCGCGATGACGGCCATCGAAAACGGATGGCCGGTGCGCTGCGCGCGGTCGAGTTCCGCATCGAGCTTCTGCACCACGCCGCGCCGGTTCAGCGCGCCGGTCAGGTCGTCGTGCGTGGCGATGGTCCGCGCCACGTCCAGCGCCGCCTGCAGCTCGTCGGCGACGGCATCCGGCGCGAGGCCGGCACGCACCTTCTCCTTCAGGTTTTCCAGCTGCGTGGTCAGGTCCTGCAGACCGGGCGTGATGCGTATCGGCATGGGAACTCCGGGACGGAAAGGACTGAGAGAGATGGCAAACGCGGTTCATTGTCGTGATTATCTTTACCGTTTGCAACATCGGCGCGGATGGCGGTCCGCAGATTGCCGCAGCCGCGCGCACGGCGTCCGGTTTGCGCCCGGCGTACGGCGGACGGCAATAGCAGCTATCATGGCGGCAAACCCGCAGCCGCCATGACGGCGCTGCGATCCACCTTTTTATCGATAGGGAGATGCACGAATGGATGTAAAAGTTTATCGCGGGGCAGGCAAGCTGCAGCACGTGGTGGAAGCCGGCCCGCACAAGCTGATCGCCGACGCGCCATCGCAGTTCGGCGGCGAGGACGCCGGCTTCGTGCCGCACGACCTGCTGGCCGCTGCGCTGGGCGCCTGCACCGCGCTGACGCTGAACCTGTACGCGCAGCGCAAGAGCTTTCCGCTGGAGAAGGTCGACGTGCGCGTCGAGCACGCGGAACGCGACGGCGTGTACGTGTTCCACCGCCACGTCCACTATCACGGCGACCTGACCACCGAACAGAAGGAAAGCCTGACCGCGATCGCCAACAAGTGCCCGGTGCACAAGACGCTGTCCGGCGAGATCGGCATCGTCACCGAGACGAACTAAGGTTTCACCCTTCTGCGTGCACCGGCCGGCCGCGCCCAGCGCACCGGCCTGCGTGATGCGCGTCCGGCCCTGCCTCGTCCCGACGCAGGGCCGGATTTCCCCTCCGCGCGTCGACGGCCTGTGCACGAAGCGCCCGTCAGCAAGACATCCTCGCATAACGACCATCACGACATTCGCCGCCGAGCGGTGAAACGACCTGGCACGAACGTGCGGCAACGTCCGCGCTCGACTTACGTGGAAACCCCTAGCCCCCTTACGTGGTATCCACAATTCATTTCGCCTGCCGCCGCGAGAATACGGGATATCCACAAGCGGGATATCCGCAATTCTTGCTTTTCGATATTGCGGCGCCGCGCCCCTTTCCTCGATAGTTGGCCGCGTTGAATCAGGCACGCCCCGGCAGCACCGGCATCGCGCCATGCAGGCGCACTGCATGACCGGCGCACCGCCAGGCGGGCGTTCGTACCGCCAGGCCTGCTGCAACGAGGGCACCGGCATGCCGGTGCGATTTCCCAATATTCGAGAATTGAGAGAGGCAAAAATGAATCAGGCTGCCACGATAAGCGCACCTGCCGTCGCCCGTTCGGCGTCCTTCCGCTGGGGCCAGCTCGTCCTGGGCATCGTCGCGATGGCGATGATCGCCAATCTGCAGTACGGATGGACGCTGTTCGTCGATCCGATTTCGGCGAAATACGGATGGACCCGCGCCGCCATCCAGGTCGCCTTCACCATCTTCGTGCTGACCGAGACCTGGCTGGTGCCGGTCGAAGGCTGGTTCGTCGACAAGTTCGGCCCGCGCCCGGTCGTGCTGGTCGGGGGCGTGCTGTGCGGCCTCGGCTGGTTCATCAATTCGATCGCCAGCTCGCTGCCGATGTTCTACCTGGCGGCGGTGATTTCCGGCGTCGGTGCGGGCGCCGTGTACGGCACCTGCGTGGGCAATGCGCTGAAGTGGTTCCCGGACCGCCGCGGCCTGGCCGCCGGTCTGACCGCGGCCGGCTTCGGCGCCGGTTCCGCCGTCACCATCATCCCGATCTCGGCGATGATCAAGAGCCAGGGCTACGAAGCCGCCTTCCTGTACTTCGGCCTGGGCCAGGGCATCATCGTGGTGCTAATCTCGCTGTTCCTGGCGCGTCCGCCGGAGCACAGGAAAGCCGAACAGGCGGCCCACGTGCAGCAGACCAAGCGTGAATACAAACCATCCGAGGTGCTGCGCCAGCCGGTGTTCTGGGTGATGTACGCGATGTTCGTGATGGTGGCGGCCGGCGGCCTGATGGCGACCGCGCAGCTCGGTTCGATCGCGCGCGACTTCAAGGTGTTCGACGTCGAGGTGAGCCTGCTCGGCCTGACGCTGCCGGCGCTGACCTTCGCGCTGGCGATCGACCGCGTGCTGAACGGCCTGACCCGCCCGTTCTTCGGCTGGGTGTCCGACCAGATCGGCCGCGAACCGACGATGTTCATCGCCTTCGCGGCGGAAGCCGTCGGCATCCTCGCGCTCTATCACTTCGGCCACAACCCGTACGCCTTCGTGATCCTGACCGGCATCGTGTTCTTCGCCTGGGGCGAGATCTTCAGCCTGTTCCCGTCCACCTGCGCCGATACCTTCGGCACCAGGAATGCTACCGCCAACGCCGGCCTGCTGTACACGGCCAAGGGCACGGCTTCGCTGCTGGTGCCGCTGTCGGCGGTGCTGGCATCGGCGACCGGCAACTGGTATTCGGTATTCCTGCTGGCCAGCGGCCTGAACGCGGCGGCGGCGCTGTCCGCCTGGTTCGTGCTGCGGCCGATGCGCGCCAGGCACATGGGCAAGGCCGCCGAATAGCGTTGGCCGAACAAACTTTCTCTCTGAAGTCGTCCCTGCAGACCGGCCCCGCGCCGGTCTTTTTTTGTCTGCGTGTCAGCCCGCGTCGAGCGACGCCAGCCAGCTGTGCATGGCGGCGCTGACCGCTTCCGGCTGTTCGAGCGCGGACAGGTGGCCGCAATGTTCGACCAGCGTCAGCGTGGCGCCGGGAATCGCGCGCACCATTTCCTCGTGCAGCGCAGGCGGCGCGATGCGGTCCTGGCGGCCGCACAGCACCAGCGTCGGCTGCGTGATCCGTTCCAGCAGCGGCCGGCTGTCGGCGCGCGACAGGATCGCGCGCTGCTGGCGGATGTAGGCGTCCGGCCCGACGCGCCGCGCCATCTCCTCGATGACGCCGGCGATCGCTGACTCGTGCAGGTGCGGCGGATACAGCGCGGCCTGCATCAACGCCGGCGCGACCTGCGCGAAATCGCGTTGCGCCAGCGCGATCATGCGGCGGCGGTTTTCGGCGGCCTCCGGCGTATCGGGATGCGCACTGGTGTCGAGCAGCGCCAGCGCGGCCACGCGCTGCGGCGCCTGGCGCAGGATCTCCAGCGCGACGTAGCCGCCCATCGACAGACCGGCCAGCGCGAACGGTTGCGGCGGCGTCTGCGCCAGCACGGCGGCCGCCAGCGCGCGCATGTCGTCGGCCACGGTCAGGTCGGGCACCGAGATGTCGGCCAGCGGCGCCAGCGCCTGCGACTGGTGCCGCCACAGCGCGGCGTCGTTGAGCAGGCCGGGCAGCAACATCAGTTTGAGCGGTCTGTCGGCGGACATGGCGGGCTTGCGCAAAAAGGGGGAACGCCTGCTGGGACAGGCGGCCGCGAAAAGACGTTCCTTGCCTGCCGCATATGAGCGACAGGCAAGGCGGAAAATCCTCATGCGGCGGGCGACTTCGGGTAGCATAACCAGGCCGCCGCCGATGACGGCATCTGCCCGATCCTCCTTTATGAACTATCCCGAGATCCAGCAAAAAACCTTCCTGACGCTGCTGATCGTTTTCACCCTCGCCTTCGTCTGCGTGCTGCTGCCGTTCTACGGCGCGGTGTTCTGGGCGGTGGTGCTGGCCATCCTGTTCACTCCCTTCTACCGCCGCATGCTGGCGCGCTTCCACCGCCACGAGAATCTCGCGGCGATCGCCACGCTGCTGATCTGCCTGGTCGTCGTGGTGCTGCCGCTGACGCTGGTGGCGGTGTCGCTGGCGCAGGAAGCGTCCACGGTGTACCAGAACCTCCGGTCCGGCCAGATCAATTTCGCCGGCTTCTTCCAGAAGATCGTCGACGCGCTGCCGGCGTGGAGCGTCCACGTGCTGGAGCGGCTGGGGCTGAACAACCTGGCCGCGCTGCAGGAACGGCTGACGACGACAGCGGTGGCCGGCAGCCAGTTCATCACGCGGCAGATCATCAGCATCGGCCAGAACACCTTCAACTTCCTGGTCAGCTTCACCATCATGCTGTACATCCTGTTCTTCCTGCTGCGCGACGGCGACCGGCTGGCGGCGAAGCTGAAGCAGGCCACGCCGCTGTCGGCGCAGCACAAGCGCAGCGTGTACGACAACCTGGTGATCGTGATCCGCGCCACCGTCAAGGGCAACGTGGTGGTTGCGCTGGTGCAGGGCGCGCTGGGCGGTCTCGCGTTCTGGTTTCTCGGCGTGCAGGCGCCGCTGCTGTGGGCAGTGCTGATGGCCTTCCTGTCGCTGCTGCCCGCCGTCGGCGCCGCCATCGTGTGGGCGCCGGTCGCCATCTACTTCCTGCTTACCGGCGCGATCTGGCAGGGCGTGTCGCTGCTGGCCTTCGGCGTGCTGGTGATCGGGCTGGTGGACAACATCCTGCGCCCGATCCTGGTCGGCAAGGATACGCAGCTGCCGGACTACGTGGTGCTGATCTCCACCGTCGGCGGCATGGCGCTGCTGGGGCTGAACGGCTTCGTGATCGGGCCGGTGGTCGCAGCGCTGTGCATCACGCTGTGGGAACTGTTCTCGGCCGGCAACCGCAGCCAGGAAGCCGAGCGGCTGCACAAGCCGGACTGAACGGCGCTGCCGCGCCTCAGGTACTTTATCTGCGCCTCATCGAGGCGCCTACAGGATGTCGTCGTCGCGCGGGGTCGGCCGCTTGGCGCGGCGCTCCCAGCCCTTGGCCTGCGCGCGCGTGACGAGATCGGGCGGGTCCGGCATGTCCTCTCCGTCGATGCGGTTTTCCAGTCCCGAGTTGCCGTCCATGTGGCTTTGCTCGCCGCCGGCGTCGCGGCGGTCGTTGATGCCGCTGTTCCTCTTCGCCATGATGCGCGCCTCCTCGCTGCAATAGTGCCAAGTCGCGAAATGTGACGAGGCCGCGCCGGCGACCGGCGCAGCCCCGCTGTTGCGCTTTCCGTCCTGTCCGCGTCAGGCGGTTTCGGACATCAGCTCTTCCTTGCGCTCGGCGATGCGGGCGCCGAGATCGGCCAGGTCCATCTTTGCCTTGCGGCATTTCGGGAACATCTCGCTTTCCTCTTCGTCGACGTGGTGGTGGATGTATTCGCACAGCACGGTGACCTTGGCGTCGTACATCTCGTCGTCGCCGTCCATCTCGCGCAGCTGCGCGATCAGGTCCTTGGCGGACGCGTGTTCGACGATCGCCTCGTTGACCATGTCGGCGTCGCCGATTGCCTCGCGCGCGGCGGGATAGAACAGTTCCTCCTCCACCGTCGTATGGATGGTCAGCTCCTCGCAGATCTGGTTGGCGACCTCGACCTTGCCGTCGATGTCGTCCTGCTTGCTGAGCTTTTCGTATTCCTTGAACAGTTTCTTGACCTTCTTGTGATCATCCACCAGCAGGTCGATTGCGTCCTGACCGCCCGTATGGGCGCCCTTGCTGGCTGGCTTGCTACTGGCTTTGCTTGCTGTCGACATGATGCCTCCGTATATAGGAATGAGGGCGGCACAGGCGGCGCCGTCGCCTCCCGTGCCTTTGCCGAGTTCGACTGTATGCCGCTGCCGTGGATCTGCGTATCAGACGGCATCTTCAGTGGATGTCAGAAAACCCGCATCCACGCCGGTTTTCCGCCGGACGCCGCCGGCGCATACAGCCGCCGCGCCGGGCAAATCTGCGACAATGCCGTCCATGCATGCGAGCCCGCCATCGTCCGCCGCGGCGCTGTTCCACATCGCCTTCTACAAGTTCGTCCGCCTGGAAGAGCCGGATGCGGTCGCGGCCTCGCTGCGCGGCCTGGCACAGGCGCTGTTGGGCAGCGTGCTGGTGGCGCCGGAAGGCGTCAACGGCGTGCTGGCCGGCGAGGCGGCGGCGCTGGACCGTTTCGAGCAGGCCGTGCGGCAGGATGCGCGCTTCGCCGACATGGTCTTCAAGCGCACCACCTGTCGCACCGCGCCGTTCGCGCGGCTGAAGGTGCATAGCCGGCCGGAGATCGTGTTGCTCGGTGTGCAAGGGATCGACGCGGTAAGCCACAAGGGCATCGACGTGCCGCCGCGCGAATGGCGTGAACTGATCGCCCAGGACGACGTGGTGGTGATCGACAATCGCAACAGCTTCGAATACCGGCTGGGCCGCTTTCGCAACGCCGTCGATCCGGGCGTCGACCATTTCCGCGACTTTCCGCGCTTCATCGAGGACCATCTGCCGCAATGGCGCGCCGAGGGCAAGCGCATCGCGATGTACTGCACCGGCGGCATCCGCTGCGAGAAGACCAGCGCCTGGATGCACGATCTCGGCGTGCCGGTCCATCAGTTGCAGGGCGGTATCCTCAACTATTTCCTGCAGATGCCGGACGCGGACAGGGATTGGGAAGGCGCCTGCTTCGTGTTCGACAACCGCGTCGCGCTCGACACCCGGCTGCAGGAAACCGCCGCCACGCCGGAAGACGTGTACGGCGGCGAGCCGGCGTGGAAATGGCGGCTGCAGCGGGCGCGGCGGCTGGAACAGGACGGGGAATAGCGTGTCCGCGCCGCCCCGCGCGCGGGAGCGCGCGTCCGCCTACCGGCCGCCCACCGTGAACGGCGTCGGCGCGAGCAGCGTGGTGCTGCCGGAAGGGTCGTGGCCGACGCTGGCGGACTTCCTCGCGCAGCGCTTCCCCGCCGTCGCGCGCGACGACTGGCTGCAACGCATGGCGCGCGGCGAAGTGCTCGATGCGCAGGGGCAAGCCTTGCCGCCGGATGCGCTCTACCGGCCGCGGCACCGCATCTACTACTACCGCCTGCTGGCGCAGGAGCCAGCCATCCCGTTCGAGGCCGCCGTGCTGTATCAAGACGACTGGCTGGTGGTGGCCGACAAGCCGCACTTCCTGCCGGTCACGCCATCCGGCCGCTACGTGCAGCAGACGCTGCTGGTGCGCCTGAAGCGCGAGCTCGGCATCGACACGCTGACGCCGATGCATCGCATCGACCGCGACACCGCCGGCCTCGTGCTGTTCACGGTGCAGCCGCACACGCGCAACCTGTACCAGACGCTGTTCCGCGAACGCAGCGTGCGCAAGCAGTACGAGGCGATCGCGCCGTACCGCGCCGACTTCGACTACCCGCTGACTTATCGCAGCCGGCTGGCCGAAAGCGCCGCCTTCATGCAGATGCAGGAGATTCCCGGCAAGCCGAACGCGCAGACCATCGTCACGCTGCTGGAGACGCGCGGCAGCCTGGCGCGCTATGCGTTGCGGCCTGTCTCCGGGCAGAAGCACCAGCTGCGCGCGCACATGGCGGCGCTCGGCATGCCGATCCTGAACGACCGCATCTATCCGCATCTGTACCCGGATGAAGGCCTGGACCAGGATTACAGCCGCCCGCTGCAGCTGCTGGCGCGATCGGTCGCCTTCATCGATCCGGTCACCGGCGCGGAGCGGCATTTCGCAAGCCGGCGCGCGTTGCCGTTTCCCGACGATCCTGTCACCAACGCCCATCCAGGAAACGAGCCATGATGCTGCGCCTGATCCCGAAGGTTTTCTACGCCGACATGGAAGATGGCATCGCCCTGTTCGTCGACTGCCTACGCTTCACGCTGCTGCATCGCGACGACACGCTGGCCGTGGTCGAACGCGACGGCGCCAAGGCCTACCTGGTGCAGGACGCCGCATTCGCCGCGAAGGACCGGCCAGAACTGGCGATCGAGACCGACACCATCGCGGCGCTGCACGCGGACATCGTCGCCCGCTGTCCCGGCATGCTGCACCCGAACGCGCGCACGGTGGAGACGAAGCCGTGGGGCGCGCAGGAATTCGCCGTGCGCGACCGCACCGGCGTGTGCGTGATCTTCCGGCAGTGGTGAGCGCGCCGACGAAAAAAAAGCGCCGACCGTCGGTTCGGGGCTTTCCTTTTTGAACGCAAACGTTCAGGCCGCCTGCGCCAGCGCCTCGCCGTCCTGTTCTGGCTGCAGCCCAAGCGCCTCTTTCCAGCGCGCATGCGCCTGCGGCGATGTCCACACCGCGAAATGCAGCTGCGACAGGAAGGCCGGATCGGCCAGCAGCGCATTCTTCTGCGCATCCGGCACGGCGCCCGGGCCCTTCTTCAGCACCGTTTCCACCAGGCGCCGGCGCAGCGCGCGGGCCGCCGCCGAGCGGCGCGGGTGGAAGATGCCGGACGCGCACGCCACGCCGTTGAAGACCGGGTCGACCACCGCATCGACGAAGCTCGCTGCGCGCGGCGTCGCGTCCAGGTAGCGCACCGTCTCCCGCAGTTCCAGCGGCGGGTGGACTTCCTCCGGGATCACGAACAGTCCCTTGCCGCGGAAGCGCACGCCGTGCGATACCCGGCTCGAATAGACCGAGACCGGGATCGCCACCACCAGCGAGCCGACGATGGGCAGCAGCCACGGCAGGAAGGTCGGATTGAGCCACAGGATGCCGCCGCCCCATACCAGCCCGACCAGCGTATGGAAGCCGTGGTGGCGGAAGGCTTCGGCCGGCGTCGTCTCGGAATCCTCGCGCGCCGGCGATTTCCAGCGCAGCGCCCAGCCCATGAAGGCGGCCACCACGAAGTGCGTGTGGAACAGCATGCGCACCGGCGCCAGCAGCATCGAGAAGATCATCTCGACCAGCATGCTCATGACCACGCCGATGCGGCCGCCGAAATCCTTCGCGCCATGTATGCAGACCAGCAGCACGCTCAGGATCTTGGGCAGGAACAGCAGCGTGGCGGTCGCGGAAAACAGCGCCAGCGCCTTCTCCGGATGCCATTGCGGCCAAGTCGGGAACAACTGCCACGGTTCGGTGAAATAAGTCGGCGGCGTCAGCGTGTGCTGCGCCAGCAAGCCGGTGGACAGGATCAGGAACAGCAACCAGAACGGCGCCGACAGGTAGGCCATCACGCCGGTGACGAACACCGCGCGGTGCACCGCGTGCATGCCGCGCGCGAGGAACAGGCGGAAATTCATCAGGTTGCCCTGGCACCAGCGGCGGTCGCGCTTCAGCTCGTCCAGCAGGTTGGGCGGCATTTCCTCGTACGAACCGTCGAGGTCGTAGGCGATCCACACCTTCCAGCCGGCGCGCCGCATCAGCGCCGCCTCGATGAAATCGTGCGACAAAATTTCGCCGGAGAAGGTGCCCTTGCCCGGCAGCAGCGCCAGCGCGCAATGTTCCATGAAAGGCTTGATGCGGATGATCGCGTTGTGGCCCCAGTAGTGCGATTCGCCGAGCTGCCAGTAATGCAGGCCGGCCGTGAACAGCGGGCCGTACACGCGCGTGGAGAACTGCTGGATGCGCGCGTACAGCGTCTCGCGGCCGGCCGCGCGCGGCGCGGTCTGGATGATGCCGGCGTCCGGGTTGGCCTCCATCGCCTGCACCAGCCGCGTCAGGCAGTCGCCGCTCATCACGCTGTCGGCGTCCAGCACGATCATGTAGCGGTAGTTCCTACCCCAGCGCCGGCAGAAATCGTCGATGTTGCCGCTCTTGCGGCGCACGCGGCGCTGGCGGCGGCGGTAGAAGATGCGGCCGAAGCCACCGACCGCCTTGCACAGCGCGGTCCATGCCGCCAACTCGTCGGCGCAGGTATCGCTGCCGCTGCTGTCGCTCAGCACGAAGAAATCGAAACGGTCCAGCCAGGGCGTGCGCGCGACCGATTCGTAGGTGGCACGCAGGCCGGCGAACACGCGCGCGACGTTCTCGTTGCAGATCGGCATCACGATCGCCGTGCGCGCGTCCGCCGCGATCGGGCCATCCTTGGTGGTGGTGCGCGACACCAGGTAGGGATCACGGCCGGAAGCCAGGATCAGGAAGCCGGTCATCGCGGTCCAGAAGCCGGCCGAGACCCAGCAGAACAGCAGCGCGAACAGGGCCAGCAGCGCCATTTCCAGCGGCTTGGTGCCCTGGTAGGGCAGCACGCGCGCCATGAAGTGCGTGGCCACCACGGTTTGCGCCACCATCAGGAACAACAGCACGATGCGGCGCAGGCCGCCGCGCGCCGGACGCGGATTGCGCGGCGCATCGACCTCGATGTGCTGCCGCCCTTCCAGCCGCAGCAGCGCGTACACCCAGCGCACCAGCGGATTGAGATGGCCCCACGGCAGCGGCACCATGCCGCCGCGGTTGATCGCCGGCGCCACCCGCAGGTGCGGCGGCAGTTCGGGACCGCAGGCTTCGTCGGGCCTCCACGCCTTCGCCTCGCCCACCTCGAGCTTCGCACGGACGGCGGCCGAGGCGAAGGCGGGATTGTCCTCGTCGATCCCGTCCGCCGCCAGCAGCGCGTGCAGGCGGCGCATGGCATCCGCGTCGGACAGGCCCGGCGTCTGCGCCAGCCTTTCCTCGACGCTCGCGCGCGCGGCCGCCTCCAGCGGCAGGCGGTCCAGGTAGCGCCGGCAGGCGGCGGGTATGCGCAACTCGTCCATCATCATTCTGTCGGCGGCAGGATGTAGCTCCACGTTTCCGACAGCGTGGTGTTGTTGGTTTCCAGGAAGCCGCGCAGCTCGACCGGCTTCTTCTTGTCCAGCTGCTTCAGGCGGATCGCGGCACGCCAGCCGCCGATGTACGGATTCGGATAGGTGTGCGATTCCAGAATCTCGGCATTGGTGTCCGCGGACAGGCGCAGATCGACCTTGGTGTCGGCCGGCAGCTTCTTGAAGATCGGGCCCTCGAAATCGACGAACAGCGCGATGCTGTCGTCCGGCTTGGGCATGTAGCCGTTGCCGCGCCGCGTCTGCATCACCCACGACAGCGGCGGCCGCTGCGACTCGTCGCCGCGCGTCCAGTACAGCCGGTAGCTGAAATCGATCGGTTTGCCCGGCTTCGGCAGCTGGTCGGGCACCCAGTAGGCGACGATGTTGTCGTTGAGCTCGTCGGGTGTCGGGATCTGCACCAGCTCCACGCGCCCCTTGCCCCACTTGCCGATCGGCTCGACCCAGCCGCTGGGCCGGTCTTCGTAGCGCAGCGCGAGATCCTGGTAGTCGCACTCCTTCTGGTCGCGCTGCATCAGGCCGAAGCCGACCGGATTGCTGAGCGCGAACGAGGTCACCAGCAGGCGCTTCGGATTGACCAGCGGGCGCCAGATCCATTCGCCGGTGCCCGACTCGATCGACAGGCCGTCCGAGTCGTGCGCCTCGGGGCGGTAGTCCTCGTGCTCGGAACGCTGGTTCTCGCCGAAGAAGTACATGCTGGTCAATGGCGCGATGCCGAGCTTGGTGACGTTCTCGCGCAGATACAGCTGCGCCTGGATGTCGTTCACCGTTTGCGCGCCGGGCCGGATGACGAAGCGGTAGGCGCCGGTCGCGCGCGGCGAGTTGAGCAGCGCGTAGATCACCAGTTGCCGCGCGCCGCGCGCCGGCCGCTCGATCCAGAATTCCTCGAAGCGCGGAAATTCCTCACCGGAATTCAGCGCGGTGTCGATCGCCAGGCCACGCGCCGACAGGCCGTACACCTGGCCCTTGCCGACGCCGCGGAAATAGCTGGCGCCAAGGAACACCATCACCTCGTCCTTGACCTTGGGCGTATTGATCGCGTAGTGCACGCGGAAGCCGGCAAAGCCCAGGTGGCGCAGGTCGTGCGGACTGATGTGGTTGCTGCCGTAGTCGAAGTCCGCCGGGTTGAACGGGATCGGATGCACGCGGCCGTTGACCACCTCGTTGATCTGCACCGGGCTGCTGTAGGCGCGACCCTCATGGAAGAAGGTCAACTCGAACGGCAGCCTTTCCTTGTGCCAGTAGGCATCCTCGCGCTTGAACTGGATCTCGTTGTATTGCTCGTAGCTCAGGTGCTTGAGCGCATCGGAAATGTTTTCCTGTGGCGGCTTGTAGGATTTCTCGGCCAGCAGGCGCGCCTTGTGCGCAACGTCGTAGAACCCGAAGGCGTGGGAAGAAATGCAGGGAAGAAGCGTGAGCGCCAGGACCACGGCGCGAGGATGAAATGCGGCTTTCAAAACGTTCAAGAACATGATTTCCAATCCGGCAACCCGATATCGCACATGCCGTCCTGCCGCATTGCCGGGAGAACGGTGATGCTGGCGGTGTCCGGATGCGGTAAAGACTGATCGATTCAAGGACGAGTTTCCGTGCGGCGCGCATGGGCAACCCGATAGACCTGCTCCCGTGGAAGGAGGCATGCGGCTGATGCCACAGCGTAACAGATTCTACATTCCACGCCTTGCTTGATAAAGTACCGGCCTGCTCCACCCTGCCGCCGGAAGGCAGAGCGGGCAGGCCGCCTGTCGAAAGACTGCCGCGGCAGGCAAAGGTTCCGCCGCGGCCACGGCCCGGTCATGCTGCCGCGCCGTCGCCGGCCAGCTCGTCGAAGGAGGCGTGGCTGCTTGCATGCAGCCGCGCGTACAGGCCGCCGTGCGCCAGCAGCGCCGCGTGCGTTCCCTGTTCGGCAATCCGCCCCTGGCGCAGCACGAAGATGCAGTCGGCGTCGCGGATCGTCGCCAGCCGGTGCGCGATGACGATGCTGGTGCGGTTGCGGAACAGCACTTTCAGCGCGCGCTGGATTTCCAGCTCGGTGAAGCTGTCGATGTTGGCGGTGGCCTCGTCGAGGATCAGGATCTTCGGATCGGCCAGCAGGGCGCGCGCGAAGCTCAGCAGCTGCCGCTGGCCGATCGACAGGTTGCGGCCGCGCTGGCCGAGCAGCGTGTCGTAGCCCTGCGGCAGCCGTTCGATGAAGTCGTGCGCACGCACGGCCTTCGCTGCGGCGATCACGTCTTGGCGCGTGGCGCCCTCGACGCCGTAGCGGATGTTGTCGAACACGGTGCCGGAAAACAGGAAGGGTTCCTGCAGCACCATCGCGATCGCGCGGCCGAGCGAGTCGAGCGTGAGGTCGCGCACGTCGTGCCCGCCGACGCGCACCTCGCCTTCCCACACGTCGTAGAAGCGGTGGATCAGCGCCGCGATGCTGGTCTTGCCGGAACCGGTCGGCCCCACCAGCGCCACCGTCTGGCGCGGCGCGATGCGCAGGCTGACATCGTGCAGTACCGGCTGGCCGGGACGGTAGCCGAAGGTGACATGGCGCAGCTCGATGGCCGGCGCCGGCTCGTCCAGCGCCAGCGCGCCGGGCTTGTCGACGATGGTCAGCGGCAGATCCAGCACCTCGAAGATGCGATGCGCGGCAGCCATCGCACGCTGCATCACCGTGTACTGCATCGACAGCGTGCGGATCGGGTCGAAGAAGCGCTGCACGTAGAAGATGTAGGCGATCATCACGCCGATATCGATGCGGCCCTGCCGCACCGCGGCGCCGCCGGCGACCACGATCACGCCCATCGCGATGCCGGTCAGGATGTCGACCGCCGGCACCATGATCTGCGAGGCGCGCGAGGAGCCGATCTGCGCGTCGAGATTCTCCTGCGCCTTGTCGTGGTAGCGCGCCAGGTTCTCGCTCTCGCGCCGGTTCTCCTGCACGGTGCGAATGCCGTTGATGTTTTCCGCCAGCGCCGCGTTGACCGCGGACGAGGCTTCGCGCGCATGGCGGAACTGGCGCCGCGCCCACGGCATCCACAGCACGCGCACCAGCACCAGCACGGGCAGCACCAGCAGCGTCAGCAGGCCGAGCTTCAGGTCCATCCACAGCAGCATGACGACGATGCCGGCCAGCAGCACGATGTCGCCGAGCGCGGACACCGAGTTCTCCATGAATTCCTGCAGCGCGTTGACGTCGCCCGCCAGGCGCGCCATCAGGCGGCCCACCTGCGTCTGGTCCAGCAGCGACAGCGACACCCGCTGCAGGTGCGCGAACATCGCGCGCCGCAGGTCGAAGATGACGGTCTGCGCCAGCCGCGCGGACAGCCATTCCTGCAGGAAGCTGAGCACGGCGTTGAGCGCGATCAGCGCGCCGAACAGCGTCAGCGCCGTATCGAAACGCATCGCGCCGTGCCCGGTGGCGGCATCCACCGCGTGGCGCACGGCGGCCGGAATGGCCACCTGCACGATCGCGAACAGCGCCACCGACAGCAGCGCGCCGGCCAGCGCGCGCCGGTACGGTCGCATGAAGGCGAACAGGCGGCGGAAAGTGCGCGGGTCGAAGCGGCGGAAGATGTCCTCGCCGCCCTCGGCGGCCGGCGGCCGGCCTGCTGCGTCGACGGACGGCCGCGCGCTCATGCCGTCGCTCCCTGCGCCGTCGTCCGCGGCGCCGCGTCGGGCACGGCGCCGGCATCGGCCGGATGCTGCAGCGCCCACAGCGCCGCGTACATGCCGCCCGCCGCCAGCAGTTGCGCGTGCGTGCCGCGCTCGACGATGCGGCCCTGGTCGAGCACGACGATCTCGTCGGCATGCATCAGCGAGCCGAGACGGTGCGCAATGAGGATGGTGGCCTTGTCGTGCGCGGCGCGGCGCACGGCGGCGCGCACCAGCTGTTCGGTGGCGGCGTCCACCGCGGCGGTGGAATCGTCCAGGATCAGGATGTCGGGATCGGCCACCAGCGCGCGCGCAATCGACAGCCGCTGCCGCTGGCCGCCGGACAGCGCGACGCCGCGCTCGCCCACGCGCGTGCCGTAGCCCTGCGCCAATTGCGCGACGTGCTCGTGGATCTGCGCGGTGGTGGCGGCCTCGACCACGTTCTCCTCCTCGGCCCACGGTTCGGCGTAGGCGACGTTGTCGTGCACGCTGGTGTCGAACAGGAAGGTCTCCTGCTGCACCAGCGCGATGCGGTCGCGCAGCGATTCGAGCGTGACCGCGCGGATGTCGCGCCCGGCGATCGTGATGCGGCCGGCCGTCACGTCGTAGAAGCGCGGGATCAGGTGCGCCAGCGTGGACTTGCCGCTGCCGGGCGGCCCGACGATGCCGAGGATCTCGCCGGGGCGCAGTTCGAGATCGATGTCCGTCAGCGCGTTGCGTTCGCTGCCGGGATAGCGGAAGTCGACGTGTTCGAAGCGCACCGCGCCATGCACGGCTTGCAGCGGCGTGGCGCCAGGCGCGTCGCGCACCGCCGGCGCGGCGTCCAGCACCTCGAACAGCCGGGTACCGGCGCCGGCCGCGCGCGCGCTCGAATTGACGATCATGCCGATCTGCCGCACCGGCTGGTTGAGGATGCTGATGAAGGTCAGGAATTCGGTCAGCGTGCCGACCGTCATGGTGCCGGCCGCGATGCGATGGCCGCCGGCGTACAGCACCAGCCCCATAGACACGTAATGCGACAAGTTCATCAGGCTCATCGCGCGCATGCGAATGGTGATGCGCAGCTTGGACAGGCGCAGCGCGAGGTCCGACGCGCGGTCGAACTTGGCCAGCTCGAAGGCTTGCGACGCGAATGCGCGCACCACGCGCACGCCCTGCAGGTTCTCCTCCATGCCCAGCGTCAGATCCGACATCAGCTGCTGCAGGCGCTGCCAGCTCAGGCGCAGCAGGAAGCCCATGCGCGCCGCGCGCCAGACTACGAAGGGCACGAAGCTGAGCGCCAGCAGCCCGAGCCGGACGTCCACGCCAAGCAGCCTCCAGGCGCCCACGCCCAGCAGCAGCACCAGCGTGATCACGCGCAGCAGGCCGCTTTCCAGGAAACCGCGCACGCCTTCCAGGTCCAGCATGCCGCGCGCGATCAGGTCGCCCGAATGCGCGCTATCGTGATACGAGAAACTCAGCTGCTGCAGCTTGTCGAAGAAGGCGACGCGCAGGTCGCGGCCGACGCGCTGCGCGATGTTCTCGCCCAGGTAGCCCTGCAGGCCGGTCAGCGTACCGCGCAGCGCGCAGGCGCCGACGATCAGCAGCGCGGTGACCGACAGCGCATGGCCAGCGACGCCGCCCTGCGCGGCGTGCAGCGCCTGGTCGACGGCACGCCCGAGCAGGCGCGGCGTGACGAGATTGAAGATCGCCGCGCCCAGCGCCGCGGCCACCGCCAGCAGGCAATGCCAGGGATAGCGCAGCGCCAGCGCGACCAGGCGCCGCAGCACGCGCGGCATCGCGCGCACGTCGATGGTGTTGCGGATGCCGAGTTCGGCAAAGTCGGTCGGCAGGCGCGCGCGGTTGTGCATGGCGTCATCCGGCGCATCCGGCGGGGTAGGAAAAGTCTGCATGGGCAATACGCTAGGCGCCGCCGATACGGCGCGGAAAGAAAATGCCGGCGCGGGACGAAGTTCCGGCGGCCGGCGAGACGGCGACCGGCGAAACGGCGGCCGGCCATGCACCATATAGGGACGGCGATGGCGGACGCAAGCGGAGAAGGGGCAGCGATGCCTTGTCGGCAACGCCGTCTGTCCCCATGCTACAGTCATTCATCGCAGTTCGTATCCACGGAGAAAATCCGCATGCTATCGCATCAGGAAATCATCCTGCGCCTGGTGACGGCCGCCGTGCTGGGCGGCATCGTGGGGCTGGAGCGGGAACGGCTGGAATGGGCCGCCGGCCTGCGCACCCACATGCTGGTCTGCGTCGGCGCGGCGCTGATCATGATCGTGTCCCAGTTCGGCTTCGCCGACGTGCTCGGCACGCCGCACGTGGTGCTCGACCCGTCGCGCGTCGCCGCGCAGGTGGTGAGCGGCATCGGCTTTCTCGGCGCCGGCACCATCCTGTTCCTGCGGCAGGAGGTCATCCGCGGCCTGACCACCGCGGCCAGCCTGTGGACCGTGGCCGGCGTCGGGCTGGCGGCCGGCGGCGGCCTGTACATGGCGGCGGCGACGACGACCGTGCTGGTGGTGCTGATCCTGGCCGCCGTGCGTCCGGTCGAACGGCGCCTGTTCCACCGCAACCACGTCAAGCGCCTGACGGTGCTGGTTGATCGCGGCAGCATTTCGCTACTGCGCCTGCAGAACGAGCTGGAATCGACCGGCGTCAGTGTGCAGCAGATCACGCTCAAGCTCAGCGACCGGCCCCACAGCGACCTGGTCGACGTCACCTTCCTGCGCAGCGTGCAGAAAGAGACGATACTGGATGCCGTGGCGCGCCTGAAGGAGCTGGAAGGCGTCATCAGCGTGACGCTCTAGGGCCGTTTTGCCCGGGAGCGCGAACATTGCCACAGGAAAAGGCCGGCGCTGCGCCGGCCGCATCGTATGCCGCCGTGGGCGGCAACCGAGAAAGGAGTAGAAGCGCATGACGAGTCGCAAGTGGCCCGAACGCATCTGGCTGGTACGCCACGGGCAAAGCGCGGGCAACGTCGCCCGCGAACTGGCGGAAGCCGGCGGCTTCGAACTGATCGACATCGCCGAACGCGACATCGACGTCCCGCTTTCCCCGCTGGGACTGCAACAGGCCCAGGCGCTGGGGCGCTGGTTCAACCAGCTGCCGCCGGACGAGCAGCCTACCGTGGTGCTGACCTCGCCCTACCTGCGCGCCCGCCACACGGCGGAAATCATCCTGGAAGGGCTCGACCACCGCGAGCGCGTCCATACCTGCTTCCGCGACGAGCGGCTGCGCGAAAAGGAATTCGGCGTGCTCGACCGCCTGACGCAGTACGGCATCGCGCAGAAATATCCCGAACTGCACGAGCAGCGCCAGCACGTCGGCAAGTTCTATTTCCGTCCGCCGGGCGGCGAAAGCTGGTGCGACGTCATCCTGCGCCTGCGCCACGTGCTCGACACCATCCAGCGCGAATACGCCGGCGAGCGCGTGCTGATCATCGCGCACCAGGTCATCGTCTACTGCTTCCGCTACCTGCTGGAAGAGCTCGACGAGGAAACCATCATGGACATCGACCGCGCCAGCGACGTGCCCAACTGCTCGGTCACCTCCTACCAGTTCGACCCGGCGCTGGGCAAGTACGGCCGGCCGCGGCTGTGCCTGGTGAACTTCGTCGTGCCGCTGATCGAATCCGGCGCGGCGATCACCACCGCGCCCGACGCGGTCGCCGCGCCCAAGCCGTAAACCCATCATGAGTCCGCCATGAACCAGCGCGCCGCGTCCCCTCCCCGCGCCGTCCGCACGCTGGACGCGGCGCAGCTGTGGAACTGGCCGCTGCCGCGCCCCGCCGCGCACGACGACAAGGAAGCGCGCGGCCGCGTGCTGATCGTCGCCGGCTCGCCGGAAATGCCGGGCGGCGCGGTACTCGCTGCCACCGCCGCGCTGCGCGCCGGCGCCGGCAAGGTGACGGTGGCGACGCCGGCAAGCATCGCCACCGCGGTGGCCGTCGCCGTGCCCGAAGCGCGCGTGATCGCGATGCCCGAAACCGCTGCCGGCGGCATCGTCGCCGATGCCGTGCATCTGCTGGAAGCGCTGGCGCCGCGCGTCAACGCGGTGCTGGTCGGACCCGGCATGCAGGACGAAGCGTCGGCCTGCGCGTTCACGCGCGCGCTGCTGCCGCTGTTCGCCGAGCGGCCGGTGGTGCTGGACGCCTGCGCGATGCAGATGATGCGCGGCAGCCAGGCCTACCAGGAAGATGCCGAAAACGTGCGCGACACGCACCTGGTCCTGACCCCGCACGCCGGCGAAATGGCGCGGCTGCTGCACGCGGAAAAGCAGGCGGTGCAAGCCGACCCCTGCCGCGCGGCGCAGGACGCGGCGCGCAACTGGAACGCGGTGGTCGCCCTGAAAGGCAGCCGCACCGTGGTCGCCAGGCCCCACGGCGATACCTGGCAGCACGAGGACGGCAACGCGGGCCTGGCGACGTCCGGCTCCGGCGACGTGCTGGCCGGCATCATCGCCGGGCTAGCCGCGCGCGGCGCCGGCATCACGCAGTCGGTCGCCTGGGGTGTCGTGCTGCATGCCCAGGCCGGGCACCGGCTGGCGCGGCGCATCGGCAGCCTCGGCTACCTGGCGCGTGAACTGGCCGGCGAGATTCCCGGTCTGATGGACCGGCTCGCTTCGACCGAATAAACGTCCGCGTTCAGGCCTGCCACACGCCGTACCCCGCCTCGCGCAGCGCGATGGCAAGCTCGACCTCCATCTCGCAAGCGGCCAGGTAGGGCATCGGATTGTAGACGGCATAGAGTTCGGGCAGCAGGCGCAGGCCGAATGCGAACACGTAGCGGTTGCTCTGGATGCCGGCCTTGTGCTTGTCGAAGCGCAGGTCCGGGTCGAGGCCCGTCATGCCGACGTACACGCACGGCATGCCTTGCACGTAGCCGGGATTGGCCTTCCTGAAGCGCGCTTCGTGCAGGACGTCCCGCGACAGTTCGACGACGTAGACGTGGTGGTGATGGCGTGGCGGCATGGCGGGCGGGTGGCGAACGAACGGCGGCGGTGCGGCATGGCACGGCATGCCGCCGCGAAAGAATTTCACTCCGACAGGATACGACGATGCAGACGACCACGACCACCCGCTTGCACCTGGCCTGGAAGCTGACGAAGAACGCCGTCGCGGCATGGTCCGACGATTTCGCGCCGAGCATGGGCGCCGCGCTCGCCTATTACACGATCTTCTCGCTGGCGCCGATGCTGGTCATCGTGATCGCGATCGCCGGCTTCTTCTTCGGCCGCGAGGCGGCGCAGGGCGAGATCGTCACGCAGCTGCACGGCCTGGTCGGCCCCACCGGCGCGTCGGCCGTCGAGGCGTTGATCAAGTCCGCCAGCGCGCCGGGGCGCGGCATCATCGCCGCCACCATCGGCGTCGTCACGCTGATGATCGGCGCCACCGCCGTCTTCAGCGAACTGCAGAGTGCGCTGGACCGTATCTGGAAGGTGCCGCCGAAAAGCAAGAGCGGATTGCGCAACCTGGTGTTCAAGCGCCTGCTTTCGTTCGGCATGGTGCTGGGACTGGGCTTCATGCTGCTGGTGTCGCTGGTGCTGAGCGCGGCGCTGGCGGCCTTCGCCAAGTGGTGGTCGGGCATGCTGGGCGGCTGGACCGTGGTGCTGGAGGCGCTCAACTTCCTCGTCTCGTTCGGCGTGATCACCGGCCTGTTCGCGATGATCTACAAGTTCATGCCGACCGTGACCATCCCGTGGCGCGACGTGTGGGTGGGAGCGGTGGTCACCGCGTTGCTGTTTACGATCGGCAAGTCGGCGATCGGCATCTACCTGGGCCGCACGGACATGGCGTCCGGTTTCGGCGCGGCCGGCTCGCTGGTGGTATTGCTGGCGTGGATCTACTACTCGGCGCAGATTTTCCTGCTGGGGGCGGAATTCACCTGGGTGTTTTCGCAGATGCACGGGTCGCGCGCCGCACCGGGCATCGCCACCGGCGCCGCATCGCAGTCGCAATCGCCGCCATGAAGATGCGGCCCGCGCACGCATCGCCGGCCGGGCAACGCGACGCGCTCACATGATAAAGGCGGACCACGCTGCCGCGCGCGAGCCGCCCTGTTCCGACCGGTAACGCCGTTACGCTATTTCACTTTCTGTTCGAGCTGCTTGGCCATCGCCAGGTGTTCGTCGACCGTCTGGACGGTCTTGGCAGCATAGGCCTTCAAATCCTGGTCCTGTGCATTCTTCTCGACCTTCTGCAGCAGTTTCTGCGTGGCTTCATGGTCGGCCACGCCGCCATGCTTGATGTATTCCTTGTCGAAGGTATTGCCGGACATCATCTTCATCGTCTTCGCCTCGGTCTTGTGCTTCATGTCCGGCTCGGTCGGCAGCGTGACGCCTTTCGCGTCGGCGAGCTGCTTCAGTTCGTCTTCCGCCTTGGTATGGTCATCGATCATCTTTTGCGCGAACTGCTTGACGTCGCTGTTCTGCGACTTCTGCAGCGCCATCTGGCCGGCCGAGATCTCGGACAGGTTGGCATGCGCGATATCCGCCATGTAGTCGCGGTCCTTCTTGCTGACCTGCGATTGCGATGCGCCGGTGGAATTGGAAGCGTCGGTGGATTGCGCATGGGCGAGCGATGCGCCGAACAGCACGGCGATGGCTGCCGCACCGAGAGTGCGGGAAAGGTTTTTCTTATTCAACATGATGATCTCCATTGGTATGGCCTCCTGCGGTGCAGACGGCTGTGGGTAGGCTCACCTGTGAAAAATTTTTTTGCCGTTAGTTCCTGTCGCCCGTTCGTCGTGCGGACGTTGGCGGCCGGCAAGACGCAACGCGCGCGATGCCGCATGCGTCATTTTCCGGTCAGCGCCATCCATGCCTGCGCCGCCTGCGGCAGCCGGCCGCCGCGGCGCCAGATCAGCGCGATGTTCCACTCCATCGCGGGATCCGTGATTGCGATGCGCCTGACCGCCGGATGCGCCCGTTGCCGCGCAATCATGCGCGGCAGAAAGGTGACGCCGAGCTTGACGGCGATCAGTTCGATCAGGAAATCGATCTGGCTGCTGCGCATCGCGATCGCGGGTGCGAAGCCGCTGCCGGCGCAGGCGTCCAGCACGATCTGGTTCAGGCCGAAACTGGCCTCGAACAATACGAAAGGCACCTCGGCCAGTTCCGCCAGCGCCAGGCTTTTCCTCTTCGCCAGCGGATGATCGGCGGCGAGCAGCGCATCGATCGGCTCGCGGCGCACCGGCTTCCACGCGAATTCGTCGTCCGGCACCGGCAGCAGCGCCGCGGCGAGGTCGATCTCGCCGGCGCGTACCATGTCCTTCAGCCGCGTGCCGCCGTGCTCGACCAGCCGGATGTCGATGTCCGGATAGCGCTTGCGGTATTGCGCCACCACCGGCGCGAACAGGATGTCGCTGCCGACCGGCGGCAGGCCGAGCCGCAGCGTGCCGCGCCGCATGCCGCGCAAAGCGTCGAGGTCCTCGATCATGCCGCTGCGTTCGGCCAGCATCGCCAGCGCGCGCTGGTACACCAGCGTGCCGGCCTCGGTCAGCGTGCTGCGGTGGCCGATGCGGTCCAGCAGCAGGCAATCCAGTTCGTCTTCCAGCAGCCGCACCGACTTGCTGACGTTGGATTGCGTGGTGAACAGGGTTTTCGCCGCCGGCGAGAAGCCGCCCTGCCGCACCACTTCGACGAAGGCGCGCAGATTGCGCAGTTCCATATCCATTCCTTTTTGGAATTACATCGATTCAGATTATTCATTTTATAGATGGCCCGCCCGCGCGTAAACTTGTCGGCGAAAAGGAGGATTTTCGATGTCCATGCCGATGTCCGTTCGCAAGCCGATCATCTCCACCACCATCGCCGCGCGTCACGTCCTGCGCGGCAGCCGCGTGCTGCAGGCCATGCTGCTGGTCGCCGCATGGCAATGCGGACAGATGGTGGTGCGGCTGGCGCACTGGCCGATTCCCGGCAGCGTGGTCGGCATGCTGCTGGTACTGCTCGCGCTGCTGTCGCGCCGCCTGCCGCTGGGCAGCGTGAAGAAGGGCGCCGACTGGATGCTGGCCGACATGCTGCTGTTCTTCGTGCCGGCCGTGCTGGCGGTGATGGACCATCCGGAATTCCTCGGCTGGACCGGCCTGAAGGTGCTGGCCGTCATCCTGCTCGGCACCGTCATCGTGATGGCATGCACGGCGATGACGGTCGACCTGTGCTTCCGCCTTGCGGGGAGGCGCACATGAACGGCAACGCCATCGGCGGCACGCTGCTGTGGTCGTGCGTGACCATCGCGTTGTACGCGCTGTCGCAGGCGGCTTACCGGCGCCGGCCGCACTGGTGGCTGTCGCCGCTGCTGGCGACGCCGGTGCTGCTGCTGGCCATCGCGGTGCCGCTGCACGTCAGCTACGGCACCTATCTGCGCGGCACGCACTGGCTGCTGACGCTGCTGGGTCCCGCCACGGTCGCGTTCGCGGTGCCCATCTACGAACAGCGCGCGCTGATCCGGCGGCACTGGCCGGTGCTGCTGGTCGGGGTGCTGGCCGGCAGCACCGTCGCCGTCGCCTCCGGCTGGCTGCTGTCGGACGCCTTCGGACTGAGCGGCATGCTGCGCGACAGCCTGCTGCCGCGTTCGATGACGACGCCGTTCGCGATGGCGGTGTCGGCCGACATCGGCGGCCGGCCCGAGCTGACCGCCGTGTTCGTGGTGGTGACCGGCGTGTTCGGCGCCGCCGCCGGCGAACTGATCCTCGACTGCCTGCCGCTGCAGTCGGCGCTGGCGCGCGGCACGCTGTTCGGCATGGGGGCGCACGGCGCCGGCGTGGCGAAGGCGCGCGAAGTCGGCGGCGAGGAAGGCGCGATCGCCGGACTGGTGATGGTGCTGGTCGGCGTGTTCAACGTGCTGGCCGGCGCGCTGGCGGTGCGCCTGTTCGGCCACCTGTGACCTCGGACTGACGCGGCAGTCCGCCTCAGCCGTCGTTCAGGTGGCAGGCGGAGAAGTGGCCGGGCACGACTTCCCGCAACGCCGGTTCCTCGGCCGAGCAACGCGGCATCGCGTGCGGACAACGCGGATGGAAACGGCAGCCGAACGGCGGTCGCAGCGGCGACGGCATTTCGCCGCCGATGGGACGAAAGTCGATGCGCCGGACTTCCAGCACCGGCGCGGCTTCCAGCAAGGCCATCGTGTAGGGGTGGTTCGGCCGCGTGAACAATTCCTCGGCCGGCGCCGATTCGACGATGCGGCCCAGGTACATGACCAGCACGCGGTCGGCGATGTGGCGCACCACGCCGAGGTCGTGACTGATGAACAGGTAGGTCAGCCGCAGTTCGGCGCGCAGGTGCATGAACAGGTTCAGCACCTGCGCCTGGATCGACACGTCGAGCGCCGCCACCGCTTCGTCGCACACCAGCAGTTCCGGCCGCACCGCGAGCGCGCGCGCGATGCCGATGCGGGCGCGCTGGCCGCCGGAAAACTGGTGCGGATAGCGCCGCATCAGCGATGCGTCCAGTCCCACCCGCTGCAGCAGTTCGGCCACGTAGTCTGCCTGTTGCGCGGCAGTGATCATGCGATGCACGACCGGCGCTTCGCCGACGATGTCCTGCACGCGCAGGCGCGGGTTCAGAGAAGCATATGGATCCTGGAAGATCATCTGGATGGCGAGCTGCCGGCGGCGACGTTTGGCCGCGGGCAGGCGGTCGAGGTCCGCGCCCTGCCAGCGCCGCGTGCCGGACGACGGCGCGTGCAGGCCGGCGGCCACGCGGCCCAGCGTGGACTTGCCGCTGCCCGATTCGCCGACCAGGCCGACCACTTCGCCGCGCCGGATCGCCAGGCTGACGCCGTCGACCGCATGCACGACGCCTTCATTGCCACCGCGGCGCGTCAGCCAGCGCGCCAGCCGCTCGGCCAGGTCGACAGGCTGCGCAAAACGCTTGCTCACGTCGCGCAGTTCCAACAGCGGCACGTCGTCCCTGTCATCCATGCGCTGCTCCTTCGGGCTCGCGCATCGGGTGGAAGCAGCGCCACATGTGGCCGTCCTGCACGTCCGCCTCGGGCATCGTCGCGCACACCGGCGTCGCATGCGGACAGCGCGTGCGGAACGGACAGCCGGACGGCAGTTCGGACGGCGGCGGCGCTGCGCCGGCGATCTGGCGCAGCGGCGCGCCGCGGCGGTTGCGCGACGGCGACGAGGCGATCAGGCCGGCGGTGTACGGATGGCGCGGCCGTTCCAGCACGTCGCGCACGTGGCCGCTTTCGACGATGCGGCCGCCGTACATCACGCACACGCGGTCGGCCAGCCCGGCGACCACTGCCAGGTCGTGCGTGATCCAGACCAGTGCGGTACCGGACGCGCGGCACAGCGTCTGCATCTCGTGCAGGATCTGGCCCTGGATCGTCACGTCGAGCGCGGTGGTCGGCTCATCGCAGAGGATGAGGTCCGGCTGGTTCAGCAGCGCGATGGCGATCGCCACGCGCTGCCGCATGCCGCCGGAGAACTGGTGCGGGTAAGCCAGCAGGCGTTCCTCGGGCGACGGCAGGCCGACCCGTGCCAGCGCCGCGCGCGCCATCTCGCGCGCCTGCGCCCGGCCGACCTTTTGATGCGCCTGCACCGCCTCGATCATCTGCGTGTCGATGCGCAGCACCGGGTTGAGCGTCATCATCGGGTCCTGGAAGATCATCGCGATGCGGTTGCCGCGCACGCGGCGCATCTGCTCCTCGTTCAGGCCCAGCAGGTCCTGCCCGTTCAGCAGCACGCGGCCGCCGGCGATGCAGCCCGGCGCATCGACCAGCCGCATGATCGAATACGCGGTCATCGACTTGCCCGAACCGGACTCCCCGACGATGCCGAGGATCTCGCCGCGCCGCACCGTGAACGAGATGTCGTTGACCACCGTCACCGCGCCGCCGCGCGCGGCGAATTCGGTGCGCAGGTGCTCGACGGCGAGCGTCGGCTGCATGGTGTCGTCGGGGCGCGTCATGGCATGTGCAGGCGCGGGTTCAGCACGTCGCGCAATTGGTCGGCGACCAGGTTGATCGCGACGATCAGCACCAGCAGCGCGATGCCGGGAAACAGGCTGATCCAGTATTTGCCGGACAGCAGGTAGTTGAAGCCATTGGCGATCAGCAGGCCGAGCGAGGGTTCGGTGACCGGCAGGCCGAGGCCGAGGAAGGACAGCGTCGCTTCCAGCGAGATGGCCGACGCCACCTGCAGCGCGGCGACCACGATCAGCGGCGGCAGGCAGTTCGGCAGCAAATGCCGGAACACGACGCGCGCCGGCCGCAGGCCTAGGCCGACCGCCGCCTCGATGTATTCCTTGCGTCGCTCGACGAGCGCGGCGCTGCGCGCGGTGCGCGCGTAATACGCCCACTGCACGGCGATCAGCGCGACGATGATCTTGCCGATGCCGGGCCCGAGCAACGCCAGCAGGATCAGCGCGATCAGGATGGACGGGAACGACAATTGCACGTCGGCCACGCGCATCAAAAAGCCTTCGAGGCGGCCGCCGGCGTAGCCGGCCAGCAGCCCCAGCGTCAGGCCGACCGCCAGCGCCGCAACGGTGCTCGACACGCCGACCAACACCGAGATGCGCATGCCGTACAGGATGGCCGACAGCATGTCGCGGCCCTGCTCGTCGGTGCCGAGCACGTAGGTCATTTTCCCGCTGTAGGCGTGCGCGCCGGGCGGCAGGCGCGCGTCGAGGATGTCGATCTGCGCCAGGTCGTAGGGATTCTGCGGCGCGATCCAGGGCGCGCACAGCGCCGCCAGCAACAGCACCAGCAGCACCGTCGCGCCGATCATGGCCATGGGGCTGGCGGCGTAGCGCCGGACGAAGCGGCGCAGCGGCGTTTCGGCGATGGCGAGGGTGGTGTCCATGTCAGCCGCGCGCCTCCGCCAGTCGCACGCGCGGATCGAGCAGCGAGTACGCGATGTCCGCCGCCAGGTTGACCAGGACGAACAGCGTCACGATCAGCATCAGGTAGGCCACGATCACCGGCCGGTCCAGCACGCGGATCGAATCGATGATCAGCTTGCCCATGCCGGGCCAGGCGAACACCGATTCGGTCACCACCGAGAAGGCGACGGTGGAGCCGAACTCCAGCGCGACCACCGTCACCACCGGGATCAGGATGTTCTTCAGCACGTGCACGCCGACGATGCGGCGCCAGCGCAGGCCCTTGGCGCGCGCGTAGCGCACGTAATCCTGCAGCAGCGCCTCCTGCGCGCCGGCGCGCGTCAGCCGGATCACCATCGCGATGCTGAACAGCGCGAGGTTGAACGCCGGCAGCAGCAGGTGCTTGAGGCCGTCAACCGTCAGGAAGCTGACCGGCACGCCGAACAGCGGCACGGTGGCGCCGCGCCCGCTGGCCGGCAGCCAGCCGAGCTGCACCGCGAACAGCATGATCAGCATCATGCCGACCCAGAAGGTCGGCAGCGAGAAGCCGAGGATGGAAACGGTCATGATGCTGCGTCCCACCAGCCCGTTCGGCTTCAGCCCCGCCAGCAGGCCGAGCGGAATGCCCAGCACGATGGCCATCAGCATCGCCGCCACCGCCAGCTCCATCGTCGCCGGGAAGCGTTCGGCGATCAGCCCCATCGCCGAAGTGCCGAAGGCGAACGAGCGCCCCAGGTCGCCATGCAGCGCATGCCAGACGAACAGCAGGTATTGCCGCCACAGCGGCTGGTCGAGGCCGAAGGCGGCGATCACGTGCGCGCGCTCCATCTGCGTGGCGTCCGGGCTGAGCAGGATGTCGATCGGATTGCCGACCGCGTACATGCCGGCGAACACCAGCAGCGACATCGCGAACAGCACGACGACGCTCTGCATCAGGCGCCGCAGGATGAAGGCAGGCATCGCGTCGCGACCTATTGCGGATGGAACTGGAAGGCGAAGGTGAATTCGTCGAGGCGCGGCGTGTAGCGCAGGCCGCGGCGCATGGCCCAGGTCGCGTACTGATCATGCAGCGGGATTACCGCTTCATCCTTCAGCGCGACGGCCGCCGCCTGCTCCGCGTAGGTCTCGCGCTGCGCCTGGTCGACAGAGCCGAGCGCCTGCGCCACCAGCTTGTAGACTTGCGGGTTGCTGTACTTGCCCCAATTCCAGCTGCCCCAGCCGGTCTTCGCATCCGGCGTGCCGACCAGCGTGCGCAGCGCGAAATCGCCGGCCAGCGTGCCCCAGCCCAGCAGCGCGACGCCGAAGTCGCCGGCGCGCGCCTTGCCGAAGTAGACCGACAACGGCATCGTGTCCACCGTTGCCTTGATGCCGACGCGGTTCAGGAACTGCGCGACGGTCTGCACCACCTGCGCGTCGTTCACGTAGCGGTTGTTGGGACCGTGGATGGTCAGCGCGAAGCCGTCCGGGTAGCCGGCCGCGGCCAGCAGCTTCTTCGCGCCGGCCGGGTCGTAGGCTTCCACCTTCAGGTCCTGGTCGTAGCCGAACACGCCGGGCGCGACGATGTTGGCGGCCGGCACCGCCTGGCCTTCCATCGTGCGCTCGGCCAGCGCGCGGCGGTCGATCGCCTTCGAGATCGCCTCGCGCACGCGCAGGTCGCGCAGCGGATTGCGCGGCAGCGGCCGGCCCGACTTGTCGGTCACGTCGCGCGGCGCCTGCGCGGACTGGTCCAGCACCAGGAAGATCGTGCGCCACGACACCCGTTGCTCGACGCGGAATTTCGGATTGGCCTTCAGGCGCGCCACGTCGTCCGGCGGCACGCCCTCGATCGCGTCGACGTCGCCGGCCAGCAGCGCCGCCATGCGCGCGGCCGGATTGGTGATGATGCGCAGCGTCACGCGCGCCCAGTCCGGCTTCGGTCCCCAGTAGTCGTCGTTGCGCGCCAGCTCGATGCGGTCGCCGCGGCGGAAGCTGACGAACTTGTACGGCCCGGTGCCGATCAGCGCGCGGCCGCTGTCGAAATCTTCGGTGGTCGCATGTTCGGCCGCCTTCTTCGACACGATGTAGATGGTGCTCATGTCCAGCGGCAGCGGGCCGTAGGGCCGCGCGGTGGTCAGGCGGATCGTGTACGGATCGACGATCTGCTTGGCGACGATCATCCGGGTATAGCTGGTGAACGGGCCGGGGCTGTTGGTCAGCGTGGCGGGCCGGTCGAGCGAGAAGATCACGTCCTGCGCGGTGAACGGCGTGCCGTCGTGGAACTTCACGCCGCGCCGCAGCTTGAACTCCCAGGTGGTCGGACTGACCGGACGCCACGAGGTCGCCAGTCCCGGGATCAGCTTGCCGTCCGGGTCCACGTTCACCAGCGCGTCGAAGATGTGCGCCGCGAAGGCGACGTTCGGCGCGATGTTCAGGTAGTGCGGATCGAGCGAGGAAACGTCGGCGGCAAGGCCGATCTTCAGGTCGGCGGTCCCTGCGGAGGCGGCCGCCGTGGCAGCGGCCGCCGTGGCAGCGGAGAAGGCCAGCGTACCGGTCAGCAGCAGGAGCGAAAGAAACAGGGTGCGAAAACGATGCATGGAGACCTTGCGCAAGCGGAGGCGAAAGAGGCGGAGGCGTCGCGGCAGGGTGCGGAAAATGCGGCGGCGCGGCGGATTTGGCAAAAATATATCGCAAGCAGCGCATGCCTGCAGCCGGAATGCTGCCGCCGGGCTGAACCGACGGCGTCCGCTGGTTTCTAAAACGGCATCTCCCTCACGGAAAAAGCGAAGATGAAGATCCTGTACCTCGTCTTGATTCCGGCCGTTTGCGCCAGCGCCATGCTGGCGGGATGCCAACTGCCGCCGGTGCGCCCCGACCTGTACGGCGACCCGGCGTCGCCGGCCGGCGCGGTGCGCACCATCGTGATCCTGCCTGAAACGAAGTGGGTCAACGTGCAGGGCGGCGACACCGTCGCCTTCGTGGTCGGCGGCCGCACCTTCGCCTGGTCGTTCGACGGCGCCGTGCGTTCCTTCGATCTGCGCGCGGTCGCGCCGCCGGGTTTGCTCGACCATTCCGTGATCGCCTACGTTGCGCCCGATCCGAAATACCTGCGGCGTTGAGGAAAACGGACGCGCTCCAGGATGGCCGGCATGCCGGCGCACGCGGCTCGTCTCATGGCGCTCCATGTGGACGGACGATCGAACCGGACCGTGCGTTGGGTCCGGAATGAAAAGGCGCGCCGTCCCTGCGCGTGCTGCTTGCGCCGCCCTCGCCCCCCTTTCTCCCAGCGCAAACCGCTCGGCTTTGCATAGCCCGCATGTGCCGCCACCGGACGGCTTACTGGCTCAGGCCGCGCGCATCGATGTCCCAGACGTCCTCCACGCGTTCGCCCCTGAAGCAGACGTATTGGTTGTAGAGATTGGCGGTAGGGTCGCAGTGGCCGGGGATCAGCAGCAGTTGTTCCCCCAGCCGGTCGCGCCGGTCGTCCGACGCCGTCCGCAATATGCCGTGTTCGTCGTTGGCCGCCGCATACTGCAGCGCGCCGTGCCGGCCCGGCTGCACGATCGGCAGGCCGGAATCGACGGCGACGCCCTTGAGTCCGACGTCGCAGACCGCGATTCCGGGCTTGGCCGTGCTCATGATGGTGGTCGCGATGAACAGGCTGTGCCGCGGTTGCCACATGCCTTGCCATTCGATGCCGCCATAGTGGCGGTCCATGAAGATGTAGGAGCCGGGCTGGATTTCGGTATAGACGCCGGTCTGCATGTCGAACTCGGCGGTTCCGGTGCCGCCCCCCGTGACTACCGGGCAGGCAACGCCGAGCGATGCGAGATAGGCGACATGTTGCGCCGTCTTTTCGGCGGCGACGGCGGCCGCCGTCCGCCTTTGCTCGGCCGACGCTTCGTGCTGGATGCCGCCATGATAGGCTTGCAGCCCGCCGAAGCGCAGGCTGGCATGGCGCGACACGCGTTCGACCAGCGCGGCCAGTTCCGCAAAGCGCGTCACGCCGCATCGCCCCTGGCCGATGTCGATTTCGGGCAGGATGACGAGGGAAACGCCGGCTTCCGCGGCCGCGCTGCCCAGCGCATCCACTTGCGCGACGTGGTCCACGCAGACGCTGAGCGCCGCCCGCCGCGCCAGCTCGACCGCCATCCGGACCTTGCGCGGGCCGACGAATTCGTTGCTGATATGGATGTCGGTGATGCCGGCGGCGACGAACGGATAGGCCTCGCTCAATTTCTGGCAGCAGATCCCGGTGGCGCCGGCCGCCATCTGCCGCTTGGCGATTTCGGACGACTTGTGCGCCTTCGCATGCGGCCTCAGCGCGACGCCGTGCCGCCGCGCCAGCGCCGCCATGCCGGCGAGGTTGGATTCGAATGCATCCAGGTCGAGCATCAGGGCGGGCGTGCTGACCGAAGCGAGCGGATCCCCCCAATATGCCTGGGCCGGTATCCCGGCCACCGAACAATCTTCCATGCGCCTCTCCGCCGTTGACATTTTTTTCAAAGTGTATATTGTATTCAATATTCTAAATTCATGGATTTAGAAAAATCAGCAGTATTCGGTCGAAACATTTCTTTTCGTAAACTTTCAGGAGCGGACACATCGATTCGGAGCGGCCCAGGGGGCGCGATGGATGCATTCAACAGCCAACAGGGCCGGCAGGCCCACACAATGGAGACAGCATCATGCAAAAGAAACCGATTCTTCCACCGGGCACGGCAGCGAAAGCGGCACTGGCTCTTGCCGGTCTGATTTGCGCAACCAGCGCGCTGGCATGGGAACCCACCAAGCCGGTGGAACTGGTCGTACCATTCAGCGCCGGCGGCGCCTCGGACCAGATGGCGCGGTCGATCCAGGGCATCATCACCAAATACCATCTGATGAAGGAGCCCCTGATCGTCACCAACGAGGCCGGCGCCAGCGGTGCCGAAGGCCTGCTGGACATGAAGGCGTCGAAAGGCGATCCGAACAAACTCATCGTCGCATCCTCCTCGATCTACACCACGCCGCTGGCGACCGGCCTGCCCTTCAACTGGCGCGACCTGACGCCGGTGGCCATGGTGGCGCAGGATGCCTTCATCCTGTGGACCAATGCCGATGCCGGCTACAAGACGCCGGCGCAATACATCGCGGCCGTCAAGAAGCAGCCGGACACCTTCAAGATGGGCGGCACCAGCTCCAAGCGTGAAGACCACATGATCACGATGATGATCCAGAAGCAGACCGGCGCCAAATTCCTGTACATCCCCTACAAGGGCGGCGGCGAAGCGGCCACGCAGCTCTCCGGCAAGCACATCGATTCCAACGTCAACAACCCGTCCGAATCCGTCTCCGAATGGCGCGCCGGCCAGCACCAGGCGCTGTGCGTCTTTTCCGACCAGCGCATCGCCTATACCGCCAAGGTAACGGCGACGCAGGCGTGGTCGGACATTCCGACCTGCAAGGAAGAAGGGCTGGACGTCAGCTACCAGATGCTGCGCATCTTCATGATGCCGGGCGGCGTGACGCCGGACCAAACCCGGTATTACGTCGACCTGCTGCGCAAGGTGACGCAAACGCCGGAATGGAAGAGCTACCTGGAGAAGAACGCGCTGAAGAAGGAATTCCTGACCGGCGCCGAACTGAACGCCTTCCTGGTGAAGGATGAGCAGCGGCATCGCCAGATCATGAAAGACGCCGGCTTCCTCGCCTCGAAGTAATCCCACCCCCAGAGCCGGCGGCCGCGCCGACGGTCGCCGGACGCAGCATGGAAAAGCGACTATGAATCCTTCCGAAACCGGCGGCGACGAGCAACCCGGCTCGCGCGCCCTGTTGACCGTCCGTACCGCCGAGATAGCCGTCGCGATCGCGCTCGGCGTCGGCGCCCTGATCGTGAGCTGGAGCAATTACCAACTGGGCGCCGGGTGGAATGCGTACGGGCCAGACGCGGGCTATTTCCCGTTCCGCCTCAGCATCATCGTCTTTCTGGCCAGTTGCGTGGTGCTGTATCACGGCCTGCGCAGCAACGACCGCACGCCCTTCCTCGAGGCCGGGCAGGCGCGCCTGGTGGCGGTCATCCTGGGGCCGTTGATCGTGTACGTGTTCGCCATCGGCTACCTCGGCATCTACGTGGCGTCAGCCATATTCATCGCGGCATTCATGCGCTTCCTCGGCAAGTTCGCCTGGTGGAAATCCGTCGGCCTGGCGGCCTGCCTGATGATCGCGTTCTTTTACATCTTCGAAATCCAGTTCATGGTGCCGCTCCCCAAGGGGCCGCTGGAGAACTGGCTCGGCTACTGAGGAGCTGGCATGCAAGACATCAACGCACTCATGCAGGGCTTCGTCCACGTGCTCGCCTGGCAGAACGTCGGGCTGATGCTGATCGGCATTCTGCTCGGCATCGTGGTCGGCGTACTGCCCGGTCTCGGCGGCCCCAACGGCGTGGCGATCCTGCTGCCGCTGACGTTCTCGATGAATCCGACCTCGGCGATCATCATGCTGTCCTGCATCTACTGGGGCGCATTGTTCGGCGGGGCGATCACGTCGGTCCTGTTCAACATCCCGGGCGAGGCGTGGTCGGTGGCGACCACGTTCGACGGCTATCCGCTGGCGCAGCAGGGAAAGGCGGGGCAGGCGCTGACCTGCGCCTTCACCGGTTCGTGCATCGGCGCGCTGTTCGGCGTGATCGTCATCACGTTCCTGGCGCCGCTGGTGGCGAAATTCGCGCTGCGCTTCGGCCCGCCTGAATTCTTCGCCGTCTATTTCCTGACGTTCTGCAGCTTCATCGGCATGGGCAAGGAGCCGAAGGCGAAGATCATCATTTCGATGTGCATCGGCTTCCTGCTCGCTGCGGTCGGCATGGACACCGTGTCGGGCCAGCTGCGCATGACGTTCGGCTTCACGCAGCTGCTGCGCGGCTTCGACTTCCTGGTCGCCGTCATCGGCCTGTTCGGCGTGAGCGAGATTCTGCTGACCATGGAGGAAGGCCTGGCCTTCAAGGGCAAGAAGGCGTCGATCGATCTCAAGGTCGTGTTCAGGACGTGGGCGATGCTGCCGCGCTACTGGGTCACGCTGCTGCGCTCGTCCGTGATCGGATGCTGGCTGGGCATCACGCCGGGCGGCGCGGTGGCGGCCTCCTTCATGGGATACGGCATGGCGAAGCGCCTGTCGCGCAATCCCGACGCGTTCGGCACGGGCGTGGTGGAAGGCGTGCTGGCGCCGGAAACCGCCGCGCATGCCGCCGGTACCAGCGCGCTGCTGCCGATGTTGGCGCTCGGCATTCCGGGCTCCGCCACCGCCGCCGTGCTGCTGGGCGGGCTGATGATCTGGGGCCTGCAGCCGGGGCCCATGCTGTTCATCGAGCAGAAGCACTTCGTGTGGAGCCTGATCGCCAGCATGTATCTGGGCAACATCGCCGGCCTGCTGGTGGTGCTGTCCACGGTGCCGCTGTTTGCCGCGATCCTGCGCATCCCGTTTTCCATCATCGCGCCCGCGATCATGGTCGTATGCGCGATCGGCGCCTATACCGTGCACAACGCGGAATTCGACATCTGGCTGATGGTCGTGTTCGGCGTGGTCGGCTATATCTTCAAGAAGCTCAATTACCCGCTGGCGCCGCTGGTGCTGGCGCTGGTGCTCGGCGACCGCGCGGAAGACGCGTTCAGGCAGACGATGGTGGGATCGAAGGGCGCGCTCAGCGTGTTCTGGAGCAATGGCCTGGTCGGCACGATCATGACGCTGGCGGTCGTCACGCTGCTCTCGCCGCTGATCGTCAGCGCGGTCGGCGCCCTGCGCCAGCGCAGCACGGCGCTGCGGGCCGCGCCGGAAGCAAGGTAGGCGCGCAACGAAGGCTGCGAGCAATCACGCTCCGCAGCCTTCCTGCTGTCCGTCAATCCATCCTTGTCAGGCCTAAGCCTTGCCGTTCGCCGCCTCGGCCGCGCTGCGCAGATCGGCCATGACCGAATCCCGCTTGTCGAGCAGATGCTGACGCAGGATGGCCGCCAGCCGCTTGCCGTCGCGAGCTTCGAGCGCCTTGATCATTTCGTCGTGCTCGTGGATCGCCCTGTCCCACTTCGCCTCGCGGAAGTTGGACTTGAAGCGCAGCGCCTGCAGCCGGCGATTGACCGAAAGATAGATCTGGCGCAGCACCGAATTGCGCGCCGCCTCGTTGATGCGGTTATGGATGGTCTGGTTCCGGCTGTAATAGCCGGGCAGATCGTTCTGCGTGCGGCACACCAGCATGGCTTCGTGCAGCGCCTTGATCTCTTCGATTTCCGCCGGCGAAATACGCTCCGCCGCCAGTTCGCCGGACAAGGCCTCCAGGCCGCTCATCATTTCGAACGTCTCCCAGATTTCCGTATCCGTCATCCTGGAGACGAACGCGCCGCGATTCGGCTCGATGTCGATCAACCCTTCGGAAGCCAATACCTTCATCGCCTCCCGCAACGGCGTGCGCGAGATGCCGAGGCGTTCGCACACCTCCCGTTCGTTCAATTTCATGCCGGGCGCCAGCACGCCTTCGATGATCAGATTCTGCAAGTGTTCGACCACCGCGTCGTGCAATCGCTGCCGTTCCACGCGCGGCAAATCGGGGCTGCTGCTTTTCTCGTTCTTATCAAGTGTATTTTGCATACTAAGCCTGTCGAATGTCGGCCGCCCTATTCTAATCCATTTGCCTTCCCGCACCCGCTCCTGGCAAGCCGAAAGCGACGGCCGCTGCGGTACAAGCTTGGCCTTTTGCCGCGATATCCCGGCCATCTGCCGCAAAAGCCGAGGCTGTTTCACGCCACGCCCGGCTGCGGTCCCGCTTTACTATTTCCACCCCGCCTGATAAAGTATTTTGTATTCAATATCCAATATTGCCATCCGCAAAGGAGATCCAAATGTTGAAACTCGACTTCCACCCGGCAGGCCGGCACTTTCTCCAGATTCCCGGCCCCAGCCCGGTGCCGGACCGGATCCTCCGCGCGATGAGCTATCCCACCATCGATCACCGCGGTCCGGAATTCGGCGCGCTGGGATTGAAAGTGCTCACCGGCATCCGCAAGATCTTCAAGACGAGCCAACCAGTCATCATCTATCCGTCGTCCGGCACCGGCGCCTGGGAAGCGGCGCTGAGCAACACGCTGAGTCCGGGCGATACCGTCCTGATGTATGAAACCGGGCATTTCGCCACGCTGTGGAAGAAGATGGCCGAGGCGCTCGGGCTGCAGCCGGAATTTCTCGGCCTGCCCGGCATCGAGGGCTGGCGCCGCGGCGTGCAGGCCGATGCCATCGAAGCACGCCTGCGCGCCGATTCCGCCCACGCGATCAAGGCGGTCTGCGTGGTGCACAACGAAACCTCGACCGGCGTGACGTCCGACATCGCGGCCGTGCGCAAGGCGATCGACGCGGCCGGCCACCCGGCCCTGCTGCTGGTCGACACGATTTCCGGGCTGGCTTCGGCCGATTACCGGCATGACGAGTGGGGCGTGGACGTCACCGTCTCGGGTTCGCAAAAGGGGCTGATGCTGCCGCCCGGCATCAGCTTCAACGCCGTGTCGAAAAAAGCGCTCGCCGCCAGCCAATCCGCCAAACTGCCGCGCTCGTTCTGGGCCTGGGACGAGATCATCGAGATGAACAAGTCCGGCTACTGGCCGTACACGCCGAATACCAATCTGCTGTACGGCCTGTCCGAATCGCTCGACATGATCCTGGAAGAAGGGCTGGACAACGTCTTCGCCCGTCACCAGCGGCTGGCCGCCGCCTGCCGCGCCGCGGTAACGGCCTGGGGCCTCGACATCCAGTGCGCCGATCCGGCCGTCTACTCGCCGGTCCTGACCGGCGTGATGACGCCCGAGGGCATCGATGCCGACCAGGTGCGCAAAACCATCTACGAACGCTTCGACATGTCGCTCGGCACCGGGCTGGGCAAGATGAAGGGACGCATGTTCCGCATCGGCCACCTGGGCGACGCGAACGATCTGACGCTGATGGCCACGCTGGCCGGCTGCGAAATGGGCTTGAAGCTGGCCGGCGTCAAGCTCGCCGCGAGCGGCGTGGCGGCCGCCATGGATCTGCTCGGCGAGCAAAGGATTCCCGCACTGAAGATGGCGGCGGCCGCCTGATTGCCGACGTACCAGGCATGCGATGCAGAGGCGACGCGGCTTGCCAAGTCGGCGCGTGAACGTCCCGGTGACGGCGAACCGTGCCGTGCCCCAGGACGCAGCACGGCAGGCATCCGCGCTTCGCATTCCGCTCGAGCCGGGGCGAACCGGCAACGCCGGTCCGGCTCGCGGCCGCGATTCGATTGATGCTGTTGGAAAGCGTACCGCCGACGGTCGCTTCGTAAAAGGATAGCCATGCTTGCCAAGCCGCTACACTTCGTTCCCGCCGGCGCCCGCGGCGGCGGCCGGCTCGCCGACCAGTTGCGCCGGGAGCTGCGCGGCGACGTGCTGTTCGGCGCCGCCGACCGCGGCCGCTACGCGACCGACGCCTCGATCTACCAGATCATGCCGATCGGCGTGGTGGTGCCGCGCGACCAGGCCGACCTGCTGTTGTGCCTCGACATCGCCCGCGCGAACCAGACGCCGCTGCTGGCGCGCGGCGCCGGCACCAGCCAGTGCGGCCAGACGGCGGCCGCAGCGCTGGTCGTCGACAACAGCAAGTGGCTGAACCGCGTCATCGACTTCGATCCGCGGCAACGCACCATCACGGTCGAGCCCGGCATGGTGCTCGATCACCTGAACGCCTGGCTCAAGCCGCACGGCCTGTGGTTCCCGGTCGACGTCTCGACCGCCGCGCAATGCACGATCGGCGGCATGACGGGCAACAACTCCTGCGGCTCGCGTTCGATCGCCTACGGCAACATGGTGCACAACGTGCTGGCGATCGACGCCGTGCTGGCGGACGGCACGCAAGGCCGCTTCGAAGCCATCGACCGCATGGCGCGCACGCCGCGCCTGCGGGAAATCGCCGCGGGCCTGCACCGCATCGCCGCGCGCGAACGCGACGAGATCGCCGAACGCGTGCCCAAGGTGCTGCGCCGCGTGGCGGGCTACAACATCGACCTGTTCGACTGCCAGAATCCGCTGCCCTATACCGACGACGGCGGCGCGAACCTGGCGCATATCCTGGTCGGCTCGGAAGGCACGCTGGCGTACAGCCGGCAGGTGACGCTGAAGCTGGCGCCGCTGCCGCGGCACAAGGTGCTCGGCGTCGTCAGCTTTCCGACCTTCTACCAAGCGATGGACATGACGCAGCACATCGTCGGGCTGGGGCCGACCGCGGTCGAACTGGTCGACCGCACGATGATCGATCTGTCGCTGAACAACCCGGCTTTCCGTCCGGTGATCGAAAAGGCGCTGGTCGGCAGGCCGGACGCCATCCTGCTGGTCGAATTCGCCGGCGACGACAAGGCGCCGCTGCGCGAACGGCTGGCCGCGCTGGCCGACCTGATGAGCGATCTCGGTCTGCCCGGCTCCGGCGTCGACATGGTGGACGCCGGCGAACAGAAGGCGCTGTGGGACGTGCGCAAGGCCGGGCTGAACATCATGATGAGCATGAAGGGCGACGGCAAGCCGGTGTCCTTCATCGAGGACTGCGCGGTGCCGCTGGCGCATCTCGCCGAATACACGAGCCGCCTTACCGACGTCTTCCGCAAGCACGGCACCGAAGGCACCTGGTACGCGCATGCCAGCGTCGGCACGCTGCACGTGCGGCCCATCCTCGACATGCGGCGCGACGGCGCCGAAAAGATGCGCGCGATCGCCGAGGAAGCTTCCGCGCTGGTGCGCGAATACAAGGGCGCGTATTCCGGCGAGCACGGCGACGGCCTGTGCCGCGGCGAATGGGTGGCGTGGCAATACGGCCCGCGCCTGAACCAGGCCTTCAGCGAAATCAAGCAACTGTTCGATCCCGACAACCGCTTCAATCCGGACAAGATCGTGCAGCCGCCGAAGATGGACGACAGGCACAATTTCCGCTTCGCGCCCGGCTACCGCGAACTGCCGCTGCAGACGGCGCTGGACTGGTCCGCCTGGAACGTCACGCGCGATCCGGCCAGTGGCGCGGAAACTGCGCCGGGCAGCGGAGGCGACCTGACCGGCGGCCTGGCGAAAGCGGTGGAGATGTGCAACAACAACGGACACTGCCGCAAGTTCGATGCCGGCACCATGTGCCCCAGCTATCGCGTCACGCGCGACGAGCAGCATCTGACGCGCGGCCGCGCGAACACCTTGCGCCTGGCCCTGTCGGGCCAGTTGGGCAGCGAGGGACTGGCCAGCCCCGACGTGAAGGAAGCGCTCGACCTGTGCGTCTCGTGCAAAGGCTGCAAGCGCGACTGTCCGACCGGCGTCGACATGGCGAAAATGAAAATCGAGGCGCGCGCCGCGTGGGCCGGCAAGCATGGCCTCCGCCTGCGCGACAGGCTGGTCGCCAGCATGCCGCGCCATGCACCGCGCCTGGCCCGCATCGGCGCCCTGCTGGCCGCGGCGGAACGATTGCCGCTGCTGCCCGGCTGGCTGAAGCGCGCTGTCGGCTTTTCCCCGCAACGCCGCTTCCCGCGCTTCCGCCTGGGTTTTCTGCAACAAGCCGCAGCCGAATCCGGTCATCCCCGCGCGACGGTGGACGGCAAGGAAGTGCTGCTGTTCGTCGACACCTTCAACAACTACATGGAACCGGAAAACGCCGCAGCGGCGCGTTCGGTGCTGCAGGCGGCCGGCTACGTCGTGCACCTGAATGCGCAGCGCGGCGAACGTCCGCTGTGCTGCGGGCGCACCTACCTGGCGGCCGGCCTGGTGGAGCAGGCGCGGCAGGAAGCGCGCCGCACGCTGGATGCGCTGCGCCCCTATCTCGAACGCGGCGTCGCGATCGTCGGGCTGGAACCGTCATGCCTGCTGACGCTGCGCGACGAGTTCCTGCATTACGGCTACGGCGAGGAAGCCAGGAAACTGGCGGCCCATGCCTGTCTGTTCGAAGAATTCCTGGTGCGCGAGCATGCGGCCGGACGCCTCGCGCTCAAATTGAAGCCGCTCCCGGGCGGCAGGGCCGCGGTGCACGGACATTGCCATCAGAAGGCGTTCGACGCCTTCCGCCCGGTGCAGACCGTGCTGAAATGGATTCCGCAGCTGGACGTCTCGGTCATCGAATCGTCGTGTTGCGGCATGGCCGGCAGCTTCGGCTACGAAGCGGAACATTACGCGGCATCGCAGGCGATGGGCGAACTGTCGCTGCTTCCTGCCGTCCGCGCCGCGTCCGAAGACACGCTGATCGTCGCCGACGGCACCAGCTGCCGGCACCAGATCGCGGACGGCGCGCAACGCGACGCCCTTCACGTGGCGCGCGTGCTCGCCATGGCGCTGAACTGACGGCGGCCGGACCAACCGGCCACCGCCGGGGCGCGCCGGCGATTTGATCCAGCGCAAGAAAGACGGCAAAACGGGCTTGAAAAAGCGCCTTGACCTTCCCATCATGTTAAGGTCGATATTGGGTTCATCCCGTTTTACGGAAGCGCCATCATGTCCGCCCATCCTTCCCCCGTCCCGCTGCACCGTTTGACCCTGCCGGTCGCAGGCATGACCTGCGCTTCCTGCGCGGCCCGCATCGAAAAGGCCGTGCGCAAGGTGCCCGGCGTGCGCGAGGCCAGCGTCAACCTTGCCACCGAGTCGGTCGCGGTCCAGGCCGATGCCACGGTCGGCGCGCAGGCGCTGCGCGCCGCCGTCGAACAGGCCGGCTACGCGGTGCCGCAACAAGACATCGCACTCGCCATCGACGGCATGACCTGCGCCTCCTGCTCGGCGCGCGTCGAACGCGCGCTGCGCAAGGTGGACGGCGTGCTGGACGCCAGCGTCAACCTGGCGACCGAACAGGCGCGCGTGCGCGTGGCCGGCGCCGACCTCGGCGCGCTGATCGCGGCCGTCGTCAAGGCCGGCTATGGCGCGCGCCCGGCCGCCGCGCCGCCGGCGCAAACGCGGGCAGGCGGCCTGCTGCAGCGCGACTGGCTGCCGTTCGCGCTGGCCGCGCTGCTGTCGCTGCCGCTGCTCGCGCCGATGCTGCTGCAGCCTTTCGGCGTGCACGCGACGCTGCCGCCGCTGGCGCAATGGGCGCTGGCGACGCCGGTGCAGTTCTGGCTCGGCGCGCGCTTTTACCGCGCCGGCTGGAAGGCGGTGCAGGCCGGCAGTGGCAACATGGATCTGCTGGTCGCGCTCGGCACCAGCGCCGCCTACGGCCTGAGCGTGTGGCTGGTGCTCGCGCACGGCACGCACGCTGGCAGCCATTTGTATTTCGAGGCCTCGGCCGTCGTCATCACGCTGATCCTGTTCGGCAAATGGCTGGAGGCGCGCGCCAAGAAACAGACCACCGCCGCGATCCGCGCGCTGCAGGCGCTGCGCCCGGCGACCGCGCGCGTGCGGCGCGGCAGCGGTGATCACACCGACGGCAACACCGATGCCGACGTGCCGATCGAGACGGTGCAGGTCGGCGACGTCGTGGTAGTGCGCCCCGGCGAGCGCATCGCGGTCGACGGTACCGTGCTCGAAGGCGCCAGCCAGGTCGACGAATCGCTGATCACCGGCGAAAGCCTGCCGGTCGCCAAGCAGCCGGGCGCGAAGGTGACCGGCGCGTCGATCAACGGCGCCGGCCTGCTGCTGGTGCGCACCGACGCGGTCGGCGCCGAAACCACGCTGGCGCGCATCATCCGCCTGGTCGAAGATGCGCAGGCGGCCAAGGCGCCGATCCAGAAGCTGGTGGACAAGGTCAGCGCGGTGTTCGTGCCGGTCGTGCTGCTGATCGCGCTGGCGACGCTGGCCGGCTGGCTGCTGGCCGGCAGCGGCGCCGAGACCGCGATCATCCGCGCCGTCACGGTGCTCGTCATCGCCTGCCCGTGCGCGCTCGGCCTGGCCACGCCGGCCGCGATCATGGCCGGCACCGGCGTGGCGGCGCGCCACGGCATCCTGATCAAGGACGCCGAAGCGCTGGAGGTCGCGCATCGCGTGACGACGGTGGTGTTCGACAAGACCGGCACGCTGACCGAAGGCAAGCCGGCCGTGAGCGCGCTGCTGCCGCAGACGGTATCCGCCGACGAACTGCTGCAACTGGCGGCCTCGATGCAGCAGGGCAGCGAACATCCGCTGGCGCGCGCCGTGCTGGACCAGGCGCGCGCGGCCGGTCTGGCGCTGCTGCCGGTTACGCAGGCGGCCGCGCTGCCCGGCCGCGGTCTGGCCGCCACCGTCGCGGGACGCCGGCTGCAATTGGGCAGCACGCGCCTGATGCAGGAACTGCGCGTCGAACCGGACGACCTGCAGGCACAGGCAGAAGCACTGGAGCGGGAAGGCAACACGATTTCGTGGCTGGCCAAGACAGGGAACGCAACCGGCGGCGCGGACGGCAAGGCCGAAACCGCGCCGCGCCTGCTCGGCCTGCTCGCATTCGGCGACCGCATCCGGCCGCAGGCCTTCGACGCGATCGCGGCGATGCGGGCGCAGGGACTGCATACCGTGCTGCTGAGCGGCGACAACCGCGGCGCGGCGCAGGCGGTGGGGCGGCGGCTCGGCATTGCGCAGGTCGTGGCCGAGGTGCTGCCGGCCGACAAGAACGCCCGCATCGAGGCATTGAAGCGCGACGGCCAGGTGGTGGCGATGGTCGGCGACGGCATCAACGACGCGCCGGCGCTGGCCGCCGCCGACGTCGGCATCGCGATGGGTTCCGGCACCGACGTCGCGATGCAGGCGGCCGGCATCACGCTGATGCGCGGCGATCCGGCGCTGGTGGCCGACGCCATCGCGATCTCGCGCCGCACCTACGACAAGATCCGGCAGAACCTGTTCTGGGCCTTCATCTACAACGTGGTGGGCATTCCGCTGGCCGCGTTCGGCGTGCTGAATCCGGTGTTTGCCGGCGCCGCGATGGCGTTCAGCTCGGTCAGCGTGATCAGCAACGCGCTGCTGCTGAAGCGGTGGCGGCCGGCCGCGCGGGAAGCCGCGGTGCAGGATCCGGCAAGGAGGACCGCATGATGAACATCGGGCGCGCCGCGCAGGCTTCGGGCGTCTCGGCCAAGATGATCCGCCATTACGAGGGCATCGGCCTGATCCGCCCAGGCGCGCGCACCACTGCCGGCTACCGCACCTACACCGACAACGACGTGCACACGCTGCGCTTCATCCGCCGCGCGCGCACGCTGGGCTTTCCGCTGGAACGCATCCGCGACCTGCTATCGCTGTGGCAGGACGACCGGCGCGCCAGCGCCGACGTGAAGGCGATCGCGCTGCAGCACGTGGACGAACTGGAAAGGCGCATCGCCGAGCTGACCGCGATGCGCGACACGATCGCGCACCTGGCACATTGCTGCCACGGCGACGCGAAGCCGGATTGCCCGATCCTGCAGGACCTGGCGGCGGTCGCGGAAACCGCCGGCGCGCGGCCGGGGAAACGCCGCTAGCGGCCGGGCGCAAGAAAAAAGCGGGGATGTCATCCCCGCTTTTTCGTCATACCGCCGTCTTCGCGATGACGGGATAGCCGGCGTCCTCGATCGCGGCCGACACCTGCTCCAGCGCGGCGCGCGATTCGACCTCAACCTTGCGCTGCGCCAGGTCGACGTCCACCTTGGCGGACGGGTCCAGCGCCTGCACGGCGCGGGTGACGGCGGCGACGCAATGGCCGCAACTCATTTCTCCTACTTCCAGCTGGTACATGATGCACTCCTTTCCGATGCGGAAAGGCCAGTGTAAGGCTTTCCACGATGGGAAGGTCAAGCGCCGTCGGTGCCGTCGCGTGGCTCGCCGAAACGGCGCTCGGCGAAGCGCACGACGACGAAGGCCAGCAGCGTGAACATGAAGAACACCAGCAGCATCCACGCGATGCCCTGCAGCGTTTCGATCGCGGTGCGGTACAGCTCGAGCAGCAGGCGGCCCGCGTCGAGTGGGGCGGCAGCGGCGCCGCGATCCCAGCGCGTCGGCGCCAGGTACTGCTCGAAGTCGCGCACGCGCACGCCGGACGACACGCCCACCACGAGGATCGCGAATTTCATGTATTTCAGCCAGGCCGCGCTGATGGCGTCGGCGATGATGCGGAACAGGATCGCGTGCATCGGCCGCGAGAAGGCCAGCATCACGGCAACGAAAATGCCGGCGGAAACCAGCAGGGTGAGCAGCAGCAGGATCGTGAACATGGCTTGCCTCTTTTCTGTTCTTTTTCGTGGCAAAGCGCCCGTTTGCACCGCTTCTGCATGTTGCTCCCGGGCATGAAGATTGCGAGCAATTCTATCGCCTTCATTGTGCGCTTCCACACGCTCTTGCGGAAAAACCAGCAGCCGATACCCGATTCATTTCCACATGGAAATGAATTTGTGAATTCCGCACACACCGGGGCCGGAACGGGCGCTGGCCTTCGGAGAGCAGACGGAACGCAATCGTAAAATATCGTTTCCCCGCGTCAATCGACAGGGATCGCGGTAGCTATTCCGTTACAATGGACCGCTGCCTTTTCGAGAAAATCGAAATCCGCAGCGGGCAAAATCCTACGTATGAACGGCCATTGAGGAATCATTTTTCTGAAGTCGCGCTTGCATGCATAAACGGATTCACACATTGCCGGCCCCTACTTGCAGCGGAGAGGTCGCATGAAGACCGCCCCGCTGATGGTGGAATCGCTGCTCGACCATCTGGTGGAGATCACCGGCCACCGCGATCACGATCTGCTGGACATCTCCGTCATGACGGCGCTGCTCAACATGGCCTGCGTGAACGAAGCGCGCGTGCTGGAGCTGTTCCAGTTCCGCGGCGAACTGTACGTGCGGCCACGCGTGTGGATCAACGACGGCAAGGTCGACAAGATCAACGAGGAACATCCGGCCGCGGACCGGTCCGGCGAGCCGATTTCCTGCCACCCCTGCCTGGTCCAGTGCATCACCCAGCGCCGCAGCCGGCTGGAGGAAACCCGCGGTGACGGCCGCCATGCGATGTGGATGCCGATCTGGCAGAACGACAAGGTATCGACCTGCATCGAAATCGTCAACAACATTCCGTTCACGATGCAGACGCTGCACGTGATCGAAGGCGTGCTGAGCGTCTACCGCAACTACCAGAGCCTGCTCGACTACAGCGAGCGCGATTCGCTGACCGGCCTGCTCAACCGCAAGACCTTCGACGAGAAATTCTCCCGCATGGTGGCGGTGCGGCCGGCCGACGGCCCCATGCTGACCGACGGCAACGAGCGGCGCCATTACACCGAGGAAAAGTCGCAGTGGCTGGCCGTGGTCGACATCGACCACTTCAAGCGCGTCAACGACACCTTCGGCCACGTGTACGGCGACGAGGTGCTGATCCTGGTCGCCAACATCCTGCGCTCGTCGTTCCGCGCGCACGACCGCGTGTTCCGCTTCGGCGGCGAGGAATTCGTGATCCTGCTGCGTTCGGTCACGCTCGCCAACGCGCGCATGATCTTCGAGCGCTTTCGCGCCAACGTGGAGCAATACAGCTTTCCCCAGGTGGGCAAGGTGACGGTCAGCGTCGGCTTCGCCAGCATCGCGCAGGAATCGCCGGTCGTCATCCTCGGCCACGCCGACCAGGCGCTGTACTACGCGAAGGAAAACGGCCGCAACCGCGTCTGCTATTACGACGAGCTGCGCGACCAGGGCCTGATCCAGGGCAGCACGCAGAACACCGAATCGGTCGAATTCTTCTTCGACGAACCGGCGCCGAGCTGAAGCCGCGGCAATCAAAAAAAGAAGGACAGGCCGCGGCCTGTCCTTTTTCGTTTGCGCGTGCTTGCGCGTAACGACGCCTCAGATCTCGATCTTGGTGCCCAGTTCGATCACCCGGTTCGACGGAATCTGGTAATAGTCGGCCGCGCCGCGCGCGTGGCGCGACATCGTCACGAAGATGTGCTCGCGCCACAGCGCCATGCCGTGCTCGGGGTTCGCCACCACGGTCTGGCGCGCAATGAAGAACGAGGTCTCCATCATCTCGAACTCCAGCCCCTGCTCGCCGGCCAGCTCCAGCACGCGCGGGATGTCGGGCTGGTTCTTGAAACCGTAGCGCACGTTCATCTGGTAGCAGTTGTCGCCCAGGTGCTCGATACGCACCTGCTCGCTTTCCGGCACGTAGGGCACCTCGAGGATGCGCACGGTCAGGAACACGACGCGCTCGTGCAGCACCTTGTTGTGCGACAGGTTGTGCAGCATCGCGTGCGGCACGCCGTCCGATTCGCCGCGCAGGAAGATCGCCGTGCCCGGCACGCGCAACGGCGGCGACAGGAACAGCGAGGACAGGAAATCCTCCAGCGGGATCGCATGCTTCTCAAGGTTCTCGAACACCAGCTCGCGGCCGCGCTTCCACGTCAGCATCACGGTGAACAACACGATGCCCAGCAGCAGCGGGAACCAGCCGCCGTGCGGCAGCTTGAGCATGTTGGCGGCGAAGAAGCCGGCGTCGATGGTGAAGAAGAAGCCGGTCGCGGCGATGCACAGCAGCAGGTTGTAGCCCCAGCGGTAGCGAATCACGAAGAAGGTCAGCAGCGTGGTCACCGCCATCGTCGCCGTCACCGCGATGCCGTAGGCCGCCGCCAGGTTGGAAGAGGAACCGAAGCCGACCACCGCCAGGATCACCACGATCATCTGCAGCCAGTTCACCACCGGGATGTAGATCTGGCCGATGTGCGTGGCCGAGGTGAATTCGACCCGCATGCGCGGCAGGAAGCCGAGCGCGATGGCCTGCTTGGTCATCGAGAAGGTGCCGGAGATGGTCGCCTGCGACGCGATGATCGCCGCCAGCGTCGACAGCACCACCAGCGGGTAGATGCTCCACGGACCGAGTTGCTGGTAGAACGGGTTGGCCAGCGCTTCCGGATGGCGCAGCAGCAGCGCGCCCTGGCCGAGGTAGTTCAGCGCCAGCGACGGAAACGCGACCGTGAACCAGGCCATGCGGATCGGCTTGGCGCCGAAGTGGCCCATGTCGGCGTACAGCGCCTCGGCGCCGGTGAAGGCCAGCACCACGGCACCCAGCGAGATGAAGGCGAGCAGCTTGTTCCCTTCGAGAAAATGCAGCGCGTTGAGCGGATTGAGCGCGTACATGATCTGCGGCGCCTTGACGATGTTGATCAGGCCCATCACCGCCAGCGCCACGAACCAGATCAGCATCACCGGGCCGAACCACCTGCCGATGCCCGACGTGCCGCTGGCCTGCAAGGAATACAGGCCGACCAGGATGCCGACCGTCAGCGGCACCACGTAGGGATCAAACGCCGGCGTCGCCACGCTCAGGCCTTCCATCGCCGACAGCACCGAGATCGCCGGCGTGATCACGCTGTCGCCGTAGAACAGCGTGGTGCCGAACAGGCCCATCGCCATCAGCGTGAAATACCAGCGCGAATGGCGCCCCACCGAAGACAGCGCGAGCGACATCAACGCCATGATGCCGCCCTCGCCGCGGTTGTGCGCGCGCAGGATCAGCGTCACGTACTTGAGGGACACGATGATGGTCAGGCCCCATACGATCAGCGACACCACGCCCATCAGGTTGGGCGTCGTCAGCTGGAGGCCGTGTTCTTCGGAGAACACCTCTTTCATCGTGTAAAGAGGACTGGTGCCGATGTCGCCGTAGACGATACCGATCGCGGCCAGGGTCAAGGCAGCAAGGCCGCTTTTCTTATCTGCAGAAGACAAAAGAACGCTCGCGGTTGGTTTTGCGCATTGCACAATAGGTCATGCCTTGTGAAAAGGCAAGAAAGCAGGATTTTACCGAGGCCCATCCGTTGTGCCAACGTCGCAGCACGGCGACGGCGCTTTACAAGCGATCGATCTCGTGCGTATGCGAAGCGCATGGAGCATGAGCACGCCGCCCGCGCCTATCGGTTATCCTTGCAGCCACTTCACACACGGACCACCTCTCATTCCATCATTCTCCATGGCCAACTACGTCTACACCATGAACCGCGTGGGCAAGATCGTCCCGCCCAAGCGCCAGATTCTGAAAGACATCTCGCTGTCGTTTTTTCCCGGCGCCAAGATCGGCGTGCTGGGCCTGAACGGCTCCGGCAAATCGACGCTGCTGAAGATCATGGCCGGCGTCGACCAGGACATCATCGGCGAGGCGCGCCCGATGCCGAATCTGCACATCGGCTACCTGCCGCAGGAGCCGCAGCTCGATCCCGAGCAGACCGTGCGCCAGGCGGTCGAAGGCGGCCTCGGCGAAGTGTTCGAGGCGAAGGCGAAGCTCGACGAAATCTATGCGGCCTATGCCGATCCCGATGCCGACTTCGACGCGTTGGCCGCCGAACAGGCGCGGCTCGAAGCGATCATCTCCACCACCGCCGGCGACAACCCCGAACAGCAGCTCGACATGGCAGCCGACGCCTTGCGCCTGCCGCCGTGGGACGCGAAGATCGCCGTGCTGTCCGGCGGCGAGAAGCGCCGCGTCGCGCTGTGCCGCCTGCTGCTGTCGAAACCCGACATGCTTTTGCTGGACGAACCGACCAACCATCTCGACGCCGAATCGGTCGAATGGCTGGAGCAGTTCCTGCACCGCTTCCCCGGCACCGTGGTGGCGATCACGCATGACCGCTACTTCCTCGACAACGCCGCCGAATGGATACTCGAACTGGACCGCGGCCACGGCATCCCGTGGAAAGGCAACTACAGCTCGTGGCTGGAACAGAAGGAAAACCGCCTGAAGCAGGAAGAGGCGTCCGAATCCGCGCGTCAGAAGACCATCGCGAAGGAACTCGAATGGGTGCGGCAGAACCCGAAGGGCCGGCAGGCGAAATCGAAGGCACGCCTGGCGCGCTTCAACGAACTGTCCGAGTACGAATACCAGAAGCGCAACGAAACGCAGGAAATCTTCATCCCGGTCGCCGAGCGCCTGGGCAACGAGGTGATCGAATTCAAGAACGTGTCGAAGGCCTACGGCGACCGCCTGCTGATCGACGATCTCAGCCTACGCATTCCCGCCGGTGCGATCGTCGGCATCATCGGCCCGAACGGCGCCGGCAAGTCGACGCTGTTCCGCATGATCGCCGGCCGCGAACAGCCGGATAGCGGCGAGATCCTGGTCGGACCAACCGCGAAGATTTCGCTGGTCGACCAGTCGCGCGAAGACCTGTCGAACAAGAAGACGGTGTGGGAAGACGTGTCCAACGGCGCCGACATCCTCACCGTCGGCCGCTTCGAGATGCCGTCGCGCGCCTATCTGGGCCGCTTCAATTTCAAGGGCAGCGACCAGCAGAAGGTCATCGGCAACCTGTCCGGCGGCGAACGCGGCCGCCTGCATCTGGCGAAGACGCTGCTGCAGGGCGGCAACGTGCTGCTGCTGGACGAACCGTCCAACGACCTCGACGTGGAAACGCTGCGCGCGCTGGAAGACGCGCTGCTCGAATTCGCCGGCAGTGTGATGGTGATCTCGCACGACCGCTGGTTCCTCGACCGCATCGCCACGCACATCCTCGCGTTCGAAGGCAATTCGCAGGTAGTCTTCTTCGACGGCAATTACCAGGAGTACGAAGCGGACAAGAAGAAGCGCCTCGGCGAGGAAGGCGCGAAGCCGAAGCGCATCCGCTACAAGCCGCTGACCCAGTAAACTCTCTTCTCGGCATGAAACAAGAAACGGCGCTGCGAGCGCCGTTTCTTATAGGTGATGCGCGGGGACATGCGCCGACGGACCGGCCTTACTTCGACATGCCGTCCTTGGACATGCTGTCATGCGACATGCCGTCCTTCTTCATGCCGCTCTTGGCCATGTGGTCCTTCTTCATCGCGTGCTTCTTTTTCATGGCGTCGTGCTTCATCGCATCCTTGGACATGTTGTCCTTCGCCATGCTGTCGTGCGACATGGCATCCTTGTTCATCGCATCCTGCGCGTAAGCGGCGCCGGAGATCAGCAGGGCAGCGGAAAGAATGACAGTGGTGATGGGTTTCATGATGGTTTCCTCTCGTGGCTCGGGTTGAAAAAATGGTCTGATGCAAATACCGCGTGTGGTCCAGGCCGCGGCGCCAGTCGTGCTTGTGGCTCAACTGCCACCGAACCAGTTGTACCCCTGGTCTTCCCAGTAGCCGCCCGGATAGGTGTTGGTGACGAAGATCGCCTGGATGTGCTTGGGGTTCTTGTAGCCGAGCTTGGTCGGCATGCGCAGCTTCATCGGATAGCCGTACTGTCGCGGCAACGTACGGCCATCGTAGGTCAGCGCCATGATGGTCTGCGGATGCAGCGCGGTCGGCATGTCGATGCTGGTGTAGTAGTCGTCCGCGCACTTGAAGCCGACATATTTGGCATTCAGGTCCGCGCCCACCGTCTTCAGAAACAGCGAGAACGGCACGCCGCCCCACCTGCCGATCGCGCTCCAGCCTTCGACGCAGATGTGCCGCGTGATCTGGTCGGATTGCGGCAGCGCGCGCAGTTGCGCGAGCGTCCAGGGCTTCCTGTCGGCGATCAGGCCGCTCAGTTCCAACCGCCAAGCATCGCCGTCGATGTCGGGCGCCTGGTCCTCGTCGTAGTACGCGTTGAACGGAAACGGCCGCGTGATCATCGACTCGGGATAGGTCGGCGCCAGCCTGTTCGGATCGAACAGCAGACCCTGGATGCGATCGTTCCAGCTCGACACCTTGCCGAGCGCGGCTTCGACGCTCGGCTGGTCGTCCAGCGAACAGCCGCTCAGTAGCGACAGGCCGCCGAGCGTCAGCGTGCGCTGCAGGAAGGTGCGGCGCGACGGCTCCGCAATCTTGCGCACCGCATCGGCCAGCATCGCTTCGCCGTCCTTCATCGTGATGATTTTCCTGTCGGTCATGTTCATGTCCTCCTCAACGGCCGCGCAGCATCGCGATCAACGTGCGCGGCACCAGCGCCACCATCACGACGTGCACGACGAAGAACCCGACCAGCGCCGACATCGCGAAGAAATGCACGCGGCGCGCCGTCTCGTAGCCGCCCAGCAGTTCGCGCAGCAGCGGAAACTGCACCGACTTCCACAACACCAGGCCGGACGCCACCATCAGCACGATGTCGAGCATCACGAACAGGTAGGCGGCGCGCTGCACCGCGTTGTAGTGGCGCGGGTCGTCGTGCGCCAGCCGGCCCCGCAGCGCGGCAAGGAAGTCGGCCGCGAATTGCCGCGCGGTCAGCGGAAAGAACTGCCGCCGCAGCCGTCCGGAAAAAAGGTTGCATGCCAGGTAGATCAGGCCATTGGCCACCAGCAGCCACATCGCGGCAAAATGCCATTGCAGCGCACCGCCCAGCCAGCCGCCCAGCGTGACCTTGGTCGGAAAGCTGAAGCCGAAGATCGGCGAGGCGTCGTAGATGCGCCAGCCGCTCGTCACCATCACGATCACGGCGATCGCGTTGAGCCAATGGGTAAGGCGCAGCCATGCCGGATGGATGGTGCGCCGGGACTGCGCGGAAGCGTCTGTCATCACGGTTCTCCTCGCTATTGCGCGACGCATGGCGCGGTATCGACCGCCTGCAGCACGGCGCCATCATGCGGCGCCTGCACGAAGGCCGCGACGCGCAGCCGGCGGCGGTCCCAGCCGGCGGGCACGATCAGTTCGGCATGCAGGCGCGCCTTGCCTCGCGCCAGCGCGACGGGGCCGTACCAGCGGCGCACGACGTCGTCGTGATGCAGCGTCGCGCCGCCGTTCTCGCCGCGCAGCACCCGCGACGTCAAGCCGCTTTCGGTCACCGCGACGTACAGATCGCCCGCCACCTGCATGCCGCCGGCGCCGCTGGCGGCGGCATCGAGCGACACGACGCCGGCTGCGGCGGGCGCGGCTCGCGCTCGCAGCGCGATGTCGACGGTCGCCGGCCGCGCGTTGACGCGCCGTATCGCATCCGCCAACCCGCCGTCGCCCCATCCGCGCAGCTCGCCGCCGTTGACGAAGAACTGCGGCGTATAGACCACGTGGCCGTTGCCGGCCGCGACCAGGTCGCTCTGGCGCCGGTCGAAGGTCTTGTCGTCGAAGGCATCCTTCCAGCCCAGGTCGTCCCAATAACTGACGTGCAGCGCCAGCGGCACTACCGCCGCTCCCGCGCCAAGCCGCAGCGGCAGCCGGTTCAGCTCGCGGTCGGCCGGCGGACAGCTGGAACAGCCTTCGCTGGTGTACAGTTCGACCAGCGCGGCAGTGGCCGGCCCGCTTTTGACTTCGCAGGCGGTCCCGGCATACGATGGCACACCTGTTGTCAGGGCAACAGTCAGCAGCGTCGTCAATGCAATGGGTTTCATGGGGATCTTCCGATAGCGGTTTGGAAGGTAATTCGCCGCGCGCGAGAATCTGGTTACATCGCCAACTGAAAAAGCAAACGCCGGCCGCCGTTTTTTGCGGAACCGCGTAACCGAAAGTGCAGATGCAGCGTATACACAAGGGAGAAGACGCCGCCGGCGAAACCGAGACGCGGCTGCGGTCCCTGTTATTGCAAGGCCTGGCCGGCGACGAAGCCGCCTACCGGCAGTTCCTGCAGGCAACGGCGGCGCATTTGCGCGCGTTCCTGCGCCGGCGCCTGGCGCGCTGGCCGGACGAGGTGGAAGACCTGGTGCAGGAATCGCTGCTGGCGATCCACAACCAGCGCCTGACCTACGACACGCAATCGCCGCTGACGGCCTGGGTCTACGCGATCGCGAAATACAAGCTGATCGACTGGCTGCGTCGCCACGCCCGGCGGGAAATGCTGAACGACCCCTTCGAGGACGAACACGAACTGTTCTCCACCACCGACGGCGATGCGCGCGAGGCGCGGCGCGACCTCGGCAAAGTGCTGGAACTGCTGCCGGAACAGCAGCGCGCGGCGATCGTCCATACCAAGGTGGACGGCTGGTCGGTGCGTGAGACGGCGCTGGCGCTGAACATCTCGGAAGCCTCCGTCAAGGTCGCGGTGCATCGCGGCCTGAAGGCGCTGGCGGCCAAACTGCGGAACGAATCATGAATACCGATGACCTGATCAACATGCTGGCAAGCGGCGACACGCGGCCGCCGCCGCGGCGGCTGGCCCACCTCGTCGCGCCGGTCGCGCTGGGCGTGCTGGCCAGCTTCGCGCTGATGGCGCTTTTTCTCGGCGTGCGCCCCAACCTGCTGCGGGAATTGGCGATGCCGGCGTTCTGGACGAAATTCGTCTTCACGCTGGCGCTGGCGCGCATCGGCTGGCTCGCGACCGCGCGGCTGTCGTCGCCCGGCCGGCGCGCCGGGCTGGTGCCGGTCCTGCTGGCGCTGCCGCTGGTGGCGATCTGGAGCATCGCCGCGGTGTCGCTGCTGACCGCGGCGCCGGGCACGCGCGATGCGCTGTTCTGGGGCCAGACCTGGCGCGTGTGCCCGTTCCTGATTGCCGGCCTGTCGATTCCCGTCTTCATCGGCATCCTGCGCGCGATGCGCGAGCTGGCACCGACCCGGCTGCGCCTGGCCGGTGCCGCCGCAGGCCTGACGGCCGGCGCGACCGCCGCGGCCGTGTATTGCCTGCACTGCCCGGAAATGGGCGCGCCCTTCGTCGGCTTCTGGTACGTGCTCGGCATGGTCGCGCCGGCCGCGGTCGGCGCCTTGATTGGGCCGCGCGCGCTGCGCTGGTGAAGCGGGTCGCGCGGCCCGTGCGACCGCGCCCCCCGGCTTGATCCTTGTCTCTGTCCATCTGCTCTGCCCATCTGCTCCATGCATCAGCTCGCCGCACCGGTCGCCGCCGAAATCGAGGTCAGGAAGAGCCGCTTCATCGCGCTGCTCTACCCGCTCGCCACGCGCGCCGAGGCGCAGGCGCGGCTGGCGGCACTGCGCGCGCAACATCCGGGTGCGGTGCATTTCTGCTCGGTGCTGCTGTGCGACGGCGACTCCGGCCTGGACGACGACGGCGAACCGTCGGGCACCGCCGCGCGCCCGATGTACAACGTGCTGATGCACAAGGATCTGCACAACGTGCTGGCAGTGGTGGTGCGCTACTGGGGCGGCACCAAGCTGGGCGCCGGCGGCCTGGCGCGCGCCTATGGGCAGGCGGTGTCGGAAGCGCTGCAGCTGGCACAGCTGGTGCCGGTGGAAGCGATGTGCGAGCGGCGCGCGGTGCTGCCGTTCGCGGAGGAGTCGGCGCTGCGGCGCTTGTGCGAACAGGAAGGCGTGACCGTGCTGGATGCGCAATACGGCGAGGCGGTGACGCTGCGGCTGCAGATGACGTGCAGCCAGGCGGAGGCGTTCGGGCGCGCGGCGGTGGATTTGTTACGGGGGATGGTGGAAATCGGCGAGGCGTAGGTTGCAGCGATCGGGCTGCGAGGCGACGAGGCTCGGTCACGACGGGGAAATGCTGACGATGGCTGCGTATCGACGTCCTTTCCGAGTTCCTGCCTGCGCAGGAACGACAGTGCATTGATGCGCGAAGTCGTGGCTTTCTGCAACAAGTCATTTCCTTGTCGTTCCCGCACAGGCGGGAATCTAGAAGCGCATCGACTGCGGCTTTCATTCCTCCGCCATCACCCTCCCCCGCATCGCTTAAATCATCTCCAGCGGCTCCGGCCCCTGCGGCGGCGGAAAGACGTCATCCAGCACAGAGAAATCCTCCTCGGTCAGCCGCAGCTCCAGCGCCGCCCTGTTCTCCCGCACGTGCGCCGGCGACGATGCCTTCGGAATCGCGATCACGCCCTGCTGGCGCAGCACCCAGGCCAGCGCCACCTGCGCCGGCGTCACGCCGTGCCGCTCGGCGATGTCCTGCACTTCCGGGTAATGCGTGAGGCGGCCCTGCTCGATCGGCGAATACGCCATCAGCGGCAGGCCGCGCGCCTGCGATTGCGGCAGTAGGTCGTATTCGATGCCGCGCCGCATCAGGTTGTACAGCACCTGATTGGTTGCGACCGCATCGCCGCCGGGCGCGGCCAGCAACTCCTTCATGTCGCGCACGTCCATGTTGCTCACGCCCCAGTGGCGGATCTTGCCGGCCGACTGCAGCGCCTCGAAGGCGCCGATGGTTTCGGCGAACGGCACGCGGCCGCGCCAGTGCAGCAGGTACAGGTCGATGCGGTCGGTGCCGAGGCGGCGCAGGCTGTTCTCGCAGGCGGCGATGGTGCCGGCGCGCGAGGCGTTGCTGGGCAGGACCTTGGTGACGAGGAAGACTTCGTCGCGGCGGCCGGCGATCGCTTCGCCGACCAGCCGCTCGGAGGTGCCGTTGCCGTACATCTCGGCGGTGTCGATCAGCGTCATGCCGAGGTCGAGGCCCAGCCGCAGGCTGGCGATTTCATCCGCGCGGCGGCGCGCGTCGTCGCCCATGTACCACGTGCCCTGGCCGAGGACGGGAACGGTTGCGCCGGATGGAAGTCGGGTAGTGCGCATAGAATGGTGCCTTTCCTTGTTGCTGCGGCCGCCCCGCATGGCGGATTCTTCACGCGACGGACTCGTTATAGAATTTTCATTATACGTAAATGACCCGGCACGCCGCTCCCGCACGCTTCGTGCGCCGCCGGCAGGCGCCGCTCCCACCATGACCAAGCCTTCTCCTCCCCTGCCCGCCGACACCCTGTTCACCTGCCGACCCGAGGCCTTGCAGTGGGTGGACTGGGCGATGCCGGGCGCGCAGTTCAAGCTGCTGCATGCCGATGCCGCCAGCGGCCGCTACACGCTGCTGATCAAGTTCGAAGCCGGCGCCGCGGCGCCCATCCATCGCCACGTCGGCGCGGTGGAAGGCTACATGCTCGAAGGCGGCTTCCACTACAAGGACGACCCCGACACGCGCTTCGACGCCGGCAGCTACCTGTGGGAAAGCGAAGGCGCGGTGCACCAGCCGGTCAGTCCGCACGGTGGCGTGATGTTCGCGATCTTCCACGGACCGGTCGAGGGCCTAGACGAACACGGCAACGTCACCGGCCGCATCCACTGGAAGTGGCACGTCGAGAAGTGGAACGCCGCTGGCCACGACTACCGTCCCGACGGGCTGCCGCCGGCCGCCTGAGACGCTTGAGGCTGGCACGCAACGCCCGCGCAAAAAAGCGGGATTGACGCGGGGCGGCCCGTATAATGCCGCCAACCGAAGAAATGCCGTTCGCCGTTTCTTCACTTCCCGCGCGCACGCGCCGCTCCTTTGCTCCGATTGTCATGCGGTCCTTCCCGGAAAAATTCCGCCTGCTGGCCTTGCTCACCATCCTGCTGGTGGCCGGCTTCCTGACCACGATCCTGGCCAGCTACCTGGTGTCGCGCAACGCGATCCGGCAAAGCGTGGCCGAACAGGCGCTGCCGCTGACCAGCGACAACGTCTATTCCGAAATCCAGAAGGACATCCTGCGGCCGGTGTTCATCTCGTCGCTGATGGCCAGCGACACTTTCCTGCGCGACTGGATGCTGGGCGGCGAGAAGGATGTCGACAAGATCGCGCGCTACCTGAAGCAGGTGAAGGACAAGTACCACACCGTGAGCAGCTTCCTCGTCTCCGAGCGGACGCGGCGCTATTACTATCCGGGCGGCGTGCTGAAGACGGTCAGCGCAAAGGAGCCGCGCGACGTGTGGTTCTTCCGCGTACGCAACATGAAGGCGGATTACGAGACCAACGTCGATCTCGATATGGCCAACCGCGATGCGATGACGATCTTCATCAATCACCGCGTGCTCGATTACGACGGCCACTTCATCGGCGCCACCGGCGTCGGCCTGACGGTGGATACGATGACCGGCCTGCTTGACAGCTACCAGCGGCGCTTCCATCGCAACATCTATTTCGTCGATCGCGACGGCATGATCAAGCTGACCGGCCGCTCGATGCGCGGCGTGCACGGCTCGATCCGCCAGCTGCCCGGCATTTCGGCCATCGCCGACAAGATCCTGAACGGCCGCGTCACGCCGACCGAGCTGGAATACCGGCGCAACGGCGACACCGTGCTGATGAGCTCGCGCTTCATCCCGGAACTGGGCTGGTACCTGCTGGTCGAGCAGAACATCACGCACGAGGTGCAGCCGATCGAGCACGTGTTCTATCTGAACATCGCGGTCAGCGCGATCGTCACGCTGCTGATCCTCGCGCTCACGCTGCTGGCGGTCAACCGCTACCAGCGCCGGCTGGAAGCGGTGGCCGGCACCGATCCGCTGACCGGGCTGCTGAACCGGCAAGCCTTCGAATTCCTGTTCCAGCAGGCCATGCTCGACAGCGAACGGCGCGGCAGTCCGCTGTGCGCGATCCTGTTCGACGTCGACTACTTCAAGATGGTCAACGACAACTACGGCCACCTGGCCGGCGACCGCATCCTGCGCGAGATCGCCGACATCCTGCGCCGCGCGCTGCGCGAAAGCGACATCCTCACGCGCTGGGGCGGCGAGGAATTCCTGGTGCTGCTGAAGGACTGCCCGCTGGAGCAGGCCGCCGCCGTCGCCGAGAAGCTGCGGATCGCGATCGCGGGACACGAATTCGTGCTGCCGGGCGGCAAGCTGGCACTGACCGCCAGCCTGGGCGTGGCCGCCTACCTGCGCCACGAAACCTCGAACGGCTTCTTCGCGCGCGCCGACAAGGCGCTGTACCGAGCCAAGAGCGAGGGCCGCAACCGGGTCGACGTCTCGACCTCCGAGCCGCTGCGGCCAGCACGCTGAATCCCGCGCCTGGCGGCGGCGCGGCAGGCAATCCGGCCGGATCGGCGCTACACTTGATGCCCTCACGCATCATCCGAACGAACATGGGTACCCCGAATACGGCCGCCTCGCTCGCGCTGTCGGCCGAACAGATCGACCGCTTCCATGAGGATGGCTACCTCGTCTTCCGCAACATGCTGGAACCCGCCGCCTGCGAGCGCATGCTCGCCGTGACGCGGCGGCAATTGCAGGAAGCCCGGCCGCCGCTCGAATACGAAGCCGAACTCGGCTATCCGGGCGCGCCGCCCTCGCTGGAGGCGGAAGGCGGCCGCACCGTGCGGCGGCTGCGCGGCGCCTACGACCGCGACGCGGTGTTCCGCGACTGGGCGCGCGATCCGCGCGTGCTGGTCAAGCTGCGCCAGCTGATCGGCGAGCCGGTCTGCCTGACGCTGGCGCACCACAACTGCGTGATGACCAAGCATCCGCGTTACGGCACGGCGACCGGCTGGCACCGCGACATCCGCTACTGGTCGTTCACGCAGCCGAAACTGATCTGCGTGTGGCTGGCGCTGGGCGACGAGGTGGCGAGCAACGGCAGCCTGCAATTCATCCCCGGCTCGCACCGCGTGCCGATCGCGCCCGAACGGCTGGACGATCTCGACTTCCTGCGGCCCGAGCTGCCCGAGAACCAGGCTTTCTTCCGGCAAGGCAAGGCGGTCGAGCTGCATCAGGGCGACGTGCTGTTCTTCCACAGCCTGCTGTTCCACGCGGCCGGCGTCAACAGCTCGGGCCAGATCAAGAATTCGGTGGCCTTCGCCTATCACGGCTGCAGCAACCAGCCGCTGCCGGACACGCGCTCGGCGGCCTCGCCGGACCTGCGCGTGACGGAATGAGGGAGTGAATTCGACCCGACCGCGTTGCGCTACAGCGCGCGGTCGTAGGCCGGTTCGGCGCCGTAGAAGGTGTGCACCTCGTTGCTCCATTCGATGTCGGCCATGTTCGGCCAGTCGTTGCGGTCAAAGCCAGGAGCATCCTTCAAGCGCTCCTTGTCCACGCGCAGCAGGAAGCGCTTGTTCACGGTGTCGAGCACCAGCACGCTCCACGGCACCGCGAACAGCGCCTCGCCCATGCCGAAGAGGCCACCGAAGGCCAGCACCGCATAGGCCACGCGGCCGGAGCGCATGTCGAGCATGATCTCGCGGATGTCGCCCAGATGCTCGCCCTTGTGGTTGTAGACTTCCTCGCCCAGCAGCGTGTGCGCGCCCATCAGTTCCGGGCCCGGGCCTTTCTTGTGCCTGGCGTACATGCCGTAGGTATCGCGTTCGGTATAGCTCATTTCGGTCTCCTTCCTGTCGTCGTCACGGTACAAACGCCGCTATTCCTTCGGCGTGCTGCGCGGCATGCGGGCCGATTCCGGCAGTTCCTGCTGCGCGGTGCCTGGGCGCTGCCGCTCGACCTCGTCCAGGCCCGGCATGCCGCGTCGATCGGTGTCCACCTGCCCTTCGGCAATATCGTCGTGCGCGCGGCGCATCACCTCGCGCGGCTGGTCGCGCTGGCTGTCGAACGATTCGTCGTGCTCGTGCGGCAGGCGCGGCGACTCATCGCGCTGCGCATCCAGCGGCTGCATGTTGTCGTGCGCGTCGTGTGGCTTGGCGGTGGAAACATGTTCTCCGGATCTTTTCGCCATGGTCTTCCTCCTTGTCTTCCTCCTCGGTGCGAGGATGCACGGCAACATCGCGCCGCCGATCCGGTTGGAGCCGGCGCGGGAACAATAATTCCCGGCGGCGCATGCCCGCCAGCCGTCGCGCTGGCCTTCTGCGGCCAGCTTTGTTATGATGCCCGCCGAACACTGGGGAGTAGCCGGCTTCCGGTCACGGAAGCATCTGCGTCAACATTCTTGGCCCGCAGGCCATGGCGCAGATCGCCGCAAGGTATGGCGAGACCATTGATCAAGCGGCGGCCGCAGGGGCCGGGACGCCGTCTGGTCTTTGGTTAACATCCGGCCCCAGGAAACATTCCCGCATGGAAGCATTCTTCGTCTCGACCGGCGTGGTCGCGCTGGCGGAAGTGGGCGACAAGACCCAACTTCTTTCTTTCCTGCTCGCAGCAAAATTCCGCAAGCCGCTGCCCATCGTGTTGGCGATCCTGGCGGCTACGCTGTTCAATCACGCGTTCGCGGCGGCGGTCGGCACCTGGGTCACGACGCTGCTCGGCCCGCACGTGCTGCGCTGGGTGCTGGCCGCCTCGTTCTTCGGCATGGCGGTCTGGACGCTGATCCCGGACAAGCTGGACGAGGAGGACGCGAACGGCCCGCGCTACGGCGTGTTCGCCACCACCTTCATCACCTTCTTCCTGGCCGAGATGGGCGACAAGACGCAGATCGCCACCATGGCGCTGGCCGCGCAATTCCATTCCTTCCTGTCGGTGGTGGCCGGCACCACCTGCGGCATGATGCTGGCCAACGTGCCGGCCGTGTACTGCGGCGACCGGCTGGCCGGGCGCATTCCGGTCAGGCTGGTGCACCGGATCGCCGCGGTGGTGTTCGTGATTCTCGGCGTGGCGACGCTGCTGGGAGCGGGCGCGAAGCTGGGCTTCTAGGAAGTCGGATCGATGAAGGCGGCCAAGACGCTCATATGCCGCGCATCGGATGGCCGGCATGGCCGGCGTCCGCCCAAGGGTCAAAGGAAGCGGTCCAGTATCCGGCGGCTGGCCTTGTCCAGCCGCTTCAGGTCGCGCACCAGGAACTGCACGCCGTGCGCATCGGCGATCATCAGCGTCGATTCGCCGATGCGGCGGATGTCCTCCTCGCCCTTGAGCAGCAGCGTGGCGTCGCCGCGATCGGTTTCCACTTCCCAGGTGCTGGGCGAGGCGAACGTGGAGACGCTCCGGATGCGGTGGATCTCGGGCAGGAATTCGCGGGCCGCGAGTTCCTCCTCCACCAGCGTGCGCAGGGAGGACGGCAGGTCGCGCAGGTGGTTGATCCATGCCAGCTCGTGACCGTCGGCGCTGACGATCGCGATGCCGGATTCCGGCGCGGCGACCGGGAAGGCGCGCACCGGCACCACGCCTTCGTGGGCGATGCCGTCGGCACCGGCGAACGTCAGCTTGCCAAAGGCATTGCGCGCTAGTCGAAAGCCGCTCATGCCGGTTCCCCACTCAGCAGCGCGGCGTCTTCCAGCAGGTCGTTCTCCGCCTGTCGCGCCTGCGCCTGGTACAGCCGGTAGTACGCGCCGCGGCGCGCCAGCAGTTCTTCGTGCGTGCCGATCTCGACGATGCGGCCCTTGTCCATCACGACGATGCGGTCGGCGCGGCGCAACGTCGAGAGTCGATGCGCGATCGCGATCGTGGTGCGGCCGCGCACCAGGTTGTCGAGCGCCTTCTGAATCTCGCGCTCGGTGGTGGTGTCGACCGACGAGGTTGCTTCGTCCAGGATCAGGATGTGCGGATCGATCAGCAGCGCGCGCGCGATCGAGATGCGCTGGCGCTCGCCGCCGGACAGCGTCTGCCCGCGCTCGCCGACCATCGAGTCGTAGCCGAGCGGCAGGCGCAGGATGAATTCGTGCGCATTGGCGGCGCGCGCGGCGGCAACGATTTCCTCGCGCGTCGCATCCGGCTTGCCGTAGGCGATATTGTCGGCAATGGTGCCGAAGAACAGGAAAGGCTCCTGCAGCACGAGGCCGATGTTGC